>CAAGKR010470415.1_pt1 | contig 13042 bp, 6 predicted proteins | sample 2556971 | NCBI WGS metagenome assembly CAAGKR01 (sample SAMEA5207829, study PRJEB30636) | soil metagenome | biome: forest; feature: boreal; material: soil | place: USA | collected 2011-09 | depth 1 m | reverse complement strand
TTTACTCCGAGCAACGACCGGTCGCAGATCGTGAACGCTACTGGCGGCACTTTCTTCCGCCAAAGTCCATCGCAGGTGAACACCGTCTTCGACTTGTACGGCACCTATGCGCCGCCGCTCGATCAGCTCTCGAGCCACGTCGATATAACGGCCGGCTACTCGTACGAGCGGTCTCGCGGCGACTTTCCATCCTTCATCGCGCAAGGCCTCTCCTCCAACCTGCTGGGGCCCAACGGAATCCCGGCTGCCACCCTGCAGAATAATTTCCTAACCCAGGATGAAAGCAGGCTCGCGTCGTTCTTCGGGCGCGTCAACTACTCACTCAAGGACCGGTACCTGGTGGCGATGAGCGTCCGTCGCGACGGATCGTCGCGGTTCGGTCCGACCAATCAATGGGGTGTGTTCCCCTCCATCGGGTTCGGATGGCGCGTCGTAGACGAGTCGTTCATGAGGCGCTTCACGCCAATATCCGACTTGAAGCTGCGCGCGTCGTACGGTGTGAACGGAAACCAGGCTTTCGCGAACTATCAGGCTTTCTCGGCCTACACGATCGGTGGGAGTCAGGCGCAAGCGCAGTTCGGCAACCAGTTCATCACGACGATCCGGCCGAGCGCGGCGGACCCGAACATCAAGTGGGAGCAGACCACTTCCAACGACCTGGGCCTCGACTACGGCCTCTTCAACAACCGCATAACCGGCACGGTCGACTACTACTTCAAGAAGACCAAGGACCTGATCTTCAACGTCCCAATCGCTGCCGGCACGAACCTGTCGAACTTCCTCACGACCAACATCGGCAGCCTCCAGAACCGCGGACTCGAGTTCGGCGTGAACGGGCGAGTTCTTGATGGATCCCGTGGCTTAACATGGGATGCCACCTTCACCGCCTCGACGAACACCAACAAGCTGCTGCGCATCAATGCGGTCGGTGCGGGCAACGAGCAGATTCTCACGGGCGGGATCGCGGGTGGGGTCGGCACCAATATTGAGGTGCTCCAGCCAGGATTCCCGATCAACTCCTTCCTGGTCTACCGTCACAAGACTGGCCCGGACGGACGTCCGGTGACCGGGGACCTGCCCGACATCCAGCTTTACCAGGATATCAACGGGGACGGGATTATCAACCAGAGCGACCGTGTTCCCTACAAGAATCCCGCGCCCAAGTGGGTCTTTGCGCACACGTCGCAGCTGGCGTATCGCAACCTGGACATGAGCTTCACGCTGCGGGCGAACCGTGGCAACTACGTCTACAACAACGTGGCGTCGAACCTGGGACACTACACCAATGTGCAGGGCCCCGCGCCGATCAACCTCGACTTGTCGGTGCTGAAGTACGGGTTCCTCAACCCGCAGTACTTCTCCGACTTGTACGTGGAAGACGCTTCGTTCCTGAAGATGGACAACATCTCTCTCGGGTACACTTTCCACAATCTGTCGTCCCTGGGGCAGGTGCGCATCATAGGAACGATCCAGAACGTGTTCACCATCACTAACTACACCGGGGTCGATCCAGAGGCTGGCATCAACGGGATCGACAACACCGTCTACCCTCGCTCCCGGACGTTCACGTTCGGGACCAACATCGGATTCTGAGGAACAAGCCATGCCCATGAAAGCCTTCAAACCGCGTATCACCGCCGTACTCCTGCTGCTCGCCGTCGTCGGATGCACCGACCTCACGGTCGAGCCAAAGAGCACGGTCACGAGCGCCAACATCTTCACCGACCCGGCTGCCTACAAGCAGTTCCTCGCGAAGCTTTACGCGGGGCTCGCGGTGTCCGGTCAGGCTGGTCCTGCCGGCAATGCGGACATCCAGGGCATCGACGAGGGATTCTCTCAGTACGTTCGTCTGTACTGGCAGATGGAGGAGTTCTCGACCGACGAGGCCGTGATCGCGTGGAATGACGCCGGCGTCCAGGAGCTGAATACCCAGCTCTGGTCGTCGTCCAATCAGTTCCTCGGCGCGATGTACAGCCGTGTGTTCTTCCAGGTGTCGCTGGCGAACGAGTTCCTGCGCCAGACCACCGACGCGCAGCTAGCGGCTCGCGGCCACACCGGCCAGATCGTGACCGACGTCCACCAGTTCCGCGCCGAAGCCCGCTTCCTTCGCGCGCTCAGCTACTGGCACGGAATGGATCTCTTCGGGAATATCCCGCTCGTTAAGGAGACGGATCCGATCGGATCGACGCCGCCCAAGCAGAGCACACGCGCCGACATCTACGCCTACATCGAATCGGAGCTGAAAGCGATCCGCGGCGACCTTCCACCGGGCGGTACCGGGCAGTACGGCCGCGCCGACCAGGGTGCAGTAGACATGCTGCTCGCAAAGCTCTATCAGAACGCGATCATTTACATTGGTCAGGATCAGTCCGCCGCCGCGCTCGCCGCCGCGCAGAGCGTCATCAATACTCCGGCGTACAGTCTGGATCCAAATTACCGGCACATGTTCCAGGCCGACAACAACACCTCGCCCGAGCTCATCTTCGCGGTCCCGCAGGATGGGCTTCACACCCAGTCGTTCGGCGGCACGACCTTTCTGGTCCACGCATCGGTGGGCGGTTCAATGAATCCGAATGCTATCGGGATCGACGGCGGCTGGTACGGGACGCGCGCTCGGCCTGAGCTCGTCGCTCTCTTCGCGGGAGGCGCGGGTGGTCCGGATGGCCGGTCCGCTGTGTTCTTCACGCAGAACCAGGCGCTGAACATCAATAACCTCACGAACTTCAACGATGGGTACGGCGTGAACAAGTACGAGAACGTGACTTCGACCGGGGCGCCTGGACAGCGCCAGGATTTCGTGGACACGGACTACCCGATGTTCCGTCTCGCCGACGCCTACCTGATCTACGCCGAATCCGCGCTTCGCGGCAGCCCCGCGAACGTGCCGCAGGCGCTTATCTATGTGAACGCGCTCCGGACGCGCGCATATGGCAACACCAGCGGGAACATCACGGCTGCTCAACTCACCCTGAATTTCATTCTGGATGAGCGCGCTCGTGAGCTCTTCTGGGAAGGCGTCCGCCGCACGGACCTGATTCGCTACAACCGTCTCACCGACAGCGGCGTATGGCAGTGGAAGGGAGGTATCCAGGCCGGAAAAACGACCGAAGCGTTCCGGAATCTGTTCCCGCTGCCGTCGTCCGAGCTTCTCGCGAACCCGAACCTGAAGCAGAATACGGGCTACTGAGCGACAGCTTCCACGCGTGACGGCGCACTTGTCTCGCGCCGCGTTACAGCCTCGCCGCCTTCGCGGCGGGGCTGTAACGCATCGCTAACCCACACACATTCCACCTGCAGTGATTCGTCTTTCGTTTGACGTGCTCGCGGCGCTCGCTCTTGTCGCGACGGGATGCGGCAGCAGCTCGCTCTCGCCAACCACCACGACTCCCCCGCCAGAACGGCCTACGCTCGCTCCGACGTATCGCGCCACCGGCCACATGGCGGCCGGCGATGTCTTCGTCCACCTGTTCGAGTGGAAATGGACAGATGTCGCCTCAGAGTGCGAGAGCGTTCTTGGACCGAGTGGATTCAAGGCGGTTCAAGTCTCACCACCGCAGGAGCACATTCTGGCGAGCGGCTTCCCGTGGTGGGAGCGGTACCAGCCCGTGAGCTACAGCGTCGACCATAGCCGCTCGGGGACGCGCGCCGAGTTCGTCGACATGGTGCACCGCTGCAGGAGCGCGGGGGTCGACATCTACGTGGATGCGGTGATAAACCACATGACCGCGGGTGCGGGAACTGGGACCAACGGCACTGTCTACACGAAGTACAGCTATCCACCGCTCTATACCCAGAGCGACTTCCACCCGCCCTGCACCGTGAACGATTACCAGAGCGCGGCCAACGTCCAGGACTGTGAGCTGTTTGGTCTCGCCGATCTGAATACCGGTGCGGCATCTGTGCAGCAGAAGATCGCCGACTATCTCACCGGACTGGCCCGCCTCGGCGTCGCGGGCTTCCGCATCGACGCGGCCAAGCACATGCAACCCGTGGAGCTCGATCACATCATCGCCCGCGTTGATCAGACGCTCGCGTCAGAGGGACGTCCGCTGCCCTACTACTTCGGCGAAGTCACCGACTACGGCGGTGAGGCTGTGAGCGCGCGCGACTACTATGGCCTTGCGTACGGCTCGGGTGGCGGCGCCGACATCACCGAGTTCAAGTTTCGCGGTGTCGGCGACAACTTCCTCGGCACGGGCGGACAGCACATCTCGCAGCTCAATCCAAACGGTGCGGCTGGCAGCCAGTTTTCGGAGGCTGCTTGGGGAATCATGCCCGCCGATAAAGCAGTCGTCTTCCTGGAGAACCACGACACGCAGCGCGATGCCGGGATCGGCTATCGTGACGGCGATGTGTATCGATTGGCGAACGTGTGGATGCTCGCGCAGCCGTACGGGTATCCTTCGATCATGTCGAGCTACGCCTTCGATCGAGGAAGCCAGGCGGGCCGTGACATGGGACCGCCATCGGATCCCACCGGCGCGACGAATACCGTGACGTGCTCCTCGAGCATCGGGACTGCTACAATCGGACAATGGGTGTGCGAGCATCGCGACCACTACATATCCCGGATGGTGCGCTTCCGCCGCGTTGTTGCGGGAACGGACGTCAATCACTGGTGGGACGACGGCGCGAATGCGATCGCATTCTCACGTGGTGACAAGGGTTTCGTCGTAATCAACCGCGAGAGCACGCCCGTCACCGCAACCATCGCCACCGGTTTGCCGGCGGGCAGTTACTGCGACGTCCTCACCGGCGGAAGGAATGGAACGTCCTGCGCGGGAACGAGCGTGACTATTGGTGCTACAGGGACCGCGAGCATTACGCTCGGGCCGAATTCGGCTATCGCCATCCACGCGGGCACACGGCTCTGAGCGCGCGCGCGTCCGCCGCGGTCGTAGCAGGCGCCCTCCTGATGGGCGTGACCACGTTGCTGCGCGCTCAGACGCCGACGCGACAGGCATCGACCTTCGTAGTCACGGACACGTCCGTGAGACAAGGACAGTTCCAGGCGGTGGCAATCTCGCGCGACACCATCATCTCCAGCTATCCGCGCGCGGCGCGCGAGGTTCGCTTTCGGTTCAGCATCAACGGGGCGGAGAACGAATTCCCCCCGGGCACGGAGCACACAATCTATCTGCGGCCGCGCGGCGGACGTCTCGTCACGACTGTCTACCGGTTCGGCGTTGAGACCGCACCGCCGCCACCCACGCCCGAGGAGTCCGCGAGCAGCGAGGACGGTACCGCCGCCGTGACATTCCGTGTGGATCTCCGCGATGTGCGACTGAGCCTGCGTGAGAGGGGATACTACGATCCGCCGTTGGGTGCGCGCATTCATCGCGGCGAGCTTGCGCACGTGTATGTGATCGGTGAGCCGGAGCCGCTGACGTGGAGCTACGAGGCGCTGCGCCCGGGATCGGCGCTCGAGCTCACGGACGCGGACAGCGACGGCATCTATCAGGGAACGGTGCCTATCCCCACCCAGTACGCGCGTCCGCGCACGGCGGACGGCCGCGCGCTGTGGGCGCGGAAGCTGGACCTCGCCGGATTTCCGGTGTTGTTCTCCTCGCAGCGGCTTCAGGATGCGCTGTACCGCTTGTCGCTCGAAGAGCTCAGGCAACTCGTGCGCGAGGATGGCGCTCTCTCGGCCGGCGCCAAGTGGGAGGGCGTGTGGACGCGTGACGTATCGCTCAGCACCATCCTCTCGCTGGCGATAGTAGCGCCCGACGCGGCGCGTAGAAGCCTGCTCGCGAAAGTCGACTCATTGGGCCGCATCATCCAGGACACGGGGACTGGAGGCTCATGGCCGATCTCCTCCGACCGCATGGTGTGGGCGCTCGCGGCATGGGAGATCTACGCGGCGACGGGCAACCGCGCATGGCTCCGGCAGTCGTACGACATCACGCGCAGGTCGGCCGAGGCGGATCTTCACGCGGTGCGCGACACGGCGACCGGGTTGTTCAACGGCGAGTCGTCGTTCCTGGACTGGCGCGAGCAAAGCTACCCACGCTGGATGCAGCCCGCCGACATCTACCGCTCGCAGAATCTCGGCACCAATGCGGTGCACTACGCCGCATACAGGGTACTCGCGAACATGTCGCGCGCACTCGGCGAGCCTGCGGCGCGCTGGGACTCCGTCGCTGCCGGCGTTCAGGCCGGCATGACATCGTACCTTTGGCAGCCGGAGCGTGGATGGTACGGACAGTACCGCTATGGCCGCACCTATCTCGCGAGTTCGCCGCGCGCGGAGGGCCTCGGCGAAGCGCTCGCGTCCATCTTTGGCGCGGCATCGCGTGACCAGCGCGAGGCACTAATGCGAAGCGCACCGGTCGTCGACTTCGGCACGCCGACTTTCTGGCCGTACATCCGGGGCGAGCGTTTCTACCACAATGCGACGATCTGGCCGTTTGTGACCGCATACTGGACGTGGGCGGCGGCGGAAGGTGGCAACACGGCAGCAGTTCAGCGAGGGCTCGACGACGCCACGCGCACGGCGGCGCTCTTCCTGACCAACAAGGAGAACACTGTCGCGTCTACGGGGCACTACGAGGGAACTGCCCTCAACTCGGACCGGCAGCTGTGGAGCGTGGCGGGGACCCTGGCGGGGACATTCCGGTTGTTGTTCGGAATGCGCCTGGAGCCGGAGCGACTAGTCTTCCGGCCGATGGTGCCGCCGTCGTACGGAGGCGAGCGCACGCTGCGCGATCTGAGGTACCGCGGCGCCACGCTCGCCGTCACGGTGCGCGGTTACGGCGACGCGGTGCGGTCGGCACGCCTCGACGGCCGCGTGGTCGAACGTGCCGAAATTCCGGCCCCGCTCACCGGCGTGCACACGCTGGATATCGTGATGAACGGCCAATGGCCGGTTACCGCAGTGCACCTGGTGGAGAACCGCTTCGCTCCGGCCACTCCGCGCGCGGCACTGAGTGACGTCGGGCTCAAGTGGGCGCCAGTGCCCGGCGCGATTCGCTACGTCGTCTATCGGAACGGCGTGCCCATGACGCGCACGACAGCAACCAGCGCCTCGGTACGCCCCGCCGACGGGCTCCAGGAGTATCAGGTACTCGCCGTGAACGCGTCAGGCGACAAGTCGTTCCTGAGCGAAGCGGTGCGAGTCGTTCCGGCGGACGATGAGCAGACGTTCAAGCCCAACATGGACGGCGCGGAGCGCGAGCACACGGGCTACACCGGAGCGGGTTACCTACGGCTGACGCGGGAGCAGAACGTCACCGTCACAGTGCCGGTTCACGTGTCGCGCGCGGGGACTTATGCGGTGGATGCGCGCTATGCGAACGGAAGCGGGCCGGTGAACACGGAGGACAAGGTTGCCGTGCGCACTCTGCTCGTGGATGGTGATACGGTTGGGGTCGTCGTGATGCCGCAGCGCGGCGCGAACCAATGGTCCGATTGGGGGTGGAGCAACGTGCTACGCGTGCGGCTGGGAGCGGGCGCGCACACGATCGTCCTCACATATGCGCCGCTGGACGAGAACATGAATCGGCGGGTGAACACCGCACTGCTCGACGAGCTTCACCTGACGTGGCTGCCGCCGGAGTCAGCGACGCGGGCCCGACAACCGTGAGAGCTCGATAAGGTAACCTTCGAGCGGTGCCAGGTTAGCGATAGGCACGTACCCCTGAAGCTCGCCATCGTCTCCCACGCGCAGCGACGCGACCGCGGCGCGGCCCAGCATGTTGCGGGACGTCCAGCGCCCGGGTCGGAGCGCATCGACGCGTGACGTGAGCGACACGCCACGCAGGGCGCCGCGCGAAAGGTTGGCGATCACCAGCACCGCGCGGTCGCCGTCTCGTCGAATGTATGCGGCAACCGCATTGTCGCTCGCGGTGAGGGGGACGAGCTCGCCGCCCGCGAGTGCCGGGTCAGTGTCGCGCAGATGGATCAGTCGGCGATGCAACTGGAGCAGGGAGGCGGGATCACGTTCTTGCGCTGCTACGGCGGTCGTGAGCGAATCGTCCGCGAGGCGCTCCCACGGTTTGCCGCGCGTGAACCCGGCACCCGGCGCGCTGGTCCACTGCATTGGAGTTCGCAGGCGCTCGTCGGGCTTCGCGCCGATCATGCCGATCTCCTCTCCGTAATACACGAACGGCACACCGGGCATCGTGAGCAGCAGAAACGACGCGACACGCGCCCGCGCCATGTCGCCGCCAAGCTCCGTGCGAGTGCGCGGCTGGTCGTGATTGCGCAGGAAGGGAGACCACCGATTGGCCGGAATGTCTCCCTGTAGCCGGAGCACCGGCGATAGAAGTCCCTTGGCAGAGCCCTCGCGCACCGCTGCGATAAGGCTGTCGGCCACTTCGAACGCAAAGTACGAGTCGAGCTGCTCGGGATAGTATCCGAGTAGAACGTCGTTGTTGTAGGACACCTCGCCAATCGTGAATGCATCCGGCTTTACGGAGCGCACGTACGCGGCGTAGTCGTGGAGAACTGTATGCGTGCCGGCGGTGTGCGCCACGTGCCCATTCTCCTCCACGAGGTATGGCACCGCGTCGAGCCGGAATCCATCGACTCCCATGTCCAGCAGCCAGAATCGCGCGATCTTCTTCGCCTCCGCCACGACGGGCGGATGCATGTAATTCAGGTCCGGCATGCCGCTCCAGAACAGACCGTAGTAGTACTCGTCGCGCACCGGTGAGTGGTGCCAGACTTCGCCGCCCCATTCTTTCTCCACAGGCTGAGTCCGCGACCAGCGGTACCACGCGCGGTACGGTGACGCGGTGTCGTTGAGCGCTGCCTTGAACCACGGGTGCTCGCTCGATGTGTGATTGAGAACCATGTCGACGAGCACCTTGATGCCGCGGCGGTGCGCCTCGGTCATGAGGCGCTTGAAGTCATCGTTCGTTCCGTACTCGCGATTGACGCGGTAGTAATCCGTCACGTCGTAGCCGTGATAGCTCGGCGACTCTGCCACCGGCATCAGCCAGATGCAGCGCGCACCGAGGCTCCGCTGGCTGTGCGGGTCGCCATCATTGATGTAGTCGAGTTTCGCGATGAGGCCTGGAATGTCTCCGATACCATCGCCGTTGCTGTCGTAGAAGGAGCGGACAAAGACTTCGTAGCATGTCGCGCCGTGTGTCCACGCGGGCGGCGACTGTTGTCCAATGGCAGACCTGCCGCAGACCACCAGGGCGGCGGCGAACAGAGTGCGACGCAAGGCGAGGCGCGTCACGGCGCCACCGTGATGCGTCGAACGCCACTGGCCACTACGAACGTGGCTGTGCGGCGCGCCGGATCGTAGTGCATCGACACAGAGCGTCCATCTGCTTGCACCGATCCGGGTCGCGGAACGGCGTGAACAGTGACGGTGAACTGCCGCGCACCGGCGTAGCTGCTCGTACGCGCTAGCGCGATGTCGAGCGCGCCGTCGGCGACGCCGGAGCTGGTCGTGGTGAAAGTGGTCACGCGATAGCTCCCGCGCTCGTACGCGTAGCCGTCCCCCGCGTCCTCGTAAAGCATGCTCGTCACGGGTGCCGCGGAGCCGGGCCACACATGGAGCGCGAGCGTATCGAGGCGCCGGGCGTCCTCGTGCGACAACACCGCCTGCATTGGAATCACGGCACCGGCGCGCGCGAACACCGGCAACCCGCGGAGCCCGGTCGTATCGCCGCCGTCGTTGAGCGGCTGCGGCGCGGACACGGTCACGCGACGGCCGCCGTCGTACGCGCGGTCGCTCCCGAGGCGGAACCAGCGCCCGGCGGGCAGGTAGACTGCGCGCGCATCGGTCGCCGAGTCGACGACCGGCGCGGCGAGGAGATGATCACCGACCAGGTATTCGTCGTTCACGCCGAGCGCCATCGTGTCGGCTAGAGCTGACCAGAACACCGGGCGAGCCACCGGCGCGCCATCCTGAGAGTGCTGATAGAACGCGGTGTACAGCACCGGCAGCAGCTGGTAGCGGAGGCGAATCGTGGCGCGATTCGCTCGCTCGTAGCTCGCGCCGTAGCTCCACGGCTCGCGGCGCGGGACGAAGACCGCCGAGTGCGTGCGGAAGAACGGCACGAGCGCCGCCGACTGGAGCCAGCGGGCGTACAGCTCGCCGCCTGGGGCGCCGGTAAAGCCGCCGATGTCGGATCCCGCGAACGGCTCACCGGAAAGGCCGAGCGAGAGAATCATCGGCAGCGAGATGCGCAGATGCTGCCACGACGAGCTGTTGTCGCCGGTCCACACGCTCGCGTAGCGCTGCACGCCCGTGTACGCCGCGCGCGTGACGACGAAGGGCCGCGCGTCGGGGCGCAGTCGCCGCAGCCCTTCGAACGAAGCGCGGGCCATGAGCGTTCCGTACTGGTTGTGGTATTCCAGGTGGGTGCCCGGATGTCCATCCCCGTCGAACTGCGCGAGCTCCGACAGCGTCTTGCCCGTGAACGACGCAGGCTCGTTCATGTCATTCCAGATGCCGCGCACTCCGACGCTGGTGAGCGCCGACTGCGCGTCACCCCACCAGGCCCGAACGGCTGAGCGTGAGAAATCCGGGAATGCCGCCGTGCCTGGCCACACCGTGCCGAGGGCCGGCGCGCCGTCCGGCGTGGTGACGAACGCGTGCCGTGCGAGCCCTTCCTGGTAGATGCGATACGCGCTGTCCACCTTCACGCCTGGATCGACGATGGTGACGACCTTGAACCCCATCGCACTGAGCGAGTCGAGCAGGCGCTTCGGTTGCGGGAACGCCACCGGGCTCCATGTGAAGACCCGGTATTCGTTCATGTAATGGATGTCGAGGTACAGCACGTCGGCCGGGATGTCGCGGCGGCGGAACTCGGTCGCGACGTTTATCACCATCGAGTCCGGCGTGTAGCTGTACCTGCTCTGCTGGTAGCCGAGCGCCCAGCGCGGCGGGAGCGGCATCCGTCCTGTCAGGCGCGTGAAGCGGGCGAGCACGCTGTCGAGGCCGGGCCCGGGCACGACGTAGTAGCGCAGCTCGCCGCCGTCGATGCCGCCATCCGCGGAGTAGCCGATCGACCCCGGAAGCCGGTTGGCGAAATCCATCTCGCCGCGGAACGGGTTGTCGTAAAGAACGCCATGCGCGATGCCATCGGTAACGCCGATGTAGAATGGCATCGACGAATAGATCGGCATGTCGCCAGGCTGGTAGCCGAAGCGATCGGTGTTCCAGAAGGGAAAGACATCGCCCTTGCGCGCGAGCCCTGTCGGCTGCTCGCCCAGGGCGAAGTAGCGCGTGCCTGGATGGTCGACGACGTAGTGCACGACCTTCCCATTGAACGTCCCGGCACCGAAGGAATCGTGTAGCAGCTCGCGGCCAGCCGCATCGCGCACGACGATTCGCACTGGGTGCCGTAGGGCGCGGACCTCGATTCCTTCCCGGGTCGTGACCACGACGGTATCGCCCGCCTCGCGCACAGTCGCGGGACCAGTCGATGGCGGCGTATCGCCCGTGGCGAGCGAGCGCAGCGCGGGGAATCGGTCGGAGACGGAGTCGCCGAAGCGGACCCGCACGCGCACACCGGCTCCGCTCACTGACTCGATCAGCACGCTCCCATGCTCGGCGCGGAGCAACACACCGGCGGGGGTCGGCTGAATGCTGCGCGCGTTGCCGAGGAGAGTGTACGTTGGCGCCTGGGCTGAGATGGCCCCGAGTGGCGCGAGCGTAGCCAGCACGGCGGCGATGGTCCAGGCGCGCCGCGAGAGCGGCCGGGTAGCGGAAAGGTCGCGACGCAGCGGGGAGAGCATACTGTCGGTGTGGGGGTCCGGGGTTGTCTCGAGGCGATTCCGTTCGCCGCCGGCCAGGCCTCGGCGAAGGCTGATGAACTTATCGCCGCAGGCGTTGGATCGCCATAATTTTGCCGCTCTCGAGCAACAAAAAAACCCTGCGCCGCCTAAGCGGCACAGGGACCAGGATTTACCCTCAACGCGCCCGGAGAGACTCGAACTCCCAACCTTCTAATGCGTGTGGCTTTCTAAGCCCCCCGCGATTCGAGCGCCCATGGACGCAGCTTGTCAGAAATGGTTGTTAGCGTCCCGACGAGCTCCTAGTGAACCCGTTCCCAATGGTCAACGAAGGCACCCGCCGCCGTCGCCGTCATTTTGTTTCCCTCAAAGGCCACCTTCGGCTCACCGTGGAGCGGGAACTTCATCTCGATGCGGGTGCCCTTTATCGTCACGGGGGAGGCGTCGCTCGAACCTGACACGTCATAGCTCAGCCCCTTGTCGCCGATCTCGTCGTTCACGAGGTAGTAGACGTTCGTCTCGCGGTATTCCTTATTGGTGATCTGGTACGTCGCGATGCCCGAGATGGACATCGCCTTTCCGCCTGCATCTTTCCAGTAGATGTTGAAGTTGCGGTAGTGCTCAGTGAACGTGATCAGGCCCACGATACTCGGAGGGACTTGCTTCGTGCCATTGGGCAGATCACGCGAAACCAGTCGATAGGTCCCTTCGATGCTCGGTGATTTCGGGGGCGCGATAGCGCCGGTGAGGAGGATCAACGACAAGGAACCGAGAGCCAGGTACGCGTGCATAACGCCCTCCTAGTGAGGTGGATGGTGGGCTGCATAACTAATAATTCTGCTGCCGACTTATACTAGCGCCACGATCGAAAGTGCAAGGGCGTCAACTTCGCGAAGGTCGTCATCATCTCACGCGGGTGAGGGAGTGCGTGGCGGCACAAGCAGAAGTTCAGGGAGATTTCCAGTGAGCGGGGCAGGGCACAAAAAAGCGAGGCAACCCTAAATGGTTGTCTCGCCTGATGTTCGACCCACGCGCCCGGAGGGACTCGAACCCCCAACCTTCTGATCCGTAGTCAGATGCTCTATCCAATTGAGCTACGGGCGCCCACACAGCTTTGCAACTCAACCCACGCATGAGCGGTACAAGACTCGAACTTGTGACCTCCACGATGTCAACGTGGCGCTCTAACCAACTGAGCTAACCGCCCTTTTGTTCGCCAGTCTCGAGCAGAACAACGCGAAACCCGGCGAAGCTTCGCACCAGAGAGCGGGAAACGGGACTCGAACCCGCGACCCCAACCTTGGCAAGGTTGTGCTCTACCAACTGAGCTATTCCCGCGAAC
>CAAGKR010186615.1_pt1 | contig 13046 bp, 9 predicted proteins | sample 2556971 | NCBI WGS metagenome assembly CAAGKR01 (sample SAMEA5207829, study PRJEB30636) | soil metagenome | biome: forest; feature: boreal; material: soil | place: USA | collected 2011-09 | depth 1 m | reverse complement strand
GTTTGCTGCTCGCGAAATGAGGGCACTCCCGTCTCACTCATCGAGGCCTGCGCAGCGGGTTGCTGCGTAGTTGGTACGCAAGTGGGGGGCATCGCGGATATCATTTCGACCGGCGTGAACGGTCTGCTCGTCCCGAGCGGCGATTCGGATGCGCTGGCGACTGCCATCGGAACTCTGATCTCAGATCCCGACCGGCGAAAATCAATGGGAAAAGCCGGCCAGCGAACGGTCCGTGAGCGACATGGTGCCGACCGGATGGTGACCGAGCTAAAGGAGGTCTACCGCAGGCTTCTGGAAAGGACCGGAGTGAGGCCGATGCCAACGTGACAACCCGAGTGTTGGTGACCGGCGGTGCAGGCTTCATTGGTTCCCACCTGGTCGATCGGCTGATCGACAGAGGTGACGAGGTCACCGCGCTGGACGACCTGTCCACCGGTAGTTACCGAAATATTCGGCACCTGCTGGACAATCCCCGGTTTCGATTCAGCAGGGGTTCGGTTCTGGACGTGGAGACCGTGGATGCCGAGGTGGGCCAGGTCGACGTTGTGTATCACTTCGCCGCCGCTGTCGGCGTGCAGCTGATTGTCGATCGCCCGCTGCAATCCTTGATCACCAACATCAAAGGAACCGAGAACGTTCTAGAGGCCGCGCAGAAGCATCGGACCAAAATTCTCTTGACCTCCACGAGTGAGATCTACGGCAAGAGTCAGAACGGTCCGTTTAAGGAGGATGACGACCGGGTTCTGGGCTCACCGCGGAAGCTTCGCTGGAGCTACTCGACCTCCAAGGCCGTCGACGAGATCCTCGCGTATGTCTATTACAAAGAGCTCGGTTTGCCGACAGTCGTGGTTCGGCTGTTCAACACGATCGGTCCTCGCCAGGTTGGTCACTACGGAATGGTCGTGCCGCGTTTCATCTCCCAAGCACTGCGTGGCGAGCCAATCACGGTCTATGGAGATGGGGGTCAGTCTCGCTCCTTCACTTCCGCCCACGACGCCGTCAGTGCAATGACGATGCTCATGGAAATCCCGGAGGCCGAAGGAGAGGTCTTCAACGTTGCCGGCAACGCAGAGATCACCATCCGGGAGCTCGCCGAGTTGGTCATCGAACGGACCGGTTCCTCGTCGACGATCATCTACCTGCCCTATGAAGACGTATACGGCGACGGCTTCGAGGATATGTCGCGTCGAGCGGCGGACACCACGAAACTGAAGGCCGTCACCGGATTCCGCTGCGAGACCCCCCTGATCGAAACCCTGGACTCAATGATCGAATTCTCCCGGGAAGTGGCCCAGACCACCTGATATCGATGCTTTCCTTCGTGCTTGCTTTGGCAGTTACCTTGGCAGCGCTGTGGCCATGTCGCCACATCGCCACGCGATTCGGAATCATTGATCGCCCGGGGCCGCGGAAAGCTCACACCGGATCAGTACCTTACCTCGGCGGCGTAGCGATTCTGGTAGGCGGGGGTGCGTCCCTCCTGTGGTTCCATACAGAACTTTGGCCAGTCCTGATCCTGCTGACGTTGGTGACGACGATCGGGCTGGTCGATGACATCAAGTACCTCCCGGTGTGGGCAAGACTGATAGGGGAAGGCGCGATTGCTTCGAGTGCGGTGGCACTGGGCTTCTCATTGCACCTTACCGACTCGCCTGCTATCAATGCGGGACTTTCGGTGGCGTGGATGGTCGGCCTTACAAATTCCTTCAACCTGCTCGACAACACGGATGGCCTCGCCTCGACAGTGGCCGCCTGCTCGCTCATCGCAATCGCCGTTATCGTGCCCGCTTCAGCGGGCCTGGCTCTCCCTCTCGCAGGCGGGGCGATTGGCTTCCTGGCGATCAACCGCCCACCGGCGAAGATGTACATGGGCGACGCGGGTAGCCTGATGCTCGGCTTTGGGGTGGCGCTCGCTTCAATCAAAGCGGCGAACACCGCGCATGGCCTCCATGCCGTCGTCATACTCGCCTTTCCGGTGGCGCTTGCCCTTTTCGACACCTCTCTGGTGATCGCTTCCCGGTTGTCTACGGGCCGGCCCATCCAGCTTGGCGGCCAAGATCACTTTTCGCACCGTCTCCGGCTCCTCGGGTGGACGCCTTACCAGGTGCTGGCGGCCGCCCTCGTTGCGTCCCTCGCGAGTTCGGCATGCGCTGCCTTGGCAGTGCGCTATCCCCTCGATGTAGCGTGGCTGGCTTTGCCCATCGGAGTAGCCTTCCTCGGCGTGTGGGTTGCGCTGCTACGAATCGACCCGTACGCTGTCGCGCTTCGTCCCAAGATTGAGGTTTTATAGTGCGAAAACGCGAATATAAGGAAGATCTGCTCGATAAGCTGAACCATCGAAACGCGACCATCGCCGTCGTGGGTTTGGGCTATGTGGGCCTCCCGCTTGCGTGTGCGCTCGCCGAGGTGGGCCATCTCGTAATCGGTATCGATGTTGCCCTTGATAAGGTGGAAGGCGTCAACGCCGGCCGCTCGCACGTCACCGACGTTCCGACAAGCCAGGTCAAGCGCCTGGTCGAGGAAAGACGGCTGCGGGCTACAACGGACTTCGCCGACGCTCGCGTCGCCGATGTGGCGATCATTTCGGTGCCGACACCAATCGACGAGTACCGGGTGCCTGACCTCAGGCACGTCACATCAGCCTCGCAGAGCTTGGCCGAGGTAATGCCGAAAGGAAGCCTGGTCGTCCTAGAAAGCACAACCTATCCGGGCACTACCGAGGAGGTCGTGGTGGCCGCCTTCCGACATCGTGGCTACCTGCCCGGCGTGGATGTGTTCATAGCCTACTCGCCGGAAAGGATCGATCCTGGAAATCACGAGTGGAACCTCAGCAACACTCCCAAAGTCGTCAGCGGTCTGACGAAGAATTGCGTCGATGTGGCGACTGCGCTCTACAGCAGCGTTGCGGACAAGCTCGTCCCAGTTTCGAACATTCGAACTGCGGAGATTACTAAACTCTTCGAAAATATCTTCCGCGGCGTGAACATCGCGCTCGTCAACGAGTTTCAGGTCATCTGCGATGAGTTTGACATCGATGTATGGGAAGTCATTCAAGCCTGTTCCACAAAACCGTACGGATTCATGACTTTCTATCCGGGGCCGGGATTGGGCGGTCACTGCGTGCCTGTCGATCCCTATTATCTTGCTTGGAAGGCTCGCCAGCGCAATGTCAACACGGAATTCATTGAGCTGTCCGGGCGCATCAACGCCGGTGTGCCCAGCTATGTCGTTCGCAAGGTTGCCGCGCTCCTGAACAAAGGCCGCAGATCCATCAATGGCGCGCGGGTCGGACTACTCGGCGTCGCCTACAAGCGAAACAGCCCCGACGTCCGGGAATCACCAGCGATCAAGATCATCGAGCTCCTACTGGCGGAAGGCGCGATCGTTAGCTACCACGACCCACACGTACCGTCGCTAACGGTCGACGGGCGCGAACTCCGGTCGGTGCCGGCCCTTAACGACTTTCTCAATAGCCAGGAATGCGCGGTCGTTGTGGCGGACCATGATTCAATCGATTGGACGCTGGTACTCCAACGCGCACCAATAATCGTCGATACGAGAAACGTGCTGGGCAGGCTGGCACCCACACCCGTGCGGTCTTCCGACCCTGCCAAACGGCGCCCTGACTGAGACCAATCTGACGTCGGGAACCAAATGATCGGTCAGCTCCGCGACGAGCCAATCCGGATCACTTACGTGATCGGATCTCTAGAAATTGGTGGCGCCGAACGACAGCTTGTACGCCTGGTCAACGGGCTTGACAGAAGGCGCTTCCAACCGTCACTGATTTGCCTCTTCGGATCTGGGCCGCTCCAAACCGAACTCGACGAAGGAATCACGGTGACTTTCGCTCGGCTCCCGAGCTTGAGCCGCACCAGCCGGCATGACGCGGTGACCACCGCGATCCGACTTCTTGGCGCAGTCCGCCGCGAGATCCGGAGACAAAAGCCCGACATCGTTCATGCCTACATGATGACCGCCTACGTTCTAGCAGCCGTGGCCGGGCGGGCGGCCGGTGCTCGTCTCATCATCGGGGCCAGGCGGGGACTGGTTACGCACCACGAATATCCGTATCGCCGGTGGCGCCTGTTCGCTCGAATGGCAAACCACCTCATCGACTTCCACGTCTGCAACTCGGAAGCGGTGCGCCAGTTGGCGGTGACTCAGGAACGAATCCCGATTGAAAGAACGGGCGTGATCTACAACGGGGTTGATTTCGACGTTCGATCGGAGCCCGTGATGATGGCGCCCGAATGGGGAGTGAGGCCGGGCGAAGGCTGCGCAGCGATGGTCGCGAACTTCCACGCTTACAAGGGCCACCTGGATGCCCTCGCAGCGCTGACTCTGGTCGTAAGGCGCTATCCTCGATTCAAGCTCATACTCTTTGGCGACGGTGCTGAGAGAGGCTCAATCGAGCGGTACCGGCGAGAGCACCATCTCGAGTCAAACGTTGTACTCGCGGGAGCTCGGTTGGACGCCGCCAGCCTCTTGTCTGCCTTCGACTTCACGGTGCTAGCTTCCAGTCAGGAGAGTTTCCCGAACGCGCTGATGGAATCGATGGCGAGGGGTGTGCCAGTCGTTGCAACGCGGGTCGGTGGTGTCCCTGAGCTGGTTAGAGACGGTATCGACGGATTGCTGGTTCAAGCCGGAAACCCTGAACAGCTGGCAATGGCGATGCTTGAGCTGCTCGATGATGCTGAGAAACGTCGCCGAATGGGCGAAATGGGGCGAGCCAGAATACGAGACGATTTCTCAGTCAAGGCTATGGTCGCCGGCACCGAAGATCTGTACCTGTACCTGCTGGCGCGCAAGCAGCGTCGCCTCATGCCCCGCTTATCCTGAATGTGCGGGATTGCCGGTGTCGCCGGCACAGCGCCGGACCCCGATACGCTTCGCCTCATGGGCCTGGCGCTGGCCCATCGCGGGCCGGATGAAAGCTCGGAGGCGTTATTCGCCCACGCGGGTTTCGCTTTTCGCCGTCTCAGCATCATCGACGTTGCTGGTGGCCACCAGCCGATCTACAACGAGGACGGGACATCTGCCGTTGTTCTCAACGGCGAAATCTATAACCATCGCGAACTCCGCTCTGGCCTTGAGGCGCGCGGTCATCGGTTTCGGACACGCTCCGACGTCGAAACTGTCATCCACCTATGGGAGGAACTGGGCCCAGAGTGCGTGAATGAGCTTCGGGGTATGTTCGCCCTGGCCATCTGGGATGAGAGCGAACAGATGATGTTCTTGGCCAGGGATCGCCTCGGGAAGAAGCCGCTCTACTACCACGAATCGGAGGACGGGGGACTCGTTTTCGGCTCCGAGATCAAGGCCATTCTGCAGTTTCCCCAGGTCCGCCGGGAGCCCGACCTTGCAGCAATCGACCATTTCCTGACACTCCAGTACGTCCCGAGCCCACTCACCGCGTTCCGCGGGATCAAGCGCCTTCCCCCCGCCCATTGGTTGCGTTGGATGCAGGGGCGCGTGGAGTTGGGGCGTTACTGGAAGCCAGACTTCGACGACAAACTCAAAGGGAGCGAGCAGGAGCTCCGCGAGGAAGCGCTGCGATTGTTCAAAGAGGCAGTGCGGGTTCGCCTCGAGAGCGAAGTGCCTTTGGGTGCGTTCCTGTCAGGCGGCATCGACTCGAGCGCGGTGGTCGCGATGGCAGCAGGGGGTGTCAGCGGTCGACTCAAGACCTTTTCGATCGGATTCGAGTCACGGGCACATGACGAATCGGCTTACGCAAGGCTGGTTGCCGAGCGGTTCGACACGGACCATCACGAGCTCGTTATCGGTGCGAGCCCGCCAGGACTGCTGGACGATATCGTCTGGCACTACGACCAACCGTTCGGGGACTCATCTGCCGTGCCAAGTTTCCTCGTCGCGCGCATCACGCGTCCCCATGTCACGGTGGTGCTCAACGGTGATGGCGGAGATGAAAGCTTCGCTGGATATGGGCGCTACCGGCTCAGTGACTACGAGGCCTATTTCCGACTCCCGAAGATAGTCCGGCGGGGGATCGCAACGGCCGCCTGGCCTGCCGCACTCGTTTCAAGGCGAGGCCGGCGATTTCGACAGATGGCGTCAGACGATGGCTACGAGGCATATTTCTCGACACTCATACACCTCACTGCCAACGAGCGCAATCGACTGTATAGCCTCCCCCTCCTTCACGAAGCCTCCACCCAGGAGTCACCTCCGCTCGCGATGCTGCGAAGCGGACATCATTCGTCACTCCTGGATGCCATGCTCGAAACTGACCTCCACAACTACCTCCCCGATGACCTCCTGGTGAAGATGGACGTAGCGACCATGGCGTATTCGCTGGAAGCACGTTCACCGTTCTTGGACCACGCGCTGGTCGAGTTCATGGCGCGAGTGCCTCCGCAATACAAACGCAGCAAAGGCGAATCCAAAGTCTTGCTCAAGTCAGCACTCCAGGGCATTCTGCCGGAGGCCATTCTCAGCCGTCGCAAGATGGGCTTCGGAATCCCGCTCGGGCAGTGGCTGAGAACGAGCTTTAAAGAGCAGTTGACCGACACGATCCTATCGGAGCGGGCGATGCAACGGGGCTACTTCAAACCTGAAGTTGTTAGGGACATGGTGCGGAGCCATATGGCTGGAGGCCACAGGTACCAGAACGCTTTGTGGGACCTTCTTCAACTCGAACTGTGGCATCGCGCCTTCATCGACCAGGCACCGGTTCCACGGGCGAGTCCCACCTAAGCGGGGCTATTGACCCTCCGCATTCGGAGTCAGCACTGCGACCTTGGCACCCGGTCCAGAATCCGTGCTCACCTTGGCAATGGTTGCGGTACTCGTTGCGGATCCTCCACGCAGGTGAGGTGCGAGTACGACCTCGCTTCCCGCAATCAGCACGATGAACCAGCCGGTTATGTACACCCGGCTGTCTGCAATCCACGTCTGAGTCAACGATGAAAGCAAGAGCGCAATAAGGGCTAACCCAAGGGCCGGTGCCATCCATTCCCGACGGTTGGACTTGGATATTGTGCGGCGCAGGACCTTGACGAGTGGGATGAGAAGGATTAGAAGGAAAAGTGCAGGTCCCGCAACGCCGAGGTCGGAGAGCAATTCGAAGTAGTTGCTGTGCGCGTTCGTATAGACATAGAACAACGGGCTGTCACTGGGCTCGTACTGGTCCCGTACAAATTGAAACGTGTAGAAACCCGTGCCTAGGATCGGGTTATGCAGGAAGGCGATCAGCGCTGTCCTCCAAAGGACCAACCGGTCCGACAGAGACGTGTCGATCACCTCTCCGCGCGACGCGACAAAGTACTCAAGTGGAGGTACGGCGCCGTCGAGGAAAACTAATGGCAGACCGCTCTGGATGCCGGGATCGGACGAAAGATCGTTCTGGACCCACGAATGCCCGGTCCAGATTCGGCTCGAGTAGCCACTACTCCGAGCATAGATCCCACCTACGGCGAAATAGTGCTTGGAACTGTCGACATTTCCCGCTGTGGCGAATCCGACGGAGATCGGCTTGCCCGTGTCCGCCAGAGCATCTGGAATCGGCACTTGTTCCCAGTGATAGAAGGGGGACATATGGGACGGCTGCAGTTCAGCCACGAGACTTCCGTTGACGGTGATTCGCAACGTTACCTGGTCCGTGCGGGACGAGGCCCGTACGACGAAAACTAGGTAATTGCCTCGGGTCCCGGTGGCCGCCGGCGGCACCGTGGCTTCAAGCAGATAGCTACTCCGGTCGAGGATGGAGCGCCACTGCGGTGGAATGGCTGGCAGAGCGGGCTGACCTGGTTGGGGTTGCGGCTGCGGCGTCGGCTGAGGGGATCCTGGGGACTGTAACTGGGGCGGCGCGATGATGGGCGCCTCGTTGGTCGCGATGATGGATTCCGGAACAGCTTGACCGGAAACCACAACCGGTTTGTTTCCGATCGAGAAGGCGGGCACCAGCGAGCCCCCGAGGTAGATCAATGCTAGACCCAAGATCAGAATCCGGCGCCGTCCAGTATTGGCCAACAGTAGAAGTGAGACGACCACCACGACCATGATCACAACGCCTGTTCGGGATTCGGTGGAGGCCAAGGCGAAAGTGACCAGTGCGGCCGCTAACCAACGACCCCACTTTTGCCATACCGCATAGGTGTCGTCCAGACCAGCGCCGGCCAACAGAAACGGAATTCCGATTGCAGCGACGACTGCAAAAGTGTTGGTATTGGAAACGCTGCTGTACTCGCTGATCACAGCGATTCGCAGCGTATCCGTCATGGGTTTTAGCGGCAGGCCCGCCATTTCGGCAACCCGAAACGCCGACAGGACCAGCGCCAACAGCGCGATGGCCCGAACCCATCGATGCTGCCAGTCGCTGTCCTGTTCACTGAGGATCACCACGAAGGCCGCCAACAGGGTTCGGCTGATGAAATACTGAGATCCCAGGGCAACCTCGTGCCCGTTCGGGCCTCGCACATTGGCCGCGAAGGACAGCCCGACGAGCAGACCAAAGGCCGCCAGGGCCAGGAGTGTGTAGGTGACAACGCGTTGAGATGGGAAACGCCGCGACCGGATTCGGGTAACTGCTAGCCCGACGATCAAGCCTGCCAAGGCGTCCCCGTCCGAAGTGAGCGAGTGGGTCAGCGTCGATTGCAGACCGACGGAAAACACGGCGACGTAGGGAGCGGTTCGAGGGAAGCGGTAGGCGAGCAAACCGGCCACGGCGAATACGAGGACATCAAGGATTCGGCCTTCAGTCGCTCCCGATAGGATGGCGGGAACCGCGAGAGACATCATGGGCGCCTAGCCAACGTCCGCGTTGTCAGCGCTTGGTTCCTTGAAGCGCGACCGGAACTTTGAGCACTCGGATGCTCGTCAGTCCGTTTTCCTCGAACCACGGAAACACCTCTTCATACGAATGCTTCCACTGATATTTGGGCGAGTACCAGTCGAACGTGTCCAGCACTCTCCAATCAGCCTTGGGGTGATTACTGACCGGCAGCACCCAGCGGAGGAAGAGACCCAGAATCGGGATCTTGTAGATGAAGTAGAGGGGTACCGCGACATGGGAAATTGCGTACAGAGTGCGCTTCGGAATCCTTGGTGTGAAGCGTCGGTAGAAGTCACGGCATAGCCACGAAAAGGGGGAGTAACTCATGTAGAGCCAAATGGCGATCTTCCCGTCCTTACGCAAAAGCCTCGGAAGGCGGTCGAACGCTGCCTTCGTGTTGGGTGTGTGGTGGAGAACGCCGATACTGAAGATGAAATCGAAAGTCTCGTCCCGAAACGGAAGCTCGAAAATGTCCGCTTGAGCGATATTGACGTTCTCCCTTCGGCCGACGTTTCGCTGCGCGGCCTCGACCGCCAGGCTGAGATCGATTCCAACTACGGTACCCCCCCAACGCGACACCACGTCCGAGAACCGGCCCATGCCGCAGCCCACATCCAGGATGAGCCTGCCGTGTAGCTCTTCTGGAGTGAAGCCAGTCTTCGCTCGGAACGTTCTCTCTGACTCGTCGTTGCTCGCGCTATCCAGCTGGGTCCGCGCGTGAACATTCCACTCGAAGCCGAAGTTCTCGACGTACAGTTCGCTGTTGACGAAACGGGGGATGCCTCCAATCACCGGGAAGGTATGGTCATTCTGGCACTTGAGTTCTCCCTCCTCCAACTCCGCCGCTGGTTCTATGGAGCCAGACAGGTGAAGCTGAGCGCCGCACTTTGGGCAGATGACGAGTTCGAGAAAACTGGGCTTCATGCAACCTCCGATGCGGGGGGTATCGCCGCCTCGAGTGCTGATCTGCCGCAGTAGTCTCGGCTGACCACCTGGGCCACAACGGCAACCCTATAGCCACAGCAGATCGGTCGGACCAAATTCATCTGCTTGCGACTGGATTATGCCCTGCGCGCAGCTCATGCCGGTTGATCAGATAGACGACCCCTGGCATTAACGGCGCCAGTAGCAGGCCGGTGTAAAAGGGTGCTCCAGCCCCGACTACGCAAGCGAGTCCGAGGCCGGCAAGGAGCAAACTCTTGCGGTCCGGCGCTGCCCCGACCCAGTGACGTACGAGGGCAATGCCGAGCAGCGGATAAGCGAGAAACGAAATCGCATAGGAAACGGGCACCGCAGTTAGCCCCCAAATGGGTACCATCAAGAACGCTAGTAACACCCATGTGACGCTCTGAGTGGCAATCACCGCTAGGTGGCTGCGTGTTCGTCCAATGGCGAAAAGGCAGACCGCGAATGACCAACCGATGATGCGCGCATAATCGCCCAGAACCTGGATAGGAATGAGAGGGGTGGCCGCACTAAAGGCGGGGGAGTAGAAGATCCGAATCAGTGGGTCTCGAAGGGCGACTGAAACGACCAGGATCGGCACCATTATTGCCAGATTGGCGCGCAAAGCGGAGTTGAGCAGTTCGCCAAGCTTCCCGCGATGTCGTTCGGAGATAACCCGCGGAAAGACGTAGGCGGACATCCAAGTCATGAACATGGTGATGTATTGCGTCGACATGCCGAAGACCACCTGGTAAAGGCCATTCGATGATTCACCGAGAACCCGAACCGTAAGCGTTCGTACTGTAAGCACAGAACCCCACAACACGACCCCGCCGATAAGTACGATGCCGCCGTATGCGAGGAGCTCGCGAGCCGTGCGCCGGTCGAACCGGACGTCTGCGAACTTCCAAGCCCGGGCCGCATACGTGCGCGAGAGCATCAACACAAAGATCCCCGCCTGAACAAAGCTGGTTGCGAGTACGGCGACCATCGCGCCGGTGAGGCCATATGTAGCCGTGAGTGGGATCAACAGCAGGACGGAGAGTGCGGCGGTGATGATGTTCGCCCGGGTCAGCCGCTGTACTTCGGCGAGGCCCTGGAGGACATAGCTCACGACACTGGCTAGGTTGTACAGCGGAAAGCTCGCAACTATGAGAAGGACGAGCACCCCGTACCGGGAGGTTCCGGTCAACGTTTCGGAGATTTTGCCAGCGGCAGGAGCCAGCAGAATGCCCATGGCGAGCGCTGATGCGACCGCTAGAAGGGACGCGGTCAAGACGACGCGGCTGACGTCGCGCGGGGCCCGGCTCTTCTCGGCCACCATCTTGGCGACGCCCGAGGTGAGACCGAGCGGGATGATCACGGAAACGAACGCCGAGAAATTCAACAGCTGCGCCAAGATGCCGACGGCCGACGGGCCGAGCGTGACCGCGAACAGCTTGGCGGTGATGACAGCGCGGGCGAAACTGACCAGAGAGTTGAGGCTTAGAACACTCGCCGAACGCACGAAGTTCCGCAGTCCGAAACGCCCTTCAATCTCGGGATGGTGGCCGCTTCGACGCAATGTAGGCCGGCTCGTCACGAGATGACAACGCCACCAGAGTCGGCGATGACCAAGACGGTGGCTTCGTGGATGGAGCGCACCGCGACCACAACCGCTACTTCCGTTCGGGCTGGAAGTCCTACTATCCAGCGCTGTGACTGACTGGGCGATTTACTCGCGAAACGTGCTCGGAGAGGCGCCGCTGCGCGCCGTTTACCAGAACTGGCAGTTCCACGCAACCAGTCTCGGCTGCCTTCTAAGGTTCCAGCCTCCCCCGGCACGGGTCCTCTCGATCGGGTGCAATCTCGGTCTTTTCGACGCACTGCTTCTAGCACATGGCTACCAGGTCACCTCGATAGATACTGACCCCGAGGTGATCGAGATGGCCAAGGCCTTGAGTAGGCGTCTTGGATTCGGACTCAACTTCGAGCAGGCGGACGCCTTCGACTTGAAGCATTATCACGATCGTTTTGATGTGGCCTACTCAGCTGGGCTCGTGGAGCACTGGCATGGACGCGAGACTGTGCGCCTCTTGAAGGAGCATGCCCGCTGCGCTCCTGTCGTCCAGGTAGAGGTGCCCACGCGCTGGACGTGGCGAATCGAGAACATCGGCCCGGCGGCCAGCGACATGGTCACCCTGACTGCCGGGGAGCTGCGCCAGCGGGTCCGCGATGCAGGCCTACACCCGATCAAAACGTATCCGCTCGGTGCGGTGCCCTCTCGCCTGCGCGAGGTCTCCGAGGCATTGGTGCCGCCCGTCATCTTCCGGCGTGTCCAACTGCTTGGCGGTCTCTCCATGGGTAGTGGCATAATCGCTCGCCGACCAGCGTAACAATGCCTTGTCCAGCTAGCATCATGGCGGCAAGCCTGCCGGAGTCTCGATGCCGACCTCGAACAGAAGCAGGACGACGCCGACATCCGCCAGCACGTGCAGCTGGTTTCGATCGGCGACATAGCCTGGCGTGAAGTGCGAGACGATCAGCCCGGCGCCGAGATAGCCCAGAACCGCCGGGAGGCCGAAGCGCCGCGAACCCACCCGGCTGCGACGGCGAGTAGGAGGACCATCCCGATCTCGAGGACCGCTGGTGCGCTTTCGAGCGGAGCGGAGGCGTCGAGCGGCACGTCCAAATGATGAGGAGTGGGTCGACCCGCTCACGGCCATTCTGAAGCTACAGGGGGCTGGTGGGCCTGCTGAGTGGGCCTCAACAGGTGTGCGTAACGATTTTCGGGGTTATGTGGTGCGTTTGAGATCAGATTCGTGGTGACCCAGGCTTACAGCGGTCGAACCAATTAACGGAACTGGCAACTATCCCAGTACTGGAGAGGGGAAGTGAGTCACCTGGCCCTGGCCGCGGGCGGCGCAAGCGCCCCGAGCAATGCTTACACGACCCCCTCGGCTGCGTGCACTGTGAAGGCGGTCATAGTGCCCATCAGCGCGGCTTTTGACACCGCCGACATTCGGGCGACGGTGACGGCGCAAAACGGTGGCCTCCTACGCGCCTCGGGTATAGCCAAGATCGCGGTCATGATCGGGCCGGTCAACGCGCCTGCCAACGGGCCGCAGGGCTCGCCCCACCTGGTCCTGCTCCAAGACCATGCCGGCCAATGGGCGATCGCGAACGATCAGCTCTGTACAAGCGCCGGCCAGCCGGCCAAGCCGATTCCGGCCGAGCTCGGCGAAGGGCGGCGAATTCACGGACCGATCGGCCCTTCTAATGCTGCTCGGCCGTCGCGCTTGAGCGTCCCTCCGGCCTCCCAAATCCT
>CAAGKR010020875.1_pt1 | contig 13050 bp, 9 predicted proteins | sample 2556971 | NCBI WGS metagenome assembly CAAGKR01 (sample SAMEA5207829, study PRJEB30636) | soil metagenome | biome: forest; feature: boreal; material: soil | place: USA | collected 2011-09 | depth 1 m | reverse complement strand
TTGCTTCCGGAAACGCCGATCACGATTTTCCGCCCCAGTATCGTCCTTGGAGATAGTCGCCGCGCCGAGACCACTCAATTCGATATGGTAAAGGCATTCGTGTTCCTGGCTGGGCTGCCGGTGCTGCCGTTTCGTCCCAACGACAAGATTGACATCGTGAATGTGGACTTCGTGGCGGACGCGATTGCGACGCTTCACCAAAAAGAAACTCCCCAGTACGACACTTATCATTTGTCGTCAGGCACGGGATCGCAGACTTTTCGTGAATTGACCAATACTCTTGCGGCGGAACAAAACAAACGAGGCCCGATATTCATGCCATGGATGGAACGTCCGTTTTCGCAGACCGTCGATTTTCTTTCGAACCGAAAGGGAGCGGTAGCTTACGGCGCTTCGCTGATGAAAGTATTCATGCCGTACCTGGTCTGGAACACGGTTTTTGACAACGCTCGCGTGACCACTGAACTCGGGCGCAAGCCCGCGCCATTCTCCCAGTACAGTTATCCGCTGCTGAGGTTCAGCCGGGAAACAAAGTTTTCCTACCACTATGAAGAGTGGCCCGCGAAAATCGGAGGATCAGCGGCATGATGGATTTCATTCTCCAAGCCTGGGTGAGTTCGGCCATTCAACGAGCCAAGGCGGGATGGATGTTGGGCAAAGGAAAGCCATGGCATCCGGGAGAAAAGCTGAAGTTGTTGTTTGCCGGGTATAACGGCACGCGCAACATGGGTTCCGATGTGCGGGTGGATGAGATGTTGCGGCAGATACGGCATATTCTTGGCCCGGAAAATGTGGAATGCACGGTGATGACGCAGAATTCCAAGTTTTCCCACGGATACTTTGCGGGCAGCGCCCAGGTGCACTTGCCTGACATCTTCCCGCCTTTCCTGTCGGATGAAGTTCCCAAGCATCATGGCGTGGTGGCCTGCGAAGGATCGATGTTTAAGAGCAAGTTTGCCAATGCGCTTACTACCATGATGATTGGATCGCTTGGAATCGCAGCCGCGCAAAACAAACTTTCCGTCGGATATGGAGCGGAGGCGGGACATATGGATCCCCCAATCCGAAAAATGTGCGCCCGCTATTGCGGGAGTTCGCTCGTGATCACGCGCAACGAAGAATCTCGCACGGTGCTCCGGGAACTTGGAGTGCCGACGGAATTGGGCACCGATACAGCTTGGACATTCGAGCCGCATCCAGCGGAGTATGGACGGAAGGCCTTGCGCAGTGTGGGGTGGGACGGCAGCACGCCGGTGCTGGTGGTGTGTCCGATCAACCCTTTTGAATGGCCGGTGCGTGCGTCAGTTGCGAAATTTGTGGCTCACGGTCTGACCGGCGCATACAAAGACAGTCACTATCGTTCGGTCTATTTCCATAATTCGGGGCCGGAGGCGGACCGCGCATACCGGCATTATCTGAATGCCATCGCCAATGCCGTGGATGCATTCCGAAAACAGCGGAAGGTGTTTGTAATTTTGGTGGCGACGGAGCGCCTCGACGCGCGTCCGGCGAAGAAGATTTCCGAAAAACTCGGCGGCGTGCCGGTGCTCACGTCGGACGAGTACAACATATATGAGTTGGTAAGCATACTGCGAGCCTGTCAGATGATGGCGTCTTCGAGGTACCACGGAATCGTGACTTCGATGCCCGAACTGGTACCTTCGGCAGGAATCACCATGGATGAACGCATTCGGAATCTCATGCGCGAACGCGGGCATGAGGAATTGCTGATGAATGTGGACGATCCTGATCTGGAGCAAAGGCTGTTGTTCGCACTGAATAAATTGGCTACGGAGCGGGAAGCTATCGCAAGTGCCATTGGGCGTACTGTAGTCCGCAATTTAAAAGTGATGGCGCGGATGGGCGTTTATTTTGAGGAGGAAGTGAAGCGGCGGTACCCGGAATTTCCGACGCGCAAAGGCGAGTGGAATTGGCAGGACTACCTGCCTCCGATGAGTGCGGGACTGCATAAGGTAGTCGAGACATATGGCTGAGCAGTGGATTCGTCCGGGGCTTCTTCTTTTCGTTTGAATTCAGACCTGATGAACTTTCTTGAAGACATTTTTGCGCAGCTTGCGGCCGCGGGTGAGACCGCGGTCGTTCAAGAGCTTCGCGACGGAAAGACTGTTTCCGTGAGCGGGCGCGAACTGGTGGAGATGGTTGCCCAGGCTCGTGCTTCGCTCGCTGCAAAGAAAATCCCGAAGGGTTCGCGTTGCGCTCTGCTGGCTCATAACAGCATTCGCTGGGTCGCGATGGACCTCGCCTTCATGGCGGAAGGATTGATGGTTGTGCCGCTGTATGCGCGCCAGGCCGCTTCTGAGCTTGTGAGCATGATGAAGGATTGCTCTCCGGCGCTAATCTGCTGCGGAGATGCGGCGTTGAGGGATGGAATTGTACAGAACTGGGGGGAAGCTCCGCCGCAGGTGCTTTTCCATGAGGTCTTCGGGGCCGAGGGCAAGGACGTTGCTTTGCGGGCAGGAGTGCCAGCGCCACACAATCTTTCTACGCCTACAGAGAATTCGGACGCGGTCACGATAATTTATACTTCCGGCACTTCGGGAGAGGCCAAGGGGGTCGTGCTCAATGCGGGGAACGTTACACATATGGTCGAGTGCACTTCTAACTGGTTGCCCGAAAACAAGACCGGTCAGGATCGCGTCTTCCATTACTTGCCGTTTTGTTTTGCGGGATCGTGGATCATGCTGCTCACGTCTTTGCGGCTTAGCAATTTGCTCATCTTAAACACCGATCTCTCGAGGTTGCCCGATGACATGCGCTCGTGTACGCCCAACTACTTTCTCAATGTCCCAGCGCTCCTGGAGAGAATGCGGAAAGCCGTCGACGAACAACTTTGGAAAACAGGTGGCGTGGCGCTGGCCGTTTATAGCCGCGCGAAGGCCGCGTGGTTTCGGAAACATGAAAAGCGGGAGAATTGGATGGATTCAATCTGGATGGGCATGGCCAGTGCGATTGTGTTTCCAACGATCCGGAAGAAAATGATCGGGCCCAATTTAAAGGCGTTGATTTGCGGGTCCGCGCCCCTTAATGTGGACACGCAACTCTATTTCATGATGCTGGGCATCCCCGTGCTCCAGGTGTACGGGCTCACGGAAACGACCGCGATTTGCACCATGGATAATCCCCGGCACGTCGAGGCGGGGCGCGTGGGTCCGGCGATCAACGGCATCGAAATGAAGCTCGGAGAGAATGACGAGATGATCGTGCGCGGTCCGAATATTTTTCCGGGATATTGGAATCGTCCCGAGGAAACCAACAGAGCATTGCACGATGGATGGTTCCATACCGGCGACCAAGGCGAAGTGGATGAGGCAGGGAACTGGCGAATTATTGGACGCATCAAGAACCTGATTATTCTGGGATCGGGTCACAATATTTCTCCGGAACCGATTGAAGAGGAGCTGCTAACAAATATTATGGGCGCGCAACAGGTAGTGCTTGTGGGTAACGGTCGCGGATATCTTTCGGCGCTGGTCACCGGGAATGTGAGTCGCGAAGCAGTCCAGGCAGCTTTGGATATGGTGAATCCGAAGTTGCCGCATTATAAGCAGGTGCGAGCTTTTTATATTTCTCCTGAGGCGTTTTCGATTGAAAATGGATTGCTCACTGCGAATGGCAAATTGAAGCGGGATTTGATTGCCGCGCGGATGAAAGCGGAAATCGAAGGCTTGTATCGGGTCAAGAAGGCGTCATGAAGGGTTTTCATGGCCAATCGCTTTCGTGGGAATTGAAGGATGGAGTTGTAGAATTGGCGCTTCATCGCGATCCGTGCAATGAGATTGGGTCGGCATCTCTTGAAGACTTGGAGAGATTTGCAACCGCGATTGAGAGTGTTGGAGATGAAGCGCATGCAATTATCGTTCACAGCAGGCTGAGTTGCGGATTTTGCGCCGGGGCCGATCTTCGAGAGCTTTACCACCGTTCGCGTGATATGGAAGGCAAGGCAGCGGTGGAAGGCGTGCGGGAGTTTCTCGAGCGAATTCATCGGGTGATGAATATCATTGATGCCTCGCCTTTGACCACGATTGCCGTGGTTCACGGAGTGACGTTTGGCGGTGGATTCGAACTGGCCCTGGTGTGCGACTTGATTATTGCGGACAAGACAGCGCGGTTTTGTTTTCCCGAATTGCGCCTGGGATTGATTCCTGGATTTGGTGGAATTCCCCGCCTGAAGCGGGATTTGGGGAATGGAGTCGTTCGAGACTTGGTGCTCACCGGACGCAGCTTCAATGCTACAAAGGCTCAATCCGTGGGGATCGTAAGCCAGGTTGTGGCTGAGGGTGAGGCGTTAATCGTGGCTCGCGCGACGGCGTCGCAATTGAAAAAGTTCGATCGGCGGACAGCGGCGGCAGCTAAAAAGTTCATTAAGCCGATTCCTCACGAAGATCTGCGGCGAGAAATCGATTTGTTCTGCGAATTATTTGTGCGGCCCGCTGTCGAAGCGGGATTGCGAAAGTTCGTGCAGAGCACAGAGGCACAACCTTACCTGCCGTGAGTTTTCGGCGTGGCTCCCGCAGCACATGTAAGTGTGCAAGGATGATGAGCAAGATTATGAGAAATCCCGCGCAGACGCTTGATGAAATCCTTAGCCTGTCGGCCGCGCATTTCAAAGTGTCGCGGGAGAAGCTCAGCCCTGACGATGATTTGTTCAAGACCTTACGGATCGATAGCCTGCAGGCGCTTGATCTGCTTACGAAATTGGAAAATCATTTCGGAATTGAATTGCCGGACTATGAGCTACAGGGAGTGTCCGATTTTAGAACCCTGGCCAGCCGGATTCAGTCGCGCCTATAGAGTCTATAGTTGATTGTCCGGGGATATAACGCCGAATCCCATCCCTGTTAGCATGGCTTCCATCTAGAATCGGTAATTTGAGAACATTTTCTGACGATCAGAGATCGCACAGCATAGATCATCCATCCGCCCATGCTTGATTTAGACAGATACGGTTGTTTGGGAGCCGCTCTGCGCGATGCGTTGCAGCAGTGGCCGAATGAGATCTGCTTGATCGAGTCAGACAGGGACAAGGAAAAAACCCGCCTCACCTATTCCGATTTCAAAGATATTGCGATGCCGGTGGCGCGGGCTCTGGAAGATGCAGAGTTCAAGCCTGGCGACCGCGCGGCCATTATCATGTCAAATCAGTCGAAGTGGCTGATCTCTGCGTACGCAATCTTTTATTGCGGAGGCGTCCTCGTGCCTCTCGACTACAAGCTCACCGCAGACGAGCATTTGCAATTGCTCGCACACTCGAAAGCAACATTACTGGTGGTCGAATATCACTTGTGGCGCGCAATTACGAAGGCGCCAGAGTTCAAGAACAAGAAGCTAAAAACAGTTCTGGTTACGGAGGCAGCTCAGGGCGTTGATTTAGCCGGGGCGATTCGATGGGAGGAGTTTCGCCGCAAAGGCAATCCGGTATTTGTGCCGCGGCAGCTTGAAGATACAGCCTGCATCGTGTACTCCTCTGGGACCGGAGGCCGCCCTAAGGGATGTGTGCTGACGCATGCGAATTATCTCGAACAGTGCAAATCGCTGACCGCGCTGTTTCCATTCAAACCGGGCTTGCGGTACTTAAGTATTTTGCCAACGAATCACGCAATTGATTTTATGGTGGGCTTCATCGGCCCGTTCGTGTGCGGAGCTTGCGTTGTGCATTTGCGAACACTGCGTCCGGAGTACGTGCGCGACGGATTCGTGCGCTACCGCATCAACTATGCCAGCCTGGTTCCAATGGTTGTGAAAAATCTTGAGCGCGGAATGAAAGCAAAATTCGACGCTCTTCCGAAAATAAAGCTCTGGATGCTGAAATCACTCATTTCCACAAATAAGTTATTGACCCGCAGAAGACCTCGTGTCGAGTTGAGCCGCAAACTCCTGCCGCAAGTACATCGCGCCTTCGGTGACAAGTTGTTGGCCCTTTTCACGGGCGGAGCTTTCATGGAAGCATCGACGCTGCAATTCTTTTACGATCTTGGCATTCCCATTGCCAATGGATATGGACTTACCGAGGCTGGCACCGCGCTAACATTGAATGACTTCAAGCCATTCCGCGCGGATACGGTCGGCAAGCCGCTGCCGGGGGTTGAGATCCGGATCATGAGTCCCGACGAGGAAGACATCGGAGAAGTTGCGGCACGAAGTAAGACCCTAATGTCTCACTATCTGGATGATCCGGAATTGACCGCGGAAACGATTGTGGATGGCTGGCTGTTGACCGGAGATTACGGACGCTTCGACAGCACCGGGCATTTGCAGCTCTTTGGCCGCAAGAAGAACATGATCGTCACCGAGGGCGGCAAAAATATTTATCCTGAAGATGTGGAATCCGCTTTTGATGGTTTGACGGTCAAGGAATATTGCGTCTTCGCGGCTAACTACATCTGGCCCACTAAGAGAATGGGCGATGAAATGCTCGTTCTTATCTTGCGCCTGGATGCGAATCAAGAGTTTTCCGATGCCCTCAAAACAGGGATCATTGAATGCAACCGTCGGCTGCCGGACTTTAAGCGGGTGAAGGGCTACATAGTTTGGGATGAGGATTTTCCTCGGACTGCGTCGATGAAAATCAAGCGCGAACTTCTAGCGGAACAAATCGGCAAGAAGTTGGACCGCGCTTCCGCAGGTTTGGAGATTTAGGTGCACGGCAGAGAGAACCAGGCTCTTCCCACTTAGTCGTTTGGCGGGGATCAGAGGATCGATTAACGATGCAAGCATAGAGGCATGCGTCCTCACCTGCCCTGCCGGACCCGCACGGTCGAATAGTTTGGCGAGCTTACACTCGCCTGCCCAGACGAGGACCGTCCGGGCCCATGTGAGCAACCCTGTGAACGACGACACGTTTCTGGCTATCGTGAATCCATCTGCTGGCGGCGGACGCTGCCGGAAACTTGTGGGTCCCGCGCTTGATCGGCTGCGTTCAGGGGGAATCAAGATTGAGGTCGTCGAGACTACCGCTCGCGGCCGTGCTACGGAACTTGCCAGAGAAGCATATGGAAAGGGCCGGTCGAAATTCATCTCCGTCGGAGGCGATGGTACTTCATTCGAGATAGTAAACGGACTTTTTCCGGAAGCTCAGAGCGGAAAGCGTCCAACACTGGCCTTCCTGCCGCTGGGAACGGGAAATTCTTTTCTGCGCGATTTCAGCGATCGCGGCTCGGATTATTCAGTCGAAGCTCTATTGGCCGGGCACTCACGCAGATGTGACGTAATAAGGCTCACACATTCCAGCGGAGTCCTCTTCTACACGAATCTTCTCAGCATGGGTTTTTCCGCCGACGTTGCCACCATGCGAGCCCGTTATTTCGGAGGATGGGGCGAGGCCGGATATCAGTCGTCCATTTTCATTTGCCTGGCTCGCTTCCGGCGCCGCGCTTTCCCGTTAAAGGTGGACGGAGAAGATAAGCTCGATCGGCGTCCGTGCCTTTTTCTTACTTTCAGTAACAGCAAGTTCACCGGCGGGACGATGATGATTGCTCCAAAAGCCGAAATTGACGATGGCTTGATCGAATACGTGCGATGGGGACCGATTGGCCGGATTGGCCTGCTGCGGAATTTACCGACACTCTACGATGGAACCCACATCAATCACCCCCTCGCAGAGCGGCGCTCGGCCAAGCGAATCGAGTTTTCTTTGGATGGCCCTGTCGATGTAATGATCGACGGTGAGGTACTAACCCTGAACTGCCAGACTTTGGATGTTCTGCCGAGAGCGCTGAACGTCGTGGTGTGAAAAACATTCTTGTGTCAGCCCGGAACTTAAAACAGCAACGCGTCTTTCATGAAGAGATCAACTGTCATCATCGGTGCAATCGCAATCGACGTTGGCATGGCGATTGCTTTGCTGCCATGGGGGGACCACAGTCGCATTGAAACTACGGATTTCGTAAATTTTTACGCGGCTGCCACCATTGTGCGTGAGGGGCACGGTGCCGGTTTATATCATGCGGAGATTGAGACTCCAATCGTCCAGTCCATTTTGCAGCGTGACGTCACGGATTATTTCGTGCATCCGCCGTTTGAGGCGGCCGCTCTTGTCCCGCTGTCATACTTGTCAGTTGAGCACGCCTTCGTTGTATGGACGCTTTTCAATTTGACATTACTTAGCCTGCTACCGCTGGTGTTCGGAGAGTTCACTCTGCTTGTGTCACGTAAACCCTACACAGGACTCTTGGGATTGGTCTTTCCTCCTGCTCTTATTGCTTTGACCCTTGGGCAGGATTCGATCGTCGTATTGTTCACCATCAGCGTCGCGTTTCTGCTCTATTCGAAAACAAAGCCCTTCGCCAGCGGCGGAATAATGGCTCTCGCTTCGGTTAAATTTCAGTATGTTCTGATACTGGCGTTGCTGTTTCTGTTGGCGCGAAAATTCCGTCTTGTCAGTGGTCTGCTTCTAGGCTGCGTATTGTTAACCCTAGTTTCTGCAATCGTGACTGGACCGCAGGGCCTGGTTGGATACTTCAGATTCTTACGCGATTTCGATCTCCACGGCGGCTACGGAAGTATTCATCCTGACTTGATGGTGAACCTTCGCGGATTTCTTGCTGGTACGGGTTGGGCAGATAATGTTCGGCTGTATTCGATGGTTGGTTCCCTAGTGCTTATTGTTGTGGGATTTACTTGCTCGCGTTGGGTGCACACGGCAGAATCGGAAGTCATATTGTTTTCGTTGTTCGTAACGATCGCGGTGGCCGCGTCCCCGCACACTCATTTTGCGGACGCAACTATTTTGCTATTACCAATGGTTCTGTCGATGGACCGGATTCTGCGCGGGCCTGCGATGCGGCTTCCGGAAAAGTTAATCGCAGCCTCGTGCGTATTGCTGTTCGTGGAACCTGTATTCCTTATGGTTATGGGGGGGCATTACTGGTGGAACAGTCGCATCTATTTGATGTTTCCTGTGATTGTTTTCTTTCTTGGCGCTCTTGTATTTCAACTCTATTGCGAAAGAGTTGGCTTGTCCTCCTCGGCCGCATAGGGCTTCAGCTTTGGGGGCGAATCATCGGCGTCGAGCAACCATACTTGCCGGTTCTCAAAGTATCGAATCAATTCCTCATTTTGTTTTGATCCCATATCTCTTGCCCAGACAACCTTGGAGCCGTCGATATCAGCTTTGTTGTATACCCATTCGTTAAGGAAGTTGTGGGTCCTGGTGTAGCGCACGATCACAAGTTGTGGTCCGGATAATTCTTGCAGGTGAGCGAGTGTTGCTGCGCGATTTGAACCAAAGTCGAGAGGATCGGCGCCTCGCCATCGTTGAGCCGTCGCCAGCGCGAGAGTGCCCAGCGCGGAAATGCAACAGATCGCGACGAGGGATCGGACCAGGTTGTTGCCCCAGTTGTGGTTTCCGCATTTCCAATGGGCTAGGTGGCGCAGGGATTGTGTGAGAATCAAGAACAACAGTACTGTAGCGGGAGCAAGGTAATGCGGCTGTATCCAAGTTTCAATCCCGATTCCGGCCAAAAAGAACAGACCTAGCAGCAGTGGGAAACGCATTCGCCGATCATGGATCAATGACGAAAAAGCGAAAAATGAGATGGTCAAAGCAGGCCGCAAGTAAAGAGCCCAAGCGTCCAGAAACGAGAGCCAGCGCCGGTTTAAGAGTGTTCCGAAGGTTTGGTTTTGTTGGTAAGCTTCCAATTCCCATTGATAGAACCTGCGCATGATGGCATGCCGGTATACCGGTTCCGGACGCGGTTTCTGCCAAATAAAATATGGCGCCGTCGCATAGATCTGTCGATTTACCTGATAGGTCATTCGAAAGGCGATGCCGGTTGCGCGGTGGTAGTAGTGGCCGGTTGCAACGGCGGCGAGAATTAAAACGGCCGCCACAGGCAGAAGAATGCGGCGCACCGAGACCGTGAACTGAGGAGCATCTTTGGAGAACATCCAGAGAAGCAACGCCAAAGCGATTGGCAGGCTGAAGACGAATCCTTCGTAGGGACGGCTATTGGCCAGGATTGCCAGTCCGATGGCCATGATGACGGCGTTTCCTATGCTGGGCCTTCGGATTAGCCTTGGCAGAGCTCCGAAGACCAGCGCGCCGCCCAAAGCGGAGACAGATCCTCCCCAGTAACTGTTCATCCAATAACTGAAAATTCCCAGACGAAGAACGGCAAGCAGCGCGCCGAGCAGTGCCCACCCCGGAGGCAACCATCCTTGAAGCGCCCAGCAAAGTGCGGCGCACATTGCCGCGGTGCTCAGCAACACTCCGATCCAGGGATGCCCGAGGATTTGGCCTAAAGCTAAGACCAATCCTTGCGCGGGGGCGTACATGGACATGTAAGTTGGCTGTTGAATCACATGGAAAGTTTCGAAATGCACCCACATGGGATGAGGAGGATTTGTGAGTCTTCCGTGCGCGAAAGTATCCGCGGCCAAGAGGTAGCTGAATTCGTCATGGACCGAGGGTTGGGGAATGCCGAGAACAGGGATGAGAGCGGCGCGCAGGCAAAGAGTCAGCAATCCGACGAATAGGATGGAAAGTGTTTTTCGCCGAGCCAGCCTTCCGAACCATTGCTCCACCGGGCGAAAGCTGTTGAATGCCGGTTTGTTTCGGCGGAAAACCAGAATCCAGACCAAGGCCACGAGGACCATGTCGGATTCAATAATGATAAGGAACCAGTTCATCTGAGGGCGCGAGAGTTCCAGTCATGGCCCTGCGTTTATTTCTTCGCCGTCTCTCTTTCGGTCTTGTCATCGCTCAGTTTTTCGAGGATTCCGCTGGCGACATCCATCATTTCCTGGTCGACGGTGCGGTTTTTGGAGATGGCTTCCTCTAGCGGAATGGAGATGATTTTATTCCCGCGCAGCGCCGCCATGCGTCCAAACTCGCCACGATGAACCATGTCGATTGCACCCAGACCATATCGCGTGGCCAGCACGCGATCGAAAGCGGTGGGTGTGCCGCCGCGCTGGATGTGTCCCAGCACAACGGTTCGAGTTTCAAAACCGGTACGCTTTTCCAATTCCTTGGCGAGCACGTTTCCAATCCCGCCGAGTCTCGCGTGCCCGAATTCGTCCTTGTCGCCGTCAAGCGATACTGCTGAGCCTCCGCCAGAAGTCGTCGGCGAGAATTTGGCCCCCTCGGCAACCACCACAATACTGAAATAACGTCCTCGAGAGTGTCGCAGACGAATGGTGTCCGCCACATGGTCGATATCGAATGGCCGCTCGGGAATCAGGATGACATCGGCCCCACCGGCCACGCCGCTGTGGATGGCAATCCATCCGGCATCGCGTCCCATGACTTCGACAACCATGACGCGGTTATGAGCTTCCGCAGTGGTATGTACACGGTCGATGGCCTCCATGACGACGTTGACGGCGGTATCGAAGCCGAAAGTGTAGTCGGTGCCGGCGAGATCGTTATCAATGGTTTTCGGCACACCTACGACGTTGACGCCCTTTGCATAAAGCTTGCTGGCCACAGTCAGCGTGTCGTCGCCGCCAATTGCAATCAGGGCGTCAACCCCATTCTTTTTAAGCGTGGCGGCACACTGCTCCAGGCCGTTTGGTTTTTTGGCTGGGTTGGTTCGGGACGTGCGAAGAATAGTTCCGCCGCGAGGCAGAATTCCGGCGACTGTGGACAAATCCAGCGGCAGCGTTTTGTCTTCCATCACGCCCCGCCAGCCTTCGAGAAATCCTATGAATTCGTCCTCGTAATGAAAGCAACCCTTACGTACCGCCGCGCGTATGACCGCATTGAGGCCCGGGCAATCACCTCCGCCGGTGAGTATGCCAACTTTCATTGCTTTCTCCTCTGATTGATATCGCTTTGCTACTTCCGATAAATGATCTCACAAGACAAAAGGGCGTCGTCGGCTTCGAAAGCTAATTACAAGTGATTCGAGGCCTAAAGACTATCATTAAAAGTACGGTTTATTCGATTGGAAGGCAGCGATTTTAAAGGATGTTAAAACCCCACATTGACTCGAGCGAAGATCTCTTAATGATAGTAGTTGTTTGATCGCCGCCTTCAACCATTTGCTGAGATAACAGGGCCGCCACTCTCGTCGAGGCCGCAAACAAGAACGATTACCGCCGAGCACCCGAATCGGGCGGCGCAGGTTCGTGGGGTGGAGCAGGGAGTCGTCTCGATTGAGTTATCTTCCGGATGCGCCGCACTTCCAGGAAGGTTAAGGCCGTCATAGTAGAGATGACGCTTCCGAACATAATCACCACGATGTCCATTTTTTGCGGCTCCCAGTTCGGCTGAAGCACCTCTTCAGACTTATTTCTGATTCGCATCTTATACGCAAAACGCTCAGAAAACGCAAAGATGGGGTTTAGGTCTTGGTTCCCTGCCGGGATCAGGCGTTCCCGCGGTTCAAATACCAACCGCCAGTCTTCCGAAGAAATTCTGGCATGGAAAGTCAAGAGCTTAACAGAAGCCCGTCCAAACCGGGCTGTTTCGGGCGGGAAAACTTGTCTTGGAATCGTATAATAGAAACTGATGCCCAAGTATTCAATCGTCGTTCCCCTGCACAACGAGCAAGAGAATGTCACTCACCTCTACGACCGCCTCAAGGCGGTCATGGAAATCAATGGCGAGAGCTTCGAGATTGTGCTGGTCGATGACGGCTCCAAAGATCGTACGTTCAATCTTCTACGCGAAATCGCCGCCGTTGACAGCCGGGTAACCGTAGTAAAGCTGCGCCGAAACTTTGGTCAGACCTCGGCTTTGGCGGCGGGCTTCGATCACTCCCGTGGGGAGTACGTGATTGCCATGGACGGCGATTTGCAGCACGATCCGGCGGATATTCCGTTGTTCCTCGAGAAGATTGCCGAAGGATACGACATTGTCAGCGGCTGGCGGAAAGTCCGCATTGACAATCTGTGGTTGCGCCGTATTCCGTCGAAGTGCGCCAATTGGCTGATGGCGAAACTGAGCGGAGTGGATATTCACGATTTCGGCACCACCTACAAAGCATACCGGCGCGAGATTCTGGAGCAGGTTCCGCTGTATGGCGAGCTTCACCGCTTCATTCCAGCGCTGGCTTCGTGGCATGGTGCGTCGATTTGTGAAGTTCC
>CAAGKR010214566.1_pt1 | contig 13055 bp, 13 predicted proteins | sample 2556971 | NCBI WGS metagenome assembly CAAGKR01 (sample SAMEA5207829, study PRJEB30636) | soil metagenome | biome: forest; feature: boreal; material: soil | place: USA | collected 2011-09 | depth 1 m | reverse complement strand
TACAGCCGCAAGCCGAAGCGCAAGTACTGCCAGTTCTGCAAGGACCACTCGGAGTTCATCGACTACAAGGACTCCCAGGGGCTCCGCAAGTTCATGACCGACCGCGGGAAGATCAAGCCGCGCCGCGTGACGGGCAACTGCGCCCAGCATCAGCATGCGATGTCCATGGCGGTCAAGCGTGCCCGCGAGATGGCGCTGCTCCCCTACGTCGTGCCGGTGATCAGCACCAAGGTCGAGGGCCGGGGCCGCAGGGGCTAGCGTGACGCCGAGCCCAACCGACATACGCAACGTCGTTCTCCTGAGCGTCGCGACCGCAGCGGCGGGCCTTCTCGTGCCCGGCCTCCCGTTCGTGGGGATACCGCTGGCCGGCTTTGCTCTCGGGTGGATCGCCTATCGCTACGGGCAGGGAGCCGCGATCGCCGTGGCGCTCGGCTCGAGTGCGGTGGCGGCCGTGTTCGGCCCGGCCGTGGTCGGCATCGGGCGCCTGGACGCCCTGTTCGTCGCGGTCGCGCTTCTGACGGCCGGACCGGCAACCGCTTGGGCGCTGAAGCGCTACTCGGCCTACAGCGTGGTCGCCGCGGGCACGGCCGTGATCGCCGCAGCCTACCTTCTCGCGCCGGTGGGGGCCCAGACCCTCAAGGACTCCCTCGCGATGTCGCGCCAGTTCCTGGACTTGTTCGCGAGCAGCGGATCCGTTGCAGATGCGGCTGCTTTGAAGGCGAGCGTCACGGCCCTGCTGGCGCAGATGGCGGCAACGTGGCCGGCAACGGTCTTCTACACGATCGGCCCGGGCATGTTGTTCGCGGTCCCGATCGTGGCTCGCACGGGACGGTCGGCCGGAGTCGAGACGAGAAGGTATCCCGCACTAGCGGACACGGATCTCACCTTCCACCTGGTGTGGCCCGCGATCGCGGGTCTGGCCCTGCTGGCCGTCGGGATGTTCTGGGGTCACGGTTCGGGGACCGCGTACGACGTCGGGCTCAACGTGTTGATGATCGTGCGTCCTGCGCTGGCGCTCCAAGGGTTGGCGGTGTTCGCCGCGCTCTATCGGAGAATCGGCGTCGGACGGTTCATGAGGACGTTCGGGTTCGTGCTGCTGGCGCTGACCGAGTTGCTCGTTCCCTCGGTGTCCGTGCTCGGGCTGGTCGACCTGTTCCTCAACATGCGCAAGATCGCAAGGCCGGGTGCAGTGCCGAAGGAGAACCCCGCGCTGTAGCGGATCGCCGCTCGGGAGCGGCAGACGACCGTCGGGCGGAAACACGGCAGGTCGGTGGAGAGTGTGGAAATCGCAGGAAGCGCCGGTGCGCAGCCTGTGGACGGAGAAGGGATACGGGCCAAGGCGTCTTGAGAGGGTGCCCGGCCGGTCATAGAGTGAAGGACGCGCCGCGCGGCCGGGATGGATCCCGGGCCGCGGCAGACGAAGGGTGACGCAATGAAAGTCATACTCACTGCAGAGGTGAAGGGCAAGGGCCACGAGGGCGACATCGTCGAGGTCGCCCGCGGCTACGCAGCGAACTACCTCCTGCCCCGCAAGATGGCGGTCGCCGCCACTCCGGGAAACATCAAGCAGCTGGAAGCGCGCATGGACAACATCCGTAAGCGCAACGCCACGCGGCTGGGAGACGCCGAGGCGGTCGCCTCCTCCATCGACGGCAAGTCGATCGTTCTCGAGGCGAAGGCCGGCGCGGACGGCAAGCTCTTCGGCTCGGTCACCACGCTGATGATCGAGGAGGCCCTGGCCGCGCAGCTCGGCGTGGACGTCGACCACAAGCGGATGGACCTGCACCGGCCGATCAAGACCACGGGCGAGCACAGCGTCGTCGTCAGCGTCTTCGGTGACGTCAAGGCCACGCTGGTCGTGAAGGTCGTTCCGGAGGGTGGTGCGGGCGCGTTGGCGGCGCAGGAAGTCGCCGCCGCGGAGGCCGCGGCCCTGCAGGCCGCCCTGGCCGAGGCCGATGAGACCGTGGCCCCGAAGGTCGAGGCTGCCGAGGCCGAGGAGGCCGCCGAGGAGAGCGCCGAAGAAGCGCCCGAGGAGCAGGCCGATGCCCCCGCCGAGGAAGCCGCCGAGGCGCCCGAGGCGCCCGAGGACGAGCCGGAGAACGCTGAAGGCGAGTAGCACCAAGACGACCCGCGCAACGAGGGCTGGTGGACGTGGCTGAGAGCAGATCGCGCAAGGCCGATCCGGGTCCGATGTGGACCGGCGACCGCGTGCCGCCGCACGACCTGGACGCCGAGAAGTCGCTTCTCGGGGCGATGCTGCTGTCGGCTGACGCCACCGCGGTCGGCCTGAGCAAGATCAAGGTCGACGACTTCTACCGCCAGGCGAACCAGCGCGTCTTCGCGGCCATCTCGGCCCTGTTCGCCAAGGGCGAGCCCTGCGACGTCGTCACGGCAGCGGCGCGACTCGAGTCGACGGGCGAGCTGGAGCAGATCGGCGGCAAGACATACCTGCTCGACGTGGTCGCGACCGTCCCACTGGCGGGCAACGTCGGCCAGTACGCCGAGATCGTGAAGCGGATGTCGATGCTGCGCCGCCTGATCGTCGCTGCCACGAACATCGCAGCGATCGGATACCAGGCCCACGACGACATCGACGAGGTCATCGAGAGCGCCGAGAAGGAGATCTTCGACGTCACGAACGAGCGGGTCGAGACCACATTCAAACCGATCGAGGAGTTGCTGACCGACGGCTGGAAGCACCTGGAGGAGCTCTACGAGCGCCAGGAGCACCTGACCGGGATCACAACGGGTTGGGTGGAACTCGACCGGATCCTCGCGGGGCTGCACCGCGGAGACCTCGTCATCCTCGCGGCCCGTCCTTCCGTCGGCAAGACCGCGTTCGCACTGAACCTGGCCGTCAACGCGGCCCGCGACGGCGCCTCAGTCGGGGTCTTCTCTCTCGAGATGGCCTCGGAGCAGCTCGTGATGCGCATCCTGTCCTCGGAGTCGCGCGTCGACGGCCAGAAGCTGCGCACGGGGCGCTTGTCCGACTCCGACTGGAAGCCGCTCATGGACGCGATGGGGAGGCTCGACGGCTGCGACCTCCACGTCGACGACACCCCTTCGCTCTCGATCATGGAGCTGCGGGCGAAGGCGCGCCGCATGTTCCGCGGGAAGAAGGACGGGCTGATCATCGTCGACTACCTGCAGCTCATGCAGGGCGCCTCGCGGCGCGCGGAGAACCGCCAGGTCGAGATCGCCGAGATATCGCGCGGACTCAAGATCCTGGCGAAGGAACTGAACCTCCCGGTGCTGGCGCTCTCGCAGCTCTCGCGCGCGATCGAGCAGCGCGCGGACAAGCGGCCGATGCTGTCGGACCTGAGGGAATCGGGAGCGATAGAACAGGATGCGGACGTGGTCATGTTCATCCACCGGGACACCTACAAGCGCGACGACGCCGGCTACGACGACGAGCGCTCATCGGGGCACCAGCCGCCCAAGGGCACCGCGGAGATCATCATCGCCAAGCACCGCAACGGCCCGACGGGTAACACGAGCCTGATCTTCCACGAGCCGTACATGCGGTTCGTCAGTCCCCAGAGTGCGTCGGTCGTCGGCGGCATCGTGTCGCAGGCAGCGGAGCCCGAGCCTCCGCTGTAGCCGCCCCGGCCGCGCGAGATCGGAAGAGGCGTGCCATGACCGCCGAACGCTACGACGTCGTGATCGTTGGAGCCGGTCCGGCCGGGATCTTCGCGGCACTCGAATTGGCGCGCGGCGGCTTCGACGGCCGCGTGCTGATGGTCGAGAAGGGCCACGGGCTGGAGAAGCGCAGCTGCCCGGTCCGCGAACGCGGCTGCGTGGATTGCCGAGTGTGCGACATCATGACCGGCTGGGGCGGCGCCGGCGCGTTCTCCGACGGAAAGCTGACCCTGACTCCCGAGGTCGGCGGCTGGCTTGCCGACTACACCGGCGCCGAGGCGCTGGAGGACCTGCTCGAGTATGCCGACGGCGTCTGGGTCGAGTTCGGCGCCACGACCGAGGTCACCTCGCCGGACGACGCGACGGTCGAGCGGATCGGGCGCGAGGCCGAAGCCGCGGGCATGCGGCTGGTGCCCATGCGCGTTCGGCACATCGGGACCGACAAGTCGCCCGCGATCCTCGCCGCCATGCGCGTGGACCTGGAGAGGCGCGGCGTCGAGGTGCGCACGGACGTCGCTGCAGCGCGCATCCTCACGGCGGACGGCAGCGTCACCGGCGTCGAGCTCGCGGGGGGAGTCCGCGTCGAGGCGCCGACCGTGATCGTCGCCCCCGGCCGTGAGGGCGCCGACTGGATGGCGTCCGAGGCGCGCCGCCTGGGGATCAAGCTGACCAACAACGCGGTCGACATCGGCGTGCGCATCGAGGTGCCCGCGGCACTGATGGAGCCGCTCACCGACCCGCTCTACGAGGCGAAGCTCCTCTACGTGTCGAAGCAGTTCGGCGACCGCGTCCGCACCTTCTGCATGAACCCGTACGGGGAGGTCACCACGGAGAGCTACGGGGGCATCACGACCGTCAACGGTCACTCGTTCTCCGATACCCGCACCGCCAACACCAACTTCGCGGTCCTGGTCTCGCAGATGTTCACGGAGCCGTTCGACGACCCGATCGCCTACGGTCAGGAGATCGCCCACCTGGCGAACTTGCTCTCCGACGGGGTCATCGTGCAGCGCTTGGGCGACCTGAAGGCGGGTCGGCGCTCGACGCCCGCGCGCATGGCGGAGTCGGTCGTCACGCCGACGATGAAGGGCGCCGTCCCCGGCGACCTGGCGTTCGTGCTGCCGTACCGGCACATGGTCGACCTGCTCGAGTTCCTCGAGGCACTGGACAAGCTGGTTCCGGGAGTCAACGGCCCCGGGACGCTCCTCTATGGCGTGGAGGTCAAGTTCTACTCGTCGCGCGTGGAGGTCGGAGCCGACCTTCAGACTTCGATCACGGGGCTCTATGCCATCGGCGACGGAGCCGGGATCACGCGCGGGTTGCTGCAGAGCAGCGCGAGCGGTGTGGTGGCGGCGCGCGCCGTGAAGGCGCGCACTAGCGACTAGGGAGCGCCCGCGGTGATACGCTCGTTCCAGTGGATGGCTGGATGTCGGGGGATCGCGAGGGAGGCTGCGGTGATCGTTCGCAACGTGAACGGCACGGCCGACAACGATTGCGCGTGCGGGAGCTGGCTGACGCACTGGGCGAAGTACGGAGGACAGACCATCCCCAACTACTGCCCCGAGGCCGACTGCGTCTCCAAGACGGAGGTCGGCGCGCACGTCCAGAGCGTCAACCCCAACGATGACTGCTGTTACATCGTGCCGCTGTGCAGCGGCCACAACGCGATGGTCGGGCAGGACCTGAACATCACCAACAACATCCGGCTCGTCTCTGCCAACGTGAGCGAGACCTGCGGCAAGTAGGTCCGGCTAGGAGCGCCCGTCGAAGTTCGCCCACCTGCGGCGCCCCGTTCCGGGCGGGTCAGGCCTTCCCCTCCCAGCCCATCAATCGGATTACCGCGTCGGCCATCGCCTCGTCGGGCTGGTCTCCGATCACCACCGAGGTTATGAGAGAGCCGACGAACAGCGACAGGAACGCGCGCGCGCGCGTCTCGCGCGAAGCAGGGTCGGACTCCACTCCGTAGGCCGCATCGAGCCGCTCGACTGCCAGGAGCAGGTGCTCGCGGGCCGGTGTCATGACCTGGGTGCGGATCTCGGCCAGCACTGCCGGATCGTGCGCGGCGGCGGTGAGCAGCGTCCGCAGGACTGGGCTGAACACCCCGATCGCGCCGCGGCGGTCCGCCAGCGCCGCGGCGATCTGCTCTCGCAGGTCCTGAGACCGGATGGAATCGAGGATGCCGAACGCCTCGCCGCGGATGTGGGACGCGACCACTCGCACGAGCGAGAGGAACAGCTCCTCCTTCCCGGCGAAGTGCCTGTAGAGAGCCGGCTCGGTCACGCCGACCACCGCGGCCACGTCGCGCATCGAGCCCGCGCGGTACCCCTTCTCGGTGAAGACCTCGAGTGCCGCGGCGAGGATCTCGCCTCTGCGGCCCGGTTCCCAGCCCGCGATCAAGCCGACTTCCTTCATCGCCCCGCCCCCCGTCTCTCGCGGCCGACCAGGTGCACGAAGACGTCCTCGATCGTCGGCTCGACCTGCTCGCAGCGGGAGACCGCAAAGCCGCCGCTGCGCAACTCGTCGCCGACCGAGCACGGGTCGGACCGGTTTCCGGCGTTGACGTGCAGCAGCGCCCCGGACAGGTACGCCTCGACGACGTCGTCGCGCCCACCGAGCCAAGCGAGCGCGCCCTCGACGTCGCCGACCTCGACCTCGAGGATCTGGTCGGTCATGTGCTCCGCGCGGATCTGCTGGGGAGAGCCGATCGCGATCAGCCGCCCGTCGTAGATGAACGCGAGCCGGTTGCAGTGCGTGGCCTCGTCCATGTAGTGCGTCGTGACGAAGAGCGTGACGCCGCCCTCCGCGAGCTGGTACAGCAGCTCCCAGAACTGCCGTCGTGCCGACGGGTCGACGCCGGAGGTCGGCTCGTCTAAGAACAGCAACTCGGGCTCGTGGATCGTCGCGCAGCCGAGGGCCAGCCGCTGCTTCCAGCCGACAGAGAGGTTGGCCGTCAGCTCGCGCTCGCGTCCCACGAGGTCCGCCATCTCGAGCACGTACCGCCGCCGGTCCGCGTACCTCTCTCCCTCGATGCCGTAGACCCCGGCGTAGAAGCGCAGGTTCTCGTCGACCGTCATGTCGGAGAAGAGCGCGAACTTCTGAGACATGTAGCCGATCGAGCGGCGCACCGACTCCGGGTCGGCGACGACGTCGTGCCCGAGCACGATCGCTCCGCCGGATGTCGGCGCGATCGTCCCGCACAGCATGCGGATCGTGGTGGTCTTGCCCGAGCCGTTGGGCCCGAGGAAGCCGAAGATCTCCCCGCGCGGCACGTCGAAGGAGACCGCGTCGACCGCCGTGAAGTCGCCGAAGCGCTTCGTGAGGTCGCGGACCTCGATCGCGCTCTGCCGCCTGAGGGTGTTCTCGGCCATCAGTCCGCCAGTCTCTTGCGGAATCTGGCGAGCGCCGCGAAGAACACGGCGGCCGAGAACACCGCCATCGCGACGAACTGCGGCCAAAGCGCGTCCATCCCCGCGCCCTTCATCCAGTTGGACCGCAGGACCACGATCACATAGCGCAGCGGCACCAGGTACGTGACCGGCACGATCGCGGCCGGCATCGACTCGATCGGGAAGATGAAGCCGGAGAGCACCATCGTCGGTATGAGGATGAACATCGTCCCCTGCTGCGCCTGCTGCCGGGTGCGCGAGATGGTGGAGATGAAGAGTCCCTGCCCGAGCGCGGTGAACATGAACAGCAGCAGCCCGAGGCCGATGACGAGCACGCTGCCGGAGAACGGCACGCCGAACCACCAGCTGCCGACGAACATCACCAGCCCGGCCTGCGCGAAGGAGATGAGGACGTACGGCGTGACCTTGCCGATCAAGTACTCGCCGCGGGTGATCGGCGTGACGAACATCTGCTCGAGCGTGCCCTTCTCGCGTTCCTTGACGACCGCCTGGCTCATCACCGCGCTCATCGAGAGCATCATGATCATCGCGGCCAGACCCGGGACCATGGCGTCGACCGCGCGTAGCGACGGGTTGAAGAGCACGCGGACCCGGGCGTCTATCCTCGGAGTGCCCGAGACCCCGAGCGCCGCCACGCGCTGCTGGTTGAAGGCCCCGACGATCTGAGCCGCGTAGCCGGACGCCACCGAGGCGGTCTTGCTGTCCGATCCGTCGACCACCACCTCGACGGGGACGGTGCGCCCGCGTGTCACATCCGCCTGCATGCCCGCGGGCAGCAGCAGGGCGGCCTGGATCTCGCCGCGGTCGAGCATCGGCTGGATCTCGGCCTCGCTCGCGGGCTCCGCCACCACAACGAAGTAGCCGCTCGACGTGAACGCCGAGGCCACCTGTCGCGACATCGCGGTGCGGTCGGCGTCCACGATCGCGGTGGGGATGTTGCGCACGTCGGCGCCCACGACGTAGCCGAACATAACCAGCTGGAGCACGGGCATGACGAGCACGAGGCGCAGGAAGAGCGGATCGCGCCTGAACTGCACGAACTCCTTCCAGATGAGGAGACCGATGCGCTTCAGGCTCATGCCTCCGTTGGCTGCCGGCGCGGCCACTACTCGGCCCTCCTCGACCACATGAGGGAGGCGATCGTCAGACCGGCGACCGCGTAGACGGCGAGTGCCGTGACCTCGGGCCAGAGCAGCGTCAGGTCCGCGCCCTTGAGGAAGACAGCTCGCGCCACCACGACCATGTAGCGGCCCGGGAAGAGGAAGCTCGCCCACTGCAGGACGACCGGGATCGAGTTGAGCGGGAACGCGAAGCCGGAGAGCATGAAGCCGGGCAGGAACGCGACCATCAACCCGAGGAAGTTGGCGGTCTCCAGCGATGGTGCGCGCGACGAGATGATGAGCCCGATCGCCAGGCAGCACATCACGAACAGGAACGCTGCGAGCGCGAGTGTGAGCACGCTGCCGCGCAGCGGCACGCCGAACACGAGCACGGCGACCAGGGTGATCACAACGACGTCGATCAGCCCGAGCGCCACCCACGGCGCCACCTTGCCGATCATCAGCTCGCCGCGGCGGATCGGGGACACCGCGAGCTGCTCGAAGGTGCCCTGGTCCTTCTCGCGGACCAGCGAGACGGCGGTCTGCTGCACCGTGACGATCATGATGATCACGACCATCAGTGCCGGGATGAGGAAGTCGGCACTGCGGCGTTCGGGGTTGTACCAGGTGCGCGTCACCGGGAGTAGCTGGCCCACGGATGCCGGGTCGAGCCCCCGTTGCCGGGCCCAGGTCACCGAGATCCGGCGGGACACGGACTGCGTCAGCGCGGTGGCGTAGGCCTGAGCGAGCTGCGCGGAGTTCGGCTCGCTGCCGTCAACGAGCACCTGCACCGAGGGGGTTCGCGCCGCCGCGACGTCGCGCCCGAAGCCCGGTGGGACCACGATGGCGACGCGGGCCGCCGAGCGGGCGATGTAGGAGTCGACCTCGGCGCCGTTGTTCGCGTATGCAACGACGCTGAAGAATCCCGATTGGCCGAACTGCGAAAGCAGATCGCGGCTCTCCGCTGTCCGATCCTGGTCCATGACGACCGTCGGCACGTTCTTCACGTCGAAGGAGATCGCGTAGCTGAACAGCAGCAGCTGGATGACGGGCATCAGCAGGACGGAGACGAGGATCCTCCAGTCGCGCGAGATGTGGATGAACTCCTTTCGCGCCACCGCGACGATACGGCGGAGTCCGCTCACGAGGGCTCGCGCTCCTCGGCCAGGAAGGCGAACGCCGCCTCCATGTCGGGGCGCGCCGGCGTGATCGACGCGCCGGTGACGCCCCCTGCCCGAAGGACCTCGGCCAGGGCGTCGGCGTCCGGTCCGCCGGGAACGGCGAGCACGCGGAGCGAGTCGCCGTGCACCGAGACGCTGCGAACCCCCGCGGCCTCGCGCAGGACGCGCATCGCCGCGCGCTGGTCCTCGGCCGCGACGTCGTAGAGAGTGCCGGGGAGACGGCCCTTGACCGCGGCCGGCGTGTCCACGACCTCGAGGCGGCCGTTGCGCATGAAGGCGACCCGATGGCACCGCTCGGCCTCGTCCATGTAGGGCGTGGCGACGAAGACCGTGACTCCGCGCCGGTGAAGGTCGGAGATGATGCGCCAGAACTCGCGCCGCGACACCGGATCGACGCCGGTGGTCGGCTCGTCGAGGAAGATCAGGTCGGGCTCGTGGATGAGCGTCGCCGCCAGCGCGAGCTTCTGCTTCATGCCGCCCGATAGGTTGCGCGCCTGGCGGCCGGTGAACTCCTCGAGCCCCGCGAACCTCAGCAACCGCTCGGCGCGGGCCGCCTTCTCGGCTCTCGGGACCCCGCGCAGCTCCGCGAAGAAGTCGAGGTTCTCCGCGACCGTCAGGTCCGGGTAGAGCGAGAAGTCCTGGCTCATGTAGCCGATGCGCGGCTTCACCGCCGCCGGGTCCCGGGTGACCGAGTGGCCGAAGACCGTCGCGTCTCCCGAGGTCGGGCTCAAGACGGTCGCGAGCATCCTGATGAGGGTGGACTTCCCGGCGCCGTCGGGGCCGAGCAGGCCGAACACCTCGGCTCTCTCGACGTCCAGGGTCACCCCGTCGACGGCGGTCACCTGCGAGCCGTGGCCGCCGAAGACCTTCACCAGGTCGCGCGCCGAGATGGCGGTCTCGCCGCCGGTCTCTTCCGCCTGCCCGCGCGCGCCCGCGCGCTCGCGGAACCTCTCGAGGAGTGAGGTCACGTGTCTACTCGAACGTCACGTCGGCCGGCATCCCCGGCTTCAGGGTCCCCGTCGAGTCGGCCACCGACAGCTTGACGGCGTAGACGAGCTTCACGCGCTGGTCCTTCGTCTCGATCTGAGTGGGCGTGAACTCCGCCTCGCTTGCGACGGAGGTGACCGAGCAGTCGAAGGCGGATGTCGACGAGTCGGTGGTGAGCTTCGCCTTCTGGCCCACCCGCACGCGTCCGATGTCGCTCTCGGCGATGAAGACGGTCACCGTGAGCGCGTCGAGCCGCCCGATCGTGGCGAGCGTCTTGCCGGGAGAGGCGTTCTCGCCCACATCGAGCGCCTTGGTGAGGAGCACGCCGTCGACCGGGGAGGTGACCGTGCAGTACGACAGCTGCAGCTTCGCGATCTTGAGAGCGTCGGTCGCCTGGTCCAGCTGGGCCTGCGCGGCGGCCTTCACTGCGCGGCTCTTGTGATCGCGACGGGTCTGGTCGCGCGCGGCCTTGGCGGCGTTCACTCCGGCCTGGGCCTGAGCCACCTGCAGCTTGATCACCGAGTCGTCGATGCGGAAGAGCAAGTCGCTCTTCTTCACGCGGGCGCCTTCCTGCGCCGGCGCGTCGACGATCGTCCCGGCTACCAGCGGAGCGACGGTGATCTCCGGCGCCTCTATCGTGCCCGAGCCCGTGAGCGCCCCGCCCGCCGCGCCGTTGCCCGAGAGCAGGTACCACGCCCCGCCTGCCGCGACGAGAACGACAACGACTGCGACTGCGGCGATCCTCTTCCTCATCAAGATCCACTCCTAGTCGAGATGGTCAGGTCGGCCGGGGTGCCCGGCGGAAGCGGGGCAGCCGGATCGTCCAGAGTGACGCTCACTTTGATCGCCCGTGTCATGTGCACGAGCGGTGTGGCCAAGGATGTCGGCGGATAGCCGAACGACGGTGCCATGGCCGTCACCCGGCCCGTGTAGACCCGCGTCCCGGAGCTGTCGGACCCGGCCGTCGCCTTGGCGCCCAGATGCACCAGTGAGAGCTCTCCTGCGTCGAGGTAGGTGTCGAGAACGACCGGGCCGTCAGGTGTGATGCGGGCGACCGGCTGCCCGGCGAAGGCGACCGTGCCGGCCTCGACGACCTGGGCTACGACCCCGGCGCACGGTGCGCGCATGACGGCGAGCGCCCGCCTTGCGTCCGCGACCTCGATCCCGACACCCGCTGCGTCCGCTGCGAGCACAAGCACGCGTCGCAGGCCCCGAAGCTGGGAACGGGCGGTGGAGAGCTTCGCCGAGCCGGCGTTGAGCTTCGCTCGCGCCGCGATCGCCTTCGCCAGCCCCGCGTCGATCTGCGCCAGCGCAGCCTTCAGCTTCGCGACCAAGACGCGCGGGTCGGGCACGCCCGGGGGCAGCACGGGCGGCATGTGCGCCACGGCATCCTCGGCGGCCGCCAGGTTCCGCGCGACGTCGGCTCGCGACGCCCTGAGAGTCGCGAGCGCGGCGTCGAGCTTCTTGCGCGCGTCGGCCAGAGTGGCCGCGTTCGATGCCAGGGTGTCGAGGTTGGCGTCGGCCACCCCGATGTTCGCCTTGGCGAGCCTGGCGCCGGCGCGCGCGACATCCGCTTGCAGCACGAGCGCCCGGTCGTCGAACCGCGCGACGATCTGTCCTGCGGTGACGTGCGCTCCCTCCGAGACCTCGACGGACGCGATGGAGCCGGCTATCGCGGGCTGGCCGGACAAGGCGGCCGTCCGTGTCGATGCAAGCGACGGAGCGACCAGAGTCACGACGTCGGACCGCACGGTCGCGGAGACGCTGAGCCGGCCGGAGCGCAGTGGGTCCTCGGAGGCCAAGCGGGCGGATGCGAGCCAGGACAGTCCGCCCAGCAGAGTGACCAGCGAGATGGCTATGAGCCAGGGGCGCTTCATGTCCGGAATCGTTCCCGTCGGGGCGTCGCGCGCACTCGGCGCGGTTAGTTATCACTCACTAACATACCCGGTCGCGCGGCCTCGTCAACGGGCGGTCGGCGCGCGCGGGCGTCGCAGGGTATCTTCCCCGTGGCGCTTCGGAGTGCGAAGGAGGGCGCGGTGCCGGGACCGGCAGTCCACTTCCGGTTGACCATGGTCTGGGCGATCGAGGAGGGCATGTCCGAGGCCGACGCGGAGGCCGCGGGCGTCGCGAACGTGCTCGTCGACGAGAGGTGGCCGGGCGGACGAAGGCCGCTTCGGCACTTCAACCCGACCGCCTCGCTCCTGCTCGCTCCGTTCGAGTTGCGCCGCGCGGTCGCCCTCGCGCGCGCGGGCGACCGCGCGAGCGCGCTCACGCACCTCGGCTACTCGCTGCACTCGCGCCAGGACGCGATCGGGCACGGGCGGTTCGGGCTGAACCACCTGGCCTGGAGCGTGGGTCTGCTGCCGCGTCACCCGGACGTGTGGGAGACGATGCCGCCCTCAGTGCAGGGGCGCATCGAGCGGGCCACCAGGCGTGCGGTGCGGCTCTTCCTGGCGCGCACCTGCTCCATCACGGCAGCGTGACGCAGCCTTCTGGCGTGGGCGCCTGTCGTGCGGCATACTGTGCGCGGCGCGCGCCTACGGATCCGAGGTCCTGTAGCCGCGCGTGCGTGCGTCGCCCCAGCAGGCGTCGCACCCGGTCCGGGAGCGGCTAGGGTGTCCGCGGGACCGAACACCGGCAGGAGAAGCTGAAGACCATGGCCGGCATCGTGCTCGTCGGCGCCCAATGGGGCGACGAAGGCAAGGGCAAGATCACCGACCTGCTCGCCGACGACATGGACT
>CAAGKR010018617.1_pt1 | contig 13059 bp, 12 predicted proteins | sample 2556971 | NCBI WGS metagenome assembly CAAGKR01 (sample SAMEA5207829, study PRJEB30636) | soil metagenome | biome: forest; feature: boreal; material: soil | place: USA | collected 2011-09 | depth 1 m | reverse complement strand
CCGCTGCCGCTGGAACCGGTCACCGCGCTCGCCGCGATGAATCCGATCTTCAATCCGCGCAACGGAAGGAGCGCGAGTTGCAACGCGGTAGCGAAACAACCCGGGCTTGCGATGCGCTTCGCGCGGCTGATTGCACCGCGGTTCCATTCCGGCAATCCGTAGGCGAATCGCGACAAAAGCTCGGGGCACGGATGCGGCGTGCGGTTCGCTTTTTCGAATGCTGCCGGATCAGGCATTCGGAAATCACCCGAAAGATCAATCAAGAGAAGTCGGTCTGCGATTCCTGCTTCCGACCAGGCGGCCTCCAGTTTGCGCAACGTCTTCGCCAGCTCGCCGTGCGGCAGCGCCGAGAAAACAACAGGCTGTTCGCTCTGGGCCAGCTCCTGCCAGGGCAGGTCGGATTCGAAGCAACCATCAACGACGCCGCGGAGATTCGGATGCGCGTCAGCAAACGGCCGACTGGCGAGACTGCGCGAAGTGCCGCGCAGACTCGCTACATTTGGATGGCGCGACAGCCAATAAAGCAACTCGCCTCCGCCGTAGCCCGAAGCTCCGAAGATGACCGCGTCAATTCTCATGCGCTGAGTTGAGGTGCGGCCGGATTTTCTCGAGCACCAAATCGCCGAACTGCTTCGGATGGGTCCGCGCGTTGCAGGCGGGCAGGCCTAACGACTCGACGAAACGGGTCCCGACGCGATTGTCTGTCGCCGGCCCCGTGACGACATCGACTTCCAAACCGAAAGCATTCTTGAAGTGCGTGACCGCGCCGGCTACGCCCACAGGATCATTCGCGCAGAGGACGTGCACTTTGCCCCAGGCCTGCAGCTCAGGGTCGGCGAGAATTGTTTGCACCCCGTACTCACCCATGATGCCGTCGCCCGTCTCGGCGACAATCAAATCGACACCGCGACTCGCGAGCTCGCTCAGGATCACACGCGCGATTTGCGCCGAGGTATCAGGTCCGGTGCAGGCAACACCCGCATCAGTGAAATCGAGAATCGCGTCCGCTCCATAGTCGCGCATGGAGAGAATGTCGCGGAGCAGACTCACACCGGTCAGTTTCGCGCCGCCAACCTTGACCCCTTCCTGCGACAAGCGCCTAACGAGCGCGCAGGCGGCGTGTGTCTTTCCTGCGTTCATACACGTCCCGGCGATGTAAATCACCGGCACCTGCGGCGCGTTGGCGTTCCCTTTCACCGCACCGGAGTCAATCGACGCCGGTTGCCCGACGCGGCTGCCGAATTCTTTGAAGAGCAACACCTGGCCGAGCACCTCGACCTGAAACGGCGCGCCAACGTCCGGACTGCCGGAAACGGCCGTGCCGATCACGCCACCAACGTTCAAAAGGTGCAAGGCATCGCCGAGCTTCACGCTCTTCGGCATCACGCCCTCGTAGCCTTGCAGCGCGTGGCGATGACCCAACGCTCCGACGATCACGTCGCCATCGTGCAGCGCGCTCAAGCGGCCATGAATGTCTTCGAGTTGATTGTAGACGCTCTTCTCGCCGCGGATTCGACCCACCACAACGGCGCCAGGACGTGTTTCGATTTCCGGACTCAGCGTGACCTGCCGGCCGAGGTGCAGGTTGCGTGTGACCGACGCAATCTTATCGAGATGAACGCGCATCAGGTGTCGTCCATTATACGCGCGTTCATCGCGAGCATTTGCGGAACGCCGAAGACTTTTGCGAACGCCGCGGCCTCCGCTCCAGTCCAAAGCGAAGTTCCCTCACCATAGCTCGCGTCGGAACGCATGAGCGTGTGCGGTGAACGCACTCCCTCCACCGTGAAGCTATGCGGACGAATTCGGAGGCGCACCTCGCCCGTGACCGTCGTTTGAGAGGAAGCGAGGAAGGCCTCGAGATCGCGCCCGACCGGATCGAAAAATTGCCCTTCGTGGAGGAGAGTCCCGTAGAGATTACCGAGGTGCTCTTTCCAAAACATTTGTTTCCCGGTCAGAACGAGTTTCTCGAGTTCACGATGGGCCACGATCAGCAAATGCGCCGCCGGAGCTTCGAACCCGACCCGACCTTTGATCCCCAGAATCGTATCGCCCAAATGGATGCCGCGACCGATTCCGTACTGCCGACCAATCGCATTGAGCTTCGCAATAATCGCAACCGAGCTCGCTGGAGCGTCATCAACACTGCACGGTATTCCGCTTTCGAAACCAATCGTTAGGCTGCGCGGCGAAAGACTCGCATCAATCTCTCCCCCTGGATAAGCGGCGTCCGGCAAGTGCTGCCAGGAATCGTGTGTTTCCTTGCCGCCAATGCTCGTGCCCCACATCCCTTCATTGATACTGTATTGCTCGACCTTCTCCGGAAACGTGAAGCCGCGCTCCGCGAGAAACGAACGCTCCTCTGCGCGGCTGAGCGCGAGATCTCGGATCGGCGTCACAATTTCCAGTTGCGGCGCGAGCGTTCGAAACGCCACGTCGAAACGCACCTGATCGTTGCCGGCGCCGGTCGATCCGTGTGCGAGCGCGCGGACACCGAGTTGCAATCCGTGCGCAACTACGCGCCGTGCCTGACAAACTCGTTCCGCGCTGACCGAAAGTGGATACAAGCCGCCGCGGAGAACATTTCCCGCGAGAAGATAACGCAGATAATCGCGGAAGAGTTCTGCGCGCGCATCGATAGTCATGTGCGAGGCGCCGCCAAGATCGCGGGCTAGTTTTTCGATTCGGGCCAGCTCACTCGCATCGAAGCCGCCAGTATTCACCGTGACGGTGTGAACCTCCCGCTGCTGCTCGCGCAACCAAAGCACGCAGAACGAAGTGTCGAGACCTCCGCTGAAGGCGAGGAGGGTTTTCATTTCCAATCGAAGAGACGCTCCGTCGTCGTGACGAGAAAGCTCCGACGATCGTGGATCCATGCTTCGCTCTTTGTGAGTTCGGCGCCGATCTTTTCGAGCCCGAGATCAATGGCGACGCCAGTTTCATTCGCCGCCGCGAACGAACCATCCTGAAGCTGTTGCGCGACCTTTGCATATGCATCGCGAAACGGCATTCCTTCCGCGGCGAGTCCGCATGCTTCACGCGCCGCATAAATCTCAGAACTGCACGCGGCGGCGCATGCTTCCTCGTTTATCTCAAGCGCTGGGATGAGCCGCGCGAAAATTTGGAAGAGCTGCTCCGCTTTTCCCAGCATTTCGAGGAACGGAGCTTTCAACAATTGATGGTCGCGGTGGTAGCTGGACGGCAACCCGCCGGCGAGATGCGACAGAAAACCGGCGAGCCCGCGCAATTCCCGACACCGCGCCCGCGCCAGCTCGAGCACATCCGGATTGCGCTTCTGCGGCATCAGGCTAGAGCCGGTCGTGAACGCATCAGGCAAGCGCACAAAGCGAATTTCATCGGTGCTCCAAATCAAAAGATCCCAGATGGCTTTCTCCAAAGTTCCCGCCGCGGAAACGATCCACGCTGCGATCGCCTGCTCGTGACGTCCGCGGCTGTTCATCACATCCACCGGACTGCGCTGCACGCGACTGAAGCCTAACAACTCCGCGCTCCGTTCTCGCTGGATGGGCACGGGCGAACCAAACCCCGCCGCGGCTCCGAGCGGCGAACGATCGAGTCGCGACCAGAGCGCCGGGAGCTGCTCCAATTCCTCGAGAAGTCCATCAGCAAACGCAACGCTCCACATTCCCCAGCTGCTGGGCATCGCGCGCCGCATGTGCGTGTAACCTGGAAGCGCCATACCGCTGTGTCGCCCGGCAAATTCGAGGGAAACCGACGCGCAGCTCGCCAGCGCATCACCGAGATCGAGAAGGCGCGCGCGCATGAGTAGTCGGAGCGCGATCTGGACCTGATCATTGCGCGAACGCGCGAGATGAATGCGACGGCCCGTGTCGCCAAGTCGCGCGGTCAGCGCGTGTTCCAGCGCGGTCTGGCCATCCTCCTGTTCGCGGGTAATCGGCAGTTCACCGCGCTCCGCTTCCGCCTTTAGCTCGCGGAGCGCTGCGACCAGCGCTTTAGCTTCCGATTCCGGAAGCAATCCGCCTTCGCCGAGCATGCGCGCGTGCGCAGCGCTGGCTTCGGCATCAAACGGCAACAACTGGAGATCCGTGATGGGATCGTCGCCGACAGTGAACGCGTGAATCTGCTCGTCCAGCGGTAGATTCTTCGCCCAGAGCTGATCAGACATGGGCTCTCTCCCTCGCGGCCATTTCGAAATACGCGTGCATCAGGCGGCCGTAGAAGGCAGCACCGGCTTCGAGTTCGGAGACGAGCAAATACTCGTTAGGCCGGTGACTCCGGTGCGTATCGCCGGGTCCAGTCTTCACCGCGGGAATACCTTTCAGGAACGCCCAATCTGAAGTGGTCACGGATCCGACACCGCTCTGCCTGTTGGCCGCTTTAAGTGCAGCGCGCACGATCGGCTCCGCTTCATCTGTCGCCACCGGCAGATAACGATCGGAATGCACGATAATTTCGCTCTCCAGTGCAGCGTCGATCTGCGCTGCCATGGCAGCGTGATCGAGGTTTGGCGTCGTGCGGATGTCGACGAAGAACTCACAGTGGTCCGGTAATTGATTGCGAGCAAGCCCACCGCTGACCTGTGTCACTTGCGGACGCGCCACGCCTAACGACTCATGCGGCTCGAATTCCATCGCAGCCAGCCGAGTGATGTCGCGAGCCGTTTTGTGAATCGCATTCTCGCCCAACTCCGCATGCGCCGCGTGAGCGGCTTCACCATGTGCGGTGCAACGCAGCATCAGCATTCCGCGTTGCGCAGTGCAAACCTCCAGCGCAGTCGGCTCACCGATCACAGCCGCATCGATCTCGGGCAGCTTCGCCTTTACCGCTCGCACGCCATCACCGCCGCGCTCTTCTTCGGCAACAAATGCGAAGGTAACTGAGCCGTCGAGTTCGTCAGCGCGCCGCTCACGTGCGGCCATGATCATCGCCGCGACACAACCCTTCCCATCGTTCGCGCCAAGGCCTAACAACTTATCGCCATCAACGCGCAGCTTGAAAGGATCACCAATCCATCCTTCGCAAGGTGGCACAGTGTCGATGTGACTAAGCAGAACCAGGTGCGGCCGCTTACTCGCGCCGAGCGTGAACCAAACGCTGTCGCCTTCTCGTTGAACATCGAAGCCTTCGCTGCTCAACATGCGGACGAGAAGATCCGCCAGTTCCGCTTCCTGGCCCGAAACGCTCGGGACATTGACGAGCAATTCGAGGAGCTGCGTCCCGCTCATGAACTTGCCTCGCTCGACGGCCGCTGCGCGACAAACATCGTGCCGCTTCCTTCGTTGGTGAACACCTCCGCGAGGATCGCATCGGAAAGTACGCCGGAAACGATGTGAACGCTGGCCACACCGCCGGCGAGCGCGGTGCGTGCCGCCGCGATCTTTGGTTGCATCCCGCCTTGGATTGCGCCTGCGGCCTCGAGCTCGGCAACTTTCGCCAGATCAACCAGTGGCAACAAGCTCCGCGGATCGTCAGGATTCGAAAGAAGTCCCGGCGCTTTGACGACAAAGAAAAGTTTCTCAACACCAAGCGCGACCGCGATTGCCGCGGCCACTGTATCGGCGTTCGTATTCAGAATCTGGTGAGTCGCGTCGACGGTGAACGGCGCGATGACCGGCACGTAACCACCCGCGATGAGATGCCGCAGCAGTTCCGGATCTGCGTTATCGATATCGCCGACGCAGCCGTAGTCGACCATCTGGCCGTCCACCGCGACCGGCGCGCGCCGATGACTGCGCAACATTCCCGCGTCCTGTCCGGACAACCCGATCGCATGCAAGCCCACCGCATGCATCGCGCTGAGCAGATCCATTTGCGACGAGCCTTTCAGCGCCATCTTCGACGCCTCCAAAACTTCCGGCGAAGTGATGCGCCGCCCGCCGGCCTTTGTGATCGGCAAACCGAGATGCTGACAAAGCGCATCGAGCGCCGGACCTCCGCCATGCACGATGACAAGCGGAATCGCGAAGCTGGAGAGCAGCGCGAGTTGTCCGCACAAGCTCTGGCGCAAAACCGGATCGCCGATGATGTCGCCACCGACTTTGACGACGAAAGGTTTGTCTCGAAACGCGCGCACATATTTCGCGGCGTCTTTGAGAGGATCGAACGGTGAACGCGTTGTCATTTAATTAAGCAGCCAATCAAGCAGGGCTCGTTGCACGTGGAAGCGATTTTCGGCCTGGTCGATGACGCGACTCCATTTCCCATCGAGCACTCCATCCGCCACTTCCAAATTGCGGCGCACCGGGAGACAGTGGAGAAAGATCGCATCATCCGCCGCCTTCTCCATTTGTTGCGGCGTCATCATCCAGTCGGCGTGTTCTCGGACCGCTTCGGGCTCGAGTCGAGCGGAAGTCGCAGGCCCCCATGCCTTCGCATAAACGGCACGCGAACCACTCAGCGCGGCATCCTGTTCGTGAAAGAACGAAATGCTGCCGCCGTTCGCGGCCGCGTATGGTTGTGCCTCGCGAAGAATATCCGGATGCAGCTCGAAACCTTTCGGATGCGCGACGCGAATGTCGCAACCGCGTGCGGCCGCGGTGAGCAGAAATGAATTCGGGACGGCTTTCGGCAGCGGCTTAATGTGCGGAGTCCAGGTGAGCGTAACTGGCAGCGCGCGCCCCGGTTCGAACTGCTCTTCGATCGTGAGAAGATCGGCAAGTCCCTGGCAGGGATGCTCGCGAGCGCTCTCCATGCTGATGGTGGGCACGGTGGCGTACTGCTGGAAAGCGCGCATCACCGCGTCGTCATGATCGGCGTCGTCATTTGTTCCGCCGGCGAAAGAGCGCACCGCCAGCGCGTCAACGTAACGGCTCAAAACCGGCACAGCTTCTTTTAAGTGCTCGGCGCGGTCGCCATCCATGACTGCACCCACGCGGTCTTCGAGCTTCCACGATCCGCTGCCGGCCTCGATCACGATCGTGCTTCCGCCGCCTCGCGCCATCACCGCTTCGAATGAAGCGCGAGTTCGCAGCGAAGGATTGAAAAACACCATGCCAAGAATTTTATCGCGGAGATGTTTCGGGTGCGGCCTGTCCTTCCAGGCTTTCGCGGTCGCGAGGATACGATCAACGCCTTCCAGCCCGAGGTCAGATAAACGCGTGGCGTGTTTCACGGCGCAGAGGCGCTAAACGCGCGAACAGCTTCTGCCAACGCAGCAATAGCTTCGTCAGTAACATTTAAGGGCGGCATGAGTCGAAGCACTTCCGGGTTAGCGCTTCCGCCCACGAGAATGCCAGCATCCTGAAGATGCTTCTTCAGGCCCGCGGCACCGCCCGGCACGCGCAAGCCAAGGAGCAGACCCGCACCGTGGATTTCACTTACGCACGTCCCACCAAGCGCGTTGCGAATGTTCCCCTCCGCGACGAGCGCGCGATCCATCAAGCCTTCGTTCTGTATCACCTCGATCGTCGCGAGCAGAGCGGCGCACGCCAACGGCGAACCACCGAAAGTGCTGCCGAGATCACCTGGCTTTAGTTGCGCCGCGATCGCTTCGGTCATGATGACAGCACCCATCGGAACACCCGACGCGAGGCCTTTCGCGGACGACAATAGATCGGGCTTGATGCGATACTTCGACGCCGCGAACGGCTCTCCGAGACGCCCCATTCCAGTTTGCACCTCGTCGAAAATCAGGAGCGCACTGGCAACCGAACTCCGCTTTCGGAGCTTGGCAAAGAAAGCAGGAGTTGCCTCACGGATTCCCGCCATGCTCTGGATCGGCTCGAGAATCACCGCCGCGACTTTGCTGAAATCGAACGCCTCCAATGCAGCTTCATCGTTCCACGGCAATCTCGAACAGGACGCGAGAAATGGAGCGTAGGGTTCGGATATCTTGGGATCATCTGTGACCGAGAGCGGCAGAGTTCCGCGCCCATGCCATCCGCCTTCGAACGCCGCGAAACGATATCGCCCTGTCAGTTTCGCCGCAATTTTCAGCGCGTTCTCGTTCGCTTCGCTTCCACTATTACAGAAGAAAACGGAAACGAGTCCGATTTCGCTTCGCGAATTTGCAAAAGCGATGAGCGCCTCTGCCGCCTCGTTCCGCACCGGCACTTCCGCTGCGCTGCTGTAGAAGAGAAGCTCGTGCGCCTGGCGCGCGATGGCCGCGGCCACTTTTTTGTGCGCGTGCCCCGTGCTGCAGACGCAATGTCCGCCGTAAAAGTCGAAGTATCGCCGGCCGCCGTCATCGAAAACGCAATCGCGTTCGCCTCGAAGAAGCGGGAACGGAAAAGCCGGATAGGTGGTGAGCAGCGCGCGCTGTGTCGGCATCTGCACGGAGCAATTTTCTCGGCGACTGTGCCAGGTTGTTGGTTGCGAGGGGGCTGATAGTCGGAGGGTTCGCGGTCTGCGTCAATCGAATTTGCAGGCGGTTCTTTTCTGCTCGCTACACTTTTTGCCGCTGCTCTTCATGACGCAGCGCCCTTCCCGACAAGATCATAAATCGCAAAGGGTGAATAGAGCAGGAGGTAAAAAGAGAGCGCCAGCAGGTGCATTTGGAAAATGTAAAGCGGGCGATAATCCGACAGAAGGCTCAAGAGCGACGACGCTTCTGGTTTATGCAGCAGGTATCCGTAATTCACGCCGGTGAGCACGTCGACAACGATCGTCATCACAAAATACAGCTCCGACCAGGCAAAGGTGCGCCAGACGGAACTGAAATGCGGACGAAACCCGCGCATGATCATCACAAACGCAATCCCCACCACGATGCCTGAATGTGCGATGAAAAAACTCAGGAAGCGAATATCGGGAAACGCATACTTCAGATCCGGCGTTAGAATTGCCTGCGCGGTGCCGCCGATTCCCCAAAAATAGGCGACCTCGAGCCAGCGCTCGCGGCCCGTTAACAGGGCGACGATGATGGCAATCATGGCCCAATCGCAGAGTTGGAACGGAAGGGCTTTTTCCCAGGATAATCCGGCGGTCATCCCAAGATAAATTTCGTAGCCGAGATAATTAACTGCCAGGGCCACGGCCAGGAGTCGGCCGATGGTCCGTTCGGACCGCGGCCAGCGCGATTTGCGAACAAACGCCGCCAGAACAAAAGGCAGCGCGATGGTCAGGAGAATGACAACAAGATGCGCCAGACCAAAAGGCCGAAAGGCACGCGCGGCATCCATCGGCGCGATAAGATCAACGAGGACACAGATCGACAAGCACTATCGAATCACCCAGAGATTGCAGGGGATGACATCGGTCAGCCATGCGACGTGGGCCGGAAGACCGCCCGCGGAAGTCTCGGGATCGACCGGCACCACCAGCAGCAGCGCCTCGACCGATTGGACGAAATCCAGGACCGCATACCCGGTGTTACCGCGGATGCACCTCGCTTCAATTGGGACATCGGTCTGTCCCGCCGAATCGATGAACTGTTCCAGCGCAGTCTCTTCTTCTTCCAAGGTCCGCGTCGACTGGCTCCCGGACTTAGCGGATCTCTTCCGCGCCTTCGCCCGCGCTTCATCGAAGGTGGTATAGACGCGGATCACAAAAAGTTTTTCGCACTGCTCGAGTGCCGCCAGTCGCAATGCCTTATGCAGCGCCGCCCTGCCGTGATCGGAATATTCGGCCATCAAAACGATGCGGCAGAGCGGTTTTGGATCGTGGTCCGGCTTGGTGAAGAGCATCACCGAGCAGGTCGCCTCGCGCACGAGACGGCGCGCGACGTTGCCAAGGAATTGACGGAGCACCGCTTCCTTTTCCAACGCGCCGGCCACGATGAGGTCGATCCCGTTCACCCTGGCTGCTTCGAGGATCGCGCCCGCCGGATCGCCCTCGTGATAATAGATGGTCGAATCCACCGGCAGGTCCAACTGGCGAAGTACGGAGCTGAATTTCCGGGTCGTTTCCTCATCGCGTTTGCCGACGTAAATGAGGTGCAGCTGCGAGGCGAGACGATCTCGAATGCGTTTTCCCTCAGCCAACACCTGCACGAAGCGGGGCGAAAATGTGCTGGCCACGGCCACGGTCCGATAAGGTGGATCGATCATTTGTCCCGCGAACTAATCTCCAGATTTGCGACGATTCGGCAAGCTCCCTTCGTCTTCTCGAAACCTCGCGTCGTGCCTGCGCGATGAACTTTCGAAATTGGACGTTGGACGTTGGACGTTGGACGTTGGACGTTTCCCGATGATCCGACGCGCGATTTATCCCGGCAGTTTTGATCCAGTGACGAACGGTCATCTGGATGTCATCGATCGCGCCCGCAAACTATTCGACGAAGTGATCGTCGCGGTCGCGCACAACGATCAGAAGCAACCACTCTTTACGCTCGAAGAACGCCTCGGACTCCTCCAGGGAACCATCGGCAAACTGGACAACGTGGAGATCGCGCCGCTCGACGGCTTGTTGGTCGATTTCGCTCTCGCGCGCGAGGCGACCGCGATCATCCGCGGCTTGCGCGCTGTCTCCGATTTTGAGTTCGAATTCCAGATGGCGCTGATGAATCGCAAGCTCGAAGCCACGGTCGAGACGATCTTTTTGATGCCGAAAGAGGAATACACTTATCTCAGCTCCCGGATCGTGAAAGAGATCGCGCGGCTCGGTGGCGACGTGGGGGAATTCCTTCCAGCCCAGGTCGCCACGGCGCTCCGAGCCAAGCTGAAAAAATGAAAGTTCATCTCCGACAAATTCACGCCGACGGCTTGCATCTCGAGGGCGAGGAAGAATCCCCGATTCCCGATCTCGCGGCGGAGGATGTCCGCGGCACTGGGCCGTTGCGGTATGCGCTCGACTTGGGAACTTCCGAGGGAGCGATGTGGGCGACTGGCTCGCTTGCTCAGCCGGTCGAGCTTCGGTGCGTCCGCTGTCTCGAGCCTTTTCCATTCGATATCGAAGCAAAAGCTTTTTCGATCCACCTCGATTTGACAGGGCCGGAGATAATCGATCTCACGCCCTATTTGCGCGAAGATATCCTGCTGAACTTGCCGGCGCATCCGCATTGCGATCGCGAAGGAGGCCGGGTCTGTCCGGCTGAAAAACGAACGGAAGCCGGCGCTCCGACTCCCGAGGGGGACAGTAAACGTCAACCCGATTGGAGCGTGCTGGATAAGTTGAAGTTGAAGCGTTGAAGCGTTCCCGCTTGCCGCTTTAACGCTTCAACGATTCAACGATTCAACGATTTAACGTTTTAACGTTTTAACGTTTTAACGTTTTTAACGTTCCACCCATTTGTCTTTTCCTGATTTCCTGCTTTCCTGATTGCCCTTATGGGAGTTCCCAAACGCAAAACTTCGAAGATGCGGCTGCGCACACGCAAGGCGTCTCACCGCTGGCAGCCTCCTCAGCTTAATAAATGCACGCAGTGCGGAAGCACCGTCGCCTCGCACACGGCCTGTCCATCTTGCGGTTATTATAAGGGCCGGCAAGTCTTGACGGTCGAAGCGAAGTAAGCTGGCAGGGGTTCGGCGCCCGGTTCGGAAAGTCTTTGCAGGTTGATCGCGGCACGCAGGCCGCTGCCATGTTCGATTTTTTGATTTTGCATTCATGCCCTGAAGTCCGCAAAATCCCGCTCCGATGAAAATCGCACTGGATGCCATGGGAGGCGATTTCGGCCCGCCGAATATTGTCGGCGGTGCGGTTATGGCGCTGAAAGAGTATCCCCATATCGCGAGGCTATTTCTCGTCGGGGACACACCACGCATCGAGAAAGAACTGAAGCAGCATCGCTGCAGCGACCGTCGCATTGAAATCGTGCATGCGACGCAAGTGGTCGAAATGAGTGACGGCGCTGTCGATTCCGTGCGACGGAAAAAAGATTCGTCAGTCAGCCGCGCGGTGGATCTCGTCAAGAAAGGAGACGCGACGGCGATCGTGACCGCGGGACACACCGGCGCGGCTGTCGCGGCGACGACGATCAAGTTGCGAACGCTTCCAGGCGTTGACCGCCCCGGCATCGCCGCCGTGATCCCATCGGAAACCAACATCTTCGTTTTAATCGATGCCGGGGCGAACAGCGACGCGCGCCCGGAGCACCTGGTGCAATACGCGATCATGGGCTCGGTCTATTCCCGGCATGTGCTCGGTTACAAAAGTCCGGCGATCGGCCTGATGTCGATCGGCGACGAAGACGTGAAGGGCAGCGATCTGACCAAGGAAGTCTTCAAAATGCTGAAGCAAAGCGGGCTCAACTTTCGCGGCAACATCGAAGGCCACACTCTCTTTGCCGACCCCGTCGAGGTGGTTGTCTGTGATGGTTTTGTTGGCAACGTAATTTTGAAAACATGCGAATCCATTGCGGACGCGATTTTCAAATGGCTCAAGCACGAGCTGATGAAAAACAAAACGCGCATGGCCGGCGCCTACCTCGCGCGCAACGCCTTTCGCACCATTAAGAAAAAAGTGAACTACGAAGAGTACGGCGGGATGCCGTTGCTGGGCGTGAATGGCATTTGCATCATTGCCCACGGAGCGAGCACGCCGCTGGCGATCAAAAACGCCTTGCGCGTCGCCGCCGAATCGATTGAACAGCAGGTGAACCCGCATATCGTCGAGGAAATTCGCCGTTATCATGAAACGACAACCCAGCTCGAGCCCGCGCTCCGGTAAACCGCGGCGCACCGTTTCGATCATCGGCACCGGCAGCTACACGCCGGAAAAAATTCTGACCAACGCCGATCTCTCTGAGATGGTCGACACTTCCGACGAGTGGATCACGACCCGCACCGGCATTAAGGAACGCCGCATTGCCGCGAAGGACGAGTACACGAGCGACATGGCGACGAAAGCCGCGCTCGCCGCCATCGAGCAGGCAGGAATTTCAGCGAAGGAAATCGATCTCATTCTCCTCGCGACCGCCACGCCAGACATGATGTTTCCGGCCACGGCCTGCCTGGTGCAGACAAAGATCGGAGCGACCAAGGCGGCTTGCCTCGACGTCTCGGCCGCGTGCGCAGGTTTTCTCTTCGCGATCGAAATCGCGCAGCAGTTCATCACCTCACACACTTACGAAACCGTGCTCGTCATTGGCGCCGAAAAACTCAGCTCGATCACGAATTGGACCGATCGCAATACGTGTGTCCTTTTCGGCGACGGCGCGGGCGCGGCGATTCTGCGGCATCGCGGTGGTGGGCACGGAGTGAT
>CAAGKR010468737.1_pt1 | contig 13062 bp, 12 predicted proteins | sample 2556971 | NCBI WGS metagenome assembly CAAGKR01 (sample SAMEA5207829, study PRJEB30636) | soil metagenome | biome: forest; feature: boreal; material: soil | place: USA | collected 2011-09 | depth 1 m | reverse complement strand
AGCTTTCGCGCTGTACTCGGCGACCGCGAACCTCTCGATCCCGCTTGTGCTGGCGTTGATCGTGTGGGTCTCCTACACCGCTGAAGGCGTCCGCAAGAAGGGGCCGCTCGGCTATCTGAAGGGTCTGATTCCGGCCGGCGTGCACGGTGCGATGGCCGGAATGATCTTCACATTGGAGCTGCTCTCCCAATTCATGCGGCTGATCTCGCTCTCCGTACGTCTGTTCGCGAACATCCTCGCCGGCCACCTGATGATCCTCTTCTTCGGCGGCGCGCTCGCCGTGCTGCTCGGCGTTGCGGCGATCGCCTGGTTCACGTTGCCGCTTGCGATCGCGATCTTCATGTTCGAGGCTGTGCTCATCGCCGGCCTGCAGGCGTTCATCTTCGCCACCCTGACAGCTATCTACCTCGGCGGCGCGGTCGCCGACCATCACTAAAGGAGTCAACCGACGTGCTCACAGCTCTCATCACAGTCTTCGCGGTATCCGAAGAAATCGCCAAGGCGGGCAAGTCGATCGGTCTCGGCGTCGGCGGCGGCCTCGGCGCCGTGGGCGCCGGCGTCGGCATCGGCCTCGTGTGGGGCAAGGTGATCGAGGGCATCACGCGCCAGCCGGAGATGCGCGACGAGATCACCTCGCTGCAATGGCTCGGCTTCGCGCTGACCGAGGCGTGCTTCTTCTACGGCCTCGTCGCCGGTCTGCTCGCGGCGTTCATCGTCTGATGCACAGTATCCCCGCGTCCAGCGGCAGCAGCTTCCTGGTGCAGCCGGGCATCGGCCTGATGCTCTGGGTGCTGGTCGTATTCGGCATCTCGATGTGGCTGCTCGCGAAGTTCGTCTTCCCGCGTATCAGCGAGGCCTTGGAAAAGCGCCAGAAAGCGATCGAAGAGTCGATCGACACGGCCGAGCGCACGCGCACGGAGGCCGATGCGCTGCTCGCCGAATATCGCGAGCGCCTGAAGGAGGCCCGCGCGCAGGCCGAAGAGATCGTCCAGCGCGCGCGCCAGGCAGCCGACACGCACGAGCACGAGTCCAAAGAGCGCGGTCAGGAGATTGTCGCTGAGGCCGCCAAGCGCGCCGAACGCGACATCGAGGCGGCCACCAAACGGGCGCTCGACGACATCCGCAAGGAGGTCGCCGACCTGACGATCATGGCGACCGAGAAGGTCACCCGCAAGACGCTCACCGAGGCCGACCAGAAGCGGCTCGTAGAAGAGGCGCTCAACGAGCTCGACTTCTCGAGCATCTCGTCCCCCGCTGCGAACAACTGAGATTGGTATGACGGCCCGCTCGCCACTGATGCTTGCAGATCTCGACTCATCGTTCGAGCCTGGATTGCCGATCCCGGCGCGGGCGAGCGGGCCGCAAGGGTGCCCCTGATGGAGGAGCTCGCCGAGGTATATGCGCGCTCGCTGTTCGAGGTCGCTCTCGAGCAGCACAAGCTGAATGAGCTGCGCGAGCAGCTCGGGCAGTTTGCCGATGCCCTGGACTCCAACCGCGAGCTGGCCGTGTTCTTCTTCTCGCCGTACTTCTCAACGAAGGAGAAGGAGGATGCGCTCGAGCGGATCCTCGACGGAGCTGACGAGGTGTTCGTGAACTTCCTGCGGCTGTTGATCGAGAACCACCGCATGCCCGTGATCTTCCGTTGCCGCCGGCAGTTCGACAGGCGCTGGGAAGAGGAGAACAGGATGCTGCCGGTTGAGATCACAAGCGCGATCGAGCTCGACGAAGCGACCACCGAGAGCCTCGGCCGGCGGATCGGCGAGCGGGCCGGGCGCAAGGTGAAATTGGCCGCGCACGTCGACCCGGACATCCTCGGCGGCATCGTGCTGCGGGTCGGCAACTCGATCCTCGACGCCTCTATTCGCAATCGACTGGAGCAGCTGCGCAGGCACGTTGCCCAAGGAGCCTCTTAGAGGCCGACGAGCCGGGCCCCTCTTTTTCAATCAGGAGACGATATGCAGATCAACCCAGATGAGATCACCAGCATTCTCAAGAGCCGCATCGAGGGACTCGACGGCGGCGCCGCCGAGCTGACCGAGGTCGGCACCGTGCTGTCGGTCGCCGACGGCATCGCGCGGCTGCACGGCCTGGAGAACTGCATGTCCTTCGAGCTGCTCGAGCTCCCGCACGGCGTCACTGGGCTGGCGCTGAACCTGGAGTCCGACAACGTCGGCGCGGTTCTGTTCGGCGAATGGGAGCACGTTTCCGAGGGCGACACCGTCAAGCGCACCGGCCGGCTGCTCGACATCCCCGTCGGCGAGGGCCTGTTGGGGCGCATCGTCGACCCGCTCGGACGGCCGCTCGACGGCAAGGGTGATGTCGATACCTCAGAGCGCCGCCCGGCCGAGTTCAAGGCCCCCGGCGTCGTCCAGCGCCAGCCGGTCAAGGAACCGATGCAGATTGGCCTGAAGGCGATCGACGCGATGATCCCGATCGGCCGCGGGCAGCGAGAGTTGATCATCGGCGACCGTCAGACCGGCAAGACCGCTATCGCGATTGACGCGATTATCAACAACAAGGACACCGGCGTCGTGTCCGTGTACGTCGCGATCGGCCAGCGCATGGCGACCGTTGTGGCGCTTGCGCAGACGCTCGACGAACACGGGGCGCTCCAGAACACGATCATCGTCGCCGCGCCCGCCGACGAGGCCGCGCCGATCAAGTTCATGGCTCCCTACGCCGGCTGCGCGATGGGCGAGCACTTCCTCTACAACGGCAAGCACGCGCTCGTCGTCTACGACGACCTCACCAAGCACGCCTACGCCTACCGGCAGATGTCGCTGCTGCTGCGTCGCCCGCCCGGCCGCGAGGCCTACCCGGGGGACGTCTTCTACCTGCACTCGCGCCTGCTCGAGCGCGCCGTCAAGCTCAACGACGACCTCGGCGGGGGCTCGCTGACGGCGCTACCCGTGATCGAGACCCAGGCCGGCGACGTGTCCGCGTACATCCCGACGAACGTCATCTCGATCACCGACGGGCAGATCTTCCTGGAGTCGAAGCTGTTCAACTCGGGCGTGCGACCCGCGATCAACGTTGGCATCTCGGTCTCGCGCGTCGGAGGGAACGCGCAGATCTCACCGATGAAGAAGGTCGCCGGGCGGATCAAGCTCGAGCTCTCTCAATACCGTGACCTCGAGGCGTTCGCTCAGTTCGGCTCCGACTTGGACGCCGACACGCAGAAAACGCTCGCGCGTGGCGAGCGGCTAGTGAAGACGCTCAACCAGCACGAGCGCGAGCCCCTCGCCGTGCAGGACCAGGTGGTCCAGATCTACGCTGCCACGAACGGCTTCCTCGACCGCCTGAGCGTCGAGCGCGTGGGCGAGTTCCTCGCCGAGCTGACCGAACGGATGCACTCCCAGCACGCCAGCGTGCGCGAGAAGATCTCAGGCGGCGACTGGTCGGAGGGGACGCAGACGGTCCTCCGCGGGGCCGTCGAGGCGTTCGCCCAGGACTTCGGCTACGACCTCGACGAGGAGGGCCTGCCGCTCGGCGACGATGTCCCTCTGACCGCGAGCGATCCGCGTTCCGGCGATGCCTCCGGCGAGCAGGGCGTGTCCGAGGCCTCCCGCGAGGGGGAGCCGCAGCCGGCCTAGGGCCGTCAGGCGCGAATCGCCATGGCATCACAGCGCGACGTCAAGAACCGGATCTCCTCGGTCAAGAACATCCAGAAGATCACCCGGGCGATGGAGATGGTCGCCGCCGCGCGCCTGCGGCGCGCCGAGCAGCGGATCGCCGCCCTGCGCCCCTACGCGGACGCGCTCAGGCGCATGACCCGCCAGGCCGCCCAGGCCGCCGGCGCCGAGGCGTCGCGGCTGCCGCTGCTGAGCGAGCACGATTCCAAGAGCAACGTAGGGCTGCTCCTGATCACCGGCGACCGCGGCCTCGCTGGTGGCTTCAACTCGCAGATCATTCGCGCGGGCATCAAGATCGCCGACGAGCTCGGCGACGACGGGTTGCAGGCCGTCTGGTACGCGACCGGCCGGCGGGGTGTCTCCTCGCTGACCTTTCGCGGGCGCGAGCTGAGCGGCAGCTACACGGGCTTTGCCGACCGCCCGGCATACGCGGACGCGCGCTCGATCGCCGACGACCTGATCACCGGCTACATCGACGGTCGCCTGGATGGCGTGGAGATCGTCTACAACGCCTACATCTCCCCACTCACCCAGGAGGTCACCCGCGAGACGCTCCTGCCGCTGTCCGCCGCGACGATTGCCGCCGAGGGGCCTGAGGAGCAGCAGTCCGGCGAGCAGCTGGAGCATGGAAGCCCGCCCACCCCGCGCGCGCTAGTCGACTACGAGCCGGATCCCGAGGAGATCCTCAAGCGACTCGTGCCAGACTACGTGGAGATCTCGATCTACCGAGCGCTCGTCGAGTCGACTGCCGGCTTCTTCGGCGCCCAGATGACAGCCATGCGCAGCGCGTCTGAGAACGCGGGCGAGATCATCACCGACTTGACGCTGCAGATGAACCGGGCCCGCCAGGCCGAGATCACGCAGGAGATCATGGAGGTAGTCGCGGGAGCCGAGGGACTCAACTGAGACACCCAGCCAGCGGCGCCGTCGTCCCACTACGAACGCCAAATCTTGAATAGATAAAAAAGAGGAGAATCGAACACAAATGGATGCCAGCATCGCCACAGATCCGGCCACCGCGCAGGCGGCGGGGAACGGAGCCGCCGCCAAGCAGAACGTCGGGCGTATCGAGGAGATCCAGGGCGTCGTGATCGAGGCCGTCTTCCCCGAGCGCTTGCCGGAGATCAACCACGCGATCACCGTCGCCCGCCCCGCCGCCGCAGCGGAGGAGGAGGCCGAGGGCGTCAGCTCCGGCGCAGGCGAGGGCGTGCTTGTGTGCGAGGTCCAGCAGCATCTTGGTGACGACCGCGTGCGCGCCGTCGCGATGGACACGACCGACGGCCTCGCGCGCGGCACCGAGGTGATCGACACGGGTGGCCCGATCACCGTGCCCGTGGGCGAGGTCACGCTCGGTCGGATCTTCAACCTGCTCGGCGAGCCAATCGACCTCGGCGAGCCGCTGCCGGCCGACACGCCGCGCCGCGGCATCCACCAGGACGCCCCGCGCGTCGAGGATCTGACGCCGACAACGGAGATGTTCGAGACGGGCATCAAGGTCGTCGACCTGCTCGCCCCGTACGCAAAGGGCGGGAAGGTCGGGCTGTTCGGTGGCGCGGGCGTCGGCAAGACCGTCCTGATCCAGGAGCTGATCCACAACCTCGCCAAGGAGCACGGCGGCCTGTCGGCGTTCTGCGGCGTCGGCGAGCGCTCCCGTGAGGGCAACGACCTGTGGCTGGAGATGAAGGAGTCGGGCGTGCTCGACAAGACGATGCTCGTATTCGGCCAGATGAACGAGCCGCCCGGGGCGCGCATGCGCGTTGCCCTCTCCGGCCTGACGATGGCCGAACACTTCCGCGACCAAGGTCAGGACGTGCTGCTGTTCATCGACAACATCTTCCGCTTCGTCCAGGCCGGCTCCGAGGTCTCCGCGCTGCTCGGGCGGATGCCCTCGCAGGTTGGTTACCAGCCGACGCTGGAGACCGAGATGGGCCAGCTGCAGGAGCGCATCACCTCGACCAAGAGCGGATCCGTCACCTCGATCCAGGCGATCTACGTGCCCGCCGACGACTACACCGACCCGGCCCCCGCGTCCGTCTTCGCCCACCTCAACGCGACTACCGCCCTGTCCCGCGCGATCTCCGAAAAAGGCATCTACCCGGCCGTCGACCCGCTCGACTCGACCTCCACGATCCTCAAGGCCGACATCCTCGGCGATGACCACTTCCGCGTGGCCAACGAAGTCAAGGAGATCCTGCAGCGCTACAAGGAGCTGCAGGACATCATCGCGATCCTCGGCATCGACGAGCTCTCCGACGAGGACAAGCTGACTGTCCAGCGCGCGCGCAAGATCGAGCGCTTCCTCTCTCAGCCGTTCTTCGTCGCCGAAGAGTTCACCGGCACCCCTGGCGCGTACGTCCCGATCGCCGAGACGATCCGCGGCTTCGAGGAGATCATCGCCGGCAAGCACGACGAGGTCCCCGAGAGCGCCTTCTTCCTGAAGGGCACGATCGACGAGGTCGTCGAGGCCGCGGGAAGAGACTAGGAGCCCACCCACCCATGGCTCGTACCAAGTTCCCAGTCGAAGTGCTCACGCCCGAGGGCGAGGTCTTCTCCGAGGAGGTCGAGATGCTCTCCACGCGCACGTCCGTCGGCTCGATCGGCGTGCTCGCCAACCACGAGCCAGTGCTCGCGATGCTCGAACCGACCGAGCTGCGGCTGTATCGCACGGAGTCTGAGGTCGTGCGCTTCGCGCAGGCCGAGGGCTACCTGCAGTTCGCCGAGAACCGCGCGCTGGTGCTCGTCGAGGAGGCGATCGCGCCGGAGAATCTCGACCGCCAAACGTATGAGACACGACTCAAAGAAGCCCGCGAAGCGGCCGAACGGGCCGACGAGGGCAGCGAGCAGCTCACTCGCGCCTTGCGCGACATCAAGCGCTACGAGGCCTTCCTCGCAGTCGAGCGTTAGGTCTCGCCATGGAGACGGAGAGCCCAGCCACCGCTCACTTCGAGCGCAAGCGCCCGGGCTGGTTTACAGCCCACGTCTTCAACCCGGTTGTGGCCGCCTTCACCCGGCTTGGCCTGAGCCTGCTCGGCTCGCGCGTGCTCGAGGTTCGCGGGCGCAACTCCGGGCAGCCGCGCCGCACGCCCGTCAACCTGCTCACGCTCGACGGTGAGCGCTATCTGGTGGCACCGCGCGGCGAAACCCAGTGGGTCCGCAACCTGCGGGCCAGCGGCGAGGGCCGGCTGCTCCTCGGCAGGCGCAGCGAGCCATTTACCGCTGTGGAGGTCGGCGACGAGGACAAGGCTGCGGTCCTGAGGGCTTACCTGAAGCGCTGGAAGGCGGAGGTCGGCGTCTTCTTCGACGGCGTCGGGCCCGACTCATCGGAGCCTGAGATGCTAGCGGCGGCGGCGAAGCACCCTGTTTTCAGGCTCGACGCCTGAGCGCCACGAGCCTCTGCGCTCTGGCAGTGGCCCCGCCCCGCTAGCCTTCCCCGCTCATGAGTCCCGAGCGCGCCCCTATCGGAGTGATCGGCACCGGCTACGTCGGCCTGGTCACCGCAGCCGGCTTTGCCGAGCTCGGCAGCGAGGTCTGGTGCGTCGACATCGACGCCGAGAAGATCGCGCGGCTGCGCGCAGGGGATGTGCCGATCTACGAGCCTGGCCTGGAGGAGCTGCTGGCCAAGAACTCCGAGCGGCTGCACTTCTCGACCGACTTGGCCGATGCGCTCGAGCACACGCGCCTGCTGTTCGTCGCCGTCGGCACGCCGCCGACGTACTCCGGCGACGCCGACCTGTCGGCGGTCAACGCCGTGATCAATGCCATCCCTGCCTCGGAAGACCACGCGCTCGTGATGAAGTCGACCGTGCCCTCAGGCACCGGCGTGGCCGTCAAGCGGATGTTCGACGAGCAGGGCAAGGGCGGGCTCGCCTACGTCTCCTGCCCCGAGTTCCTCAAGGAGGGCTCGGCGATCAAGGACTTCATGCACCCAGATCGTGTCGTTGTCGGCGATGTCGGCGATTGGGCAGGCGACGCCGTCGTCGAGCTGTATGAGCCGCTGCAGGCGCCGCTCGTGCGCACCGACATCGCAAGCGCAGAGATGGTCAAGCTCGCCTCCAACGCGTTCCTTGCGACGAAGATCTCGTTCATCAACGAGATCGCCAACGTCTGCGAGGAGACCGGCGCCGACGTCGTCGAGGTCGCGCGCGGCATGGGTCTCGACGACCGCATCGGGCCCAAGTTCCTGCAGGCTGGGATCGGCTTCGGCGGCAGCTGCTTCCCCAAGGACGTCGACGCGCTCAAGCAGCTCGCCGGCAACTCGGGCTACCACTTCCAGCTGCTCACCTCCGTGATCGAGGTCAACGAACTGCAGAAGCGCCGTGTGATCGGCAAGCTGCAAAAGCACCTCGGCGGTCTCGTCGGCAAGCGCATCGCGCTGTTCGGCCTGGCCTTCAAGCCGAACACCGACGACATGCGCGAGGCCTCCTCGCTCGTGCTCTCGGCGCGGCTGAACGCAGACGGCGCTCTCGTCACCGCGTATGACCCGGTCGCCGAGGAGCAGGCGCGCGCGCTCGTCAGCGGCATCTCCTTCGCAGCCTCGCCGCTGCAGGCCGCGCACGAAGCCGATGCGGTGGTGCTCGTCACCGAGTGGAGCGAGTTCCTGGAGCTCGACTGGAAGGATGTGGCCGAGACGATGAGTGGAAATCTTGTGATCGACGGGCGCAACGCCCTGGAGCCCGACGCCGTACGTGCCGCAGGGCTCCTCTACGAGGGCGTCGGGCGCGGTCAGCGCAGCGTCGCCAAGAGCGGGGTGCAGGCCTGATGCAGGCCGTGATCCTCGTTGGCGGAGAGGGGACACGCCTGCGCCCGTTGACCTCAACGGTGCCCAAGCCGGTCGTGCCGCTGGTCGACCGGCCGTTCATCTCATTCATGCTCGAGTGGCTGAAGAAGCACGGGATCGACGACGTGATCATGTCCTGCGGCTTTTTGGCGAGCGGTGTGCGCAACGTGCTCGGCGACGGCTCCGCCTACGGGATCAAGCTCCGCTTCGTCGAGGAGCCCGACCCGCGGGGCACCGCGGGCGCGCTGAAGTTCGCCGAGCGGCTGCTCGACGAGCGGTTTCTGATGCTCAACGGCGATGTGCTCACCGACATCGACCTCACCGGCCAGATCGCCCAGCACGAGCGCACGGGCGCGAGGGCGACGCTCGCGCTGGCGCCCGTGACCGACCCCAGCGCATACGGGCTGGTGCACCTCAACGAGGACCGCTCGGTCAAGGACTTCGTCGAGAAGCCGAGCCCCGACAGGATCGACACGAATCTGATCAGCGCGGGCGCATACGTGCTCGAGCGCGAGATCCTCGAGCTCGTCCCACCGGACCGGAACGTCTCGATTGAGCGTGAGGTGTGGCCGGCGCTGATCGGTGCAGGGCTATACGGGTTCCCGGCGGAGGCCTATTGGCTGGACATCGGCACGCCCGAGCGCTACCTGCAGGGCACCTTCGACATTCTCGAGGGCAACGTCGACACGGCCGTTCGCGAGCGGCTCGGCGAGAGCTGGCTGGCGGTGGACGCAAACGCTGAGATCCACGGCCGCGTGATCCCCCCGGCTGTGATCGAGCGCGGCGTGAGCGTCGCGGAGGGCGCACATGCCGGCAGCCTGGTGGTGCTCGGCCAGGACGTGTCGATCGGGGCGGGGAGCACCGTAGAGCGCGCAGTGATTATGAATGGCGCGGAGATCGGCGCGGGCTGCACGCTGCGCGACTGCATCATCGCGGCCGGCTGCCGCGTCGGCGCGGGCACGCGAATAACCGGCGGAGCGGTGCTCGGCGAGGGGGTGACCGTGGGGGCAGACAACGTGATTGCCCACGGTGCGCGTATCTTCCCGGGAGTGAGCTTGCCCGACGGAGCACTGAGGTTCTGATGAGTACCCGCGAGACGACCGAGTCCGTGGGTGGCCTTTCGCGGGCCGCGATCGCTGAGGTGGACGCCTCAGACCAGTTGGGCGACGTGCTCGCGCTGCCCGAGCACTTGCGCGATGCGCTGTGGCGCGTGGAGTCGGCGATCATGCAGGACTGGGATACCTCCGCGGGACTGGTAGTGGCGGGCATGGGCGGTTCGGCGATTGGCGGTGCGCTGGCACGCGCGGCGCTGGGCGACCACGCTTCACGCCCGATTTTCGTGACCCGCGCGTATGGCCTGCCACCGTGGACGACACCGGACACGATGGTGCTGTGCGCGAGCTACTCGGGCAACACCGAGGAGACGCTCGCCTGCTATGAGTCGGCGGGGGCACTGGGCGCGCGGCGCACGGTCGTGAGCACCGGCGGGCGCTTGGCGGAGATGGCTCGCGAGGACGGCGTACCCGTGATCCCGCTGCCCGGCGGTTTTCAACCACGCGCCGCTGTGGCCTATATGACGGTCGCCGCGCTCGAGGTTGCGGCGCTGTGCGGTGCCGGGCCGCGGCTGACCTCGGAGATCGATGTGGCGGCGGCCCACACTGAGCAGCTGGTGGCCGAGTGGGGTCCGGACGCGCCTGAGGACTCGCTCGCGAAGACGCTTGCCCGCGGCCTGCACGGCACGATCCCGGTCGTGGCTGGCGCGGGCCTGACCGCGCCGATCGCCTACCGCTGGAAGACACAGATCAACGAGAACGCAAAGCAGCCGTGCTTCTCCCACGAGCTCCCCGAGCTCGACCACAACGAGCTGGTGGGCTGGGAGGGCGCCCCCGAGCTGGGCCGTTTTGCGGCGGTGTTCCTCGACGACTCCGATGCCCACCCGCGCGTGAAGGAGCGAATGGCGCTGACCGAGCGCTTGATCGCCAGCAATGCGGGAGCAAGCTTTCATTTGGAGACGCGCGGGGAGACGACGATCGAGCGCGTGATCTCGCTGGTACTGCTTGGCGACCTCGTCTCGATCTACCTCGCCACGCTGCGTGGTGTGGATCCTGGGCCGGTGCGGCTGATAGACCAGCTCAAGGCCGAGCTCGCCGCAGGCTAGCGGCCCGGTGGGTGTGTGATACGGTCGGAACCGGCCGAGGAGCGCTGCGACGGGCTCCGGTCCCGCCACGCTCGGCCTCTCTGCAGCAAGGGCGCTCACCTGACCGGACAGGAGGATTCGTTATGTCCGCAATGACACCCACTGCCGTAGCCAACGACTTCAAGGTCGCCGACCTCTCCCTCGCGGAGTTTGGCCGTAAGGAGATCGTCCTCGCCGAGCACGAGATGCCGGGCCTGATGGCGATCCGCCGCGAATACGCCGCCGCCCAGCCGCTGAAGGGCGCGCGCATCACCGGCTCGCTGCACATGACGATCCAGACCGCCGTCTTGATCGAGACGCTGACCGCGCTCGGCGCCGAGGTGCGCTGGTGCAGCTGCAACATCTTCTCCACCCAGGACCACGCCGCCGCCGCGGTGGCCGTCGGTCCCGAGGGCACGGTTGAGGATCCGCAGGGTGTGCCTGTGTTCGCCTGGAAGGGCGAGACGCTCGAGGAGTACTGGTGGTGCACGGAGCAGGTGCTCAACTGGCCCGTGGGCGATGACGGCTCGACTGGCCCGAACATGATCCTCGACGACGGCGGCGACGCCACGCTGCTCGTGCACAAGGGCACCGAGTACGAGGCCGCCGGCGCGGTTCCCGATCCCTCGACTGCCGAGTCGGAGGAGCACGAGGTGATCCTGTCGGTGTTGACGCGCACGCTGGACGAGGACCCGCGGCGCTGGACGCGCATCGGCGAAGGCATCAAAGGCGTCACCGAGGAGACCACCACGGGCGTGCACCGGCTTTACGAGATGGTCGAGGCTGGCGAGCTGCTGTTCCCGGCGATCAACGTCAACGACTCGGTTACCAAGTCCAAGTTCGACAACCTCTACGGCTGCCGGCACTCGCTGATCGATGGCATCAACCGCGCCACCGACGTGATGATCGGCGGCAAGGTCGCTGTGGTGTGCGGCTTCGGCGACGTCGGCAAGGGCTGCGCCGAATCGCTGCGCGGCCAGGGCGCCCGCGTGATCATCACCGAGATCGACCCGATCTGCGCGCTGCAGGCCTCGATGCAGGGCTACGAGGTCAAAACGCTCGAGGAAGTGCTCGACACCGCGGACATCTTCATCACGACGACTGGCAACAAGGACATCATCACCGCTGCGCAGATGGAGCGCATGAAGCACCAGGCAATCGTCGGCAACATCGGCCACTTCGACAACGAGATCGACATCGCCGGGCTGTCACGTGTGCCGGGCATCGAGCGCATCAACATCAAGCCGCAGGTCGACAAGTGGGTCTTCTCGGACGGTCACGCGATCATCATGCTGTCCGAGGGCCGTCTGCTGAACCTCGGTAACGCCACGGGGCACCCGAGCTTCGTGATGAGCAACTCGTTCAGCAACCAGACGATCGCCCAGATCGAGCTGTTCACGAAGAACGACGAATACTCCAAGAAGGTCTACGTGTTGCCCAAGCACCTCGACGAGAAGGTCGCCCGGCTGCACCTCGACGCGCTCGGGGTCAAGCTGACGAAGCTCTCCGAGGAGCAGGCCGCCTACATCGGCGTCCCGGTCGACGGCCCGTACAAGGCCGACCACTATCGCTATTAGGAACCGATGAAGGCGATGGTCCTCGCAGCCGGGCTTGGGACCCGGCTGCGCCCGCTCACCTATGAGATAACGAAGCCGATGGTGCCAGTGCTGGACAGGCCCGTGATGGAGCACATCCTCGACCTGCTGAAGCGCCACGGCTTCGATGAGGTGATCGCCAACCTGCACTACTTCCCCGACTCGATCAAGCAGTACTTCGGCGATCGGATCACCTACCGGGTCGAGGAGGAGCTGCTGGGAACGGCTGGGGGCGTGCGGGCCTGTCGGGACTTCTTCGGCGGAGAACCGTTCCTGGTCATCTCCGGGGACGCTCTGACCGACATAGACCTTGGTGCGCTGGCCGCCCGCCACGCCTCGGCGGGCGGGATTGCGACGCTGGCCGTCAAGAAGGTCCCCGACACACGCGAGTACGGCGTCGTGCTGCACGACCGCGACGGGCGGATCACGGGCTTCCAGGAGAAGCCCGCTCCGGAGGAGGCCCTCTCGGACCTGGGCAACTGCGGCATCTACGTCTTCTCCCCGGAGATCTTCGACTACTTCCCCGAGCGGCCGTTCGCCGACTGGGCCCAGGACGTCTTCCCCGCCCTGCTGGAGAACGACGTGCCGTTCCACATCCACGAGATCGATGAGTACTGGAACGACGTCGGCTCGCTAACGGAGCTGCGCCAGGGGACCTTCGACGCGCTCGGCGGCGAGCTGCACCTGGAGATGGAGGGCAGTGAGGTGCAGCCGGGGGTGATGGTTGCGGGTGACACCATCCTGCCCGCCGACGCGACCGTCGAGGGTCCCGTGTGGATCGGAACCGAGGTGCTGATCGGCGCCGGCGTCCGTCTCACCGGCCCGGTCGTGGTCGGCGATGGCGCCACGATCGGCGACGGCGCACAGCTGCGCTCCAGCATT
>CAAGKR010072486.1_pt1 | contig 13062 bp, 15 predicted proteins | sample 2556971 | NCBI WGS metagenome assembly CAAGKR01 (sample SAMEA5207829, study PRJEB30636) | soil metagenome | biome: forest; feature: boreal; material: soil | place: USA | collected 2011-09 | depth 1 m | reverse complement strand
TTGTTGCTCGATCAGCGGCGCATCGCGGGTGTCGGGAACATCTATGCTTGCGAGGCGCTGTGGGGAGCCCGGATCCGTCCGGGCGCTTCCGCGAAAGCGTTGACCAAGCCGGCAATACGCCGGTTGCATAACGCCCTCGTCGAGGTTTTGCAGCGTTCGATTGTAATGCGCGGCACGAGCGTCGACGATTACGTCGACGCAGAGGGCCGTCAAGGCGGCTTTCAAAATGCGCTCTCGGTCTACGGGAGAGCCGGGGGCAAATGCGAACGTTGCGGACGCCCGATCGTGCGAACGGTCCTGGCTCAACGCGGCACCTGGTGGTGCCGTAACTGTCAACGATAAGGAACAAATAATTATAAAGGATGGAACTCTAAAATCTCTACAACACCCAGCGCTCCGGTGCAACACGAGGAAGAAGATCAACTCGCACTCGAGCAGCAACTCTATGAAGACTCACTCAAGGTCCTAGACGAGGGACAAGTCCTAAACGGACTGATCGTTGCGAAGTATCAGGACGAGCTGCTGGTAGACATCGGTGGCAAATCCGAGGGCACGCTGCCCTTCCGCGAACTTTCGTTAGCCATAGAGCCCAAAGAATTGAAAGTCGGCGATACACTGGAAGTGATGATCCATCGCATCGACGACAACGACGGCACGCTCTTTCTCTCCGAGCGGCGTGCGCGCGCGCTCAAGACATGGGAGAAGGTCATCGAAGCGCACGAGCACGACGAAGTGATCGAGGCGACAGTGACGCAGGTCGTCAAGGGTGGCGTACTCGTGGATCTCGGCATGCGCGGCTTCGTGCCCGCCTCGCAGATCCGCCGCCAGCCGATCGGCAACCTCGACGAACTCGTCGGGAAGAAACTGCGGCTGAAAGTTATCGATCTCGATCATAAGCGCCATCGGGTCGTCCTTTCGCAGCGGCTGGTTCTCGAAGAAGAGCTCAATGCCAAGAAGCAAGAGCTGCTCGGAACGCTCGAAGTCGGACAGATTCGCGAGGGCGTGGTCGTGCGGTTGGCGGAGTTCGGCGCATTCGTCGACCTCGGCGGCATCGACGGGTTGATCCACAACAGCGAGCTCAGCTACGCGCGGATCAAGCATCCTTCGGAGGTCGTGAAGATCGGCGACGTCGTCAACGTCGAGATCATGAAGTTCGATCCGGATGCGAAGAAGGTTAGCCTTTCCCTCAAGCACACACTGCCCGATCCGTGGGACGAGTACGCGAACAAGCTCTACGAAACGAACCGCTTGACCGCGCAGATCGTCAAGGTTACGCCGAATTACTTACTCGTCGAAATTGTACCCGGCGTCTTGGCGATGGTGCCGAAGGGCGAGTTCGATCCGGGCGCACAGTTTAGCCCGGGGCAAGAAGTCGAAGTCACACTGCTCACGATCAATCACTCGACGCGGCGTATCACCGCTTCGATTCAGCACGTCGCGGACATACCGCCCGAAGAGATCGAGAAGATCGAGGTCGAGGAGCTTCCGGAAGTAATGGCAGAAGTGCAACCGGCAGAGACGGAGACGCAAACCGAAGCACCGCAGGAGGGCGAACCGTCCGAGTCGGCCTGACCGGCGGAATCGGATCGGGTAAGAGCGAGGTCGCGCGCTGTCTCGAATCGTTCGGCGCGTATATCATCGACACAGACAAGCTTGCGCGCGAAGCGGTTGCGCCGGGCAGCGACGCCCTGCGCGAGATCGCGCGCAGCTGGCCGTCGGTCGTGCGCGATGGCGGATTGAACCGCGCGGCGCTTGCCGAAATCGTCTTTCACGATCCGAGTGCGCGCGAACGGCTCAGCGCGATCGTGCATCCTCACGTACGGCGGTTGGCCGACGCAGGCGAGGCCTATGCAAAGCCGGGACAGATCATCGTTCAAGTCGTTCCGCTCTTATTCGAAACGGGTTACGACCAGCGGTGCGATGCTTCGATTCTGGTCGTCGCGCCGGAAGCCCAGCGCATCGCGCGCATCGTGCAGCGCGACCAGTTCACCGAAGAGCAAATCCGCGCGCGGATGGGCTCGCAAATCGGACCGGCCGAGGCTCGTCAACGTGCAACCTATGTGATCGAAAACGAGGGCAACTTCGCGCAGCTCAAGGAGCGCACGCGCGCCGTCTACGATGCGCTAACTTCCTCCATGACGTAAGACTCGGCCCGGCAATTCGTTCGTAAACGTTCCGTCGCGCAGTACCGCACGACCGTTGACGAAGACGTGTCCGATGCCGATCGGCAGCGAATACGGCTTTTCATAAGTCGCCGTGTCGCGAATTGCTTTTTCGTCGAAGAGCACGAGATCGGCGTAATTTCCCGGAGCAATCGTGCCGCGATCGCGCAATCCAAAGATCTGCGCGGGCAGCGACGTCATCCGGCGTACCGCTTCGGGCAGATCCAACGTGCCGCGCTCGCGTACGAATCTTCCGATGATGCGCGGAAAAGTCCCGAACGTTCGTGGATGAGGAACGCCGCGAGCGGTCGGCCCCTGCAGCGCTCGTATGGAAGCGTCGCTGCCGACGCAGCAGAAATCGGCGGAAAGCACGGCCGCCACGTCGTCTTCGCACATCTTGAAGAAGACGGCGCCCACTTCCAATTCTTCTTGCTGCAAGAGCTGAATCGCCGCGATTACCGGCGACATCTTCCAGCGCGCGGCAATTTCGTTCATGCGCAAGCCGGCGAGATCGGCATTTTTTTCAGAGCCGACTTCGGTAATCATGATGTCGTGCCACTCTTCGGCCGGCCGCAACTCCAGAGCGAGGGCAATCGCCGTTGCCGATGCGGGATCGCGCAGGCGCTCGAGCGTCGGTTCGAGCCCGCCGAAGCGAACGTCCCCAGGCAAGATCGTGGCGAGGTCCGTCCAGCTGGCGACATAGGGGTAGACATCGCAGTTTGCTATCGATCCGCTCGTTCGCGCGCGGTCGATCATCGCAAGCGTCTGATGCACCTTGCCCCAGTTTTTCTTGCCGAGGCTTTATGATGCGAACACTGCACGGCAACTTCAGCGCGCCGGCCGACTTCCAGCGCTTCGGCGATAGCGGCGACGACTTCGTTGCCCTCGTCGCGCACGTGGGATACATAGATCGGCGCACCCGTCTCGCGTGCGACCGAAGCCATAATGACCAGCTCGTCCAGATCGGCGTAGCTGGACGGCGGATAGATCAGTCCGCTCGAGACGCCCAGCGCGCCCTGTTCGCACGCTTCGCGCACGATGGCAGCTTGCGCGGAGAGTTCGTCGCGATCGAGCTTGCGTTCCGAATCGCCTGCAATCGCAGAACGTGTTGTTCCCAGACCGGCGAGCGTGGCGACATTGAGCGCCGTTCCCTTTCGTTCGACCAGCAAAAAAAATTCGTCCAGCGATCGCCAGGTTATGTCGATCCCACTGTGTTTCGCACTGCGGGCGATGCGTTCGAGCGCGGACGTACCACAGAGCGGTGCAACCGAAGTGCCGCAGTTGCCGCCAATCTCCGTCGTGACGCCCTGCGCAATCTTGCCGTCGCAGCGCGGAAGCGCGAGCCACAACTCATCGCTATGAGAATGCACGTCGATAAATCCGGGAGCGAGAATTTTGCCCGTGCAGTCGATTCGTTCGCGGGCTTCGCGATCGCGCGCGTCGCCGATGAACGCGATCCGTTCGTCGACGATTGCAACGTCGGTGACGTACGGGGGACAGCCCGTTCCGTCAACGATCGTGGCGCCCGTGAGCAGTGTCGATATCCCCATTTTCGTTTAACAAGCGGCCTAGTGGGTACTTAGTGCGAGACGTTTCCCATCTTAAGGGGCAAATACCAGCATGACGATTCAAGATCAGGTCCAGGATCCGGCCGGGGGCATGACTGTTCGCGAAGCAGGCAAGCGTGGCGGCGAGCGGGTCAAGGCCAAATACGGGACTGAGTTCTACGAGGCAATTGGCCGCAAAGGCGGGGAGGCCACCAAAGAAAAGTACGGCCCCTCTTTCTATGAGGTCATAGGCCAAAAAGGCGGCCAGAAGCTCAAGCGCAAGAGCTCCTAGCAGCTTTCACCGGCGCATCCAGTGGCAAAACCACCTCCCAAAGGCGACGACAAGCAGCCCGGTGGCGAGATGTCCGTGCGCGAGGCCGGCAAAAAAGGCGGCAACACGGTCCGCGACCGCTATGGATCAGGTTTCTTTGAAGAGATCGGACGCAAGGGCGGCCAGGCGACGCGTCAGCGTCACGGCGTGGAGTTTTACGAAGCGATCGGCCAAAAAGGCGGCCAAGTCGTCAAGGAAAAGTACGGCGCCGTTTTTTACGAAGAGATCGGCCACAAGGGCGGTCAGAAGGTTAAGAAACTGATCGCTGAAGCCAAGAAGAAAATCGCCCTCGAGGGAGAGCGCTAGGGCGCTACTCCGCCGGTTATCCCGCCGAAGTGGATCTCTCCGGTGTTGAAGTTGACGGTGACGGTTCCGACTCGCAGCGTTTCATCGCCGCTGTGCACGATGCTTGGGTGCGGCAGCGACAACAATTTCGTCGCGTTGACCCATTGTATGAAGTCGGTATCGAACGAACGGCGCGCGCCGCCGTCATCTTGCAATTGGGTTACGTGCACGTCACCCAGCGCCGTAAAATCGAAGGTCTGCGTGTTCACGGAGACGTGCTCCGCGGTTACGCCCAGATACGGCGCGCCGTTCTTGTAGAGTACGCCTTGGCGCACGCCGTCAACGCTCGCGAGCGTGCCGTCGGCCGACATCTCGGCTTTCCTGTACTCGAACATCCAGGATTTCGTGCTCATGCGATTTCCCGTCACGCGCCCGCCGTGCAGCGTCAGCGGTTGCGTGCCGGGCGACGGACCTCCCGGCTCGCGACCCGCCAAGACCACACCCACGATCAGCCAAATGAGCGCGGCCGCTCCGGCTATGAGGGCGAACGTGCGCCACCTGGTTGTCATGGCGACCGCCTCAGCGCGCCAACTCCCACGATCGCAACATACAACACGGCCAACGTAATGCCGATCGGCGTCGGCCCGATGCGCGCGAACACAGAACCCGGCGGCAATCCGATGCTGCCGGTCACGGTCGCTCGCCGGTCGAGCGCGCTGCGTTCCGTCCACGATCCGTCTGGCGCGATGATGCCACTGATCCCCGTTGCGGCCGATTGCAATACCCACACGCCGTTTTCGATCGCGCGCATCTGCGCGATCTGCGCGTGTTGAAACGTGCCGGAACTCTCGCCGAACCACGCGTCGTCCGTGGTGACGACGAGGAGTTGCGCGCCGCGCGCGACTTGCGCGTGCACGAGGTCCGCGAAGGCCGACTCCCAGCAGATCAGCGGCGCAAATCTTACGCTGCCGGCGGAAAGCACCGTGTCATCGCGCCCTGGTGCAAAGCCGCCAATGAGATTCGCATCGGGAAGCCAGCCCAGCCAGCTGTGTCCTGGAAAAGATTCGGTAAACGGCACGAGCTGCCGTTTTTCGTACACGTTTGCGAGCGATCCGTTCGGCCCGAACGTGAAGAGTGCGTTATATTCATTGCCATTGCGTGATTCGAGGCTCCCGACCGCCAGAGTCGTGTGCAGTGTTTTCGCGAGACGCGCAAACTGCGATCTGACGAAACGGCGCACGCCTGCCGAATCGTCTGCATTTAAATCGATGGGGATAACTGTTTCCGGCAGAACGACGAGCTGCGGCCGCAACGGCTGCAAACTCTGCGTCTGCGCGAGATACGTATTCACCGTAGGCCAGAACGCTTGCGGATTCCACTTGATCGTTTGCGCGATGTTGCCTTGGACGGCCGCAACGCGCAAGGCCGGAACGCGACGATCGTGCCGCGCCGGCCACGCCGCATAACACGCAAACCATGCGGCCGCGACGAGCACCACTGCAATCGCAAGCCTTCGCGGATTGCGCGTTGCGATCGCCTGAGCGATATATGCGCCCAGCAGCATTACGATGAAGGTCACACCGAAGACGCCCACATACGCCGCAAAGACTGCGAACGGCGTACTCGTTTGCGAATACCCGATTTGCGCGAACGGAACCGCGAGCAATCCAATCGAGCGTAACCATTCGAAGACCCCGAAAGCTGCTGCGCAGGCCAGCGGAGCGATCCATGCGGGCGCGAAGCGGTAAGCCAGCCGCACGCCGGCAGCGCTCAGTGCGAATGTCAGGCCTTCGACCAGTGCCGGAACGAGGACCACCGCAAAGGCAAAGCCGCCCACGTAAGCGCCCACGGTGTACGTGAACCAAGAAAAATTGATCGAGAAAAAGATCGTTCCGGCGAACCATCCGGTGAAAAACGCGCGTTTCCAGGAGAGCCGCTGCCAAACCCAGAACAGGCCCGCCGCTGCGAGCGGGGCGAGCCACGCTTGTCCTGGTTTCGGAAACGCAAGCGCAAGCGCAACCGCACTGAAGGCGGAAACGATGACGGAGGTGCCGATGCTACGCAAATTGTTGTTCGTCGTGTCTATCGCGGCGTTCACGTTTGCTGCCTGCGGCCGTCAAGTGACTCCCGACCGCTCGACGACGCCTTCGGGACTGCCGTCAGGTTTCATGCAGGTGAAGTTCACGACAGTGCAGCCGATGGATTTCACGAACGTCCAATATGTCGTGATGTTCAACACCTCGACGAGCGGCGGCATGCCCTACGCAAACGGCTACCTTACGAATTATGCGAACTATTCGTTCGCGATCGTCGTGGGCGGCAACGGCGTTTTATCCCAAGTGCAAGTCGTGCAATACGTTCGTCAGCCGGGACTGGGCGGCGGAACGGTCGCGACGCCTCAAGTCATTCAATACACGCCGCAGCAGCTGCAGTACAATCTGAATAGCAACGGCCTCAATACGCAGTTCACGGTCACGTTCGACCGCCGGCTCTTCAACGGCATCGTCGCGACGCCATCACCGGTACCCGGCGCAAACCCGAACGTTTGGTACGCGAACTGGTTCACGACCAACGGCGCCGGTCAGCCCATCGACTCGCCCGGACTTGCGGGACCGCAAGACACGTCGTTCACGTTTCCAACCTCGGGCACGCCCGGATTCGACATTTCGACAACGCTCGATCAGCAGTGGACCGCAGTCGCGGGCTGGCCGCAGGTCAACCCGCCGAGTGCGCAGATCGCAGCCGGCGAGATCATCAACAGCGAGTAGTCACTGCACGTCGCAGGGCGGATGCTCGCAATTGCAGGCGTCCATTTCGATGCCGCCGTTCGCGTCGCTCTTGCAAGCCGGGCTGCAATACTCTTCGGTTTCGATCTCGGCCGTCAACGTACAGTTGCAAATATCATGCGCGCATTCAATAGTCTGTTGCATGGAGGGAGTATACCCAGCAAGGGTGGGATCGCCCAGGGAACCGCTCGCAAAAAAACGTCCATGTTTTTTTGCTGCTTGAGTGCATTTTTGAGAAAACGAATGTCACACATTCCCGGAGCCCCACCCTGGCCGGGTATCTAGAAATTAAAACTGGTGGGGATGATTGAGCCCGTGCTGTTCAGGCCGAACGTTGCCCCGTGGGATGGAAACGCGAGCAGGTTCACGGTGAGGTTTAGCTGGCGCGCCGCTTGATTGTACTGTAGCTGAATTTCGTAGCATTCGCCGATGATGCGGCTCCAATAGATGCTCTTGTTGATGATGCGCCCCTTGTTCTTCCAATCGATGTCACCGATGAATTGCAGCGTGGAACCGTTCCCGAAGGGCGTCGAGAATTGCACGTTCGTCGAGAAAAAGCCGTTGCCCGAACCCGGAATGAACGCGCCGCCGAGCGCAACATAGGATCGTCGCGACGGTCGAAGTGCCAGCTGGTATTGGACCGGCTGCGCCGCGCGGTTGAAGGCCGTATTGAAACTCAGCGATAGATTGTAGTAATCGCTGTTGAAGAGCCGCAAGACGTCGGCCGCGCTTTTGTAGTTGGACGACGGCTGCTGATCCAGTGTATTGAACGGGAGGAACGGGGGCCCGTTATAGTTGGTTTCGTTGTAGGTGATCGCATTGACGATGTGGAGGCCGAAGGGTGTGGAGAACGTCGCGTATTGCTGGATGCTGGCTTTCATATCGCCGGTGCCGTATGCGTATTGACTCACGTTGACGCTCGCGCTCAGGTCGCTGCCGATCACGTGATAGAGCGCCGGACCAAAGGCAAAGTTCAGGTCGGCGCGAGAAGTCGAGAGCGGTGTCTGTGGTTCGTTGTATTGGCCGATGACGAACGTCGGCGCGATCGGGATCCAAAAATGTTTGAGGAACGTGAACGGCCGAATCTGCAGCTCCGGTTCCTTGTTGATGCCGTACGGGTTGCGCGCGAAATTCTTATCGAAGGTCAACGTATAATCCGCGACCTGATTGCTCCAATGCAGCAAATCGTCGAAGCTGCCCGTGGAGTTGCTGCTGGCATTGGCCGAACCGCCGTAGGCCGTTCGCGACGAACTAAAATTCACGGTGAGGTTGTTAGTCGTCGAAGCTCCGAACGAGCGCGTATCCGTGAAGCCCAGATTGTCGGTGGCCGATTGCGTGCTGATGCTGCTGTGCGCGAACGTATAGTTTTGCGAGGCACGTACGCCGCCGTGCGCGATCGCAGCGCTGAAGTTTTCGTTGGGCGGCAGGTTGACCAGCGGACCGAAATTACTGTTGTACGTGAAAACGAAGTGCCCGCCCAGCGTCTGCGAAAAATTTTCGGTATCCTGCAAGTTGAGGTTGGAGTTCGTCGTTTGCGTTCGCCGGTCGTGGATGGCGTAGAAGTCCAGCGATGATTGGCGCTTGCCGCTGCGCTTAGCGAGATAGGCGGTGTAGCCCAAACCTATGCCTTGCCGCGAGTAGAATTCGATCCGGTAATAGCCGTAGTAGTACTGGTCGCGGCCGAAGCCGGGCTTGGCTTTGATGTAAAAACCCTGGTACGAATTGTATCCCACTTCGGGGAAGAACGACGGGCGCTGGCGGTCGTCTTCGATGCGGCGCAACGGAATGACGACCTTCGGTAAAAAGAACACGGCCACGGCACCGAGGAAGAGTACGGCTTTGCTGATGACCAGTCGGTCGCCCGGGTAGACGTCGATGGTGCGGCCCGTCAGATGGTAGCCGGCGCGCGGGCGTTCGCAGGTCGTCACGTTGGCGTAGTCGCCGTGCGCGACGCCGTGCTCGTCCGATTTGAGATCCTTCGCGCTGTAGTAGACCAAACCGCGCTCGACCCCTTGCGAGCTTTCGCCGCGGCCGTTGATAAGCTCGGCGTGCTGTGCGATCGTGTCGAACTCGATCCGGTCGGCATACAGGACCGACGTATCGGTGTTGTTGACGATGTACGGGTTGCCGGTGACGCTGATCGTTTTGAATCCGTCGTAATGCGCGCGATCGCCGACGAGCACTTCGTCTTGATAGAAGATGTGCACGTTGCCGATCGCGTCGCCGGGCGCGCCCGGCTTGATCGCATTGCCGACGAACTTGTCCGCAATAACGGCGACGTAGCCCGGACGCAGCGTCGGCGCCACGATCGGCGTCGGCGAAGAAACAGGCGTCGGCGATCCGACCGGCACGATCGATGGCGTCGCCGACGGACGCACGAGGAAGACCGGCCCGGCGCTCGCGTACGCGCTCGGCGTCGGCGTTGGAATCGGCGGCGGCGTTACCGGTGAGCTCCTCGGGAATGGCGTGGAGTAAAGTTGTCCCGGTGCAAGCGGCGCTGCCGGAATAGCCGGACTCGACGAGGGTGAGGGCGCCGGGGTTACTTGCGCCACCAGCTCCTGCGCGCGCATCGCGCACGTTTGCGCGTTCAAAAGTGCCAGCGCGCGCATCGCTTGCCGATCCGAAGCGGGCTCGAAGACTGACTCTGCGCCTTGCAAGTTGGCGTTTTGGTAGTTCGGCGTTTCAGCCCGGCCCGATATCGGCAGCGCACCGGCGAGAAACGCGGCGAGGCAGGCGGTTGCGCGAAGGGTGCGGGCGCGAGGGCGAAACACGAGCGGCTCCTAGTGCTCTTCGTACCAAAGCAATGCCAGGCCGCCGACTCCGAAGGCGATGTTCGGCAGCCACGAGGCCAGATACGGATTCATTCGGCCGGTGCCGCCGAATGCCGCGGCGGCTTCCGTGAGCAGATAATACGTGAAGAACGCAACCATGGAGAGCGCGATTCCCATCATGCGGCCTTTTTTGCCGAACGCGATCGCCAGCGGCAGAGCGAGCAGCACCGCCACGAGGGCTGAGAAAGGAAAGGCCAGTTTATCTGCCAGGTTCACCTCAAGATTGGCAAGCGCTTCGCCCCCGATGCCCTGCGCACGCAAAGCGTTCACCTGTGTGGTCAGCTGCTTCGAATTCATCGTCCACGCATCGTTATTGGCGGTGCTCATGAACTGCGCGGCGCTTTCCGCGAGCGGTAATCCGATGCTGGCTTGCGAGCGATCGACTTGTGACGTCATGTAGCCTTGGCCGTTGTAGAAGGTGATGATCACGCCGTTCATAATGAGCGTGGCGCCGGCGACGTGCGCGGTTTTGGCTTGAATCGTTTCGTTCCAATAGCCGTTGCGTCCGGGCTTGAAGATCTGTACGCCGGCCATCGTCTTGCCATCCGCAAGAACGTTAGTGACAAAGAACACATTGCCCGTGTCGGGATCCTTGCGGAAGAATTGCGTTTCAACCGGTAGCGAGGCCGTGTGGTAGATGATTTGATAAAACGTGCGCGTCGAGAGATCCACGGACCGCGGCGCAACGTACTCGTTCATGACCCACGAGAAAACAAATGTCGCGAATCCGAACAAGATCGGTGTGAGGCAGAGACGCCAGAGTGACGTGCCCGACGTTCGAATCGCGTTGATCTCGTTGTCCGCCATCAGCCGCCCCATGCCGAGCAGCGTCGCGAAGAGCGCGGCAAACGGGAACGCCATCGGGATGGATTGCGGGACGCGAAACGCGACGAAGCGCAGCACGAGAAAGAACGGCGCGTTCTGTGTTATGAGATACTTCGCGGCCAAGAAGAAAATGTTGAAGCCCCAAAACAGGAAGAACGCTAGAAACGCAAAGACGAACGGCCCGAGAAACTCGCGCAGGATGTACGAATCGAGCAGCGGGAGACGCAGCGTGCGGAGCAGGTTGAGGGGCGCGGGGCGTGCTCCGGAAATGGAGGCCATCCGCGTAACAGTTCTCTAGTAGTTGCGGTAAGCCGTCAGGACGCGGTCGACGTAGGCTTGCGTTTCGGCGTACGGCGGAACGCCGTGATATTCGTCAACGGCGCCTGGCCCGGCGTTGTATGCCGCGACCGCGAGTTCGACGTTGTCGCGATAGCGTTTCAGCAGTCCGTGCAGATAGCGCGTGCCGCAATCGACATTTTGCGAGGGATCGAACGCGTTGTCGATCCCGCAGCCCGCGGCGGTGCCCGGCATCAATTGCATCAAGCCTTGCGCCCCGGCGCTGCTGATCGCCGAGGGATCGCCGGCGGATTCCGCCATGAGGACCGCGGTCACGAGCCCGGCCGGTACGCCGTTGTGGGCTGCGGCCGAACTCACCAGGCTTTGGAGCTGCGCCGGACTCAGCGCGTTCGGTGCATAGGGAAGATAGCCCGCTCCGCTACAGCCGCAGAGCAAGCTCAGGAACAGCGCAGTCCCGAGCAATCTTTTCATTGGTTAGAGGGCTCTCTTCTGCAAGGTATCCACCCGGCCTTCGACCTCCATTACAACGGGGGTGTCCCGGGCGGCGTTTCAGCCGGATAGAAGCGCGCGGCCGGTTCGCCTTCATAAACTCGTAGGCGGCCTGTCCCAGCGGGCCCGCGGGCCTCGCACGCATCCCACGGAATCGCTTTGCGAAAGGCGTTCCACGCAGCCGCCGGCGCCGAGACGAAGCCTCGCGAGGGGTTTTGCGCGTTTGCGCAAGTCCATCCTATACGCCGCGTTGAGCACGTCGAGTGCGAGCAGATGCGTCGTCATGTCGACCGCCGAGCGAGCGTTCTCCGTCTTCAGGGCTTGTCGCGCATCATCGACCAAGAAAGCTGTTTGCGCGCCCGCGTAAGCGTTTGTCGAGGTCAGCGCGTCGTCGTCCGCCGCCTCGGGCTCGATCGGTTTGAGTCCGGCGCGCACGCGCGCTTGCGCGGCTGACATGCGGACGCCCTGATAATACGCTTCGCCGCTGCCGACCATCGTCGCGCCAATGTTGCTCATCGTCACGAGGTCGCCCTCACCCACCGAACCGCGCGATTGGACAACGGGCGTCACGCGTTGTTCAATAGATCTTGAAGCGTCTGTGTCAGCTGCGGACTGGCCGTTTCGTAGGTCATCGTATTCACGCGGATCGCCATGATCGCGCGCACGAGGTCTTCGTCGGCAATCTCCGGCCCGTAGCCTTCAACGGCGCCACGCCGAAAAATACTGAGCTGCTTTTTTACAAGCATCGCTTTGTTTTGCGGTGATTCCGGATCGCCGCTGAAGATCACGACGTGCCGGTTGGGCCGTCCCCGCGATTGAACTAGTAGATGGGTACGCCTTCGGTTGCGCCTTCTAGCAACAATCCGAACGCGTCGGCAGTGCGCTCTTTGGCTTGCGCGCTTAACTCGACTTTAGCGCCGTAACGCGCGATTTCGATGACTTGCTCGACGGTCATGTTCTTGCCCGTCAGCGTAACGGTGCGGTTCGTCATCGTTGGGTCGATCGGATAGTATGGCGGCGCCGCCGCCACGCGAGCTCCAAGAGCGAATGCTGCGAAGAGCGTCACGCAGGCGACGCTTAAAGTGCTGGTGACGTTCCGCATGCGCCGTTCTGTGCGGCTGAAAAGTTTGCGATAACTGCGGTAAGATGCGCGCAGCTCTGCGTTGTTAGCGTATCGAACATGAGTTCGATCTCTCGCCTTCCCTTGCCAGGGGTAGCCACGGGGCGTATAGTGGTGCAAAGTGGTGCGTTGTGGTGACCGAGGGAGGGAAGGTTGCACGCGGATTTGCCGCGCTTTGCTGGTTCGGTGGAGCATGCCCTTGACGACAAGGGTCGCCTCATCGTACCCGCGCGGTTCCGCGAACGCCTAGGGACCGGCTTCGTCCTAACCATCGCCCAGCCGGACCCCTGCCTCGCCCTCTACCCGCAAGGCACCTGGGCCGATTTTTGCAGTCGGCTCGAGGGCGCCCCGCGGAAGGACGAGCGTTTCCGCCGCCTCGTTCGCCATAT
>CAAGKR010454792.1_pt1 | contig 13064 bp, 11 predicted proteins | sample 2556971 | NCBI WGS metagenome assembly CAAGKR01 (sample SAMEA5207829, study PRJEB30636) | soil metagenome | biome: forest; feature: boreal; material: soil | place: USA | collected 2011-09 | depth 1 m | reverse complement strand
TTCCCGCCCGAGGGGCGCTTCCCGAACCCGAAGATGCGCTTCATCGAGACGGTCGACGGCCTCGCCCTCGAGGACCGCCGCACCATGATCGACTTCGCGTCGCTCACCACCGTCTCCCCCGACAAGCACCTGAAGCTGGAGATGAAGGACGAACGGATGACGACCCGCGCGGTCGACCTCTTCTGCCCGATCGGCAAGGGCACCCGCGGCCTGATCGTCGCGCCGCCCCGCACCGGCAAGACAATCCTCCTGCGTGACATGGCGCTCGGCATCCTCGAGAACAACCCCGAGTGCCACGTCATGATCCTCCTGGTGGACGAGCGGCCCGAGGAGGTCACCGACTTCAGGAGAAGCGTCCCCGCCGAGATCTGGGCCTCGTCCAACGACGAGCAGATCGAGAACCACATCCGGATCGCCGACCTGTGCATCGAGCGCGCCAAGCGCCTCGTCGAGGCCGGCAAGCACGTCGTCCTCTTCGTCGACTCGATCACGCGGCTCTCACGCGCGCACAACACCCAGCGCAACTCTGGGCGCACCGGATCGGGCGGCCTCGACGTGCGCGCCCTTGAGCGCCCCCGCCAGCTGTTTGCCGCGGCCCGCAACACGGAGGAGGCGGGCTCCCTCACGATCGTCGCGTCGGTCCTCGTCGAGACCGGGAGCCGGATGGACGACGTCATATTCCAGGAATTCAAGGGCACCGGCAACATGGAACTCGTCCTCGACCGCAAGTGCGCCGAGATGCGGCTCTGGCCGGCGATCAACGTGGCGGCATCGGGCACCCGCAAGGAGGAGCTCCTCATCGAGCCGAAGAAGCTCGAGGGCATACACTTTTTCCGCCGGGCGCTCGTGCAGCAGAAGATCGAGGAGGCGACCGAAACCATGATCGCCCGCCTCTCCAAGACGAAGACCAACGACGAATTCCTGAAACTGATCGCCCGCTGACCCAAGAACTTCTCTCTTGCCCGCCTCTCCCGGCGACCGGCAAACTGACCCTTCCCCACCTTCCTCCCGCTGAACACAACGCATGCATAGTTTCTCCGAGCAATGCCTCGACATGGCCCGGTCGATCCTGGGGCACAACCTAGACTCAATACAGCCCGATGGAACCGTCCTGCCCGCCCCGGGCGAGCAGTCCCGACCGGACGAGCCGGGGCATGTCGCCTTCGCGCTCGGGGAGTACTACCGCGCGACGGGCGAGACGACGCTCAAAGGGTTTGACATCATCGACCTGGCCGCCCGGTGCGTCACGGCGCAGATGTTCATGGAGCCCCCGGCCGAGAACGGCCTCGCCTACGCGGCCCTCGGCCTCCTCTGCTTCGGCCCCTCGAAGGACCGCAACCCCGTCTGGGAGCGCCTGGTCGAGGAGACGCAGATCCGCATAGACAAGCAGCTCCTCCACCGCAGCGACTACGACAACCACTGGCAGGCGTTCAACATCGCCAAGGCGGTCGCCCGGTTCAGCTTCGGGCTTTCCAAGAAGGACGAGACCTCGCGGCTCATCGAGCGCATGGTCGAGCGGATCAACCAGACGAGCTCCGCGGGGTTCTTCGACGACTCGGTCAGCGGGCTCGGCGGCAACTTCAACCTCTACGGCGTGATGGCGCTCGTCTTCACGCGCTCCGCGCTCCAGCTCCACGCCAACAGCGGCGTGCGCGACCGGAAGCTCCCGACGCTGCGCACCTACGCCGAGAAGTACATCCGCATGATGCCCGACCTTGTCCGCCAGGACGGCCTGGGCTGGGCCTTCGGTCGCGCCGCCGGTGCGTACGGCCAGATGCACTGCGTGAGCCTGATCCTCCAGGGTCTGCGCGACGGCTGGATCCCGGACGACCAGAGGCAGAAGTACTTCGATATCCTCCGCCGCCTGTTCATGTTCTTCTACCAGACGTACCTCGACCAGGAGCACGGCTTCCTGGACCTTCGCGACGACGAGAGGACCGCCTATGCGGCGCACACGACGCGGATGGCCAACTTTGACGCCGCCCGCTACCTTTGCCAGTGGTCGCGCCTCGTGAAGGCCGTCCAGATTCCCGCCGGGGCGCCCTGGTCGGAGCCCCCGAAGACCTCCGGCCGCTTTGTCATCTTTGACAAGGGCAACCGCAAGGAGCAGGGCCTCTTCATGTACCGCGACGCCGAGTCGGGGCTGCACCTCTCTATCCCGCTCATCAGCTGCGGAGGGCACCTCTCGAGCGACGCCCTGTCGTTCCCCCACTCGCCCGGCGTCTTCGACTGGCCGAACAACGTGTATCTGCCGGTCATGCTGCCGGAGCTCACCTTCGGCGAGCACGTCACACTCCCGGCGTTCTACGGCAAGAACTGCGTCACGGGACTCGGGATGCGAAACAGCTTCTACTTCCGCTACGAGCAGCCCGACCTTATCACGACCAAGGAGGAGATGATCAAGAACCTGGGCAGCGTGAAGGTGCAGTGGAACTTCACGGGGAAGAACGTTTCCTGCGAGTTTGCTTACACCGTCAGGCAGCAGGTCACGCTCGACAAGTTCCGCTACGTCCTGGTCGTCGCCGCGCCGCACTCCCGTTACCGCGTGCCGGGATCCCCGGTCCTCGGCCCGCTCGGCCACCGCTGCAGCGTCGTCAAGGATGACTTCCAGGGAAGCTGGCAGGAGACCGAGATCGTCACCGCCGACCCCACCTACCGCACGAACTTCGGCAAGATCCACTATCTCCAGTACCTCGTCCGCGACCACCCCCTCATCATGAGGCCGGGGCACGTCTACCGCCTGGCGGTGAACTTCGAGCCGGACATCGTGCGGGAAGACAGCTGATGCTTTCGCGGCGCATCATTCCCTGCCTCGACGTCACCGCCGGGCGGGTCGTGAAGGGCGTCAAGTTCCAGGAGCTGCGCGACGCTGGGGACCCCGTCGAGTGCGCGGCCGCCTATGATGCCCAGGGGGCCGACGAGCTCGTGTTCCTCGACATCACGGCGTCCAGCGACGGCCGCAAGATCCTCCACAGCGTCGTCGCCGCCACGGCCGAGCGCTGCTTCATGCCGCTCACGGTCGGGGGCGGCCTGCGCTCGACGGCCGACATCGAAGCCATGCTCCGGGCGGGCGCCGACAAGGTCTCCCTCAACACGTCCGCCATCTCCGACCCGGGCCTGATACTCGAGGCGTCCGACCGTTTCGGGTCCCAGTGCATCGTGCTCGCCATCGACGCCAAGTTTGAGGCGGCCCCGAAGCCGCGCTGGCGGGTGTACTCCCATGGCGGCCGCAACCCCACGGGCCTGGACGCGCTCGAATGGGCCCGCAAGGGCGTCGAGCTGGGCGCGGGCGAGATTCTCCTCACGAGCATGGACCGCGACGGGACGCAGGCGGGCTATGACATCGAGCTCACGCGTCTGGTGAGCGAGGCGGTCCGCGTGCCCGTGATCGCAAGCGGTGGCGCGGGACGGCCCCAGCATTTTGCGGAGGTGCTCACCTCGGGCGGGGCGAGCGCCGCTCTCGCGGCCTCCCTGTTCCACTTCGGCGCGCTCACGATCCCCCGCCTCAAGGGCTACCTCGCCGAGCAGGACATCCCGGTGCGGACCTGACGTTGGCCGCCCCGATTTCCAACTCATGCCCCCAAGGGTCGTCCCATTACCAGGCTTCACTAGGCAGTGAGGGCTGCTGGTGGGCGGCGACAAACGTCTCCGGGCGCGATGGCCAAGGTCTCTTTCGCCGGACGGCTGGGAGCCGAATATAGCTCCCCCGGCAAAATCCTCGGAAACAAGGACGGGTTTCTGTCCGTGGCGGCCCAAATATCCAGCACCCGAAAACCTATGGCGCCTGTGACGGCTCCGAGAGGGCCGCTGCGGGTTCCGCTCTAATGGCAGGCGCCGCGGGCTCGCCCACGAGCACGCTCAGCTGCTCGCGGACAGCCGAGAAGAACTCCGCGCTGAGGTCGATCGCGGGCACCTCATACATGTGCTTCGTGCGGGAATGCTCGTAGAGTTCCCTTGTGCCATCGGCCGTCTTTCCCCGGGGACGCAGGAGCCTCTTGCGCTCAAGCAGGAGCGCCAGGAAGCGCACGAGGCGATCCGACTCCGGCGTCGCCTGCGTTGAGGGATCCGCAAGCGTGACAAACAGGGTCTCGGCGGTTAGCTTGAGCGTGCGGTCGGGGTTCTCGTCCACCAGCTGGGGCTTGAACACCTGGACCCAGCGGCAGGCGACAAACCCCTCGGGCGCGAGGGCGCCCGAGTTTGACTCGAGCGCATCGTACCGGATGATCCCGCCGGAATCCGGCCGAACCAGCAGGCTCGCGACGCGGTCGCCCCCGCGAAAGGGCTGGCCAGAGACAAAACAGGACGAGGCCCGGGGCTGCAGGTTCAATTCCATGGTTTGGAACCTTTCTTGTTTACTTCCAAGGCCTGAGGACGCTAGCAAATTTGCGCCGCACTGCCACTCGCGGCAAAATCAATGACCGGACGCCTCATAGCCGTCGGCGACATCCACGGCTGCCACAACGAATTCTCCGAGCTGCTCGACCAGCTCGAGCTCCAGCCGGGCGACCGCCTCGTCCTCCTCGGGGACCTCGTGAACCGGGGACCGAACAGCCCGAAGGTGATCGACCTAGCCCGGGCCGCGGGCTCGATATCGCTCCTCGGCAACCACGAGCTGCGCCTCCTCAAGTTCCGGAAGACGGGCGACAGGAAGTACATGAAGGAGCACGACCTCGAGACCTTCGACGCCCTGCGCCCGGAGGACTGGACGTACCTGGAGGCGATGATCCTGACCTACGAGGAGCCCGAGCTGAACACGGTGTTCGTCCACGGAGGGTTCTTGCCGGGCGAGCCCTGGCAAAAGCAGCCCGCCGAGGTCGTGACCCGGATCCAGGTCGTCGACAAGGAAGGGCGCCCGAGGAAACGCGCGGATGAGCCCGACGCGCCGTCCTGGGCGGACCTTTGGGGAGGCCCTCCCTTTGTCGTCTACGGCCACACGCCGAGGCCCGAGGTCTACCGGCTCAAGTGGTCGATCGGGATCGACACGGGCTGCGTTATAGGGGGGCACCTCACCGCCTATGTGCTTCCCGAGCGCCGCATCGTCCAGGTGAAGGCGCGCCAGCGCTATTTCTGATGAACAAGCCAAAACCGGTCGACGGCGCCCTTCTCCTCTGCCTTGACCTGCAGCCCGTGTTCCTGCGCGCGGTGGCAAACGGCGCCGGGGTCCAGAGCCGCTGCGAGTTCGCGGTCGCCGCGGCGCGCGGCCTGGGGATCCCCGTGGCGTTCACCGAGCAGGCGCCGGCGAAACTCGGGGGGACGGAGCCCGCGATCCTCGCGCTCGTGGAGTCGCCCGAGGTCCATCCCAAGGACAGCTTTTCGGCGCTGGCAGCCGGCACCGCGGTCCGCAGCGCCGTGACGGACGGGCGGCACATCGAGCACCTGATCCTCTGCGGCGTCGAGACCCCCATCTGTGTTTTCCAGACCGCGGTCGACGCCGTCCAGGCGGGCCTCGCCGTGACCGTCCTAACGGACTGCGTCGGCGCGAGGCGCGAGGCCGATGCCCGGGCCTGCCTCGAGGCCCTCGCCCGCGCCGGCGCCCACATACTTCCCGCCGAGACCGTGTTCTACTCGATTCTCGGCAGGTCGGCGCACCCGTACTTCAGGGCCTACACAGAGCTCGTGAAAAAATATGCCTGATTCCTCACCCCCTCTTTCCACCGTCCGGGATCTGAAATCGGACGGCTCGTCCGGGCGCGCGTTCTCGAGCATGCTGGTCCTGCGCAAGCTCTCGACGAAGACCGCCGCGAACGGCAACCCCTACCTCGGCATCGAGCTCGGCGACAGGACCGGGTCGTTCAACTGCACCGTCTTCTCCGACAGCCCCGCGTTCGAGGCCGTCCGCACGGCCGACGAGGGCGCGGTGCTGCGCGTCGAGGGCAAGGTGGACACTTACCAGGGCCGGCTTTCGCCAAAGCTCTCGAGGGCCGCCGTGGTGCCCCAGGACCAGCTGACCTCGCCCGAGGTGATCGCGAACCTGGTGGAGACGGCGCCTGAGGACGCGGACCTCTTGTGGAGGGACCTGAACCAGTTCGTCGAGGCGATCGCGCAGGCCGAGCTCAAGGCGACCGTCCGAAATGTGCTTGAGGAGGTCGGCGAGTCGTTCCGGACGGCTCCGGCCGCCACGATGATGCACCACGCCTACCGGCACGGTCTCCTTGAGCACACGATCCACATGGCCCGGGCCGCCAAGGCGCTCCTGCCCCTCTACCTCGAGGTCGACCCGGACCTGGCGATGGCCGGGATCATCCTCCACGACGTGGGAAAGACCATCGAGTACGAGGGTCCCCTTTCCGCGAAGAGGGGTCGCCGCGGCATTCTGCAGGGCCACGTCGTCCTCGGCTACCAGCTCGTGCGCAGGGCCGCGCTGAAGGCAAAGCTCGACGCCGAGCGCACCGAGCGCCTGGAGCACATCATCCTGAGCCACCAGGGGAAGCTCGAGTGGGGCGCCGCCGCGATGGCCGCCACGCCCGAGGCCGTGTTCGTCTCCATGGTCGACAATCTCGATGCGAAGATGGGCATGGTCCAGCGGGCGCTTCGGAATGCGCCGCCAGGCGACGAATTCACGGAGAGGATCCTCGGGCTTGAGGCCCCGCTGCTCCTCAGGCGTCTTCCGGACTGATTAGAGCTCCCGGAGCCTGGCGCCCATGGCGACCAGCTTCTCGCGCATCAGGACGGGGTCCTGCGCCTTCTCGAGCACCTCGTCCGGAGAGACGAGCTCGCGGTTCACGAGGTTCATGAGGTGCGTGTCCATCGTGATCATCCCCAGGTTCGCGCCCGTCTGGATGTCGGAGTTGATGCGGAAGGTCTTGTTCTCGCGTATGAGCGAAGCGATTGAGCTCGTGTTCACCATGATCTCGTAGCCGGCGACGCGGCCGCCACCGATCTTCTTGCAGAGGACCTGGGAGACGACGGCGACCAGCGACGACGCGAGCTGCGTCCGGATCATGTCCTTCATGTTCGCCGGGAACGCGTCGACGATGCGGTCGACCGTCTTGGCGGCGCCGTTCGTGTGGAGAGTGCCGAAGACAAGGTGTCCCGTCTCGGCGGCGCTGATCGCGGCCTCGATCGTCTCCAAGTCGCGCATTTCACCCACAAGGATGATGTCGGGGTCTTGCCGCAGGGCGCGGCGGATGGCCTCGGAGAAGCTCGGCACGTCCACGTGGACCTCGCGCTGCGTGACGACGCAGCGCTTGTGGGCGTGGTAGTACTCGATTGGGTCCTCGATCGTGATGATGTGTCCGTCGCGGTTCTCGTTAACGTAGTTGATCATCGACGCCAGTGTCGTCGATTTGCCCGACCCTGTGGGCCCGGTCACGAGAATGAGCCCGCGCGGCCTGTAGAGCAGCTCGCGGATCTTGTCCGGCATGCCGATGTCCCTCAGGCCGAACATCCTGTTTGGGATCTGGCGAAGGACGAGGCCGTAGTTGCCCTTGGACTTGAGCACCGAGACGCGGAACCGCGCCTTGTCCATGTAGGCGAAGCCGAAGTCCGCGCCTCCGTTCAGCTTCGTGCTCTGGATGTGAACGTCCGGAGTGATCGCCAGCATCAGCTTTTCCGTGTCGATCGGCTGCAGTGGGGGTCCGTCGATCGGCGTCATGCTGCCGCTCAGGCGGAGCGTCGGCGGCTGCCCCACCTGGAGGTGGAGGTCGGACGCATTTTGCTCGAACACCAGTTCGAGCAATTCGTTCATTTCGTAACTCATTAGTTGGCGGCGGGGGAAGAGCCTACTGCCGGCTGAGGCTAAGGAGGAATTCAGCGTTGGATTTGGTCTTCTTCAAGCGTTGAATCAACATTTCCATCGACTCGATGGGGCCGAGGCCCTGCATCGCGCGCCTTAGGCCGTAGATCCGCTGGAGCTCCTCGGGGTGATAGATGAGCTCCTCCTTGCGGGTGCCGGACCGGTCGATGTTGATGGCAGGGAAGATCCTGCGCTCGACCAGGCCCCGGTCCAGGTGGAGCTCCATGTTGCCCGTTCCCTTGAATTCCTCAAAGATAATCTCGTCCGCGCGGCTGCCCGTGTCGACAAGCGCGGTCGCTATGATGGTGAGGCTGCCCGCGCCCTCGATGTTGCGCGCGGCGCCGAAGAACCGCTTCGGCTTCTGAAGCGCGTTGGACTCAAGGCCGCCCGACATGATCTTCCCCGAGCTCGAGGCAAGCGCGTTGTAGGCGCGCGCCAGCCTCGTGATCGAGTCGAGGAGGATGACGACGTGCTCCCCCTGCTCGACGAGTCGGCGGGCCTTCTCGCCGACCATCTCGGCGCAGTGGACGTGGCTCTCGGGGGCCTCGTCAAATGTCGAGGAGACAACCTCCCCCTTCGTGTGGCGCCTGAAGTCGGTCACCTCCTCGGGACGCTCGTCGACCAGGAGGAGGATGAGCTTCGCGAACGGGCTGTTCTCGGAGACGGAATTGGCGATGTTCTGGAGCAGGATCGTCTTGCCCGTGCGCGGCGGCGCGACGATGAGGCCGCGCTGGCCGAAGCCGATCGGTGTCAGGATGTCGACCGCCCGCATCGACACGTCCTTCTGGATGTCGACGTCCTCAAGGAGGATTCTCGTCAGGGGATAGTAGGGGACAAGCTCCTCGAAGGGCGTGACCTTGGAGATGTCCTCGGGGTCGTGTCCCATCACCTTGTCGATGCGGATCACCGACGGGCATCGCTCACCCTCGTGCGGCGGCTGGATCCTGACCTCGACATAGTGGCCCCGCTTGAGGCCGTAACGCCGGATCAAGCTCTCGGGAAGGTACGCATCCTCGGGATAGAGACGATAGTTGACGTGCTCGTGGACTATGAACGCCCCCTGGTCGGTCATGTCCACGTAACCCCGGTCCGCAAGGGCGCGCTTGTCCTCGGTGGCCTTCCCGAAAATCTGCGGCAGCAGCTGAAGCCTGTTCGGCGCTCCCTCAAACGTGACCTTCTGCGCTCGCGCGAACGCCGTCAGGTCGGCCAGGTTGAGCGCGTAGAGATGATCGAGGTACAGCGGCTCGGCCTTTGCCGAACCGATTTCCGTTGCGAGCGCGTCGAGAGCGGCTACGTCGGCGAAACGCGAGGGATTTGGCAGGTCCCCGTAGACCGGCGCAGGGGTCGGAGGAGGAGGCTGCTGGGGATAACGGGGCGGCCCGCCTCCACCGCCAACGGGACCCTGCTGCCACTGGCCTCCGCCGTGACGGCCGCGCTTTCGCTTGTTGCGCTTCCAAGAGTTTCGGTCCTGCCATTCGCCGCGGCCGCCGCCCTGGCCCTGGCCACCACCGCCGCCCTGGCCCTGCCCGTCGCCCTGCCGGCCCTCGTTGCCGCCACCCTGTTCGGAAGCGACGTCGCGGTTGCCGCCGCCGCCCTCGTGCTGGGATGACTGCTGCGGGGCGTGCGCGGGCTGCGGCTGGGGCTCGGGCTCCGGCCTTCTCTCGGGGGTGAATATTGCTGGCTGGGACTCCTGCCGGGGCGCCTCCGCCTCCCCTGCCGGCTTGCGCGCGCGCGGCCGGCCCCGCTTTGCGGGCTTTGCGCCGTCGCCGTCGTCAGGCGCGGAACTCTCGTCGTCGGTCTTGGGGGGAATGGGCATCAGGGTTTTCTGTAAGGGGTGCGCCTGCCTTGGCTCGGTTCAGGGAGTCCACGATGCGGTCAACCTGTGACTTAAGAAATCCGGTTGAACCATCATTCCAAAGGACGAAGTCAGACAGCTCGATCTTCCGAGCCAGCGGCAATTGCTTGGATATGCGTTGCTCGGCGAGCGCGCGGTCCAAACCGCGCTGCTCCAAACGAGCGAGTTGCGAAAGGGGATCACATGCCACGCAGAGAGTGAAATCAAACCAATTCTCAAGCGCCTTCTCGAAGAGGAGGGGAACCTCCACGAGCCAGTCCTCCCGAGGCCCCCCCCGAAACATCTCCCGGAGAATCCCAAAGTAAACTGGATGTGTAAGATCCTCCAGCCAAAGTCTTTCCGTGTCATTAGAAAAGACGATCTTTCCAAGCGCGGGGCGGTCTACGCGGCCATCCGGCGTGAAGACGGCGCCGCCGTGGCGCGTCCTAAGTTCACCCTGCACAGCCTCGGTCGCCAGGACCTGCTCCCGGACGACAATATCCGAGTCCACGTGACGGAATGCCCTCTCGGCGAAAAGCTTCGCCGCTGTCGATTTCCCGCATCCAAAACCTCCGGTAAGTCCAAGAATCATGGCGTTCGCGCCGATCTGATACGGAAACCGGCGCGAATTCAACCGCCTGGTGGAGACATCATGATTGGAGGGTCAAAGGGACCTCGCATCTCGAATATGAAAGCCTTTCCGCCATCTCTTATGAAATCCCGATTCGCGAAAGTCCCCGATTGCCACCGGTTTTCACCGTATTTCGCTTTCCAGCGAAGATTTCGCGGGAGCATAGTCCCGCCATGACCAAATTCATATTCATGCGGCTGACCATTTTCATTCTCATGGCTTGTCTGGTCCTTCCGTTGCGGGCGGACCTGAAGCCCGAAGTCCCTCCAAAGTCCGACCTGAAGCTGGACGAGGAACCCGTCCTGTCGGTCACGTCGCACACGGTCACGGTTGATGGAAACGTGCTCAAGTATCACGTGACCGCCGGGTATATCATTCAGAAGGAAGAGGAGGATAAGCCGCTCCTCAATCCCGACGAAGCGCCAGCTCCCGCCTCAGCCGAGTCCAAAGCCGACCCGGATAAACCAAAGGATGGCCTCAAGCCCAAAGCCAAGATTTTCTTCGTGGCCTACACGCTCGATGACGTCGCTGATGTCGCAAAGCGCCCGGTGACGTACCTTTTCAACGGAGGACCCGGATCGGCGTCAATATGGCTGCATATGGGCGCGGTTTCGCCGCGGCGCGCAAACCTAACGCCCGACGGCGAGGCGCCGCCGCCGCCGTATCAGCTGGTCGACAACGAGTCCACGTGGCTGGACCATACGGATCTCGTCTTCATCGATCCCGTTTCCACGGGCTTTAGCAGACCCGTGCCAAAGGAGTCCGCGGGCCAGTTCCATGGCCTCAAGGAGGACATCGCCAGCATGGGCGACTTCATCCGCCTCTACACCACGCGCAACGGCCGCTGGCTTTCCCCAAAGTTCATAGTGGGCGAAAGCTACGGTACATTTCGGGCCGCGGGCCTTTCAGATTACCTCCAGTCTCGTTATGGACTTTATCTGAACGGCATCGTCCTTGTCTCGTCGGTGCTGAACTATCAGGAGATCAGGTACACGCCCGAGAACGACGAACCCTACATTGGATTCCTTCCCAGCTTTGCCACAGCCGCGTGGTACCACAAGAGGCTCTCGCCTGAGATGGAAGCCAAGACTGTGGACGAGATCGCGCGCGAGGCCAGGGCGTTTGCCGCCAATGAATACGCCCTCGCCCTTGGGAAGGGCGACGCGGCCACCGCGGCAGAGCGGCAGCATGTTGCCGACCAGCTGAGCCGTTTCACAGGAATCCCTTCGAGCGAGTTCGAACTGCTAGAGCTACGTCTTCCCGCCAGAATGTTTTTCGACCATCTCCTCTTTCAGGAGGGTCGCTATGTGGGTCGCTATGATGCCCGCTTCACGGGCATCAGCTATGCGCCAGGACGCTCGGTTGACGACGAATACGATCCCAGCTTCGAGGCGGTCGCCCCCACCTTTAATGCCGCCTTCAACGATTACGTCCGCCGCGAGCTGAAATTCGAAAGCGACATCCCCTACGAGGGGCTTATCGACGTGTCCCCGTGGAAATTTGGCAATGACGCCAACGGCGCGCCCAACACAGCCGAGGATCTGCGAAAGGCAATGACCCGAAATCCCTACCTCAAACTTTGGGTGGTCTGTGGCTACTACGATCTCGCCACGCCCTTCTTCGGGGCAGAACGGGGCGTTGCCAGCATGAACCTCGACCCGGCCATCCGCGCCAACCTCCGCTTCACATACTACGAGGCGGGACACATGATTTACGTGCACGCTGCGTCGCGCGCAAAGTTCAAATCCGATTTCCTTTCGTTCCTGAACGACGCCACCAACCAGCCCGTGATCAATTCAGCCGCCCGCTAATCGGCTGTCAGGACCCGACGCTGTTTGCGCCGTATTTCCAGATGAGGGGCGCGAGGTTTTCGACGCCCCTCAACTTTGCGGCAAACGCGCGCGGAGCCGCGATGAATCGAAGGAGCCATCCGAGCGCCAGCCGGTCCGCCCATACGGGGATCCGAGTCTGCCGACCCGAAAGAAATGCAATGGCGCCCCCAATGCACAGGATCGCAGGCTTGTAGCCGAGACGCTGGCGAAGTTCCCAGCCAAGCCGTTCCTGGACGCCGCCGCTGAGCGCGATCACAACCAGCTGCGGCCTGCGGGAGTTGATCAGGTCCGACAGCCGGCTGTCGGCGATCGCGCCCGACTTCGGGTAGATGGGGGCAATATAGGCGTCTTCGCCTGAGACCTCGAAACCCTGGCCGCGCAGCCACTCGATGTTTGCACTAGAGTCGCCTTCAGAGGGCATCACCCAGAACGTCTCTCCCCTTCCCCGAAACCCTCCCCGATCAAAAAGGCCCCTGAGCAATCGCAGCCCCGATATGCGCCGGATGCGTTCGCCGGTACGCAGGAGCCAGAGCAGCACCATGTAGCCGCTGTCAGTGATCGCGAAATCCGCGCCCTCGAGGGCCGCGCGGTGAAAAGGGTCCTCGGCCAGCCGGGTCATGACCGGGGCGGACGGAACGACGACCAGGCCCGCCCCGGGGATTATGTCCAGGAGTCCCTCGAGATCGGAGATATAGAACCTCACCCCGAGAATCTTCCTGAATGTGTCCCGCACGGGACGCATCACATCGAAAGACCAAAACCCGTGAAAGCGCAAAATGAGCCACTCGCGGCTTGACGCGTGCCCTCAAATTTGAACCGTTCTCCCCTCCGCGGTACGCCCTCATCGTCTAGCGGCTAGGACAGCGGGTTCTCAACTCGTTAACCGGGGTTCGATTCCCCGTGAGGGCACCACGTACAGAGGGAGAGTAGAAACAGCAACCGGATGGGTCTACTCCAAAGATTGGGGACACGTGGGTGGATGGGATGGGTTGATGGTTATTTTGTTGGCTATCCGCACTGAGCGATAACGCG
>CAAGKR010394378.1_pt1 | contig 13064 bp, 18 predicted proteins | sample 2556971 | NCBI WGS metagenome assembly CAAGKR01 (sample SAMEA5207829, study PRJEB30636) | soil metagenome | biome: forest; feature: boreal; material: soil | place: USA | collected 2011-09 | depth 1 m | reverse complement strand
GCTGCCGGGTCAGTTGTCGGATGAGGAAATCGCTCGCCGTTTGAACGAAAACTATGGCCCGTCAGAACCGAGTGCCGAGGAAGCGATGAGGGCCGCTCGCAGCCGGCTGGCGTCCGGGATGGGTGGCGGTTTCAACAAACGGTTCAATGAGTCCATCTCCGATCTGGCAAATCCCCCGAAGGTGGAAACTCCGGACGCGGCGAAAGCCGATGCATGGTCGCGTTATGCCGATCAGGTCATCAAGGCAACCGCTGCAGTAACGGCAAATTCTCAAACTGTCGGCTTGGGCGTTCAAGCGCAAGCGGCCATGAAGGTTCAGTTAGAAGGTGAGACAATTCTGGCACGCGACGGCGTTGCCGCTACGGACGAACGTCGCGCCGCACTCCAGAGGTTGGCGCAAGCGGCCGGCGAAGCTGCGCAACAGCTTGAGCAGGCGAAGATCGCCAGCCAGATCAAATTCGACCGCAACACGATGGGATTGTCGGATGCGGACGTGCGAATCGCGCAGCAATTGAAGGGCCTCTATCCCGAAGTCGGCACCGCACTGGCGAGCCCGGAGGCGGCGCTGATCAGAATCAATGATCAGATCAAATTGACGCAAGATTTGTCGATCGATGCGTTCAAGTCATTCCGGGACGGAATAAAAAGCGGGATGGACCCGCTCCAGGCGTTCCTGAATTCGCTGACCAAGATCAGCGACAAGCTGCAGGACATGGGCACGACTGCGCTGATCAAGAACCTAACCGGCGGCACCGGACTCAATCTCGGCGGCGCGGCGAACGACAATGTTGCGCAAGCGGTACGGGACGGTATCAACGCCGCGCAGCGCGATACGATTGCGACGGTACGAGCTGGCTCGCCGGGCTACTATGGCGGTTCGCCATCGAACAATCCTAACCTTACCCCGACTTCGGCGTCTGGGCCGAATTACGCGCTTGCCGGCGTCGGTGCATTAGGCGCGGGTGTCAGTGCCTACCAAACCGGGGCCGCGACGTTGTCGCCAGGCAAGGGCGCGCTCGCGGGCGCGCTCGGCGGTGCGATGGCCGGGGCTGGCATCGGGTTTATGTTCGGCGGTCCTATGGGTGCCGCGATCGGCGCCGGCATTGGCGTCGTGGCCGGCGGCATTCTCGGCTTCCTGGGCGGCTCGGACGCCGCCAAGAAGGCGCAGCAGCAGCAGCAGTATGACATGTCGCAGCGAGCCCAGGCGTTTAGTGCTCAGGCTTCGCTAATTGGTGTTGATACCAATACGCGGGCGGGCGCACTGCAGGCCGCCGATGTTGAGGCAAGTTCCGCGCGGCTTGCCCTGTTCGCACAAGGCAGCCGGTTCGGCGCTGCCGATTACGTAGCGCAGGACGAATTGATAGCTGCGAAGCGATTGGAAATCCAAAAGCAGTTCAACAAACAATCCGAAGACCTGATCAAGCAGGCGACCGACGCGCTCGCCGGCACGGAAATCTCGGCCGTCCAACAGCGCCTCAATGCGATCAACGATTCCGCCAAACAACTGACTGACGCTCTGACCGATCTGGGAAAATCGACAACCGATGTTGCATCGCAGGTTGCCTCTGCCACGGCCAAAGTCCGCTCTGACTTTGAAAGCGATATCCAACGCCAGATCAATGCCGCCACCGGCAAGGGCATCTTCAATGACATCGGCGACCTCGTTAAGCAAGTCACCCAGATGCAGAAGGATGCGTCGGCGCTGGGGATCACCGATCAGTCGTTGATTGTGGATTTCTACAGGGCATCAGCGCAGAAGCTGATCGACGGGGCGCAGACGGCGGGCGATGCGTTCGATGATTCAATGTGTGCCTTCGAATAGAGGAAAATTCAGATGACCGCTATCAACTGCTACGCAGACCCGAAAGGTGATGCGGCGTATATGATCACTGATGCTGCCACCTATTTCCTCCGCGGAGCGGAGGCGGGGATTGTAAAGCACTTTGGCGACAAGGCTGTGGTTTCACCGCGCTTGAAAGTGGCGCTCGCCGGATGTGGAGAATCCGCATCAATAGACTTGATCGGCGAGCAGTTCAGGTGCTTCACGTCGTTCGACGATGTGATCAGCGGGCTTCCGTCTCGTTTGCACGAACTTGCGGAGGATGGAGAGTTTACGCGTGACTTCGACAACCCGGATGAAGCGGTCAACCACTGGCGGATATATCTCGCCGGATGGTCCGATGAGCGCCGCCGACCCGAGATTTATTCAATGCAGTCAAGGCGTCCTTCAGAGGGTGATGGCGCGAAGGATGAGCCGTTCACGATGGTTGGCAAGCTGCGCATTTTGGTTCAGCCCGGCCACGAAGATATTCTTGGAGGCCTTCGAGGGTTGGGTTTCGTGAAGGATGGCCAAGTGATCGTTGAGCCCAGACCAGCGGAGTTCCTGACCAAGCTGATCAACTGGCAGCGACAGAACTGTCTGTTTAAAAATGTTGGTGAAGGGCATTATGCGATCGGTGGCCAAGCGGTGCTCACGCGCATTGATGCCAAGGGCGTTACTCAAACCGTGGTGCAGCGGTGGAACGATCGAGTCGGTGAATTGATTGATCCGGCCCGCGATGCGGAAAACGTCACGCCACTGAGGGCTGAGGCTGGCCTCTCGCCGCCACCGGGAATGAGCCGTCTGCAGCGTGAGATTTGGGGACGGAAGCAACGCAAGGGGGTTCGGAAGTTTGGCTAGAGCCGGGTTGATACTATGCCGCCACCTCCCATATGAGCGAGACCAGCCCCCAGCGGCCCGTGAATATGTCCGGGCTTGCACGGTACAGGGGGCTTATGCTTAAAAGAGGCTTGACGCCGGCAGGGAACCGCCGAAAGCCGTAGGCGTTTCTTAAGGTTCACGCTGTAGTCCCGATCCATCATCATGACCGACAACAGACGACAAAAGGCGGGTAGCTACTCGAAAGCCAAGGCATTTGCCTTAGGGCTCTCGGGGGCAGGCATGCTTGTCACCTGTCCTCAGGTGAGTGCCCTAGAACGAGGCGAGTCGTTCGGTCGGGCTTGGTCACATGTGGGGCGACACCTGGACCGCGCGGCCAGATCGACCGTGAGGGTAGATGGCCGACGAAAAGAAGCCCGAGGCTGACGTTCAGAGTGTTGAGACGAGCAATCAAAGTCTCAGCGTTCAAACGATCGATAAGCTAGTCCAAGCTTCGCTCCGAGACATTCTGCCTCGCGCAAAGCAAAAGCAGATCGCTGAGCGGCTTCGTCCGCGCCTTCAGCAACTCATCGTTTCAGTTTCAAAATATCATTCTGGCCCGCTGCCGTCTGTGGAGACGGTCCAGGGTTATGAAGCCGTTTCCCCCGGCTCGTTCGAGCGCATTATTGCCATGGCCGAGAAGGACCAAGGTGCCTTCATTACGTCAACCACATTCAAGGCGAAGAAGGATGCGAGCTATCGGATCGCGTGCCTAATATCTGGCCTTGTGGCCCTCGGTCTGATTTTGGCAACAATTCTTTATCTAGCATTGCAGGGCCACGAGACGGCGGCTTTGGGTGCCGCGGGGCTTGGCGCGGCGGGAATAATCTCTGCCTTCGTGAACGCTCGCCTCTCATCACGCGATTGAGATATTGCCGCGCCGCCCCATGATTGCGGGCCGCGCAAAACAGCCTCCCAAGGGGCTGGCGTCTCAGCGATGAATCGGATTCAATAGGCGCCCCGACCCGCCGCGATCAACGACGGGCCGGGACTTCCCAACCGACGCCATGGAGGGCATCGGATGAGCGAATCGAATATAGATTCTGACGATCGCTTTTGCGATTCCGCCCTCCGGCGTTTTCACAGCCTATGGAGGGTTACACCATGACACACGCCGCCCCTACACTCCCGTCCTCACAGACGGATACGTCCCGGCGTTCTTTTCTCTCCCGTATGGGTATCGGAGTTGCTGTCGTCGCGACCGCGTCGGTTCCGGTAGTTGTTGCCGCAAAGGCAAACAACGCGGACCCGGTCTTTGCCGCCATCGATCGACACAAGGCATCCATGGAGACCCATCGGATCATGGGTGATGAAATGGATGCTGCCTATGACCGCATCCCGAAGCGGCTGCAGTCACGGACGAAGGTTCAACTTGAGGATGGGTGGGGATTAACATCGAGTTCTTGGGACGTGACACGCTATTTCAATGAGCGGCTTCGTATCGCAAAGATGCTTCCAAAACGTAGGCGTCTGACCGCCGTTCGCGATCTCGAAAGGGAGCGCGACTACCTGCTGGGTATACTTCGAGCCGACGACCAAGAACTATGCGCCGCCGAGAAGGCGGTCGGATTCGATATCGCGCTCAAGCGGCATGCTGAATCCGGGCGAGAGATCGAGGCCTCCTACAACGCCCTATTTGATGTCAAGATCGAAACGTTGGCGGGCCTCACGGCGTGGGCAACGTATCTCGATGATCTGCAGCGTAAGGACAATTACCACGAGCGGCGTATGTCGCCGATCGTCGCTGAGCGGTTGATGAAGCTTGGCAACGTCTCGACGGACCACTGGGTCGAAGGGCGCGGGAGGGCCGCGTCATGACGATGAGATCATCGGACGCCGCTTTTAAGAGGCGGATGGATCGAGCATATGCGAGGCGCCTTCGAATAGCGCGGCTCGCTTTGAATATCAGTGAAGCCGAAGCGGCGGCTGCCCACGGAATTACCTTGCGTACCTATCGCCGATGGGAAGCCGGATTGCCGCAGGGGGCGTCGACTTGGCCAGTGCTCAAGTTCGCGAAAGCCTACGATATCAGCCTCGATTGGCTGATCGGCGGGGACGGTCGTTGGTTGAAGGTTCACATGACAAAGCAGGCTCGCGGGAAGATTGCGATCTTACCTACATGTGAGCCTGAACGGCGACGACGACTGGCGGTGCAATCATGAAACGTCGCCGCAAGACGAAAGCCGTCTCTCATCGAACCTGCGTGACGGTCTGCTGGAGTTGCACGATCTGATCAACATGCAGGTCCGTGACGCCGACAATATCACCCGGGCGGCCAACAATCCGCCCGCCGACTCGGCGAACGCTCCCGCACATCTGGGCGTGATCGGCCTATGCTTGAGTGGCCATCTCGCCAGCTTGCGAGAAATCCAGGATATCGTCGCGAACATGCGTGAGGCGACGCAGGGGACCTGATCGGACGGAAACAGATTTCGATTTCAGCCCGGCCTTCGGCCGGGCTGTTTTTTGAGCGCATGTTCGGAATGTTACCTTAGGCGTTACCTATTCCCCATGTAGCGATGCCGGATTTTCTACTAAGTCATTGATTTTGCTGGCGAGCCCGGCGGGACTCGAACCCGCGACCCCATGATTAAAAGTTATCAGCAGGCTAATCACACGGCCTCACGATTCACAACGCCTTGAGGCTCAAAACCAGCATATTTGTTGCATTCCATGGCATTCAGGCATAACATTGGCACACGATAGGTAACAGGGCAAAACAGCACCATTTTGTTACCTATAGTTACCTATGGGGCCACTGGAACATGCCGACACGCTCGCTCACCGCCGCCGCCGTGGAGCGGATCAAGCCGCCGAAGGATGGCCAAGCCGACCACTTTGACAAGGGCTTTCCCGGCCTCGCATTGCGCGTCAGCTATGGTGGCAGCCGTACCTGGGTCCACTTCTACCGCCTGCACGGTAAGTTACGGCGGCTCACGCTGGGTCGCTGGCCGTCGATGGACTTGGCGGGGGCCCGCGATGCATGGCGTACGGCGCGCAAGCTTGTGGACAGCGGCGAAAATCCGGCCCGCGCCCGCCCGGTGGCGGCCGACACCTTCAGCGCCGTGGCTGGCGAATGGCTAAAGCGGGACCAATCGAGGAACCGTTCGGCGGATAATGTTCGCTCGATCGTTGAGCGATACATGTTGCCCGCATGGGGCGACCGCCCCATTACCTCTATCGGCCGCCGCGACGTGATCGAACTTATCGATTCAGTTGCTGATCGCGGCTATCTGACGATGGCACACCGTCTGCACAGCCATGTGCATCGGCTATTTCGATGGTCGGTCGGGCGCGGCATCCTTGAAGCGAACCCGATGGCGGACCTACCCCGACAAGGCGAGGTAGTGAAGCGCGACCGCGTGTTGTCGGATGCTGAGCTTGCTGTGGTGTGGGAGGCCGCCGACGACTGGCTATTCGGACCGCTGTTTCGTTTGTTGATCCTGACCGGCGCTCGCCGCGAGGAAATCGGCGGATTGTGTTGGCCGGAAATCCAAGGCGACAAGATCGAGCTATCGGGAGCGCGGACGAAGAACGGCAAGCCGCACACGATCCCGCTCTCCATCACATCAATGGAGTTGATTGAATCCCTGCCGCGTGTAGCTGACACAGAACTCGTGTTCACCACGACCGGCAGAACGCACGTCAGCGGGTGGTCGAAAGCCAAGGCACTTCTGGACAAGGAAGCGGCGAAAATCAACGACGACCGTCCACTCCCGGATTGGCGCTTGCACGATTTGCGGCGCACCGTCGCGACCGGAATGCAGCGGCTCGGAATTGGGCTGCAAGTTGTTGAGGCTGTGCTCGGTCACGTCTCCGGCTCGCGTGCGGGCATCGTGGGCGTTTACCAACGACACAGCTTCGACGCCGAGAAGAAAGCGGCGCTCGATGCATGGGCTCGCCACGTCGTCGGAATCGTCAGCGGCAAGCCAGCCAAGAACGTGGTCCGGTTGAGAGCCGCGCGATGAAGAGGATCAGGAAAGAGGATCGGGTAACAATAGCGGCTCTACTCCAGAAATATGGTCGGGTGGCGATTGAGAAGGAAGTCGCGCGTGAGAGCGCAGCGCCCCAGAATCGGGGTGCAGGCCGGCCGTCCATCAATAGAGGCTTCTGGGGATGCGTGTGGGCGAACATCGAACTGCGAAGAGATCGTGGGGCCAACCTGGATCGGCTTAGTATTGCTGCCGCAGCCGACAAGCTCGCCGAAACTCTTAAGACGCGATGGGTGAAACCGCGACCGCCAGCATTTGGAAGTTTAAAGAGAATGTATAACGAAGCGCAAAAGCTTCGCGTGTCAGATTCGGAGTTCCGAAAGCAGACGGACGATATGTTGGTGAACATCAAAACGAGGCTTAAGCGTTGCGGTCCGGACGCTATCTCATTCCCCGCGCTGCAACTGCCAAATGACCGTCTACCCATGCAGATAGAGGCGGACGGCGTACGAAGTGCGCTCTTGTCGGGGTACATTATGATAAACTTAGTGCTTCACAATCGACCTGATCAAGAATTGAGACCATAATTTTTGAACGGTTCATTTATTCTGCCCCAGTTTTTTGAACAAACGATCGGGCCTAATTCTAGCGCGTCCTAACATGGGAGCGCGCGAATGCAGCCGTTATTTCCTCAGCCAGAAAGATTTGGGCACCAGCGCCGCTGGCGGTTGTCGGCCCTTATTGCCTATGAACACGAGGTGGAGGGTAAACAGCCGCCAGCGGCGGACGCTGCCGCCGACCGATTTCTCACCGCCGCCCAGGTGAGGGAGAGGTATCAGGTCTCGGATATGTGGTTGTGGAGGCGTCTCGCGCGGCGTGCCGCCCTAACTAGCGAAGACGCCACTGGCGTTGCGGCCTAATCCCAATGATCTCGTCTGCCGGGACCACGCCGCGCGGCATGTTCGTGCCGCCGGAGCAAGTCGAGGTCTACCTCGCAAACGGATGGAAGGTCGTCGACGATCTGAGTCCGCAGCACTGCTTCATGGTGCCACCGAAACAGATTCCGAAACCGGGGGTGCCAGCCCATGCCCCCTGAAATGCCGAATGCCAGCACCGTTGCGGACGGCGCTGGCATTCAAGACCTTAATGACCTGGCTGGCGAGCTGGTCGAACAATCATCTAAGTCGCTCGACGATTCGGTGCAAGCCGATACCGAACTTGAGTCGGCCGAATTCAGCAATGAACCGATCGAGCGTTTCATTGCTGAATTTTATCAGGCTAGCCCCGTAAAACGGAAAAGGTCGACCAAGGTCGAGGTCGAGCGCCGCCGGTCCTCGCTCTACGAGATCGTCGGGGGCATGAAACCGATGACCGTGCGGCAGGTCTTCTATCAGGCCACGGTTCGCGGCGTGGTCGAAAAATCCGAGGCCGGTTACACCAAGGTCCAGACTGACCTCGTGCATATGCGCAGGTCTGGTGATCTCCCCTACAGTTGGCTTGCGGACAACACGCGCTGGCAGCGCAAGCCCAACACCTTCAACAGCATCAAGGATGCGTTGGAAGACACCGCGCGATTCTATCGCAAGGCGCTGTGGACCGATGTTGCCGCTTATGCGGAGGTGTGGCTCGAAAAGGATGCGCTCGCGGGTGTGATCCTGCCCATCACCTCGCAGTACGACGTGCCGCTGATGGTGGCGCGGGGCTATGCCAGCTTGTCGTTCTTGCACAGCGCGGCCGAATGCCTGTCCGAGTTATCGGTGCCGGCGTACATCTACCATCTTGGCGACTTCGATCCCTCTGGCGTCAACGCTGGCGAGAAGATCGAGGAAACACTTCGGGAGTTGGCCCCCGATGCTGAAATTCATTTCGAGCGAATTGCGGTCAATCACCGCCAGATCGCCGCATGGAATCTCCCGACGCGGCCGACAAAGAAAAGTGACACTCGTTCCAAAAACTTCGGTGACATATCCGTTGAACTAGATGCCATAGAGCCCGACCAACTTCGCGGGCTCGTGCTTCACGCGATCGAGCGTCATCTTCCACGCCGCGAATTCGAGGTATTGAGGGCGGCGGAAGAGAGTGAGCGCGAATTGTTGCGGGCGTTTGTTGGAAAGCTCGACGATGTGGGCGACGTTCGCTCGTCGAGCCCCCCGACTGCGACGATCCCGGCCGAAGCTGTGGCGAATCCATCAACAGTGGAACCCGCTGATACTGGCGTTGTAGCCAGTATGACGTCGGATGATCTCTGGCAGGTCGGCGCCGCCTGCTTCCATTCGGTCTTCGGCAATGGTGACGTTGTTGAAGTAGACGGCAACAAACTAACCATCTTCTTCCACAGTGTGGGCACGAAGCGGGTTGTTGATAGTTTTGTTTCTGCTGGCCACCGTGAGGGTGCGTGATGCCCCGTCCCGGTCAACATCACACCGCAGAAGCCCGCGCCAAGATCAGCGCAGCACAGAATGCACCCGGAGTTCGTGCCGCCCGCCGTGCCGGCACGATTGCCTATTGGACACCGGAGCGCAGGCGCGAAGCCAGCGAGGCTACAAAGGCGCGCATGGCCGATCCCGCCATCCGCGCCAAGATTTCCGAGAAGACAACGGAAGCGATGGCTCGCCCCGAGGTCCAGCTCCGCCAGCGTGTGAATCAGAAATTAGCGATGGCTCGCCCCGACGTGCGGGAGAAGATCAGCAAGGCGACCAAGGCCGCCATGGCAAATCCCGAGGCGCGGGCACTCGCCCGTGGCGTATTGGAAGCCACACGCGCTCGGCCGGATCACGGCCAGAAGATCAGCGCGGGCATCAAAAAGTCGTGGGCGGCCGATCACGAACGCAAAGCGCTGAATGAAGCTTGGTCGGCGGCAAGGCCAGAAATCCGCATAGCCTTCCTCGAAGGCGTCGGCATCCCTGCGCTGTTCGCCGCTGGCGTGTCGCGCGTGGGAGTATCGCCATGAACGATACGCCCGTCCTCCCCATCATCGTCGCCGAATTTGAAAAGAACGGCCGTGAGCGAATCCGCGTCACGCTTGATCGCTATGCAGGCCGCGACATCGTCGACGTGCGGACATGGTACACGGACGGCAACACCTTCAAGCCCGGCAAGTCTGGAATTTCAGTTGCGATCAAGCATCTGCAGCCGATGGCGGACGGTCTCGCCGCCGCCGTTGCCAAGGCGCGCGCCCTGGGATTGATCGACGATACGGACGGCACCGACGATCATGGGTGACGTTCTCAAACTCGCCGTTGTCCGAGCGGAACACATAACCGAATCCGTCAAGCAGGCTGGCCGCAAGCGGCTTGGCATCTGGCTTCGCCACGTCGAGGCGAAAACTGAATTACGAGAGCTGATTGATTTTGATGGTCGCGTAGCTCGTGCCATGACGAAATTCCCCTCTGCAGTCATCGAGGGGCACTGTTGGGTCGGACAACTTCGCTTGTCTGGATCGTTGGCGCGGTCCGATCGGACCCTCAGACGGTCAATAGCGCGACTGGAACGCTGCGGATTGTTGCTGGTCCGGCAGCGCGGCGCGCGTCGTTCAGCGAGTTACATCTTCTGCATAAATGGAAAGCCGGTGTCGCCCAATCTTGAGAAGGTGGCGGCGTTTTGTGCGTCACGAACACGTCGCCGGAAGGCCACTGCGCCGGCCAGTGCCCGGACAGAGATGTCCGGGCTAGCTAGGACACATGTGTCCGGGCTGAAGCCGTCAGCCCGGACACTAATGTCCGGGGAGTCTACTAAGGAACTTATAAGAAGAGATTCTACTAACCACCGCGAGTCTACGTTCCTGCGCACACTACCGGTGGGCGAGATCATTGATCGGGTGATCCGGAGGCTGGGGCGTGGCGACGAGGAGTTCGGATTTTCAATCTACAGGAAGCTTACCGATGAAGTGAAAGGCGACCTTCGACACCGAGAGCGGGAGAATCAATTCACCGAGGAAATGGTCGAATCAGTGTTGCGAGGAACACGGAATGAGTGAGCACGTCGTGTTGCAGCAGCAGGAAGCGAAGCGGTCAGCCGATGAAGTGAAGAGGCGACGAGCATGAGCCGCCGTCGCAATCCAATGCTGCTGTGGGCAGGGGGAATCCAATCTCCCCAGTTCCTAAGGGCTAGGAACCGCATGGGGGTCACGCGCACAATTTTTTTGTGCGGTAAGAGGTTTGATTTCCACTGCTCAAATCAATTTAATCAAACGGTCGGCGGCGAGTTGGCATGAGGACCGCCGCGATCCCACCATGGCTGTCCTGTTGGCGACGTGTTTGTGCTGCCCTGGCGGCGCACGAAGCTCTTGCACCGGAAGATGCTGATGTGCTTCTCGCCGCCTTCAATGCGTCGGCGCAGGCACGATGGGACGACGGCGTAACCTCGATTGAGAGCGAACTCGGTCTGCCGGCGAAATGGCGCTCAATGAAACGGCAGATCGATCAGGCTAGCGTGCTCGCCCTGTGTGTCGGTGCCGGCTTTCGCGGGCGTGACGGTGCTCGGCGCCTGCACGACGCCACGCGGAAATATCAAACCCATCGTTACAGGGACGGCCACATTCCTGATGGCGAATCAGGTGTCGCGTTTCGACTTTGGAAGGCATACGGCGCCGAACTTCCGGCAGAGGGCACATTGGCTAAACTATTGAAATGACACGAGACAGTTGAGCATTTTACTCCCCTGTAATCGTCGCAGCAGATCGGACAATGTGGACACTATGAAAACACCGACACGCAAAATCGAACGCTCCGCCGACCATGAAGCCAACCTGAAAGCACGCATCCTCGCCCTGCAGGTGCGCGACCGCGAGTTGACTACCGAACTCGTCGAACTTGAAAAGACCGGGTCCGGTGATCTCGATCCAGTAACCGCCGATCTGGATGTTGCGGCATACGCAAAATTGATGGGCGAGCCCACCGCTCATGATGCGCCGCGCGAACCAGTCCGCACCGTGAAAGCCGTCCTCTACGAAAGGCAGGTTGTCCGTCGCGCGATGGAGATCGGCGGAAAACTCCTACAGAGCGCGCAAGCCGACAGACAACTCTCCGCCCTCATCGAGCGGATGGATGAGTGGCGCAAACTTGTTCGTCAGACAGTGATAGCAGTGCTTGAACTCCAAAGGCTCAACCGTGCTCGCCAGGAATTCAAACGGTCGATCGGCGGTCAGCCATCTTTGCCATGCGATGTTGGGGGGACTCGCGTGCTGCTCGGTACGGGCGAATTGGTAGGTCCAGAGCCATACACCTTCCTTCAAAGCGTGCTTTCGCAGGGCATCATGACCCCGGGCGAGATCGATCGTTATAAGGAAATCGGCAATGGCATTTGATGTTGATGCCGAATTGGTTCGCCAGCGCGTTCAGGGATCGATCAATCGAATCCGCTGGAATTCGGGCGACATCGCTCGAATCAAGGCGCGCGTCGGCGGGAGGGAAAGGGATATTCGTGCGACGAGTCTACAAATCCCTCAGGTCGGCAAAAATCTGCGCTTCGAGGTTCCGGCAATCGTATCGGCATCGAAGGTGGATGGAACATCGGGAACCTATACCTTCACGATTTCGTCGAATGCCGTCGATCGGTCCGATGATCGGATTAATCAGCACGGTTGGACTTTATCGGCCTATCGAGCAAATCCCGTTGTGCTTTGGAGTCATACGAGTGGGCTGCTTCCCGTTGGCCGCACATCCAAACTTTGGTTAGAGGGGAATCGTCTAAGGGCAACTGTCCAACTTGCACTCGCCGATGCAAACCCGTCTGCAGCGCAGGTTACGGCCTTGATCGATGGCGGCTTCCTTGGTGCCGCCAGCGTCGGTTTTAGACCTCTCAAATTTAATTTCAGCGACGATCCTGCACGTAAGTTTGGAATCGATTTTGAGCAGGTCGAACTTTTGGAGTGGAGCATTTGTTGCATTCCGGCCAATACCGAATGCCTAATTGATCCTTCTCAGGGCAACAAGGCGCTGGCGACCGAGCAAATTAACGCCAGGCGTTCACTTGAAGTTGACCTCATCCGTAGTGGTCGCGGATCATCTTTGTCCACCTCGGCATCAAGGGCCGGGGAACGGCGCGCTCGTGACCTAGCAATCATCAGGGCGAGGTCTCCATGATATCGCACCGATCTCGCCCGCGCGACCGCCTTGATCTGGGCGCGATAGCTTTGAGAATCGCGACAGGCGAGGCAGTCGACTTCGCCGAAGTCGAGGATGTTCTAGCCCGCAATGGAATTGCTGTGGTGTCGATCGAGATGAGTGAATTGAGTGACCGGATCATCGCATCGCCGGACACCGCAACATGGGAAGAAATCAGCGCGTTCTTGTACGCCGTCTACGCCAGCCGCTACGGCGACTATTGGCCCTGCAAGGTGTTTGCATGACGGGGGGCGGGTCAACTCTCTGGCGGCCGGGGAGGCGGGTACCGCGTGGAGGCGCAACTCTGAATTACGCAAATCTGGGAATCTT
>CAAGKR010173043.1_pt1 | contig 13066 bp, 11 predicted proteins | sample 2556971 | NCBI WGS metagenome assembly CAAGKR01 (sample SAMEA5207829, study PRJEB30636) | soil metagenome | biome: forest; feature: boreal; material: soil | place: USA | collected 2011-09 | depth 1 m | reverse complement strand
GCGAGGCGACCGTGTTGTAGTCCATCGACGCGGTGTAGCGGGTGACCTCGAATTCCGGCGGCGGAGCGTTCGGATTGGGCTCCTGGCCAAACTGGTACCACTTTCCGGTCCCCGAGAATTCAATCGATTGGATGTGATCGGCGCCGAGTGCTGCCGTGGCCGCCGCCAGCGTTCCCGCCGCCTGATCGGCCGCCGTGGCCGCGCGGGCCGCGAGCGCCACGAGTGCCCATAACATCGCTCCCAGGGCCCGCTTCATGTCCCCCTCGACGCGCTCGCGGTCTTCGAGCTGGCGCTGCCGATGCGTGCACCGCTGTCCACGGGTACGGGCGTACTGGACGGCACGCGGGCGGCCGGTGCGCTCTTCTTCGGGGGCTGCTGATTGATACGGATGATGGACTGCAGGCTCGAATCGTTGGGCAATTCGGCGCTGCCGGCCGGAGCGCCGTTCTGCTGCATCAGATAAGTCAGCACGTCGGTCGTGCTCGCACCGCTGAGCGTGCCGGGATTGTCCAGCGGCATCGTGCTGCGGATGCGCTGTACCAGATCGGCGACCGACTGATCTTCCCAATCCGCCATGAAATGGGCACCGCCGAGCTCCGGTACCTCGTCGTGGCCCTCCAGATCATCGCCGTGACACTTGGCGCAGTGGTTCGCATACACCGCCTTGCCGCGATCGGCCTGGGCGAGGGTATAGATGCCATCCCAGATCGAACGCTGCGGGGTGCCCTGGGCGTGCAGCACGGTGCAGGCGCCCAGCATCGCCCACAGTGAAAACGCAGCGATCGAAGCCCAGGGGCCGGCTCTGAGCTCAATCACCGGAAGGCAGTCGATAGGCGATGTAGTCGCCCGAATAATTGCCGCCCGAGACGGGGATCACGATGTATTGCTTGCCGCCGTACAAGAAGGTCATCGGGTCTCCGCTCTGCGGGGCCGGCATCCAGACGGCACCGACTTCCTTGCCCGTCATCTTGTCGTAGGCATGCAGCATCGCGCCGCGCGGATGGCCCGGCGAGGTCGAGAACTGCGGATCCCCCGCAATGACGAGGCTCTTGGTCACCAGCAGCCCGGGCCCTCCGATCTGTCCCGTCTTCGGGATCGTCAGGCCCCGGAGCGCCGGGCTGTTCTTGATCTCATCCGGAGTGTCGCCGTGCACGATCTGCCATCTGAATTCGCCGGTGTCCAGGTTGATCGCCGTGATGGTGCCATAGGGGGGCTTGAGCAACGGCAGACCATCGACGGTCGTGCGCACCGGAGGACCGGCCGGTTTTTCCTGCGCGAGCTTCGCGAGGATAGCGTTCGCTTTGGCCTGGTCCGCGCTGATGGCCGGTGCATCGGAGGCCTCCCCGGCGCCGGGGCCGCCCTGGATCACGAACGGTCGGCCCGCCACGCCCTGCACATAGCGGGCATCCGAGAATCCGGGCGGCGGCTCGATCAGACCATGGACGGTCGTGCTGCCGTCCCCAGCCGGCACGAACACCGTGTGGGTCTCGGGATCATAGGCGCCACCCTCCCAATTGGTGCCGTTCGCGGCACTGTCCATGCTCAGCGTGCCGAGCGGGCCCTCGATCTTGCTGACCACGGGCGGCGTGAAATTCGGGCCGATCTTGAAGTGCGAAATCACTTCCAGCGCCTTCGCATGCAGCTCGGGCGTGAAATCGATGACATCCTCCATCTTAATGTACTGGCGCGCATAGGGCGCCGGCTTGCTTGGGAAAGGCTGCGTCGGGGACGTCTTCTCGCCCGGCGCATCGCTCTGCGGCACCGGCTTCTCGATGATGGGCCACACCGGCTTGCCCGTCACGCGGTCGAGCACGTACAGGAAGGCCTGCTTGCCGGGCTCCGCGACGGCCTTGACCGGCTTGCCGTCGACCATCGCGTCGACGAGCAGCGGCGGTGAAGTGGCGTCCATGTTCCAGATTGGGTGGTGCACCATCTGGTAATACCACTTCAACTTGCCGGTATGCAGGTCGACGCAGACGATGCTGTCGCCGAACAGGTCGTTACCCGGGCGCGAGCCGCCGTAGACGTCATTGGTCGGGTCTTCGACCGGCAGATAGACATTCCCCAGTTGCGTGTCCACCGTGACGCTGGCCCACGAGCCGGTATTGCCGTTGACGTCGGCCGAGCCGTTTTCCCAGCTGTCGTAGCCGACGTCGCCCTTTAACGGCACGTTATGAAAGGTCCATAGCAGCTTGCCGCTTTTCACGTTCCACGCGCGCACCAGACCCTTGGTGTTGTTCTGCGTCGTCGGCTGCATGCCCTCCTTCATCGAAGAACCGACGATCACGATGTCTTCCACCAGCGTCGGGGTGGAGTGAATGCCGAGCTCACCGGCCTCGAGATCGATCTGCTTGTACTTGCCGGGCTGTCCCGGGATGCCGGTCACGGCACCGACCTTCATGTCGATGATGCCATGATCGCCGAAGGACTCGATCGGCCTGCCATTCTTGGCATTCAGTTCGACCAGCCGGAAGCCGGTGGTGATGAACACGATGCGCTCATCGCCTTTGCCGTCGGTCCAGTACGACACGCCGCGGCCCGAAAGCTGACGGGGCGCATTGGCGGCGCGCGCGCCTTCGTTCAGGCTGTACATCCACTTCAGTTCGCCCGTGCGGGCGTCCAGCGCCACTGCATCGCGGCGCGAACCGGCCGTGGTGTAGACGGTGCCGTTGATTTCCAGCGGCGTGCCTTCGAGCTTGTATTCCGGGCGCGCGCCGAACTGGTCGGTCTTGAAGTGCCACGCCACTTCCAGCTTGCTGAAGTTGGAAGCGTTGATCTGATCCTGCGGGGAATAGCGCGAGCCGGTGGGATCGGCGAAAAACATCGGCCAGTCGCCTCTCGCGGTGGAGGGCTGACCATAAGGCTTGTCGTCCGTGGTCTGCGCCCAGGCGTGGGCGAGCAGAAACACAGCCGATAGCGCGATCGTCGCCGCGAAAGTGAAAGCAGAAGAGATTCTCGACATGATGTTGCGTCTCCGGTCCGGAACGGCCTCATGGGCCTGCTGCCTGCTACGTTGTTATGAAATCAATCCAGCCTGCGATACTGGTGCTGCCAACGGGAACTGTCCTGTCGTCTAGGCGGCGGCGTCGCTGGATACCTCGGCCGCGCGATGCTGCACCATGCGCGCCACATCCGGCATGCCCAGCAGCAGTATTTCCGAGATTTCGGTGGCCTCGAACTTGACGGTTTCACCGGTATCCAGATACGCGGCGGTATATTGGCGAAAGGTCTGTGCTTCGATCGAGCCCCGCCCCGACAGCACCAGGTAAATGCCCCGGTCTGCCGCCGTGAAGGTCGCGCCCGGATGCAGCCGGTAGCTGGCGCAGCGGATCTTGCAATCGCTGAAAGTGCCCAGTGCCTTCTCCTCCACGCCATCCGCACCCTCGAGCGGCATCCACCGATAAGCCTTCGGGTTCATCAGCACGGGCCTGGCGTATTGCGGTGTGGGATATACCAGCTTGCGGCCGCAGGCCTGTTCCCAGATCGCCTCGAATCCGTCGGTGTTCTTCTTGCCGGGGACGCCGGGATTGCGGCGAAACACGCCGTCCTGAAATACGCCGATCTTGCTCAATTCACGCTTCGCGTCCGCCAGCTGCTTGGTGGTCAGCAGCCCGGAACCACTGGGTCCGCCGAACTGCAGCGTCGCGACGTAGGAGGGATCGACGTCCGGTCCCTGCGGGCCATAGTGCGTTCCCTCCGGAAAATATCCGATCACGCCGGGCGTCATCTTGCCGTCGTGATCGAAGTCGCACTCACCCTCGATCTGGACCCGGAACTGACAGAAATTGTGCCGGTGGCGTGGCGACTCGAAATCCCCGTACTGGCGAAACAGCCCGAGCTTGAAATTGCCCGGGGATGCCGGATCGCCGAACAGCAGGAATTGCTTGCCGACCTGGCCCGAACGCACGCCTTCCCCGGCATTCTTGAGGACGGGCACTTCATCGCCGTGAACGATTTCCATTTCCATCTCCTATGAGACTGTCTTGTCAGGACAGGACGCAGGCAGCCAGAGCCGCGCAGCATCAGCTGCGGCGCGTAATGTCATAGCCGTCTCCGAAGTTCCAGACGCCTCAAGGCGAAAGCACTTCGAGCGAGCGATTCTTCGACGGCGGACCCATGAGTCCAATGAACAGCGCCACCAGCGCCATGCTTCCGGCGATCAGCAGGAACACCCAGGACACGCCGAAATGGCCCAGGATATAGGCGATCAGGAAGCCGCTGAACGTGCCGCTGATGCGGGCCCAGCAATAGACGAATCCGACCGCCTGCACGCGTATGCGCGTTGGAAACAGTTCCGCCTGGTACGCATGAAAATTATAACTGAGAATCGCCGCGCTCAGCAGTTCGAAACCCCCGATCGGTATGATGATGTAGGGACTGCGAAAAAACGCAAATGACAGGCCGGCCGCCGCGATGGCCAGTGCCGACCAGACGATCTGCCATTTGCGTTCGATCCGGTCGGCGAATGTCAAGCACATCAGGGGACCCAGCGGCGCGACCAGCGCCATGCCGAAGGTGTAGCCAAGACTGTGGCTGATGCTGATACCCCGGTGAACCAGGAAGGTCGGCATCCAGTTGATGAAGCCATACAGACCGATCCCCTGCAGCACATGGAAAATGCTGAGCATGAGGGTACGGCCTCGATACTCACGGCCGAATATCTGGCTGTAGCGTCCGACCGTGTGCGGCGGCCGGTGCGTGACCGGCCGTGGCGGCGGCAATGGCCCGCCTCTTTCGCGCTCCACGCGCCGCTCGAGCGTGCTGACGATCTTCTCTGCATCGGCAAGCCTGCCATGGGCCGCAAGCCAGCGCGGACTCTCGGGAATAAACAGCCGCAGCGGCCATACCACGATTGCGCCGAGGGCTCCGATCAGGACTACCCAGCGCCATCCCTCCACGCCCAGAATCACCTGGGGAGCCAGCAAGAATGCCATCAGGGCCGCCATCGGCTGGCCACTGGAGTGGATCGAATTATTGATGACGAAGGCTCTGCCGCGGGACGCTTTCGGAATCAGTTCGCTCAGGTAGGAATCGATGGTGATGACCTCGAGTCCCATGCCGATCGCCATCATGAACCGCCAGAAAATCAACCCGCTGGCGACCGTCTGGAGCGCCATGATCAGACCGCAGAGGCTGAACCATACCAGGCCGAACGTAAAGACGGTGCGGCGACCGAACTTGTCGGCCAGAATGCTGATGAAGGCATTGGCCAGCAACATGCCCATGAAGGTCGCGGCGGTGAATCCCGCATAGCCCTTCAGGCTGAAGAAACCTTCCGTCGTCGCCTTCAGCATACCGCTGTGCACGAGGCTCGGCGCAATATTGCTCCCTGAGCTGAGCATGTAGGCGTCGAAGAAACCGCCTGTGCAAAGCAGCACGATGAGCGTCCACACCGCCCTGCTCGAGCCCAGTCGGTCAAGCCTGGCGCCAATCTCCGGAAGTCCCACGTCGGTACGTTCCGCCGGAGCTTCCGCTACTGTTCCGCTGACCTGGCTCGTAGACATCATTCCCCCTTATTCTTGGTCTTATCCACAGTTCGTTGCTGACCAGCAGCTCCTCAAAAACCCGTGAGCCGTACATCCAGTACCGCACAGCGCCGTTCAATCTGCACCGCGTTCAGACAACTATCAAGGGCTTCGCCACCGGCCGCGGCGGCGATCCCGACATAATCCGGTTGCGGATGAAAGCTCAGGTCTAGCTCTCGGCCTAGAATTGCGGTCGCGACGCCGCTCAGGCATCGAGGCTTGCCGACCGCCCTGTGTCCGAGGATTGTTCGACGGCACGGATTAACCGGTGCGCCGTGACGGCGTGTGCGAAGCCCGGTTCGAAGGGCTTGCCCTCGGTGATCGCAGTGGCCAAACGCGCATACGCCTGGGCGACATTTCGCGGCGGGCCCGCGGGCACCCCATCCGGAATCAGGGTAAAGCGGGCGGGCGTCTCGACCGGCGAAAAGGCGCTCTTTCCCCGTGCTACGTATAGCTGGTTGGGCCCGTGGTAGATGCTGGGGTTGTGCTCCGGCGCACCGGGGGCGGCAGCGATCGACAGGCTGCCTTCCCGACCGTAGATTTCAAAGCTTCGCTGGCCGTCCGGCTGAGCCGGCACCGCTGCCACCAGAAACGAGACTTGGGCGCCGCCGAGCAGCCGGCCGGACACGCTGACCCAATCGGGAGAGTCTACCGGCACATCCTCGCCCGTATCGGTGTTGTGCCATTGGGTGACGAGGGTCGCCAGCCGGGCTGAAATCTCCCTGAAACCGCCCAGCACGAAGCTCAGCGCATCCATCGAGTGGCCGCCGCCGATGGTGAGAATATTGCCGCCCTTGCTGCGCTCGCTTTGCCAGATGCGGCCGCTGCCGCGCTGGGTGATGGCTTTGCTGATGTAGGAAAAACGAACCGCGAGAATTTCGCCGATATATCCCTGCTGGATCAGTTCGCGCGCGTACATCAGGGTCGGGTCGCTGTGCGCCTGAAGCCCCACCGCCGTATAGAGCGAGCGGGCAGCGGCCAGACCGGCCATTTGCTCCGCTTCCACCAGCGTTGCGCCCAGCGGCCACTCGCAGTACACGGCTTTACCGGCTTGCAGGGCCCGCATGACCAGGTCGTAGTGAGTCGGCACACGCGTCACCACCGTCACCAGATCGATATCGGGACACGCCAGCATCGTGTCGAAGTCATGAAACGCCAGTTCGGTGCCAAATGCGGCCTTCGAAGCCAGTGCCGTCTCTTTATGAGCCGTGCATACGGCCTTGAGCTCGTAGCCGGGCAGAGCGTGCAGTGCCGGCACGTGCGTCCGGGCGCCCCAGCCGCTGCCGCCAACAGTCACCGTTGCGCCCACGATCCCGACGCGAATCTTCTTATTAGGCAAGTGCCGTCCTTTACCGAACCCAGGGCGTCACACTAGGACTGTACCTGCTTGGCGCGGGGTTTGTCGGGATCGGGTGCAGGCGCCATGATGGTCAGGTGGATGGTTTCCTCATCGAGGTTCCAGAAGTGATGGGGAACGTTCGCAGGGAAGATCATCAGCGTTCCCGGCCCGACCGGATACGTCTCGCCGGCTATCTTGACCATCATCTTGCCGCTGATCAGGAACATGAACTGATCGTACTCATGCATGTGCTCGCCACCCGGTGTGCCGCCATGGGGTGGGGTCCGGACATAGTTGACGGCACAGCTCATGACGTCCGAATTGCTGCGGTCGAGCAGCCGCTGATTGAAGCGCGCCCGGTCCAGATTGAACTTCGCAAAATCAATCTGGCGCAGATATTTCGAGGCGTCGGTGCCGGTCATTGCGGGCCAATCCGATCGGATTGCTGTACAGCGGTTCTTCGCTGGTCGCTCAGGCGGCGACCGTCGTTCGCTCCCGCTCATGCTCCCGCGCCTGCCGCTCCCACGTGGCCCGGGCATACATCGGGATCGTGAACACCAGAAACTCCGCGCCATTGGCGCTATGGATCGGCTTGGTCCGAAGGCCTTCCGGGATGTAATAGCAGCCGTGAGTGTCCAGCTCCTTGCCGTCGTAGCTCGTGCCGCCGCGCAACACGCAACGAATTTCCGGTGCGGCCAGCACCTCGCTGGCGATGGTCGTGCCGGGCGCCAGACGCCACAGCGCAGCCGAGGTCTGAAATTCCGTGAAGCTGCCCAGATGCTTGATCTCGACGCCCGGCCGCTTCAGATCCGGGAGCCAGCGGAATGCCTCGGTCCGCATCACGATAGGCGACTGATACCGCGGCTTCGAATAGGGCATCGGCCGCCCCATGTACTGCTCCCAGACTGCCTCGTAACTATCCTGGTTGATGGTGCCACCTTCCGGATTCTTGATCTTATAGACGCCATCCTCGAAATAACCGCCGGCCTTCTTGAGCGCCTCGATCGCTACCTTCTTTTCTGAATCCCGTATGCGGTACGTCCCATTCGGGCCGGGAAACTGCATCACCAGCAGCGTCGCGGCTCCCTTCTGTGTGAGCGGGCCGTAATAACATCCCTCCGGAAAGTATGCACACTCACCCTCGTGAATTTCCACGCCCTTGGCAACGTTCATCTCGCCGGACACGAGGTACCGGAACTGGTCGAAATTGTGCCGATGCCGCGGCGAGTAGAAGCCATCGACTACCTGATCGCGACCGAATCGCAGGTTGATCTCCCGGATCCCGGTGTCGATCGGATATAGAGCCACGATCACGTCTGGACTGCCCTCACCCTGGACCCCGCGACCGCGCGTGGTCCCGACCTCGCGGCCCTTCGTCTCGTCGAAGCGGAAGGTCTGAATTTCGACTGCCATGTCTGTACTCCTGTTCATGCTATCAGCGCCATCCGCAGACGCCTGACGCGATAGACAAATCAGCGGTAACGGGCCTTGCCAGTTGGCTCAGTATGTTGCCAAATCCCACCTGCTTCATCAATGCCCATGAATGGTCTGTGGTCGGAAATCTCAGCAGAATCAATCCGCTTCAGCCGCTGTCGCGTGCCAGCGCACGGCGCAGCTCCGCGGTGCGCCGCGATGCCTCAATCATCAGAAAACCGATATCCGAATGCGTAGTCACGAACCTCGCCCCGTGACGGATGAACCGGACCTGTCGGGGCACATCCCGGTCGCCACCGATGCCGGCGAATTTACCGTTCGCCACAGTAACCGAGATGATCCGTTCCACGGCGCTCACGACCTCCGGATCGCCGAACGCACCGGGTTTCCCCATGTCCAGCAGCAGGTCGTTGCAACCGATATGAAGGACATCGATGCCATCAACCGCGGCAATCTCCTCGATGTTCTTCAGGCCTTCGCGGCTCTCGATCATGCAGACCACCAGCGTGCTGCGCATCAGCGCTGGCATGGCTTCCGCCAACGGAATTGCACGAAAATCGAAGTGCACATACCCGCCGGCAGCCGAGCGCTTGCCGAGCGGCGGGAACCTGACGGTACTGACGGCCTTGCGAGCTTCGGCAGCCGTATTGATGTCTGGAAACACGATGCCGCTTACGCCTACATCGAGCAGCAGCGAGGTATCCGGATCTTCGCAGCTGCGCACGCGCACCAGCGGAGCCACGCCGCATTCGCGCGCCACCAGAGCGATCTGCGCCAGAGATTCCAATGAGAACACGGCATGTTGCGTATCGAGAAAGAGGAAGTCATGGCCGGTTGACCTGGCGATCAATGCGATCTCGCCGGACCGGGTCAGACGGACGTGAAAGCCGAGTGCAACCTCTCCCGCCCGCATGCGCTCCAGCACCGGATTCACGAGAGTTGGCGAGTGCGTTGTCGCGAGTGACATGCGAGGATTCTCCAGCCCTTCTGTCGTCCGGTCGGCACAGGAATGTACTGCATCGGGAGGAAATATCCATGATCCGTAACGTCCTCGTCGCAGCATCGCTGGCGAGCGCCGCCTTTGCCGGCCCGGTCCGCGCCGCCGAGCCCACACTGAAATTGGTGAGCATCGACATGGAAGGCGGCGGCGGCACGCTGTTCGTGACGCCGGAACATCGCTCGTTGCTGATCGATACCGGTTCACCGGCCAAAAGCGGCGTGACTTACGGGCTCGATGGCGCCCGCAGCGGCGTCGACCGGATCGTGGCAGTTGCCCAGTCCCTAGGCGTCAGCAAGATCGATTTTCTGATCATCACCCATTATCACGCCGACCATATCGGCGGCGTCTTCGACCTGCTGGCACGCATGCCCGTCGGCACCGTCATCGACCACGGGCCGAACCGCGACGTGCCGTTCCCGGAGGAAGCGCCGGACTCGATTGGCAATCGCATGGTCCAGGACAGCAGCAGAAATTACGCAAAATATCTCGAGGCCATCAGGGGCCACCGGCATATCGTCGCCAAACCGGGCGATGTGTTTCAGTTCGGTACACTGACCGACACGATCGTCGCCAGCGACGGCCAGGCCATCGCGACGCCATTGCCGGGCGCCGGCGGCAAAGGGGCATTGTGCGACACGCCGCCGATGGCAGCTAATGGCGGTTTGGAAAACGAAAAATCGGTCGGTTCGATCCTCCGCTTCGGCAAGGTCACGATCGCCGCATTGGGCGACCTCACCTGGAACCGGGAGCATGATCTGTTCTGCCCCATCGACAAGGTGGGTCATGTCAGTATCCTGATCGTCACGAATCACGGCATGGCGGTCAGCAGCAACCCCGCATCGATCGCGGGCATGCAACCCGACATCGTGATCCTGGGCAACAGCGCCACCAAGGGTGATGTGCCGGCGACCATCGACACGATCAACGCCAGCAAGGGGCTGCAGGGATTCTGGAAACTGCATGCGTCCAGTGCCGATGCGCAGCTGACCGGTGATCCGGATTTCATCGCCAATCTGGACCCGGCACCGGATCATGGCTACAACATCCGGCTGGATATCACGCGGGACCGGCGCGTCACCGTCACCAATAGCCGCAACGGATTCACCAGGACCTATCAGGTCCACTGAATCCTGCGCGCCTGCCTACGGATCGGCTAGCTTGTCAACAAGAATGATTGCGCTATTGTCTCGCCTTATAAGGGGACAAAATGCATACGCTGCGCTGCCCTCCCGGGTGTGGGTGTGCTACGGATCTTCGCCGTAAAGCATGTAAACAGCCATATCCGGGCTGCGGGCCGGCAGGGGAACAGTCATTGAAGCGCAAGGCCACGAGCGGGCGGATCCGCATCGCATTCTGCTGCCCGACGCTCGGTGCTGCCGTCGCGCTCGGTGCGCTCGCGGCGCTCGTCGCACGCCCCGCGCAGGGGCAGATGGATCTCTCGGGCGAGTGGCGGCAGAAGATCCATCAGGACGCGCCCGAACGGGGCGACGGTCCGGAATCGGTGACTACACCGGCATGCCGATCAACGAGGCCGACCGCATGCGGGCCGACAGCTGGGATTCGGAGAAGTGGGGACAGCTCGAGCACGAGTGCGAACCGCATCCGGCGGACTACGCCCCGCGCGGCCCGGGCAGCATGCGCGTCTGGGCCGACATGGACCCGCACACGATGGACGTCACCACCTGGCACACCGAGGTCATGTGGATGCAGCCCGAGCGCGCGATCTACATGGATGGCCGCCCGCGCCCACCTGCCTATTTTTAAGCCACTACGGCAAACCCACAGCACCCACGCACTTCCTGATGAAGCGACTACTGAACGTGAAAACCGAGATGAGTCTGCACGTCTTGGCCTATAACTTGAGGCGAGCGATGCAGATACTCGGAGTCGGGCCCCTGATGAAGGCAATGAGGGCATGAACGGGCATTATTTTGTCCCAAAGCCCAACTACGCCATTGGTCCCTGACCGGACCCATCACCAATGCTTCTGCAACTCCGGGTTCTCACACAGCCTAGGTCAAAGCCGGCAGCTGGGCCCCGCCGCCCGATGTCGCAGCAAAAGCCTCGTCTCAACCCGCGGCGCAACTTACTGTATGACCGGAACGATGGTCGCGGCCTCGTCCCGTGCCGGCACGATGATGTCTGCCGGCGGCCAACTTGACGGCGCGGCCGGCCTCAGTTCCGGAGTCGATGACCAGAACCGGCCGTGCGCGCAGCGCAGGTAGAGCCAGATCGCGCGCGCGAGCAGCGCGAGCATGCTGCGCGGTGATTCAGCCGCGGCCGACGAAGGGCATCCCGGTCGCCATGATCGTCAGGGAGAGCACATTCGCATCGAGTGGCAGGCTCGCCATGTAGAGCACGGCGCGCACGATGCCGTCCATGGCCACGCTCGGCTCGGCGCGATGCGATCCGTCAGGCTGCAGGTTGCCGCGGGCCAGTTGTGGACGGAAGCCGGTATCGACGTTGCCGATGTCGATCTGACCGCATGCGATGTCAAAGTCCCTACCGTCGAGCGCGATGGCTTTCGTCAGCCCGGTGATCGCATGCTTGCTCGCCGCGTACGGCGCCGAGTGCGGACGTGGAACCTGCGCCGCGACCGAGCCGTTGTTGATAATGCGGCCGCCGCGCGGCCGCTGTCGCTTCATGAGCAGGATTGCCTGCTGTGCGCACAGGAATGCCGCGGTGTCAGGTTCACGTCGATGACTGCCCGCCACTCCGCGGCGCTCAGTTCCTCCATGGGCACCTCGCGGGCGCGCGCTCCGGCATTGTTGAACAGCAGATCGAGCCGGCCGAATTCGCGCTGCATGGTCTCGAATAGCGCGCGCACTGCGGACTCGTCGGTCAGATCGGTCGCAAGCGCGAGCGCCCGGCCGCCGCTCTGCGCGATGGTCGCGGCGAGCGGCTCGAGCATCCCGGCACGCCGTCCGGCCAGTACCAGGGCGTAGCCCTGCTGCGCCAGTCCAAGGCTGACCGCCCGACCGATGCCAGTGCCGGCGCCGGTCACCAGCGCGACATTCGTACCCGCGGCCGGCATCAGTAGCGACTGGACTCGATCGGGCAGCCCGGGAAGTAGTTGCCCTTCGCGAGCTCCGCTGCGCAGCGCTCGCGGGCGCGCTGCACACCGCCGCGGATCATGTCGATCAGCTGCGCATGCGTCATGATGTTCAGGTGCACTGGCGAGATGGTCTGGACGTCGAGCTGGTAGCGCTCCACGTTGTCCATGTAGCTGTCGGCCCAGAACTGGTAGTCGACGGCCGCAGTGCCGATGTCCCCCTCCACCATGAGTTTCTGGGCCGGCACGTACGCGAATACGGCATCGGCCATGTGCGTATTGCCTATCACGCGGTACAGGTCCACGGTCATCGACTCATCGGACAGGCGCAGGTGCTCCTCCATCGGCACGAAGTGCAGCGGGCGGTGATTCTTCTCGAGTGCATCGGGGTAATCCGGCGACGGATGGGTGGCCATCTCACCGAAGATGCCTTCGTTGCCGCGGCGCGAGATGATCGTGAGGCCCTCGGCGACCCCGACTCTCAGGCCCGCGGTGTGATCGAAGTGACTGTGCGAGGGAATGTACTGCGTCAGCGGCTTGCCGGGCACGAGCCTGCGCGCGGCATCGATGTCGGCCTGTGCGATCGCCTGGCTGCCGCCAAGTTCGAAGATCGCCAGATGATCCTTGAACTCGAACACAGTACTGCCGTACGGCACGAGGCGCCAGATGCCGGGTCCGACCTGGGTGACCTTGACGTCCACTGTCGGCTGCGGCTC
>CAAGKR010299265.1_pt1 | contig 13067 bp, 9 predicted proteins | sample 2556971 | NCBI WGS metagenome assembly CAAGKR01 (sample SAMEA5207829, study PRJEB30636) | soil metagenome | biome: forest; feature: boreal; material: soil | place: USA | collected 2011-09 | depth 1 m | reverse complement strand
CTCCGTGCGGAGATCGCCAGCACGGCCGACGGGATGATCGACAGGTGCTCCATCGTGCAGACCGCGGCCAACCCCAAGTTCCCGACGCTGCGCTCCCACCGCGTCGGCGTCGGCCTGTACGACCTCGATGATGACGGTCGCCTGGTTCGCACCGAACGCCTCGAGCTCGATGTCGCGGGAGAGCGCACCGAGCTGGAGGCGCTGCGGCGGCGCGCCCGTCCCGCGCTGCTGCTGCTCAACGACGGCGATCTCACCTTCGCCAAGATACGGCTCGACGACGTGTCGACCCAGACAGTCATCGATCATCTCAGTGACCTCGACGATGCACTCGCGCGCTCACTGATCTGGGCGGCGGTCTGGGACATGACCCGGGACGGGGAGCTGTCGGCCAGCCGGTACATCGACCTGGTGGCGCGCCACGCGCCCAACGAGCCGGTGCCCACCATCGTCGACGACATCCTCGGCCAGGCCATCGGTGCCGTCGAGCTGTACAGCCATCCCGACAACCGGCCGGCATTGCGGGCTCTCCTGCACGAGACCAGCCAGCGCATCCTGCAGAAAGCATCTCCCGGCACCCCGCACCAGCTGACGGCGTTGCGCGCCACCGTGACCACGTCGGACGCCGCTGCTCAACTGGACGCGGCCGCAGGCCTCCTCGAGGGGAAGGACCTGCCGCAGGGCATGGTGGTCGACCAGGACCTGCGCTGGTTCCTGATCCGCCGCTTGGCCGCCGCCGGCCGGCTCGACGAGGCGGCGATCGACGCCGAGTCCGCCCGCGACAGGACCGACGTCGGCCTGCGCAAGGCGGCCGCCGCACAAGCGGCGCGCCCTGACCCTGCGGCCAAGGAGGCCGCGTGGGAGCGCCTCATCGACCCGGACACCCCGCTGGCCACCCAGAAAGCGCTCATCCGCGGACTCCAGGAGCGCGACCAGCAGGAGCTCTTCACGCCCTTCCTCGACCGCTGGGTGGAGAGGGTGCCTCACTACTGGCGCGAACGGAGCTCGGAGGAAGCTGAGTTCTTCACCGCCGGCATGTACCCGGTCTACCGGGTGGACGACGGGGTCGTGGCTGCTGCGGACCGCCTACTCGAGGGCGGGGAGCTCAAGGAATCCGGACGGCGCCTCGTCGTCGAGAGCCGTGACCAGACGCTTCGTCTGCAGCGCGCCCAGGCCGCTGACCACGCATCGGAAGCAGAGGTGGGAGTCCGGACATAGAGCGGTACGCTAGGCGTCGCGACCGCTCACATCCCTCGGAGAGGTGACATGACATTCGACGCCTTCCTGCACCAGCTTCCCGACAGCGATCCCGCTGAAACCGCGGAATGGCTGGAGTCGCTGGACACGCTGGTGGCCACTGAGGGCGTCTCACGAGCTCGGTTCGTCATCGGCAAGCTCGCCGAGCGCGCCCGCAGTCTCAATGTGGGCGTCCCGGCGATGGTCTCGACGCCGTACATCAACACCATCCCGCCCGAGGAGGAACCGTGGTTCCCGGGTGATGAGGAGATGGAGCGTCGCATCAGACGCATCGTCCGCTGGAACGCCGCTGTGATGGTGACCCGCGCCAACAAGCGCAGCGACGGCATCGGCGGACACCTCAGCACGTACGCGTCATCAGCCTCGCTGTACGAGGTGGGGTTCAACCACTTCTTCCGCGGCAAGGACGATGGCCGCTCCGGCGACCAGATCTACTACCAGGGTCACGCCGCCCCCGGCATGTATTCGCGCGCGTTTCTCGAGGGCCGGCTCACCGAGGAGCACCTCGACAACTTTCGCCACGAGAGCGGGGGCAAGGGCCTCAGCTCGTACCCACACCCGCGGCTGATGCCGGACTTTTGGGAATTCCCAACGGTGTCGATGGGCCTCGGTCCTCTCAACGCGATCTACCAGGCACGCTTCAACCGCTACCTCTACCAGCGCAAGCTCGCCGACACCAGCGAGTCACGCGTATGGGCTTTCCTCGGCGACGGCGAGATGGACGAGCCGGAGGCGACGGCGGCGCTGTCGCTGGCGGCGCGCGAGCAGCTCGACAACCTCGTTTTCGTGGTCAGCTGCAACCTCCAGCGGCTGGACGGCCCCGTGCGGGGGAACGGCAAGATCATCCAGGAGTTGGAGTCGGTGTTCCGAGGCGCCGGATGGAACGTTGTCAAGGTCATCTGGGCCCGGGAGTGGGACCCGCTCCTGGCCCGCGATGTCGACGGCGTGCTGGTCGACAAGATGAACAGCACCAACGACGGGCAGTTCCAGAAGTACTCGACCGAAACGGGCGCGTACGTCCGCGAGAACTTCTTCGGTCCGGACCCGCGATTGCGCAAGCTGGTCGAACACCTCGATGACGAGGACCTTCGCCACCTTCGCCGCGGCGGCCACGACTACCGCAAGCTGTACAGCGCCTATCGGCTCGCGCTCGAGCAGAAGGGCGCGCCGACGGTGATCCTGGCGCACACGGTGAAGGGTTGGACGCTGGGCTCGCTCTTCGAGGGCCGCAACGCGACGCATCAGATCAAGAAGATCGGCGACACCGAGCTCAAAGCCTTCCGCGACAAGCTGCAGCTGCCCATCAGCGACAAGCAGCTCGACGATGGGATCGCGCCGTACTACCACCCAGGCAGTCGCTCAGAGGAGATCGACTACCTGATGAGCCGTCGGCTGGCACTGGGCGGCCCGCTGCCCAAGCGCGTGGTGCGTGAACGGCGGCTCACCATTCCCACCGATTCGGTGTGGTCGGAGGCGATCACGGGCAGCGGAGGCCGGGCGGCATCGACGACTGCGGCCTTCGCCGCCATCCTGCGCAATCTCCTGCGCGACCCCGAGGTTGGAAGCCGCATCGTGCCGATCATCCCCGACGAGGCGCGCACCTTCGGCATGGACGCGCTCTTCCGCGAGGTGAAGATCTACGCGCCGTTCGGTCAGCGCTACGAGCCCGTGGACGCCAACATGGTGCTGAGCTACCAGGAGGCGCGCGACGGCCAGTTGCTCGAGGAGGGCATCACCGAGGCGGGGGCGATGGGCACGTTCACCGCGGCGGGCACCGCGTACGCGACCCATGGCGAGCCGATGATTCCCTTCTACATCTACTACTCGATGTTCGGGTACCAGCGCGTCGGCGACCTCGTGTGGGCCTTCGGAGACGCCCGCGGCCGGGGCTTCATGCTCGGGGGGACGGCGGGACGCACCACTCTCAACGGCGAAGGCCTGCAGCACCAGGACGGCCACTCACCGCTGCTCTTCTCCGCGGTACCCAACTGCGAGGTCTACGACCCGGCGTATGCTTTCGAGTTGGCGGTGATCGTCCGCGAAGGCATGCGCCGCATGTACGAGCGCGGCGAGGACGTCTTCTACTACCTGACCCTCTATAACGAGAACTACCCCATGCCGGCCATGCCGGACGGCGTCGAGGACGGCATCCTGCGCGGTCTCTACAGGTTCCAGCCAGCCCCCGAGGAGAGGCAGCACGCCATCCAGCTGTTCGCCAGTGGAACGGCCATGCAGGCGGCGCTCGAGGCGCAGCGCATGCTGCTCGAGCACGACGTGGCGGCGCACGTGTGGAGCGTCCCCAGCTACCTGGCACTCCGTAACGACGCGCTGGCTGTCGAACGATGGAACCGCCTCCACCCCGAAGGCCCGCGCCGCACGTCGTACCTCGACGAGCAGCTGCGCGATGTGCAGGGACCTGTGATCGCGGTGAGCGACTATCAGAAGACGGTTGCCGAGCAGGTGGCGCGGTTCGTACCGCAGCGGTTCATCCCGCTGGGCACCGACGGCTACGGCCGCAGTGACACACGGGCCGCGCTGCGCAGGCATTTCGAGGTGGATGCCCCCAACATCACCGTGGCTGCGCTTGACGCGCTGGCCGACGAGGAGCGCGTGCCTCACCACGTCGTGACCGCAGCCCTCGAGCAGTACCAGATCCGTACCGAGGGTCTCGAACCGCGTCTGCTGTGACAGGTGGCCGATGACGGCCGACCGCGAGCGGTGTCCGGAGCACGCTGGACCATCGTCGCCAGCCCGAATCCGCCTTCAGCACAGCCAGCGACCTCCTCGCAGTCGCCTGCGCCAGCGACACCGACTGCTGGGCGGTCGGCACTGCCAGCTCCTCCGGGCGCAACCAGGGCCTTGCCGAGCGGTACAACGGTGCCGGCAGGTGGCCAGGAGTGGCGCCGACATCACTGATCGAGCTGTATGACCTCATCGTTCCCGACGGGCACTGACGGCGTTGCCTCACAACCCATGGGCAACACCTCACGGGGGATGTGACGGACCCCCGCCGCGCCCATCAACGACTCGTACAGGATTGCACGGTCGGCGGTGAAGGTGGGAGTGCGCGGCTCGTCCTCGACGTGCTGCTGCCAGCGCTCTCGCGCGTGCGCCGGCCAGGGCTGGCGCGAGCGGCCGACGGTGCAGTGCGCGCGGTACGGGCGGTGTTCCACCGGGAAGCCGGTCGCGTCGAGCGCGTCCGCGCAGGCACGCGCGCAGGCCTTCAACGCCCTCACGTCACCGTCCACGCCGCACCAGAGGACGCGCGGTTGCCCAGCTGAGGGGAACGAGCCGAGGCCACGCAGGTTAAGGCTCATCCGCGGCTGTGCGCCAAGCAGGGGTCGCAGCGCAACGAGTGCGCGTTCGGCGCCGTGCGGGCTGACGGTCCCGAAGAAGTGGAGGGTGATGTGAGGGCTGTCCGCGGGCGCCCACCGAACCGCGGGCACATCCGTCACGAGCCGTTCACGCAGGCGCTGGAAATCCTCCAACGCCGGCGGCTGCACGGGGATCGCCAGGAAGGCCCTCACGGGGTGGACGTGACGGCCGACGCTGCGCTCGGCGACGCGCTGGCCGATGCCGCCGCGCACGGATCATCGCCGACGTTGCTGATGTAGATGTGAATCTGTCCGGCGGAGCAGTCCTGCGCAAGTGACTCGAAGACTGCCTCAGCGAACCAGCCAGGCCGCTCCTTGACGGTGTAGGGCTGCGGTGCGTCGACGATGATGTGGCGCAGGGTCAGGGTCGTCGACGTCGAAGCATCCAGCTCAACGATGTCGTAACCCTGCGCGTCATGCACCGCCGGGTCGGTGTGCTGACCCGGCTTCAGTGCGAGGACGGCGGCGGTGTAGGTGGGGTCGTCGCCCTGAACCTGGCTGCGCGGGACCGCGCCGAGCGCGCCTCCCTTTGACGCGGTGGTGGTGTCGTCGGAGTACTGCGATGCGAGCGTGGCAAACGCCGTCCCCGTGCCCAGCTTCTGCTCGATCTCGGCCGCCCGCTGTTTGGCAAAGACGTCCTCGAGCTTCTGCTCATTGAGCGACGAGCGAATCTCATCGCGCAGCTGGGCGAGTGAGCCGCCCAGGGACGCGAGCTGGCTCTCCAGCTGGCTCTGACCGCCCGCGGTCTGCGTGTCGGCATCGACCTGCGACTGCACCTCCGAGTCGGTGGCGCTGACGCCGGCAGCGACCGCCTCCTGGGCAATGACGGTGTCGATGAGCAGGCTCCGCAACACCGAGGCACGCACCTGCGCGGTCATTGCCGGGTTGTCCGACGGCCCACCCGCCTGGCTCACCGCCGTCAGCGTGCTCTGCAAGCGCACCGCGAAGGCGTTTGCGGTGATCGCGGTCGCGCCCACGCGGGCGATGACCTGCGGTGCGGACGACGACGATGCCGGCGCCCCACTGCCGCACGCGGCGCAGAGCAACACTGCGGAGAGGACGATGAGACGACGCACGCGTCTCAGTCTAGTCAGCGCCGCTCGCGGTACGGGTCTTCGCAACTTGGCCGGGCACGAAGCGGGCGCGAAAGCCGGGTGACAGGGCAACGGTGACGGCGACCACGCCCACCACGATGGCGCCAAGTCCGATGCCGTTGAACAGCCCGAGAACCTGGCCCACACCGGCGTACATGACCGTGCCGAGCGGTTGCAGGCCCGCGAAGAGCATCGCGTAAATGCCCAGCAGACGGCCGCGAAGCGCGGGGTCGGTGTCGGTCTGCAGCAGCGTGGTCATGGAGGTGTTCATCGCCAGGAATGAGAAGCTGATGCCCACCAGCGCCACCAGCGTGATCGGCAGTGTGGCCGAGTGCGCAACCACGAAGAGGCTCACGGCGTACACCCCGCCGCCGATGGTGAGCAGCCGTCGCCGTCCCGACGTGTTGCCGATGGTGGCAATGACCACTCCGCCGACCACTCCGCCGAGCCCCCCGATCGAATAGAGCAGGCCGAGCACCGTGGCACTGCCGTGCAGTTGATTTCGTGCCAGGACCGGCAGATACGGCATGTAGGAGACACCGAAGAAGGCCAGGGGGGCGCACACGATGACGATTCCGCGCACCAGCGGATCTCTGCGCACCGTCCGCACGCCCTCGAAGAGCTCGCCAAGGGCTGTCGCCCCGGCGGCTCGGGGCAGTGGGGGAACGTCTGGGATGACGGTCAGCAACACGGCCAACGGCGCGATGTATGCGACGGACAGGACGGCGAAGCAGGCTCCGGGACCGGCGGTGGTGATCAGCAGGCCGGCAAGCGAGGGCCCGATGATCCGGGTGGCGCTCATCGCGGTTGAGCTGAGCGCCACCGCGTTGACGATCAGGTCGCGCTGCACCAGGTCAGCGACCATCGCCTGGCGCGTGGGCAGGTCGAGGGAATCGGCCGACCCGTAGACGATCGCGACCGCGATGATCGACCAGAACCCCGCGTGCCCGGTGAGCGCCAGGACCGCCAGCGCGCCCGAGCTGATTCCGAGCACGGACTGGGTGAACAGGAGGATGCGGCGTCGCGGCAGGCGGTCGGCGAGCAGGCCGCCGGCAAGGGACAGGAAGACCGCGGGCACCCCGTCAGCCGCGGCGACGGCGGCCACGGCTGCGCTGCTGTGGGTCAGGTCAAAGACCAGGTACCCGAGAGCGACCACCTGCATCCAGGTGCCCAGCAGCGTCGGCCACTGCGCGATCCAGTACCAGCGAAAGGTCCGCACCGCAAGAGACGGCGGCGGCCAGCGCCGCATCGGCGGACCGGCCACTGGGAGTGGTCCTACCGCGGGTGTCGCCGCCGTAACCAGCGGCAGCGGCTGCTCTCCGGGCCCAGGCTCCTGCACCGGGTGATCATGGCTGGGAGCGCTGAGTCGACGAGCCTCGGCTGTGCGGTTGGCTGGTAGGCTCGAGCGGCGTGAGCACAGCCCTCGTCATCTTCCTCGCCGCGCTCCAGGGCGCCACGGAGCTGTTCCCCGTGTCGTCGCTCGGCCATGCGGTGGTGATCCCCGCCCTCTTCAACCTCGGTGTCGATGCCAGCGCGCCCAGCTTCGTGCCGTTCCTGGCCCTCCTCCACGTCGGCACCGGCCTGGCGCTGGTGATCCTCTATCGCGACCAGTGGTTGCGGATCGTGCGCGGTTTCTTCGCCGCAGCCCTGCGCGGACGCATCGAGACCGCCGATGAGCGCCTCGCCTTCCTGCTGGTGGTTGGCACCATCCCCGCGGGGGTGATCGGTTTCCTCTTGGAGACACCCCTGAAGTCGCTGTTCGCCCACCCGCGCACGGCTGCCATCTTCCTGCTCGTCAACGCGGCCGTGCTCGCCGGCGCCGAGTTCCTGCGCCGGCGTGAGGAGCGACGCCGCGGTGGCCTAGGGCGCGCCGACCGGGAGGAGCGTTTCGGGACCATCGAGGACCTCAGCTTCACGCGCGCCGGGCTCGTCGGTGTCTTCCAGGCGGGAGCGCTGCTGCCCGGGATCTCCCGGTCGGGGGTGACCATGGCCGGCGGCCTGGTGGCGGGACTGCGACACACGGAAGCGGTTCGGTTCGCCTTCCTGCTGGCCACGCCGGTCATCCTCGCGGCGGGCCTCCTCGAGGTGCCCCAGCTACCCGGCAGCGGCGCCCCCCTCGGCCTCTACGCCGTGGGTGCGGTGGTCGCCGGCGCCCTCGCCTACGCCAGCGCGCGGTTGCTCGTCAAGTATTTCGAGATCGGGCGGCTCGACCCCTTCGCGGGCTACTGTGCAGCCCTTGGTGTGGTCGGGCTGATCGTCCTCCACTGAATCACCACTGGAGCTCCATGAACCCTCGGACCTCGCTCCCCGCCATCCTCCTCGCCCTCCTGGGCGTTCTCTTCATCGCGTTCGCGATCTTCTATGCCACCACCAAGACCGGCCTGCTGGCGAGTGACGTGACCATCCATTACAAGCACGCCATCCTCGCCGCCGTCCTCGGCATCCTTTGCTTTGTCGGAGCCAACTTCGCGAGGCGCCGGAACAGCTGAGCCGCGCTCAGATCACGGCGCCCTCGGGCGTGCTCGCGCCTCGCGCGAAGCGGTCAGGACGGAATGGCGTGAGGTCGATCTCGCTCTGCGCCCCGATGATCTCGGCAGCGAGCAGGCGGCCGACGGCCGGCGCCTGCATGAACCCGTGACCGCTGAAGCCGCAGCAGAGCCAGAAGCCGGCCAGCTCGGATTCGCCGACGATCGCCTGGTTGTCCGGTGAGACCTCGTAGAGGCCCGCCCAGCCGGTCTTGATTGCAGCGCGCTCCAGCGCCGGCAGGCGGTGGGTTGCGTGCTCCACCAGGTGCTCCAGGAAACCCCAATCGACATTGGTGTCGAAGGACGACGGCTCCGCGGGGTCGCTCATCCCGAGCAGGAAGCCGTCGCCCTCGGTGTGGAAGTAGAAGGACGTGGCCACGTCCACGGTCATGGGGGGCTCGGGGTCGAGTGCGAACCTCTCGGTGAGGAACAGGTGGCGGCGGAAGGGCTTGACGGGCACCTCGACGGATGCAAGCTCGCCAACGGCGGCGGCGTACGGGCCGGCGCAGTTGACTACCAGCGGCGTGGCGATGCGGCTTCCTGCGGCGACGACGGCGACAAGCGCGTTGCCGTCGCGCTCGATGACGTCGACTGCGACACCGTCCACCACCTGCGCGCCATGCCTGCGCGCCGCTGCGACATACCCTGAGGTCACCTCGTTCGGACCGGCAAGTCCGTCGCTCGGGCAGAACGTGCCCCCCTCGACGTCTTCCACGTTGAGCTGCGGCACCAGCTCGGCGACCTCGTCACGGTTGATCAAGCGAACGTCGCGCAGCCCCACCGCGTGCTGCATCTCCACGTTCTGCGCCAGCTGGTCCATCTGCGCAGCGCTGCTGGCGACGAAGAGATAGCCCACCGAGCGAAGGTCCGCGGTTGCCCCGACCTCCTCCTCGAAGTCCTCGAGAAGCTTTCTGCTGAGCATGCCGACGCGCACATTGATCTCGGTGGAGAACTGCTGCCGCACCCCACCGGCGCCGCGCGCGGTCGAGCCGGCGCCGAGGTCGCCGCGCTCCAGCAGCAGTGGGCGCATCCCGGCGCGCGCAAGGTGATAGGCGAGGCTGCAGCCGACCACGCCACCGCCGATGATCACGCAATCAGCGCTCGGCGGCAGGTCGGCCATCGATTACGCGACCCGGGCGACGGCCGGGGCCTGCGGGAGCGGTTGATCGAGGAGGAATGCGGCGATCAGTTCCAGCTGGCGGCGGACGTAGGCCTCGGTCCATCCATGACCGGCGTTCGCGACCCGGGCGAGCTGCACGTGGTCCATCGATGCGACGGTCCGAGACAGCAGCGGCACGTCGACGATGCGATCGTCGGACGCCACGATGATCAACACCTCCTTCTGCGACCCCGCAAGCAGTGCGACATCGTCACGCTGGAGGCCGTGAAGGATCCATTCGCGCAATGCGCGCGGGTCGGCGCGGAGCTGGTTGGCGAAGTTCAGCTCAGCCGCGGCGCTGTCAACGTTGTCACCTTCCACCAGGAGCCACTTGTAGATGTCGCTGACCACACGCCGCCTGCTGAGCCAGGACATCGACGGGAAGATCCCGGGGGCCATGAAAGCGCGAATCTGCAGGTGGAAGCGGCGACGCACAAGCGCAGGAGCCAGCAGCGGTGTGTGCAGCAGCACCCTCTCGACCGCGCCGGGTTGCCGCTTGAGCATCGCCATCGCCACCGAAGCTCCGAGGCAGAGTCCACCGAGGTCGAAGCGCTCGACCTGTGCGTCGCGGCATACCGCTTCCACAGCGCTGGCGAGCGCGCCGGCGCTGTGCCGCACATCGCGCAGAGGTGGTGAGGCGCCGCACCCGGGAAGGTCGGGGATGACCAGCGTGCGGATGCGTCCGAGCTCGTCGAACCAGGCCTCGAAGTTTTCCGCCGAGCCCAGGAAACCGTGGCACAGCACCAGCGGCGGCCCCTCGCCGCCGACCAGGTATCGAACCCTGCCGCCGGCGTGGGTGATGAAGCGTTCCTCGAGCTGCGCCACCGTGTGACCTACTGCTCGTCGGTGTCGATCTGCGCGCGCTGCAGGCGTCCGCTGTAGTCGATGTAGATCGACTTCCATTCACTGAACTCGTCGAGCACGTGGCCTCCGGCTTCGCGATGGCCATTGCCGGTGTTCTTGGTGCCGCCAAAGGGCAGCTGGATCTCCGCCCCGATGGTGGGAGCGTTGACGTACACGATCCCGGACTCCAGCTCATGAATGGCCCTGAAGGCGTGACGGAGGTCGTTCGTGTAGATGCTCAGGCTGAGCCCGAACTGCGTCGAGTTGGCGGCGGCCAGCGCTTCGTCCAGCGAGTCGACGGGCAGGATCGCCGTGGTGGGCCCGAAGATCTCCTCCTGGGCGATGCGCATCGAGGTGCTGACATCGCCGAACACCGTCGGCGTGTAGAAGAAGCCCTGGGCGAGGTCTCCGTCCTGCGCAGTCTCTCCCCCGGTGAGCAGGTGTGCGCCCTCCTGGACGCCGATCTCCGTGTACTCGTGGATCCGATGCAACTGGGTCTCGTTGATGACCGGCCCGACGTCGACGCCGTCGTCGAGCCCATCGCCCAGGCGCAGCGCCCGCGTGCGCGCCACCAGCGCATCGGTGAAGTCACCGAGCACCGCCCTGGCAACGATCAGCCGCGATGACGCGGTGCAGCGCTGGCCGGCGGTGCCGAACGCGCCCCACAGCGCGCCCTCGACGGCCAGCTCGATGTCGGCGTCATCCAACACGACGATGCCGTTCTTGCCACCGAGCTCCAGCGACACCTTCTTGAGCATCGAGCCGCAGGTGGCGGCGATCACCCGACCGGTGTCCGCGCTGCCGGTGAAGAAGATGGCCACGGTGCCGGCGTGGCGAACAACCGCTTCGCCAGCCTCCTCGTTGCCGAAGACGACGTTGACGACGCCAGCGGGAAGCCCGGCCTCCTCGAGGATCTCCACGAAGCGCAGCGCGCACAACGGGGTGTCCTCGGCAGGCTTGAACACGACCGTGTTGCCCGCCATCACGGCGGGGAAGATCTTCCACGACGGGATCGCCATCGGGAAGTTCCACGGGGTCACGCAGCCCACCACACCCAGCGGCTCGCGCATGGTCATCGCCCACTTGTTGCGAAGCTCGCTGGGCACGGTCTCACCGAACGCACGGCGCCCTTCGCCGGCGATGAACTTGCCCATGTCGATTGCTTCCTGCACGTCGCCGCGAGCTTCGGTGAGCACCTTGCCCATCTCGCGGGTCATCAGCCGGGCGAGCTCCTCCTTGCGGCTCTCCAAGATGGTTGCGGCAGCGAGGATGATCTCGCCACGCCGGGGCCACGGCGTGGCGCGCCAGCTGCCCAGCGCGCGCCGCGCGGCTGCCACCGCAGCGTCGACATCGGCAGCCGAGCTCTGCGGGAACACGCCGATGATCTCGCCATGATGCGCCGGGTTGCGTGACTCAAACGTCCGGCCGCTAGCGGCGTCGCGGCGCTCACCGCCGATGAGGTTTCCGGTGTGAACCGCCCGCTGCTCGCTGATCATCCGCCCAGCGCCTCCGCGATGCACCGCTCGAGGATGTCGACGCCGCGGTCGAGCTCCTCCTCGCCGATGGTGAGGGGCGGCAGCAGCCGCACCACGTTGTCGTCGATGCCACAGGTGAGCACGAGCAGGTCGTTCTCAACGCAGCGACGCTGCACGTTGGCTGCGATGTCCGGCGCAGGGCTGCGCCCGCGCATGAACTCGATCCCGATCATCAGCCCGAGCCCGCGCACGTCGCCGACCTCGGCGTATCGGTCGCTCCAGCCGCTGAGCCTGTCGATCACCCGTTTCCCGAGTGCGGCCGCGCGCTCGGGGAGCCTCTCGGCGCGCATGGTCTCGATCACCGCGACCGCGGCGGCACATGCAATAGCGTTGCCGCCGTAGGTGGTGCCGTGCTCACCGGGATGCCACGCCGACATCACCGCGTGCGTAGCGACGATGCCGGCGATCGGCAGTCCGTTGCCGAACGCCTTGGCCACGCACATGATGTCGGGCCGCACCCCGCTGTGTTCGACACAGAAGAACCGGCCGGTTCTGCCGAAGCCGCTCTGCACCTCGTCGCAGACGAGCAGGATGCCGTGCTCATCGCAGATCTCGCGCAGACGGGGCAGGAATGCCGGTGGCGGCACCACGAATCCCCCCTCTCCCTGCAGTGGCTCCACCACGATGGCGGCCACCGTGTCGCTCGGAACGGTCGTCTTGAACAGGTGCTCTATCTCGTCGCCGCGCGCGAGGGGACACGGCTGGTCGGCGCGGTGGTCGCAGTAGCGGAAGCAGTGCGGGTAGCGCACGTGGTGAACGCCGGGAAGGAACGGCCCCACCCCATTGCGGTACTTTGACTTGCTCGCGGTCAGGGTCAGCGCGCCGTAGGTGCGTCCGTGGAAACCACCGGTGAAGGCGACGATGTCGGTGCGTCCCGTGGCGCGTCGCGCCAGCTTGATGCTCGACTCCACGGCCTCGGCCCCGCTGTTGTTGAGGAACACCTGGTCGAGCCCATCCGGTGCGATGGCGACGAGCGCGGCGGCGGCGTCGATCATCTTCGGGTTGAGGGTGGTGACCGAGGTGTGCCACAGCTTGTCGACCTGTTCGTGCACGGCCTTGACCACGGCGGGATGGAGATGGCCGAGGTTGGTGACCCCGATGCCGCAGCCGAAGTCGAGGACGTCACGGCCGTCAACCGTGTACAGGTGCGCACCCAACGCGTGGTCGACGACCAGGTCTGTGTAACGCGAGTACGCCGGCGAGATCAACTCCGCGTCGCGCTCTCGCCACACCCCAGCGCTCTCGCTGCGCCGGGCGGCAAGGTCGGTAACCGCGTTCCTCCT
>CAAGKR010401803.1_pt1 | contig 13072 bp, 12 predicted proteins | sample 2556971 | NCBI WGS metagenome assembly CAAGKR01 (sample SAMEA5207829, study PRJEB30636) | soil metagenome | biome: forest; feature: boreal; material: soil | place: USA | collected 2011-09 | depth 1 m | reverse complement strand
CTGCGCGTTATCGCTCAGTGCGGATAGCCAACAAAATAACCATCAACCCATCCCATCCACCCACGTGTCCCCAATCTTTGGAGTAGACCCCCAAAATAGCCCCAAGGAAAGTGGCGGAGGAGGAGGGATTCGAACCCCCGGTGAGCTTGCGCCCACGTCTGATTTCAAGTCAGGTGCCTTAAACCACTCAGCCACTCCTCCGAGTAGCGGATTCAGGCTGTTATTTGGCCAAAGAACGTCAATTGCTTAGGCTCCGGAGGCGGGGTGGCTCGTCAATTCTCCTCGCGGGACCTTAAAGTCCGCATGCAGACGGGGGACGTTCCGGCCGAAACAATTCAGGCTGAACACATACTACAGCGAATAGGCTCCGAAGCGCGACGAGGCAGGCTGCTCCCAATCCCAGCAGAGCGAGGGTTGCGCCGCCGTCGGGCACCGAATTTGAACTGCCGAGGAGCGACTATCTGAAATCGGCGGTGACCGAGCCGGAAGCATTGAGTAGCTTCATAAATTTCAGGTCTTTTTAGAATTTCAGCCGGAGTGTATTTTTTTGCGTCCTGTGACCGGACCCACAAGCAGCGCATGGGACATGGTAAGAATGTGCCGGGAAATTTCATTGATCCCTAAAAATCACTCCTACTAGTTTTTTATCACACTTGCATAGTGATCTTTACGTAATTTAATAGAAACTGCGGATTCAATCGATGTGCGCCAAAAGCGATCTTAATCGGGAGTGCGCTCACCGCGCCCTCAAATTGCTTGGCGCGGGTGTTCGACTCGTTGCGCATCCGCAGCGCAGGATTGGTTTCAAATCGGCCAGGTGATTCGCCAACTGACGGCAAATAACTTCGGCGCTTTGTTTAAGAGTGTGCCGTGGAAATAGATAGGCGTCATCCGAAATACGTAATCCCACGCATCGCCGGGGCGTTTGCCGTGCAACATGCTGTACCCAGAAGTCAATGGAAGCGTATTTAAGCCTGCTCCACTCCAATCCGATGAATGAAACCTCCCATCCCACCCTCGTCCGGCCGTCCAACTCGGGCCCGTTGCCCGCGGTTGCGGCAGGTCGAGTCCTCGTCGTGGACGACGATGACGCCGTGGGACTGGTGCTTTCCCGCGCAATGGCGAGGCTCGGCTTCCGGGCTGAAATTGGAGCCGACGGCCCCAAAAGCCTTTCGCTCTTCAACGTGGATCCGTCCGTGTACGTCCTGGTCCTCCTAGACTTCAAGCTTCCAGGAATGGATTCCAGGGAGGTCTACGAGAAGTTGAGGGAGCAGAGGCCAGACCTTCCCATCGTGCTCATGAGCGGCTACAACCGGCAGGAGGCGCTGGACAAGTCAGCCGGGTTGTATTTCGCCGGCTTCCTGCACAAGCCCTTCAACATGGAAACGCTGGCAGCCGCGCTTCGACACGCAATCGTTCGCTAGTTCCGGCGGGAAAGCAGCGAAAGCAGGTTGAGCAATGCCGCCATGAATGCCGCAAGGTAGGTCAAGGCGGCGGCATCCAATGTCTGGTTGACACCGGGCATCTCGTCCTGGTCGAGGATTCCGAGCGAGACAAGCTGGGTCTTGGCCCTGCGGCTCGCATCGTATTCCACGGGGAGCGTGATGAGCTGGAAAAGTGTCAGCACCGCGAACGCGAGGATCGCGACATTGAGCACCATGCCGCTCAGCCCGCGCGTGAAGAAGAGGCTCCCGATGTAGATGAAGGGAATGATTCCCGCCGCGATCCGCGTCGTCGGCGCAAGCGCCATTCTGAACTCCAGCATCTGGTAGCCCTCCTTGTGCTGGAGCGCATGGCCCGCCTCATGCGCGGCAACGCCGATTGCCGCCAGGCTCGTTCCGCGGTAGTTTTCGGACGAAAGGGCGAGCCTCTTGTGGGCGGGGTCGTAATGGTCGGTCAAACGACCGTCGACCTCGACGATGTCGACGTCGGTGATCCCGGCCCTGGACATGACGGCGGCGGCGGCCTCGCGGCCGCTTATGCCGCCCCGCGATGGGATCTTCGAATTTCTTGAATACGCGCTAGAGACTCGAATCTGCGCGTAAAGGGAAAACCCGATCACGAAGACAAAAAGGAGGGTGAACGTCATCGACGGGACGTAGAAATAGGCGAGTGCGGCGGGAATGAGCATTTGAATCCCCTAAGATTGCCCAAAGCGCCCGTTTTTCAAGTCGCCAGTCCACTCCGCTCGAGAAGCGCCCCCAGGTCGGGATCGCGGCCCATGAAATCGCGGAAGAGCTGGGCGGGATCGGCCGAATTGCCCTTGCTCAGGATGCGCTCCACGAACTCGCGCCCCACTCTCTCGTTGAAGATGCCCTCGCGTCGGAACCGGGTGAAGGCGTCGGCGTCCAGCACCTCGGCCCACTTGTACGAATAATATCCCGCCGCATAGCCCACCGGGTCCGAGAATATGTGGGTGAACCGCCTGACGACCGTGGGCGCGGGAGGCTCGGTCGGCACGAGGCAGTCGGCGATCGAGTCCCGGACGCGCGACTCGATGTCCGCCGCGCCCGAGAATTCCGAGGCCCTCATGTGCAGGAGGAGATCCATCTTCGCAAACGCGACCTGGCGCATTGCGGCGCAGGCGGACCTGAAGTTCTTGGCCGCCGTCATCTTCCTGAACAGGGTCTCCGGAATCGGCGCCCCCGTCTCGAAATGGCGCGCGAACATGTCGAGGCCCTCGCGCTCCCAGCACCAGTTCTCCATGATCTGGGAAGGGAGCTCGACGAAGTCCCAGGCCACGTTTGTCCCGTTGAGCGACTTGATCTCAACCTCGCCCAGGAGGTGGTGGATCAGGTGCCCGAACTCGTGAAAAATGGTCTCAGCCTCCCGGTGGGAAAGGAGCGCCTGGCGCCCCGGGGCGGGAGGCGTCAGGTTGCCGCAGATCAGGGCCAGATGGGGCCTGCGCGAGCCGTCGGGCTGCGGGCCGCCGGTGATCAGGTAGTTCATCCAGGCGCCGGCGCGCTTCGATTCCCTCGGGTGCCAGTCGGCGTAGAAAGATCCGATGTGGCGCCCGCGCGCGTCGTGGACATCGTAATACAGGACGTCGGGGTGCCACGTCTCGACGTCGCCTGCCAGCCGCTCCGTCACGCGGATGCCGAAGACGCGCCCCGCAAGCTGGAAGAGTCCCGCGACGACGCGGTCCATCGGCAGGAAAGGCCGGAGTTCCTCCTCGTCAAAATCGTAGTGCGCGCGCCGGAGGCGTTCCGCGCAGTAGGCGATTTCCCACGGAGCCAGGCGCCCGGCAGGCAGGCCGGCGTCCCGTGCCTTGGACTCCTCAAGCTCGCGGCATTCGCGCGCGAAAGCGGCCGCGCAGCGCGCATGGAGGTCCGTGATGAACTCGAGGGCCCGCTGGCCCGACTTCGCCATGCGCCGGGCAAGGACCAGGTCCGCAAAGTGCTCCTTGCCCAGCAAACGCGCCTTTTCCGCCCGAAGCGCGAGGATCCTAGCGATCAGCGGACTGTTGTCGTGCTGCGGAAGGGAGCCGACCGCGGCGGCCGCGCGCCACATCTCGGCTCGCAGCGCATCGTCGGCCACGTACGTCATGAACGGCTCCGCGGAGGGGTTGTGGAGCGTGAAGCGCCATTGCGGGTGTTCCGCCGAGCCGAGCGCCTTCGCAGCGGCTTCCGAAAGCGCGCGTGCCTTGGCGTGTGCGGGAAGGCCAGCGAGCCGGGACTCGTCGCTGACCACAAGCTGCCAGGCATTTGTCGCGTCGAGCACATTGTCCGAATAGTTCTGCGTCAGCTGGGCGAGCTCGGACTGGAGGGCCTCAAGGCGGCCGCGGCCCTCGGCCGGCAGGTCGGCGCCCGCCTCGCGGAACTCGGCAAGGGTCTCGCCCATGAACCGGGCGCGAACCGCGTCGATGCCGGCGGCTGCGTGCATCTCGGCAAAGGCCTTGAGCCGGGCCCAGAGGGCGGGACGCAGCGCTATCCTGGCGCTGAAGGCCGAGATCTTCGGCAGCGCCCTGTTGTGGGCCTCGCGTAGCTCCGGGGTATCCGCGACGGACTGCAGGTGCGTCACGCGGGTCCAGGCTCGGTTGAGGGCGTCCGTCGCCTCGTCGAGAGCCAGGAACGTGTTCTCAAACGTGGGCGCCTCGCAGGAGGTCTCAACCGCCTCAAGGGCCGCCTCCGCCCTGTCGAGCGCCGCCTGGATGGACGGCTCTACGAGGGCGGGCTTGAGCGCCGTCCAGCGGATGTGGAACGAGGGATCGAGGAAGGGGTTCTCCGGCATCGCCCTTACCAACCGTAGGTCGCGCCAAAAGACAACTGCCTGCGCGAGGCAGGAACGCCGGGCACGGACTGGAACGCGCTGTTCCAGAGGTTGTCGACCAGAAGTGAAAACTCCAGCTTCCGCATCGAGGTCGGATGCCAGTACAGCCCGAGCGAGCTCAAAAAGGCGTCGTTCCCACCCTGGCTTCTCAGGCTGTCCGGCTCCTGTATCCTCACCGCGTTGTCGAGGCGAAGCTCGAGGTTCTCGGTCAGCTGAGTCGTGAATGCGGCGGTGAGGCGCTGGCGGGCGTAGTTGAGGGCGTAGAAGCTCGCCGTGATGTCCGCGTTGCCGTAGTTGGCTTCCTTTGCGAGGGCCGTGTAGCCGAGAACCACCGTGACGAGCCCCCAGGTCTGCCTCGCCTCCAGCTCGAATCCCTTGGTGTCGATGTTGACGGGATTGGCTGCCCTTCCAAAGACGCCGTTCGTGTACGTCCAGTCGACAAGGTTCTCGTCGCGGCGGTAGAAGACGGCGGCCTTCCCCGTCCATCCCCATAGGCTGCCGCTCATTCCCGCCTCCGTGTCGCGGCTCGTCTCGCGTCCCAGGTTAGGATTGCCGAGGAAAAGGCCGGCCGTGGGGCTCGAGTCGAGCGCCGTGTACGAGGGCATCTCCGTTGTCACCGAGTAGCTGGCGTAGATTCGGCTGAGCGAGCCCGAGTTCCATGTGCGCGAGAGCTCGGCGACCGGCGAAAAGACGGCGCTCGATCGGTCCGAGTCGTCGTAGCTGCCGCCCGCCTTGAGCACGATCAGGCCGCCCTCGGCCACCCATTGCTCCTCGGGCACGAGCGAGAGCTTCTTGAGCGTGCGGCTGTGGTAGCGCCCGAAGATCAGCGACGTAGACCTGAGCGAGTCGGTCGTCTCCTCCGCGTGATAGTTGAGCAGCACGCCCTCCAGCTCCTGACGGCCTCCCGCCGCGACGCCGTACTCCCAGGTGGTGTGCTGGTAGGGGTGGACCGGCCCGATCGGGGCGAACCGGTTGAACGCATAGTCGTCCTTGTTCCGCCGGTAAAAAGCCCCGCCCTCAAAGAACTGTCCCTGCCCAAGGTCCTCCCTCGTGTTGGCGGCGACCAGTACGGTCTGCAGGTTCTCGGTCTCGTCCGAGTCGAACGGGGTGTAAAGGTTCGGCCAGCCGAAGAAGCTCGCCTGGTATCCCGCGAAAAGGTCGGAGACCGAGCCCGGTGCGACGTACTCCACCCGCGCGTCCGCCCGGTCAAAATGAAAGTCGCCGAAGGGCACGGTGCCGTCCCCCGAGGAGCGGGCCCAGTCCGCGTCAGCCGAAAGATGGCTCGCGCCCTTCCCGGCGAATCCCTGGTAGACCTCCTCGCGCGATAAACCATCGTCGCCTATGGCGGCCGTGGCGAACCCGCCGGCACCGATAGGCTTCCATTCGTAGGCGACGTCCCCGCCAGTCGCGTTCATCGAGTCGGTGGCGAAAGCGGCCCCGGTCTGGACCTGCGGCGCGCCGAGCATCTCCGGGGCGATCGGGAGCTCCATCAGGTAATGGCCTGTCTGGGGATCAAAGATCGACAGCGACCCGACCTGCAGGCCCGTGTTCTCAAAAGTGTCGCCGCGGATTGTGATGTCGGCCTGCGCCTCGGCCGTATTGCGGGGCTCGAGGTCGACGAGCGGATCATACCGGAGCGCGGACACCGGCATCGCGAACGCTCCCGCGGGCGCCTGGTTGGCGACGCTCGGCGAGTACACGGTGACAGCGGGAAGGCTGCCTTCGGACTGCGCTCGCAGGGTCGCGGCGCCGAGCGCAAGGAGCGACGCGAAACGAAGGCAGGACGAGAGGGCGGGCTTCACCAGGGCAGACCGCTAACAGGCGGACGCCAAAAAACAAGCCTCTCGTTAACGCAATTCCGCGAATTGCCTAACAATGAGCCGCGTCGCCCTATGCCTTGTCGCCGTCGTCGCCTATCGCCTCGACCGGGCAGCCCTCGAGGGCCTCCATGCACAGGGCGATGTCCTCCTCGGTCTCGGGTTGCTTGTGGACGAACGAGTGGCCGCCCTCGTCATTTCGGGTGAAGAAATTCGGCGCGGTCTCGCGGCAGAGGTCGCAGTCTATGCACTGCTGGTCGACGTAGAACCGTCCCAGTGCGTTCTGCGCCCATTTGTCTGCTTTGTTGGCCATAGGTGCGATAGAAGGGACAGCGACCCAGCTGGTCTGTCAAGGGGGTATCTGGGCGGCCGCCGGCAACAGGCGGGCGGCGGCCGAAACCGGCGCAGGCTGGCTCAATTTCCCCATGGCGGCTTGTATTTGGCGCCTCGAAGGATACGATGGATCCATGCTGCAGGATCGCCCCTATATGCGCGACAGTTACGACAGGCCCCGCACCAGCGTCCTGACATGGCTTGTTTCGGCGATTCTGGCTGTTTTCCTGGTGCAGAACCTCCTCGCCCATTTCGCTCCGGCCACTGGGAACTCGTTCGACGGCGTGCTCGGGCTGTCCGCGCCGGCACTCAAGGCGGCCTTCGCGTGGACGCTTGTGACGTATGGGTTTCTCCATGACACCGGCATCCAGGTGCTGGTCTACCTGCTCACCATATATTTCGTCGGGCGGGAGGTGCTTCCGATCCTGGGAACGCGCCGGTTCATCGGCTTCTATGCATCGGCCCTTGCGGGGGGCGGCCTCGTCTGGACCGCCGTGCACTGGAAGCACCCCGAGGTCCTGTTCGGCGCTTCGGCTGCCGTATGGGCGCTCGGCATGCTCTACGCGTGTTTCTACCCGAACCGGGAGGTTACCCTCCTTCTTTTTTTCGTCCTGCCCGTCACGTTCAAGCCGAAGCACCTCGCTTACGCCATGGTTGGGGTCGATCTGTTCGGGTGCGTTTTCTACGAGATGCTCGGGGCGGCCTCCCCGTTCGGAATCGCCGCCCATTCCGCGCATATCGGCGGCATGGCCGTCGCCTGGATCTATTTCCGCTACCTGCACGACTCGACCTGGGGATTCGCGCGGGCCAGGGCCGAGATCGAGCTTCCCCGCTGGGTGAAGCAGCGGACGACGAAGGCGACGGCGCCTGCCACGAACTACAGCGTGAATATCGGCGGCCGCGGACACCTGCGGGCCGAGGTGGACCGGATCCTCGACAAGATCAACAGCGACGGGTTCGGGTCGTTGTCCGCCGACGAAAAGAAGCTGCTGGACGAGGCTCGTGACCTGATTGGCCGGCGCTAGGCTCACCGGCCGGTGTGGCTTCATGGCGAGCGGCATCCCCGTGGCGGCGCCGCCCGTACGTACGTAAAGCGGGCGTATAACTACCATAAAATGCCCTCCCACCTTGAATTCCGTCCACTCCCGTGAAACATTTTGGTCCCTTGGTCCGTCTGACTCACAATTCAGTGACATTTAACGCATGATCTTCCCGTCCGTTCCCTTGCGTCGCTGGCTGGCGCCGTGCATCCTTGTTCTTTCGGCTGCCGGCCTCTTCGGATCGGACCTGAACTTCACCACGCCGGACACGCTCTCCACGGAGGCGCAGGCGCTGGTGCTTCTTCTGGAGCAGGCCCATTACAACCGCGACGCGGTTCACAGCGGCGACTACGCGCAAGTCATTCCGGAATACATGAAGGCGCTCGATGGCCAGCACCTCTTCTTTATCGACGGCGACCGGGCGCAGTTCGCCAACCGCTTCGCCAAGAATGTCTACTACAACGTCGACTACCTGGGGAAGATCGACGCTGCCTACGACATCTTCTATGTCTATGACGACCGCGTCACCGCGCGTGTCGGCTGGATATTTGGAGAACTGAAGAAGAACATCGACTTCACGACCCAGGACAACTTCAGGGTCGACCGCTCTGAATCCCAGTGGCCGACGACGGCCGCCGAGGCCGACGAACTCTGGAGGAAGCGCCTCAAGTTCGAGGTGCTCGGGGAGCTTCTGAACAACAAGAATCTCGACCAGGCGCGCGAGGTTGTGCGCAAGCGCTACGAGAGGCTCCTAAAGAACGTCGGCGAAACTGAGGGTTCGGAGCTGGCCGAGACCTTCCTCACCACGATCGCCGGCCTGTACGACCCCCACTCCACCTATTTCTCGGCGGATACCTACGAGGACTTCGGGATCCAGATGAAGCTCAAGCTCGTCGGGATCGGCGCCATGCTCGGCCTGGACGAGGACATCTGCACCGTTAAGGAGATCGTTCCGGGCGGACCCGCCGACCTGGGCCGCCAGCTCAAGCCGAACGACAAGATCATTGCCGTCGCTCAGGGCGACGCCGAGCCGGTTGAGATCGTCGGCCTGAAGCTACGGAAGATCGTGGACCAGATCCGCGGCGACAAGGGCACGCGCGTGCGCCTCATCGTGCAGCCCGCCGACGCGACGGATAGTTCGGTCCGAAAGGAGATCGTGATCACGAGGGACGTCGTCAAGCTCGACTCCGCGCGGGCCCGCGCGGCGGTCTTCCAGGTTCCCGGCGTCGACGGAAAGCCCGTCCCGCTCGGGGTGATCACGCTTCCCGAGTTCTACGGGCCGGCCGACGACGGTGACACAGATACGGACAAGACAAGCGCAAGCGACGACGTCGCCAAGCTGATCGTCGACCTCAAACAGTCCAACGTGCAGGGGATCGTGCTCGACCTGAGGCACAATGGCGGCGGCTACCTAAGCGAGGCGATCGAGCTGGCCGGGCTTTTCATCCACAAGGGCCCCGTGGTCCAGGTGAAGGGATACGACGGTGAGATCCAGGTGGACACCGACAAGGCCGAGAACCTCTCCTATGACGGGCCGATGGCATGCCTCGTCGACCGCTTCAGCGCATCCGCGTCGGAGATCGTCGCCGGGGCGCTCAAGGACTACGGGCGCGCGGTCGTTATCGGCGACAGTTCGACCCATGGCAAGGGCACGGTCCAGGCCACCTTTGAGATGAAGCGCATCTCCCATGAGTTGGCGCGCTCGCCCGCGAAGACCGGCGCCGCCAAGATCACGATCCAGAAATTCTATCTGCCCGACGGGTCCTCGACGCAGCTTAAGGGCGTCGTCTCGGACATCGTCCTCCCGTCGGTCGACGAATTCCTTCCCATTGGCGAATCCGACCTGCCCCACGCGCTCGTCTGGGACAAGATAAAGACAAGCTCGTTCGACGGCGCGCCCATCAACGGGAAGGTTCTTTCCCGACTGCAGGCGGAAAGCGCAGCCCGCCAAGCGAGCCTTGATGAGTTTGCCTATGTCCGGAAATACGTCGAGTGGTTCAAGGTGCGCCAGGCGGAGAAGCTCGTCTCGCTCAACTTGGAGGAGCGCCGGAAGCAGAAGTTGTCGGATGACGCGTTCCGCAAGGAGATCAAGGCCGAGCGCGAGGTCCTCGCGAAGGCCGACTACCCCTTCCAGGAGTTCAGGCTCGGACCCCCGCTTCCCCCGAAGATCGTAGCCCCCAAGCCGAAGGAGGGAGCCGTTGCGGTTTCAGTGGCCGGAGAAAATGGGGCCAAGGCCGCAAAGGCGGCCCCTGCGGCCGACACGGACGATGACGATGCGGCCAACATGGACGAGGACGCAAACGTCGACGCCTATGGCAAGGTGGACGTCCCTCTGCGCGAGGCCCTGAGGGTCGTTGACGACGCGATCGAGCTCGGGCGCAACCACGAGTACTGGGCGAGCAACCACCCACCGCTGACTGCGGTCGCGAAGGGCTGAGCCCTTTTCATCACCGCCAGGCCAGGAAGAACCGGTCCCGGCCGGTGAGGTCCTGGAGCGACTCACTCCGGGAAAAGCCCGCCGATAGCGCCGCCGCCGCCGCAAGCGCGTGGTGGGCGATTCCCGTCTCCAGGGCGAGCATCCCCCCGGGCGCAAGGGCAGCGGCCGAGCCGGCGATGATCTTCTCAATGTCCGCGAAGCCCTCCGCTCCCGAGGCGAGCGCCCGAACCGGCTCGTGGTCGCGAACCTCCGGGGCCGCCGCCGCGGCCTCGGCTTGTGAAAGATAGGGCGGGTTGGACGCGATGAGGTCGAAGGCCGTGCTGCGAGACAGACGGTCAAACCAGTCGGACTCGACGAACGCGATCCTGCCGGCAAGTCCGGTTGATTCAGCATTCTCGGCGGCGAGGGAAAGCGCCTCGGAGCTCAGGTCAGCCGCCGTAACGCTGGCGCCCGGGAATGCCCTGGCGAGCGCGAGTGCGACCGCGCCGCTGCCCGTGCCGAGGTCCAGGATCCGGCCCGGGGCCACTGCGCACTTGGCGACCACCGTTTCGACGAAAAGCTCGGTCTCGGGGCGCGGTATCAGTGCCCGCCGGTCGGTCTTGAGGGTGAGACCCGAGAATTCCATGACGCCGATGACGTATTGGAGCGGCTCGCGCCGGCCCCGGCGGCGGACCAGCTCGCGGATCACCGCGAGCTCGGCGTCGGAGACCGGCCGCTCGAATTCAAGGTACAGCCTCATCCGGGCGAGCCCGAGCGCGTGTCCGATGAGCAGTTCCGCATTCAGTCGTGGCGACTCGATTCCCTTCGAGGCGAAGAATTCAGAGGTCTTCTTTACGACCTCAAGGACCTTCAGCATTTGGGGGCGCTTCGCCGTGGGCGGGATGACCCGGCCGGGTTTAGCCGAGCTCGCCGGACGGCTTCACGAGCTCGTATGATCGGCCCTCGAGCGCGGCCAGGCGCTCCTCGTAGTGCGCCTTCTGGAGCCCGTCGATGAGCGGACCGATTGCGCCCTCCATTATCTGGGGAAGTCCGTGCAGCGTCAGGCCGATCCGGTGGTCGGTGACCCGGTTCTGCGGGAAATTGTAGGTCCTGATCCTCTCGCTGCGGTCGCCCGATCCGATCTGGCTCTTTCGCTCCGCGGCGTACTTCGCCTTCTCCTCGTCCTCCCGCAGCTTGAGGAGGCGCGAGCGCAGAACGGTGAGGGCGCTCGCCTTGTTCTTGAGCTGGGACCGCTCATCGGCGCACTGGACGATGAGCCCGGAGGGCTTGTGGAGGATCTGGACGGCGGAATCGGTGGTGTTGACACCCTGGCCGCCCGGCCCGCTCGCACGGCAGACCGTGATTTCGAGATCCTGCGGGTTGATCTGGATATCGACCTCCTCTGCCTCGGGCAGCACCGCGACCGTCACCGTCGACGTGTGGATCCGCCCGCTGGCCTCGGTTACCGGCACGCGCTGGACCCGGTGGACGCCGCTCTCCCACTTCAGCTGCTTGTAGACGTCGGCGCCGACAATAAGGAAAGCCACCTCCCGGAGTCCGCCCCGCTCGGTGTAGCTGCTGCTCATGGGCTGAACCTTCCATCCCCGGCCATCGGCGTACCTCTGGTAGCACCGCGAAAGCTCGGCGGCGAAGAGCGCCGCCTCATCGCCGCCCGTCCCCGCCCGAATTTCCATGACCGTGTTGCGGGAATCCGACGCCTCGGGGGGAATCATCGATAGAAGGATGATCTCCCGCAGCTCACGGGCGCGTTTCTCCAGGGCGGGAATTTCGGCCGTTGCCAGCTCCCGAAGTTCGGCTTCGCCGGAAGCCTCCTTGGCCAGCGCCGCGGCGTCCTGCAACTCTCGTTCAACCTGGGTGTAGTCCCGGTGGTCCTCAACGAGCTTGCGGAGCTTCTGCTGTTCGCGGGTGACATCCGCGGCCCGGCGCTGGTTGGCGTAAAACGACGGCTCCGCCATCTGCGCATCGAGTTCCTCGAGGCGCCTCTTAAAGGGGAAAATGTCGGGAAGGGCGTCCATGGCTGCTATTTGCGAATTGCGCGGGCCGCGACCTGAGGCATAGCATGCCGCCTCACGCACGCATGGCCGCGACGCTCTTCACACAGAACATTATCGCCTGCATCTGGGATTTCGACAAGACCTTAATCCCCGATTACATGCAGTCGCCCCTTTTCCGGCGCTACGGCGTCGACGAGGGGACTTTCTGGGCGGAGACAAACGCGCTGGTCGAGAATTACCGGCGGCGCGGGTATGCCCTGTCCGGCGAGATCAGCTACCTCAACCACCTGCTGACGTACGTCCTCGCCGGCCAAATGGCCGGCCTCAACAACCAGGTCCTCTTGAAGTGCGGCGAGGAGATTCGCTTCTATCCGGGCCTTCCGGAGTTCTTCGGCGCGTCCAAGGCCTGGCTCGCGGACAAGGCCGAGTACCGCAAGCACGACATCCGCCTTGAGCACTACATCGTCAGCACGGGACTGGCCCAGATGATCAGGGGCAGCGCGATCGCCTCGCACGTGGACGGGGTGTGGGGCTGCGAGTTCATCGAGAACCCGCTGCAGCCCGGCTTCCTCCAGCAGAAGGAGCTCGAGCTGACCGCTGACGCGGAGATCGCCCAGATCGGGATGGTCATCGACAACACGACGAAGACGCGGGCTCTCTTTGAGATAAACAAGGGCACCAACAAGAACGCGGCGATCGACGTCAACTCAAGGATAGCGGCTGAGGACCGCAGGATACCCTTTCAAAACATGATCTACATCGCCGACGGCCCAAGCGACGTGCCGAGCTTCTCCGTCGTGAAGGGCAACGGCGGAAACGCATACGGTGTCTACAACCCCGCGAAACCCGAGGAATACGCGCAAAACGACCGGCTGCGCCAGGTCGGCCGGATCGACCATTACGGGCCGGCGGACTACACGGCGACAAGCAGCACGACCCAGTGGCTGCGCCTTCAGATCCATGAGATCTGCGACCGGATCGTGAGGGACCGGGAGGCGGCCGTCGCCCAGAGGACGGCGAGACCCCCTCGGCACTTGAATCCAACCCCGAAGGAGGACGCCGCGCGCCGGGCGCCCAAGGCGCCGGAGCAGTCCAAATTCCTTGAGTGACCCCTAGATAACATGGGGCGGACAAGCAGCGCGCGAAGCGCCAAGCTGTCCGCGTCATGATTACCAATCAAAT
>CAAGKR010118859.1_pt1 | contig 13076 bp, 8 predicted proteins | sample 2556971 | NCBI WGS metagenome assembly CAAGKR01 (sample SAMEA5207829, study PRJEB30636) | soil metagenome | biome: forest; feature: boreal; material: soil | place: USA | collected 2011-09 | depth 1 m | reverse complement strand
GGTGGCATCTTCGACGCACCCCCGAGCCGATGTCCCGAAGCCGCCCCTACCGCTGGTCGCCGCTAGCCAGACCGTCCAGTGCGTGCCTCCGCCTTCCGGTGGGGTGGGGCCCTGGTCTGGGTCGAAAATTGTGGCTCCGATAGGCCAAATTGGTTTGTCGGTCACATGAGATTCGCGCCGGGGATTCGACAGGGAACACAGTCAGACTGTCGGCTATCGGGATGGTCGGGATGCGTGACTGAAAACCGGAGCCACCCGTTCGATTTTAGGAGACTCCGACTTTCGAACCGTGAGCGCTAAGACCAAAACCCTCGGACATTAGCGAACATTCGGAGGCTCGACGAGATGGCACGACTCCTGAATGGCAGGTCAGCGATCTTCTGATAGCTGACCTTTCACTCGGAGGCGAGCGTGCTGAAATTCGATCGGACGAAGCTTGCGTTGAATCTCGTGGTGGTCCTCGGACTCTCGACGCTGATTGGCTGCGGCGTGCCGCCGGGCAGCAATGGCGCGGGGTCGAATGATGCCGCCGGTTCCGTGGCATTGGTGCTCCAGGGCTCGCTGGGAACCATCAACACGTTTGCATATTCGATCACCGGACCGGCCACCTACTCAGGGACGATCAACGTCGCGGGCTCGTCGACGGTCGCCGCGGTCATCGGCAACATCGCTGGGGGCACGGGGTATGCGCTCACACTGACCGGAACGTCCATCGACGCAAAGACCAGCTGCGCGGGCGCTTCGGCGTTGTTCAACGTCGTCGCGGCCGCCACGACCTCCGTGTCGGTGCCGATCGACTGCCGTGGCACCCCCACGACCGGAAGCGTCCTGGTGAACGGTACGATCAACATCTGCCCGAGGGTCTCCTCTGTCAGCGCAAGTCCGCCCACCGGGAACGTCATCGCAATCTCAAGCGTCGCCGACGATCCCGACAACGGACCGCAGCCCCTCTCATACAGCTGGACGACGACCTCCGGCACGCTGAGCAACGCCGCGGCGCAGAACCCGACGCTGACCTGCACGGCCCCGGGCGCCGCGTCGCTGACCCTGACCGTTTCCGACGGCGAACCCACGTGTAACGCCACCTTCAACCTGCAGGTGGCTTGCCCGCCCGACTCCGCGCTCGCCGAGACGGCGTGGGTCGAGATCGGGGCCAACAACCAGGCCATCGCACGGCTCCTCACGCCGTACGCCGTGTGCCCCTCGATCACGGTCAACGGGGTTTCGAGCCCCATGACCGTCCGGGCGCTTCCGGCCACCGAGCCGTGGCGGACGACCAGCACGGATTCGACGGTCACCGCGGCGATGACGTCGGGGAACTCCAAGCAGTCGGTCTTCACGTCGACGACCTGCGAGCTCCTCCTCCCCGCTGGGGCGACCACGGCCACGGTGGCCGGTATCAACCTGCCGCTGCCGAAGCCGGTCGTCAACCGCGTGGTGATCCTCGGCGACACCGGGTGCCGCATTTCTATCGGGAACGTCTACCAGGCCTGCGGCGATCCGACGCAATGGCCCTTCTCCGTCATCGCGTCGGCGACCGCCGCCCTGCAGCCCGATCTCGTGCTTCACGTTGGCGACTACGAATATCGCGACAACCCCTGTCCTGCAGGTAACACTGCCTGCGCCGGGCAACCCTGGGGCTACGGGTCCGATGCCTGGGTGGCGGACTTTTTCGCGCCGGCGGCGCCCCTTCTCGCGGCCGCGCCGTGGGTTATGGTCCGCGGGAACCACGAGGTCTGCAACCGCGCCGGCCAGGGCTGGTACCGCTACCTCGACCCGAACCCATTCGACAGCACCGACGTCAAGACCTGTGACGTTCCGGCTAACGACACCACCGGCAATTACAACGATCCATGGGCGGTCTCGTTCGGGGACACGCAGTTCATCGTGTTCGACTCGGCGAACACCTCGAAGACCGCCTATTCGCCCGCCGCATTCATGCCCTACACGACCGAGCTTGCTGAAGCGGCAGGCTTGGCGAGCACGAATCTGCTGAACATCTTCGCCGTCCACCACCCGGTGCTCGGCTACACTGCGGCCAACCCGCCCACTATCGGTAACCCCGGTCTGCAATCCGTCATGAACGCGGCGTACCCAGGCAACTACTACCCGCCAAACATCGCGATCGCACTCCACGGCCACGTGCACGACTTCCAGGCTCTCAATTTCTCGAGCAACCATCCGGCAACCTTCGTTGCTGGTAACGGCGGCGATAACCTGGACTCGGCGCTGCCCGCCACGTTCAACCCCAACAGCGACCTGCCGGCTCCGAACACCGTGGTCAACGCGTTTGCCTACTCGCAGGAGTTTGGCTTCATGGTGATGGACCGCGTGGGCGCCGTGGGTGCGAAGAACTGGAAGTTCTCCTCCTATCGCACGAACGGTACGCTCATCGCGGCGTGCAGCATGGCGGCGCCGATCGCCTGCAGCGGCACCTGCGACAGCACTCCCGGTAGCCAGATCACCTGCACCGACGGCAGCGGCAACGTGGTCGGTAGCTACGAGAACATCCCGTAGCCGGAGAGCTTCTTCGATCGGCCCGGGACGCTTGTAAATTAGAGGGGCGATTTCTGGGGTCAAAGGCCGAGGCGCAACCTGAAGAAAGAAGCGGCATCCTGGCGGCGCCTGGCAACGGGCGCCGCGCTCGTCTTGGGTCTGGGCGCGTGCAGGAAGAGTGCGCCGCCCCCCGCGCCGAAGCCGACCATCGAGGAGGCTTGGGCGGCGGCGAAGATCCCGAAGCTCCCCCGCTTGGCGGTGATACCGGCCCGGCGAACGAATGTCCTTCCGGTGCCGCCCCGCCAGGGACCGCCGGATGATCCGGTGCTCGTGGCGCTCGGCAAGAAGATCTTCTTTGACGGGCGCTTGTCCGAGCCGCCCGGCACGAGCTGCGCGAGCTGCCACGATCCCGCGCGCGCCTTTTCCGGAGGCCACGGCTCCCGCATCGGCGTTCCTCTCGGGAGCCGTCCCGCGCATTTCGCCCGGCGCTCGACACCGTCCGTCCTCTACATGAGGTACGTACCCAAGTTCCACTATTTTGAGGACGATGAGGCTCCGGCCCCGGAGCCGCGCGGCGGTTTCTTCTGGGACGGGCGCTCCGATACGCTCGTGGAGTTGGCGCGGCAGCCTCTCTTCAACCCCGACGAGATGAACGCTGGGACCCCGCGGCATCTCGCTGCCAAGATCGCCGGGGGGCCTTACGCGAAGGAGTTCCGAGGTGCGATCGGTCCGTCTTCGGATCCGGAGGCGGTTCTGCGCGGGGTCGGCGTGGCTCTTGAGGCTTATTTGAAGAGCGACGAGATGACGCCGCAGAGCTCGAAGTACGACGCCTACGTTCGCGGCCAAGCGACTCTGACGGAGCAAGAGAGGCGAGGTCTGGAGACCTTCAAGGACCGACGCCGCGGCGCCTGCTCTGGGTGCCACCGCCTGGCCGAAACCTCGAGCAACCCGGCGGAGTCGGTGTTCACCGATTACGGGTACGATGCGGTCGCCCTCCCCCGCAACCGCGACCTGCCCGGAAATCGGAATGCCGCGCACTTCGATCTCGGCCTTTGCGAGCGCAAGGACAAGACGAACCCGTCGGACGACGAGAAGTGGTGCTCGAGCTTCCGCACGCCGTCGCTGCGAAACGTGGCGGTTCGCCAGAGCTTCGGGCACAACGGCGTATACAAGACGCTGCGCGAGGTCGTGAAGTTCTATGCCTTGCGCGCGGTCGCGCCGGGCCGCATCTACCCGGCGGGGCAGAAGTTCGACGACGTGCCGCCGAAATACCGTGCCAACGTCAACATCTACGCCCCCATCTACAACCGGCGGGAGGGCGCTCCTGCGCCGCTGGACGATGACGACATCGATGCGATCGTGGCCTTCTTGGGGACCCTGACCGACTCGCCTTACGTCCAGACACGCGAACCCTTGAAGGGTTCCCTCGCCCTCCCGCGACGGGCTCCGCCAGGCACGGCCCGGCTCCGGCCAGCCGTCATGGTGGCGGGGCCGGTAGCCCAGTCGCCGTCTCGGTGAGGCACTAGCACGTTGACGACACTTGTCGGGCGAACGCTCCGCGGCGCCGCAGTCCTGTCGGCGGCCGCTATCGGTCTCGCCGGGTTCGCGCCCGAACGCCGCGCCTTCGCCCATGCGGTCGGCGTTTCCAGCGGCGAGTATCGCCTTGACGGCAAGATGCTGTACGGCGACCTCGGGATGGCCGGTCGGGAGCTGGCTCGCTTGTTGCCCGCGATCGATATGGACCACGATGGGTCGATCGATGCCGAGGAGCTGGCCGCGGGTCGCGAGGCCGTCGCACGCGCGGTGGTGGGCGGCGTGACCGTGAAAGCCGATGCCGAAGCCTGCCCGGGATCGCTCGACCGGGCGTGGGTGCTGGAGGGCGAAGGCGGCGTCGTCTTCCAGGTGCACTACACGTGCCCGACGTTTCCCGGTCGGCTCACGCTGGCGGCGCCGATTCTCGACGCCCTGGCCCCGGGGCACCGCCACCTGGCGCGCGTCTTCCGCGCGGGGAAGGCGCAGGTCCAGGTGCTCGATCGGGCCCACGCCACCTGGACCTTGGACGCAGCGAGCCCGAGGTCGAGCACGGCCAAAATGGCTAGCCAACTTGCTTGGTCGATGTTCAAGCTGGGGGTCGAGCACATCCTCACCGGCGCCGATCACCTGGTTTTCTTGCTCGGCTTGATCCTCGTGGGCGGTAGACTCCGCTCGCTGCTGGGTGCGGTGACCGCCTTCACGCTCGCGCATTCGATCACCCTGGCGCTTGCGTCCCTCTCCGTGTTCGTTCCGAGCCCACGGCTCGTCGAGCCCGCGATCGCGCTGTCCATCGCGTACGTCGGCGTCGAGAACCTCTTCGTCAAGGACGCGAGCAAGCGCTGGCGGATCACCTTCCCGTTCGGGCTCATCCACGGGTTCGGGTTCGCGGGCGCGCTACGCGAGATTGGGCTGCCGCACGGACAGGTCCCGATCGCCCTCGTGTCGTTCAACCTGGGCGTCGAGATAGGGCAGCTCGGCGTCCTCTCGATCGCGGTGCCCCTCACGCTCGCCGCTCGCCGCGCCGCTTGGTTCGGGGCCCGTGGCGTCAAGGCCCTGAGCGTAGCCATCGCGCTCGGCGGCGGGGTGCTGTTCGTCGTGCGCCTCGTCGCCCGGTAGGTCGGATTCGCGCGACCCGATCCTCCGGTCGGAGAGGGCGCGGGGTCCGTGGACGGGGTAAAAGCGGGGGCGTGAAGCGGCCCCCATCGGCCAACCTACGCGGGGGCCTCCTCGCCCTGATCGCGGCTATCGCGTTTGGCGCGACCACGCCGATCGTTGCGCTTGCCGGTCGAAACGTTGGAGCGCTGCTTACCGCGTCGCTCCTTTACGCGGGCGCGTCGTTGTCGGCTCTCGGACAGCGCGCGCCGTCCGGCGCGGGGGGCGCGCGGTTGCGACGCGCGCAGGTCGTTCGCCTCGGCGTCGTCTCTTTTTTTGGCGCAGCGGTGGCGCCGACGCTGCTCGCCTGGGGGCTGCAGCGGACCGGCGGCCTGACCGGCTCGCTCCTGCTCAACCTGGAGGCGGTCTTCACTGCTCTCCTGGCGCGGGCCATTTATCGCGAGCCCATCGGACGTCGGGTCGGCCTGGCGCTCTGCCTCATGGTGATCGCGGGTGGGCTCCTGGCTGCCGACGCCGCCAGCGGGGCCGCGAGCTGGAGCGCCACTGGCGCCCTGGCGGTGAGCGGCGCGACGCTGGCGTGGGCGCTCGATAACATTCTGACGCGTCCTCTTTCCGAAGAAGCCCCGCTCACCATTGTGGCGCTCAAAGGGGCGCTCGGCGCTCTGCTGACCGGCGGTGCGGGGCTCATCATGCGCGAAGCGCTGCCCTCCCCCACACGCGCCCTCGTCCTCCTCGCCTGCGGGGCGACGGGTTATGGACTCAGCCTCAAGCTCTATCTCCTCGCCCAGCGCGCCGTGGGCGTGGCCCGAACGGGATCCATCTTCGCCGTGGCGCCATTCGTGGGCGCGGCACTGGGCTGGGCGCTGGGATTTCGCGCCGCCGGTCCGCTCGCTGCGGCCTCTGCCGTGCTGTTTGGCGTCGCGGTCACCCTGCACCTCACCGAACGCCATCGCCATCGGCATCGCCACCAAGCCATCGATCACGCGCATTCGCACCGCCACGACGACGGCCATCACGATCATCGGCACGAGCCGCCCGTCTTCGGCGAGCACGCGCACCATCATCACCACGACGCCGTCGAGCACGACCACGAGCACGCCCCGGACCTGCACCACGGGCATGACCACCCGCCGCCGAACGGCGACTCCGGCGGGTAAACACGCGATCGCTACCAACCAACAAGCCGCGCGCGGCCAAACGCCGCTGGCCGACTTCGGCGGCCGGCTGTGTCTGCCGAATGGCGGGCAGCGTCGGACCGGGTCGCTTCCGCTCAACCAGCCTAAGTCCCTAAGATCTTTGGGGGAGCATCGGGGAATGGTACTTTAGGCGCCGGCATGGCGTCGCACGGGCGGTACACCATCCTGGGCAAGCTGGCCGACGGCGGGATGGCCGAGATCTTTCTGGCCACCCAGCATGGGGCGGAGGGTTTCGAGAAGACCGTGGTGTTGAAGCGGATCCTCACCCAGTATTCGGCCGACCCGCAGTTCCGCAACATGCTGCTCGACGAGGCGCACATCTCGATGAGCCTCCAGCACGGCAACGTGGTCCAGGTCCTGGATCTGGGCGTCGCGGCAGGACGTTATTTCTTGGTGCTGGAGCTGGTGGATGGTTGGGACCTAGAGAGGATCCTGCAGCGCGCGCACGTCGCCGGGATGGTCTGGCCGGCCGCGCTCGGGCTCACGGTCGTCGCCGCGGTCTGCCGCGGGCTCGCGTACGCGCACGGAAAAGCGCGAGACGGCAGGCCGCTCGGGATCGTCCACCGCGACATCAGCCCCAACAATGTGCTGCTGAGCGCGGAGGGGGAGGTGAAGCTGGCCGACTTCGGCATCGCCAAGGCGCAGCGCAAGCGCGAGCAGACCGCGGCCGGCGTCATCAAGGGGAAGGTCGCGTACATGTCGCCCGAGCAGGCGATCGGAGGCGCCATCGACCGCCGGTCGGACATTTTCTCGGTCGGCTCGCTGCTGTATCGGACGATGACCGATCGGCTGCCGTTCGAAGCCAACAACGATCTGGAGTCGCTGCTGCGCGTGCAGAAGGCGGAGTTCTTGCCACCGCGAGAGGTCAGGCCGACGATGTCCGAGTCCGTGGCGGGCATCATTGCGCGGGCGATGCGCCTTTCGCCCAGCGAGCGCTACCAGACCGCCGACGAGATGCTGGCCGACGTCGAACGGGTTCTGCGCACCGAGTTTCAGTCGGCGGGGCAGACCGAGCTCAAGGCGTGGCTCGAGCAGCTCGGCCGCCGCGACGACGCCCCCTCGATCGGCAAGCAACGCCGCGACGAAAGCGGCGTGGTGAAAGACGTGATGGGGACGGATCTCTCCGCGGGCACGTCATTCGAGCTTGGCGATCTCGATATATCGGGGGGAAAGACGGAAGGCGCGCGCGCGCGTTCGCCGGCGCCAGAGCTCAAACCAGGTCCGAAGGCCGAGCCGAAGCCGGAGCCTCCCAAGGGTGGGTCGACCGCCGAGATCCCGAAGCCGAGCAAGACCAGCTCGGGACGGCGCCGTTTGAGCGGGTTTTGGATGGGCGTCGTTCTGGCGCTCGGCGGGGTGGTCGGGTTTCATTATCTGAGTGGTTGGGCGCAGAAGCACGACGTGATGAACGCGCTCGGATTCGGGACGGACGCCGCCTTGGAACGGCATTCCACCTTCGCGCCACCGGTCGCCCCGCCAGGCGTGGGGTCGGTCGCTCCGCCGCTGCCGGCCGAGAAAGTGCCCGCGACGCCGCCGCCGCCCGAGAATCGGGTGGCCGTGGTCGACGCGGCGGCGGTAACGCCACCGGGGGCGTCCATCGGCGCGCCGGACGCGCATTCTGAGATCGCCCGGACGCCGCCGCAGGCCGACGACGAGCCCGACGAAGAGGCCCTGCTTCGCACCGTTGCGCCGAACGCCGAGAGCGCCGTCATCGGCGAAGACGACGCCGAGCCGCGAGGCGCCAGCAAGGCCGCGGCAGCTGGCAAGCCCCACGTCGCCGCGCCGAAGGTGCCCGCCGATGTCCCCCATGTTGAGACCGCGGTCCTGCACTTCACCAGCTCGCCGAGCGGCGCCGTGGTGCGGACCAAGGCGCGTGTGTTGGGTCGCACGCCGATCAACCTTCACTTCAAGACCGGCAACACGTACGAGGTCGTTCTCGTCAAGAGTGGTTTCGAGCCGGCGACGCGCATGATCTCGGTGCACAGCACGAAGGACCGCAAGATCGCCGTGACGCTCAAGAAACGCGCGCCGCCCAAGCGTCTGCCGTTCTTCCACCTCCACCGATGACGCTGAAAACACGCGGCTGGGGAACGGCATGGGTGGTTGCGATGGGCGCTCTCGGCGGGCGGGTGGCGTCTCCGTCCCGCGCTGCGACACCGGAAGACGAGGTCGCTCCGTTGCGTGACGCCGCCGTAGCCGCGATTGCCCGCGCGCGTGCCGGTGCCCGCGCGGCCGCAAACGCCGAGCTCCTGCGCGAGGTGACGCTGCCGTCAATCGAGCGTCTGGTCGAAGATGCCGATTCGCGGCGCGGCAGCATCACGGTGCCCGCGCGCGACTGGGATTTCGTGCACGGGACCCTCGAGACGGCGCGCGCCTACGCCGATCGGGTCGCCGCCGGCGAAGATCCGTATCGCACGGCGACCGGCACGTTGGTGAAGGCCTACGGGCCGACTGGGACGGGACGCTCCAGCCCTACGCGCTCTATGTGCCGCGAGGTTACGACGCGCGCACGCGCTGGCCGCTGGTGATCGCATTGCACGGTGCGTTCTCCGATCACGGACATAACCTGCGGCGGGTCTTCGGCCTCGACAACCGCCCCGGCGAGACCGACGCCGAGGCTTCGCGCAACGAGCTGCCGCTCCCCGATGTGCCAGCGCTGGTGGTTTCGCCTTACGGCCGCGGGGAGCTGATGGGTTACGATGGCCTCGGCGGCGAGGACGTCATGCGCGTCATCGCCGACGTGCGCCGCACCTACAACGTCGATCCCGAACGCATCAGCCTGACCGGCCCGTCGATGGGCGGGGGTGGGACCTGGCAGATTGGCCTCCGCCACCCGGAGCTGTTCGCGGCGCTCGCCCCGGTTTGTGGGATTACCGACTACCGCCGGATGGTCGCCCCCGCGGATGCTGCGCTCTATGACCTGACGCTTCTCGTTTCGCTGTCGCCGCCCGCAATTGCCGGCAACGCGGCGCACCTGCAGGTCCTGATTTTTCACGGCGACCAGGATCCGGTGGTTCTGGTCGCCGACTCGCGCCGGATGGTCGACCGCTATCGCGTGCTCGGCTGGCTGGGCAAGAACGTCCGCTACACGGAATATCCCGGCGTCGGCCACGCCGCCTGGGTTCCGGCGTACAAGGACGCGGCGCTCCTGCGTAAGCTGGCGGCCATCAAACGCGATCCGGCGGCGTCCAAGAGGGTTTCGGCGACGCCGGCGACGGCCGCGCCGCTGCCGCCGCCGGGCCAGGCCGTCCCGGGTTTCTGCGGCAAGAGCCTGCCGCGCGAGCGCCCGCATATCTATGTCTACGGTACGAGCGGGCCGCTCGAAGCGGTGGCCGCCTCGCGCGCGCTGGCCACCGCGCTCGCCGACTGGGCCCGATGGTCGCCGCGCGGTTCTCCGTCAAGGCCGACCGCGACGTGACACCCGCAGATCGCGCCCGCTTCAACCTGGTTCTGATCGGTGCCGCGCCGCTCAACCCACTCGCGCGCGACGTAAGGGTGCCGCTGCCCGACGCGCGCCCGCTCGGCGATCGTGCTTACCGCGCCGTTGTCGCCGACTCCAAGTCGCCAGGCGGCTTCGCGCTGGTATTGGGCGCGCTCACGCCGGCCGGCTTCGCCCGCCTGCGGCCCTTCGCGCATTCCAACAAGGACGCGTGTACGCCCGAGAGCAACCGGCCGTTCGTGCTTCTCGGGGATTGAGGCGCGGCGGTTTCGCGCGGGGGCGGAACGGTACGGCCGCGTAATGGCCTACGCGACGCGGCGGGCTCTTGGCTGCCGGCGCCTGCGGGCGACGACGCAGCAGCAGTAACCGAGGCACACCGTCGCCAAACTAAAATCAACCGCTCTGGTCCCGCCGACATCGCAGCCGCAGCCCGCTGTCGCCTCGGCACCGGTTTGACCGGGCGGTGATGCCCCGCCGTTCCCGCCACCGTTGGTTCCGGCGCTGGACCCACCATTCGGCGGAGCTCCCGTCGCTACTGCCAAGCCCCCCACGCCGCCTGCCGTCCCACCCGTCTCCGCCGGCGCCATGCCGCCCGCCGAGGCACCGCCCGACCCTGATGTGAGGTCGCCATCGCCTGTCCCGGCAGAGCCGGCAAATCCTCCCGCACCGGCGTTGCCGTCCCCGGCCGTCCCAGCCGCTCCGCTCGTTCCGGCCACGCCGCCCGCACCCCCGTTTGCGCCACCCGCCCCGCTGGCGCCGCCGTTTCCGCTCGCGCCATCGGCCCCGCCGACCGCGCCCGCTCCTGCGCTCGAACCGACCGCCAGCTCGCCGACGATCGCGGTCGTCCCGCCGCCCGCGACCGCGTCGGCTTCGAGGCGCACGTATTGCGCGGTCTGCGGCGGGAACTGGACCCGCTGCGGGGAGAGAAGGGCGTGGTACGTCGGGTCGGCGGGCCAGGAGCCGCTGGCCACCTGCGTGAAGGTCGCGCCGTCGGCGCTCACCAAGACCTTGTACGAGGTGATGTTCCCCGCGGTCGTGCCGGTGTGCCGCTGGGGCAAGTACATCAGCATGTCGATGTTGCCGATGCTCTTTCCAAGGTTGATGGTGATCGACTGGGGCAGCGAACCGATCGAGGTCCACAAGCTCTCGCCTTGGGTGCTGTGCAGCGTGTTGTTCACGCCTTTGGGCGAGTCGTTGTAACCATCTATCGCGAGCGCCGCGTTGCCGCTTGTTGCCATCGCCGACGGCGGGGTGAGCGGCACCTCGATCTTCGACGGTTGCGCGGGCAGGGGCGCGCGCGATGCGTTCGGCTTCCAGTACGTCGGAACCTGACCGAGCACCGCTACCACGGGGGCGTCGAGCATCCCCTGCAGATTCGGCGGGCAGTCGAGGACGAAGTTCGTGTAGCTCGGCTCGGTCACCTTCAGCTCACTGGCAACCTGGGTCGCGCTGAGATAGCCGCTCGCAGCCTGCCCGCTGTCCCAGAACCAATCCTTGTTCTTGGCGATGGTTTGCCCCTGCGATCCGACGGTCACGTTTCCACTCGGAACGGTGACTCCGAGAGGTTCCTCGAAGTACTCGGTGTCGACCTCCCAAGGGACGCCGCCGTTGTGGTCCATGATGAGGGTGTTCGGCGAAAGCTTGCGGATGAGCGCGTGGATCTGCTGGTAGGGAACCTGCTGGTGCCCCGTCAGCCAGGCGTAGCCGTCGAACACGAGCAGCGGAATTTCGCCGTAGTTGGTGAGCAGCTCGGTGATCTGCATGGTGACGTACGGGCCCACGACGCTCCAGTCGATGGGTCCGGGCGCGGTGTTGTGTCCCGCTTGCGAGCCGATGCCGTTGTTCGGGTCCCAGATGGAAAAGTAGAGATTGGGGTCGAGCCCCTGAGCCCGGAATGAATCGACGTAGCATTTCACGACGTCCATGGTCGGAACCGCGCTCTGGGCAATTGTGTAGGGAACCTCGCCGTACGGCGAGGTGCTGGGCGGCGTCGCCTTGGACGGCCAGATCGCGAAGCCGTCGTGGTGCTTGGTCGTGAGGATGCCGAACTTCATGCCCGCCGACTTGGCGGCCGCCGCCCACTGATCGGTGAAGGTGTGGCAGTCGAGGTTGGGAGGGGCGAACGTCGTGGGGGCGATCCGGTTCTCGGCCCACCCGGCGTGATAGGTGTTCATGTTGTAGTGGATGAACATGCCGAATCGCTGCTCGGCGTAGCTGGCGAGCAGGTCCTGCATCGTCTTCGTTTGCCCGAACGCGGTCGACGGCAGCAGCAGGAGTGGAATCAGCGCGATCGCGCGCCGGATTCTCCGCCGCGGCGGCAGGCGGATCGAGGCATCGGCAGGGAAGGGGGGACGGCGCCCGCCTCTACGTCGGCGACGTCCCGAGCGCTGCAAGATGCAGACGACGAGAGCACCGAGCGATATCACGTCGACGGCTGACGTTTTTGGGCCGATACCACAGCCGCACCCGGCGTCTTGCGCCGAGGGACCTTCGGGCGGCGAGCCACCGCCCGTCCCCGACGATCCGATCGGGTCGGTCGAGGCATCCCGCCCGGGCGAACCACCCGTGCCGGACGAGCCAGCTACGCCGGAGGTTCCTGCGGCACCAAGTGCGCCCCCTGCGCCCGAGGCGCCCCCAGCCGAGGTCGAGCCATCCGCAGCCGCCGCGCCGCCTTTGCCCGCCGTCCCGCCGAAACCACTCGCGCCGTCGGCAGGTCCAGCTCCGCCAAACCCGGGCGCGCCGCCCCCTGCAGCGCCAGCGCCAGCGCCTCCGGTTCCGCCCGCACCTGCGCTTGCACTTCCGCCTGCACCTGCACTTGCACTTCCGCCTGCGCCTCCACCTCCGACCGGCGTATCTCTGATGACCGTCCCGTGGCGAACGACGTCGGTGAGGGCCGGCAAGGGAGCAGTCTTCGACCAGGACATCAGATCCGGGCTGTTCGAATACAGAAATCCGACCGAGCCTTGGCCGTCCAAGAAGATTCTCCAGGTCCCATCGTCAAGCTGCACGACGCACGGACCCTCCATTCCCGATCCCCAGCCCGCCCAGTCGGCCTTTCCGATAAAGCTCCAAGGGCCGGTAAGCTTCGATGCCGTTGCGTGCTCCACGTACCGGCTGGTCTCCTCCTTCGTGAAGGCGTGGTAGGTGCTTCCAACCTTGAGGACGAATGTGTCGATGTAGTTCGGTCCGATGCCCATCGCGACGGGACCGCTCCACTCCGTCAGCGAAGTGTCGAGCGCCGTGAAGATGTACGGTTTGAAGTCGCTGTCGGTGTTGAGGGTGTCGATGTTGGCGATGATCAT
>CAAGKR010008691.1_pt1 | contig 13082 bp, 24 predicted proteins | sample 2556971 | NCBI WGS metagenome assembly CAAGKR01 (sample SAMEA5207829, study PRJEB30636) | soil metagenome | biome: forest; feature: boreal; material: soil | place: USA | collected 2011-09 | depth 1 m | reverse complement strand
TCATGGCAGCAATAACCAATCCCTTGCCGACCATGTTTGGCCGCACTGCTTGGTGATGCCTGCTGTTCACCGTTGTTTCCTCGGTTCGAAGCAGTGTGTTAAGCCAGGAGCCGGGCGTGATCGTCAGCGCGTGCATTACTGCCTTGCCGTCGAATCCGGGGCGGTGGGTGTCGCTCTGGATGTGCTGCTGTAGTATTCCGCCGCGAATCACGTTCAGCGCTTGAAATCCGCGACAGATAGCGAGGACCGGTATATTGCGCTTCCAGGCCGACTTTAGCAGGTTTATCTCTGTAATGTCGCGTTCGTAGTCGGCCCAAATCACTTCCTCGTGCTTAGGCTCGCCATAGTGCGAAGGGTCGATGTCCGTGCCGCCAGTGACCAGCAGCGCGTCGCAGTCATCCCACACTGCCAACGGTTTGCAGCCCGGTTTCGCGTATCTAGGCTCGCCACCAGCACTACGCACTGCTTCGACGTAGTAATCGTAGCCACCGAGCCAACTTTCGCTTCCGACCGTAATTGCTATTCTTGCCATACATGTGACTCCTGTTTTCGACCTCTGCTGTAAGTCTACCATAGTTTGACGTTGTTTGTCAAGTGACTCGAACGACTTTGCCAATGCCCTGCCCACCCGAGGCCGCTCAGCCGCGTCTATCCCTTTGAGATACTTTCGTATCCAGCGTTTGTCAGTCCGCTGCTGACGTGTGAGCGCTGGATACGTGCCTGGTCGGGGCTCGGGCTTTGGTTGGTTCGTTGTCACTGTGCCGGCCATCCTGTCGTCGTTGTTGGAGGACCCGATTCGCCGTTGTTGGGAGGTTTATTTCGTCGTCGTTGTTGGAGGAGGGCCGCCGTCGTTGTGTCCATCCCGCCCTTCGTCGCCGTCGTTGTTGGAAGACCAAGGTCGTCGTCGTTATTGGCTGATTGGATTCGTCGTCGTTGTAGCCATCCGAGCTTCGTCGTCGTTGTTGGAGGCCCTAGTTCGTCGTCGTTGTCGAGGTAATCCGGCCGTCGGGGGATGCCCGGACATCATCACCCTGTCCCATTGGGGGATGAGCGCACCCTGGGCGTCTGGTTCCAGGGGCACTATCCGGCCATCCTCCAATTGCCACTCGGTTCGGGTCGGGCCGGGATTGGTGAGCACAACGTTCGCCACCAGCGGGGCATCCAGGGCTGTGATCGTCCCGTCCAGTGGATTGGCGATCCGGATCGGATGCCGGGCGACCTCCAGGCTGCGCATGATAATCAGGACGGCATCGCAGGGCTCGTGGGTGCAGACCATCCAATCCGAGTGGCCGGAGTGGGTGGCTAGGTGGTGTTGACTCACCAGCATCTTGACCAGTCCTTCCAGCACGCTGGCGCGTAGTGTGGCGCTCATCACTCTTCTCCTTTGTTCCCGTGAACCGTCGCCGCCATCGGTCGGGGCTCAGGCGGCAACTCGAATGCATATCGGTGAGCCTTCGTCCATGCATCCGCCGCCTCTCGTTGCGCGAGCCGCTCCGCTGGCACTCGCCGTAAGCCCCCATCCTCGGCCTGTTCCAGAGGCGTGATTGTCCCATCCGGATTTGTCCACTCGGTTCGAGTTGGGCCGGGAGGACCGGGATTGACGAGCACGACCGCGGAGACCAGCGGCGGATAGGTCCTATCCCATTGTGGGATGAGCGTACCTTGGGAGTTTGGCTCCAGGGGCACAATCTGGCCATCCGCCAGCACTAGGCCAGTAATCTTGGGGAAGGTCATCCCTCTTCTCCTTCGCTCAGCCATTCGTCGCCCCGGATGACCAGGCCGCCCGGTACACGGATAACTTCGCCGGCTCCGTGCGTCCGCTCAGCCCGGACCCAGCCACGCTGTACCGCGCGGGCGTTGGCTCGCCTACGGCCTTCAGCTATGCCTTCATGGTGTGCTGCCTTGAGCCGTGCCCAGTAGGCTGTCAGGAAAGCGGGCATAGCTTCACCCCCTCGGGTAGGTCGAACAGGCGCGGGTAGCCGCGCATCGCCACGTACTTAACCGGCACCACGTTGCGCAGCACCAGCCCGTACGGGCCGCTGAACCAGGGGCTGTCAGAGGCGCGTACCACGTCCGCCAGCACAGCCACAGCGATGATTCCGCCAAACTTTTGACGCTTCGGTTTGGTCACGCCGGCTGGGATGGGGAAGCGATCCGCGCTCTGGGTAGACGCGGCATGAATCGCAACCGGCCCGCGATAGTTCGTAGACCAGTTGCGATTCTCGATATCCTTGCCGCACTCGGCAATCAAGGACGCCCACGGCTGTTGCACGGATAGCACCTTCATAGCAGGGCGATTCGCATCTCGACGGCCGCAAGGATCACCATCCCGGTCAGCATCGCGAATAGGATTAGCAGCAGGGTGTCGCGTAGTTCCTGCTTCATTCGCGCCCACAGTCGGCGCGATTCTGCCGCTCCTGCTCGTACCTGTCACCGTCCGTCAGCGGGTCGTAGTCGCCGCTCCTGCCGGGTGGCAGGCAGCGGGCGTGACGTACGCCTTGCCCACGGTGGAACTCGTCGTAGGGGCCGGCTGGTGCGAATCGCTCGCACACGCTGCATATCACGACGTACCCGAACGGGCTGGCCGCGCACATTGCGTCGAGATCCGCCAAGAAAGTGGACTTGGTCGTCATTCGTACACCTGCTGAGGATGAGCGGCTTGATAGCGAAGCGCTCGCGCTGTTTGCTGCCCGGCCATGAATCCTTCGTGGTAGCCGCGTGCATAGCTCAGACGGAAGTCCGCCCAGGCGTCGAACAGGGCCGGGAGATCGTGGGGCTCTGTGTCGGTCACGATCCGCTCGAATTCCTCACCGGCCAACGTGTTGACCGAATAGTCCCGCAGCAAGTCCTCGTGTGGCTGATTGGCTTCGCGCTTCTCGGCATAGCGCCGTCCGAGATGGGTTGCGTGATCGAACAACGCTGAGCGGAGTAAGCGGCGATCCTCCGGGCTGATCAGGGTCGTCATGAATTCCGCGTGCTCGTGAGGGGTGGCGATTGGTGAATAGCGCATTGGTTATGCTCCTTGCCGTGATACCTAGAGTATAGCATACTTTAGTAGGCTTGTCAAGTGGAAACGCCCTGAGACTCTGGTAAGTCTTAGGGCGTTTCTGAACTTCTGGTCGGCGTCTATTGTCGAACTACCGCACGTTAGTCATGCTTGTACCTCCATCCATGCATCTTGGCACTCTGCACTGCATAGGGTAACAGGTCTGAAGTCCACCTTTAGAATTATAGGCGTCAGGGCCTGTTTGCCGCATTGAATGCAGACTGTGTCATAGCTTCTGCCCATCCAGCTACCATACTTCGTTGTCATCCCTGGCCGGTCTCCTGGCAGGCCGGGCAATCCTTGTGCTGGTGCTCGACGGTCCAGACCACGCGGGCGGTGGGGTCGGGATACTCCAGGCCGATCGCGAATAGCACCGCGTTGTTCTGGTTCCACGCGGTTACGACTCTGGCGCTCGCGGTGAGCCCTTCTGAGTGGCTGGTTACTTTGTAGGAGTGGCGTGGCATCGTTTAATCCATCCCGTCTACAGCAGCTTCGCGGCTTTGGTAAGTTCTTTCGCCCAGCGTTCCAGTGTGGGGACGGGCACTTCATCCCGCCCGCCGAGGTTGGCCTCGATTTCGTCCCGGATGCCCAGGATGATGGTTCGAGTCTGGCACTCGAAGCAGGGATGTTCGATGCTGCACTTTCTCATCCGGGCACCGGGATGCTGCGATCGACGCGGCCTTTGTTCATGTTCTCGGCCAGCCGCTTCGCATAGAGATCAGTCAGGCCGTTGAGGCATTCGATACATACCCGACATGTGGGCAAGTCGCGGCTGAGTCGGAGGGGGAACAGCGATTCGGTGGAAAAGTAGCAGAAGGCGCAGCTAGGCATCCGATTACCGTCCTTTTACGACGCGCTGGTGGTTCTTGCGGCAGCAGGCCCCGCAGACCGGATTCATGAGGACCTCGACCGGATTCATTGGCTTGTGGCACTGAGCACAGGATTTCATCGGCTTGCTCCTTGCTGTGATACTGCTATTATAACAGCTTTGAGCAGACTTGTCAAGGGAGCCACGGAAAGCGGCCGGCCGTTACCGGGTACGGGGCCGGCTCCATCCCGACCGGGGCATCCGCTGCTTCGGCTAGATAGCCGCTTGCCCGGATGGCCTTGAGGTACTTTTGGTTTTTCTCCTGTTCCAGGCGGACTGCCAGGATGGCCAGTTCGCAGGCGTAGACGAACTCTTTAGCCGACAGCCGGCGATCGCCCAGTGGCGTGCTTGTTGCCAGTGAAGGGCTGACGATTTCCTGGATGACGTAGCCGCCATACTGCGGCTGATTGCTTAGTTTCCACGAGCCGACGACTTCTGCCCGGTCCATCCCCCGGAAGATTGGCTTATCCAGCGCTCGCGCCAGTCGGATGAAGACTTCCTCGGCTTCGCGGTAGGTGTAGCGCATCCCTTTAACCTCCCTCTTTCTTTGTCAGCCTGGTGTGGCACTCTCGGCAGCGGAACTCGACTTCATCCGGGGCGATTCGTACCCGGATTGGGAAGGCGCACAGCACTTCGCAGTAGTCGCAGCGAATATCTTCGACCAGCGGATACTTGACCGGGCGACGATCGCGCTTGCGGGTTCCCCAGTTATTCAGGCTCATTAGCTACTCCTTGTCGTATCGCTGCTCGCCCGCAGGCAGCACATGCAGTCCGTACGTGCAATTGACGCAGGCTGAACCGTACGTGAGGGCGTGACAGGGGCAGTCGTGGCAATGGCAGTGATGCCGGCGTCCGGTCATTTGCTGTACCCTCTGCTGTGATGTCGCTATTATAGCAGACTTTGGCAGAGTTGTCAATGGGTAGCCGGCGGTTATTCGGCGTTAACGACTCTGTTGAACAGGCTATCCATCCCAACCTCACGGCCTCGCGCGATCAGCGCCTCGGCTTCTCCCCGGTAGGCTATGGCAATCCGTCGTCCCAGCGCCAGCTTGATCGCGATGTCTCGCAATCCTCGCTCGACTTCCTGGACTCCGCTGAGACGATCGCGTTCGCTGCTCTGGCCCTCGCTGGCAATCCGTTCCTGCTCTGCTTTCGCGGCTCGCCGGGCAATGACCTTGCTTGGAGCGTGGATGAAGCACCAGCCAGCCATCCCGGTGATGGTCCGGTGTTCGCGCGGTCCAGGCTGGATCGACCCGTTGGTCCAGTGCTCCCACCAGCCCGGCTCGAAGTAGACGGCCGCGCGTGAGCACTGGTGTCCGTTGTATCTATCTGCGATGCGACCCCGACAGTAGTTGGGATTGAACCGTCCATCGCCCAGGGCGAAGGCTCGGGATACGCGGTCTGGGTATAGCTCGATAGTCATGCGCTACTCCTTGCTGGTATGTTTAGAGCCCCTCATTAAAGCGGCTGGCAGACTGAGGCAGATGGTTTGCGCAGGCATCGCACAGCATCATCGTCTGTCCATCCGGCAACCCCTGAATCCGGAAGTTGTATGCGTTGGTAAATTCTAGGCAGTGGCAGATATCGCACGGCTCCCAGCATCTCGACAGCGGAAGCAGCGTGCCCTCTTCGGATGGGACGGTGCGCCCTTCCGCGTGGATGTAGTAGTCGATCGCGGCCCGCAGCCCGGTTACGTGGCTGGCGCAGCTAGCGCAGTAGAACCGCTCGATGCCTGGGTGCCCTGCGAGGGTGTACACGCGCCCCCCGTACACGCGCCCACCACTGTCGTAAAAGGAGCAGACAGCGCAGAGGCCGCCCGCTAGGCGTGGCTGGCAATTTATGTCCGCGACGAAGTGAACGTTGCAGAAGAAGTCAAACTCTGGATGCGCGGCTCGATAGCAGAGATTGCAAACGGTCGCTGGCGGCGGTCTCAGAATTTCGGGGTGGTCGGATACGAACAACGCGGAGAAGCGGGGATCGGTGCGAGCGCAACCGTCGCAGTAGGCGGTGCTGCCGAAGTCGTTGTTGGCGGGGTAGATGCGGATAGGGACGCCGTTGCGTACTGGACGCAGTCCGCAGTTCCGGCAGCCGAGCAGAAGCTGTGCGCCGGGTAGGGTAGCGGGCTGTTCGACTGCGGATGGAAAGAAGGTTGCTTGCCGCAGCGGGGCGATCACGTAGGTTTCCTGGATGCGTGCCCACGCTTCGTTGAGACGGATAGGGGTCGAAAAGATGTCAGAGTCGCGAGATGCGTTAGGGTAACGGTTGCCCGTCCATAGAATGGCTCCGGCCATCTTGCGCAAGTCTTTCCATGCCCACGCTTCCATTGTCCAATCCGAGCCCAGTATCTTCTGAACCTGCGTCGGAGTGAAGCTGCGATAGATCAGCCACAGGCGCGTCAGGCCGTCGGCGCTGACCGTGCTGTCGGCGGCGAGCCCGTGATCGCAGTCAACCAAGGCTAACAGGGTGTCTGTACGGTCGTGTGTCATGGTCGGTGCCCCCTGCTGTGATGCTTAGAGTATAGCAGGTTCTAGCGTGATTGTCAATAGGTTATCGCTGAAGTGCCTGCATGATTGACCGCTCGCGCATCCAGGAGATGCAGTGGTCATGCGCTATCCTGCCCTGACCGCTCGGAATGTTGGCGATTTGCTCGGGACTCTGGATGGCTCTGCGGCACAGTTCACAGATGGGTTCTGTCTGAGGCTGGACAGGGGCGAATCCCGGCGCATACCGATCGTGACGCACGCTCTGGATACGTCGGGTTCCATCCGGGGCGGTCTCGAAGACGTAGTCGGATGGAGATGGCAGTACCTGCTCAAAACGTTCCTCTGGCGGTGGATTGTGGACCATGCGGAAGCGGTTCCACGCCTCTGTAAAGCTGTCATCCTCGAAGAAGACCGCATGCTTGCACCCACCGACGCGCAGCGGGCAGAGCCGGGCGACGATTGCCAGGCTTTTGGTCAGCTTGGTCCATTCGAGCGGCGGCAGCATCCATCCCGCGCCCAGAGCCTGGCGAACGGTGGGTGGACGGATGGGATGCTCGGTGATGCCGGCCCAGCCAAACTCGTAGATGGTTCCGATTTCGGAATCGAAGACGCCTGGAAAAAAGATCTCAGCCAGACGGATGACCGTCTCTTCGGCTGTGTGGACGCGCAGCCCGGATAGTTGGATGTAGCGGCGTATGGGCATGTTGTTGCTCCTGCACAGGATAAGAGCCGGCCCATGTGGTGGGCCGGCTCTTCCGGATTAACGGCCGCGACCGCCCCGGCCCCCGCCCCCTTTCGGAGTCTTGTACTTGTCTCCGAAGACGCGACGTATGGCCTTGTGCCGGCGGATCAGCTTGCGCAGTATGCCTATGACGGCACCGTCGCATCTTCGCCGCCGCAGTCGCACAGGTCGATGAAGCGGACCGGGCGATAAAGGCTGCCGACGTTCTGATCTGCCAGTTTAGGCAGCATGTCGTCAAAGTCCGCTTCGGTATGCAGCGTCTTGCGGAAGGACGCCGTTTTGATCGACGTTGCCCCGGCCTCGAAGTAGCGCCGGATTACGTCCCGGAAGCCGTGGTAGCAGGTGATGCGCATGTGCCGGCCGTGAGCGGTTGTGCGGCTGTACTTGCCGCGAGATGCGACTGGGACGACCCGGAAGGCGTGACTGTGGGTGTTGATTGAGCGGAAATTGTCCAGTTCCAGACCCAGCCCGCCCGTGATGGCGCTAATCTGCGCCTCAGTGATGCCGATCACTTTCATCGGTTCTTCTCCCTTGCTGTGATGTTCCTATCATAGCAGACTTTGACAGACTTGTCAAGGGGTTTACTGGAGAAGGCCCCGCATTCGCAAAATTTCCTCGAACTGGGCCAGCACGCTATCCCGGCTGCCCTTCAGCTTGAACTCCTGCTTGATTATCCCGTACACGCTCTTCCCGCGTGACATACGGATGCCCTTGATTTCCAGCTTGAGTCCGCTGCGAAGAACCAGCAGGCGGTACGCCTGGATGGCCTCGGGGGTGTCGAGGATGAGAGGCTCGCCGTTGGTCATCAGGATGCTGCCTTGACGCCCGCTTCTACCAGGCGGACCAGGCGGCGATTGGCCGCCGTGCGGCTGTCGATGAACGCATCGCGACGGAACCAGTCCGGGTCGGGTATGAAGTCGTACTCGACCGGCTCAGGCTTGCAGACGGCACGCAGGCGACGGGGCGGCGTGATGAACAGCGCCGGGCAGTAGTCGTGATTCCAGCCCACGCCGGTACGCGTCGGGCGGATACTGTCGCCGGTTGAGATGCGTTCGCCGCAGTTGCGGCAGTGGCCGGAGTAGCGGGCGAAAATCGTGGCGGTCATGGCTTCGTCTCCCTTGCTGTGATGCTTAAAGTATACCAGACTTTGACAGTTCTGTCAAGGGGTCTGGCAGACTTTATTTCGTCGTCGTCGTTTATCCACAGTCTTCGTCGTTGTTTATCCGTGGACCTCGCCGTCGTTCTTCATCCCATCCGCGCGACCTCTGGGTATGCAAAAGCCCCGCCGAAGCGGGGCCGGATGCGTGTGGGTTGGATGGGCTACGCCCGCAGTAGCGTGCCGTCGGTTAGTACCGGCCAGCGTCCAGTTCTGAAGACCAGGTTCTGGGCCGCCAGGATGGATTCACCGATTGACTCTTCGGTCGCGCCAAACCAGGTATCCCCCATTGTGATCTGGGTGTGGTCGCCAAACTGACCGGGATAGTTCGGGCGGACGGTGATGCTGGCTTCGGGATACCAGGACTGCAATTGATCTGCGACCAGTGCGGCATAGCGGCTCAGAGAAGCTGCTTGGTCAACGCCATCCGTGTCCTGATTGTCGAAGAACCCCACCTGGCAGATGCGATGCTTGATCGTGATCATTGTGCGCCCCCCTGTTGATGCTTGCGGCAGTAGACCGCTCGTACCCCGCTGCCGGCTTTGATGCGCGACCGGCAGAGCCGCGTTAGCTTCGTGCAGGCTTGGCACTGGCGATGCTGTTTCATGACTGGCCCCCTTGCTGTGATACTCTTATTATAGACGATTTTAGCAGACTTGTCAATAGGTTTGCTGAAGTTTATTTTGACGGCTGTCGAAAGCAAATTCGAAATTCGACTTTCGCATCCCCCGCTCTTCCCCGGCGCTCTTTTTCCATCCCGCCCTTTCGCCGAGCTGCCGGCGCATCCGTATCCTCGGTCTTCCGCCGGCACGGAAAGGCCCGGATACGGATAACCGCTCCGGGCCGTTCGTTGGGATGCTTGGGCCGTTAGTTCCGGCCGGCCTCGCGGGCAAGTCGGTTGCGCAGCGCTTCGATGTGCTTGCAGGACGCCCGGTACTCGAACCCTTTGCACGAGCAGGCTTCCATGCCGTCGCGGCTGACCATACTGTAGCGCTCGGACGGGTCAGACTTCGAGCGGGTGGTGTAGACACCGGGCCGGCCGGGAACGATGAAGATGTGGACGTGCTCGCTGTGGGCGCGGGCATGGGCGCGAGCTTCGAGTTCGGCAGCGGTCATTGTAGTTGCTCCTTGCTGTGATGCCGTAAGTATAGCAGACTTTCATAGGCTTGTCAAGCGGTTATCCGAAAGTTTCTCAAACTTTTCTCTGGGGCTTCAATCCTGGGGCCGGTCGGTCTTCACGCCCGGATGCCCAGGCGGCGGACAAACAGAAGGGGCGAAACGGATGCACCGCCTCGCCCCTTCTGGGTTGGGATGGTTGGTCGTCTACTGCCGGCCCTCGCATACCGGACCGATGCCAGCGTCGATGGATGAAGGTACGGTCAGCAACCGGCCGCAGACGTAGCAATTGCCGCTCTCTAGCGCGTAGGTACGGCCCGCGTCCCGCCGGGATTCGTCGTCGGCGTAGAGCAGGAAGTCGAGTGCTGTGCCGGTGACGCTAGCGCGTACACTGGATGAGATGTCGCGGCTCCAGATGAAGCGGGCGTGGTCGGGGGTAACGAATCCGACATAGGTGTAGTCGGTTTCGTTGGATGAGCCGGTCAGCAGCTTGACGAACATGCGGCCATCGCGGCGGGCGATCTCGCGTGGCTTAGCAATACGGAACGTGCGCCGCGTGTGCTGTATACCTACCACCGTGAACGTGCCGGGCCGGACAGTGATGGGCCGGGCTTGCTGCGTGCAGTGCTGGCAGCCGTCAACATAGTCGGTCTCTTCGACCGCTGCGATTGTCGGGCATTCGACGTGCTCGGCGTGGGAACCGCGTTCCCAGTTGACCGGTGAACCGGGCTCGATCATGGTTGAGCAGCGCGGGCAGATGGACGCGAAACGGGCAGAGATGACCATAGCGGCGACTCCTTGCTGTGATGTCCTAATTATAGTCGATTTAAGCAGACTTGTCAATAGGTCTGGCAGACTTTATTTTCGGGGCAGGTAATCCTGTACCCACCTCCCGCCGCACTGCCCATCCGCGAACCCTCCCGCGTCCGACCCATCCTGAAACAGCACCACCCTCCAGGATAATAGGGGTCCTCGTAAAAACATCCTGGCAGCTCGTGGAGGTTCTCGGTAAAACATCCAGTCAGCTCTGGGTGGGTCCTCGTAAAAACATCCTGTTGGCGTGTTGGGATAACCCAGACTCTAACCCAGACTATCCCGGATGCTTTTGTGCGCACCAAGACCCCGCCTCGACCGAAATCGAAGCGGGGTCTTGGTGCGGGATGGTTAGCCGGTTAGCGGCTGGGCTGCCAGGAAACCATTGCCTTGGTGCCGCGAAACGGGATCGGGTCGGCGGTGCGTGTCACCGGGATGAGCGAGCGGTTTGGGCCGGAGAAGTAGGTCGTAGTAGAAGCCGATCCGTCCAGATCGTACGGGCCGTTAAACTCTTCCCACGCCGTCCGGGGATCGGCCTTGACCTTGATCGCTTGACGCTTGCGGGCAGCTTCGGCACTGCGCCGCGCTTTGCGGGTCAGCTTTTGGCGCTGCTGAGCCTTCGCCATGATTGACTCGCCCTTCGGGCCGATGCAGTACATGAACGCGTCACGCTTGCCGAACGTGATCGGCGTGCGAACGTGAAAGCCGGATGAGACGTTCATGTACTTGTCTACCGCTGCCAGATCGGCCAGCGTCAGCCCGTCCAACAGATGCCCGTCGATCTGTTCGCCTTCAGCGATCACCGCGAACGCGGGGAACTGCCCCTTGATCTTCATATCGAATGCGTGCGCTGCCGTGCGCCGTCCAAACCACTCTCGGTTGATTACCATCTCTAGGCGGTCAAGCGAGCGCAGCCCGTCGAATACGAACAGTGAATTCGTGGCATCATCCGGGCTGCTGTTCGTTCGCAGCGATTCGTCCAGCGGGATGCCACGGCGATCGGGCAGATGATTGGATGTGCCCGCGTAGACCGGGCGGTACGGCGCGACTGCCGGTGTCGGCTTCGTGTCCAGCGCAGCGGCTTTATCCAGCAGCGCTAGTGACGGTGCGTAGAAGCGCTCGGCTGCTTCCTCTTCATTCAGGATATCGGCCAAGTGTGCCGCCTCTTCTGCTGTGATCATGCCGCTTTCCAGATCCTCTCGGTTCTGCCTCTGGAACTCGCGATACCATTCCTCGGCTTCGTTGGATTCTTCGTCCACGTCGATTACATCTTCGTGTAGCGGGACGCTGGCGAAGTCGTTCGCTTTTGTGGCGCGATACGCGATCCGCGCCTGAGCGCCAGGACCGGCGCGATAGTATTCCGTGGCGATCTCGCCGTCGTTCGTAACGACTGTGCAAGACATGCGATTGTAGTGATGGCGCTCGGTTCCTTCGAGCCGATCTAGCTGGATGAAGTCGTATTCGCTGAGCCCTTCGAGCAGGAAGCCTTCGATTACTTCGTGCTCCTGCGGTACGGCGTAGGCCGGACCCGCGTCACGGATTGCGATGTGTCCGGGCAGAATGGCCGGCACGATGCGACCCGTGTAGGGATAGCCGATTACGCTGCTGATAGTGTCGCGTTCACGCAGCACGCCGTATGTAAAGAGTGTGCGCGTTCGGAGTGCGCGATGGTTTCGTCGTGTCATTAGTTGCCCCTTTGCTGTGATGTTCATATTGTAGCATAACTGAGAAGATATGTCAAGGCCCCACTTGACAGCGGGGCCTGCTCATCCTTGCCGTCGTCGTCGTCGTCGTCGTCGTCGTCGTCAGCCGGGCATCCTCGCCGTCGTTTATCCCCAGGCGTACGCCGTCCTATCCGCATCCGGGCATCCGGACCGGCCGGCGTTCGGGCGTGCGGATAGGCCGTCGCAGGCATCGCGCGGGATGCCGGGCGTGCGGATAGGCTGCCCGGATGACCGGGCAGCCTTTACTTCGGGACCGGATGGGTTAACGCCCGCGCGGTAATTTGGGCCAGCATACCGTGCAAGTACACGTCCACGTATTGCACGTACCCGGATGGGTGCATGTGTTTGAAGTACAGCCACGCGCTATGCATGTTGTTGAGGCACAGCCATGATTCCCGCAAGATGTCAGTATAAGTACCATGATACTCTCCTTGCTGTGATGGGACGGAACCTGAAGGATTAGGTTAGGGGTAGGTTTCCATGATCGCGGCATTGTAAGCGGTACGCGCGGTCTCATACGCGGTACGCGTGGTCTCATACGCGGTACGGTTTCCGCTGATAAGCGCAGTGTAGAATTCACGCTGTCGAGCGACGACGACATCAAAAGCGACATCAAAAGCGGTACGGTCGAGATGTGGCATGATTCCAATTCCCCTATGCGCTTGCCGTATCTGCAAGTCACAAGTACACAATGGACGCGTCCGATCGCTTGCGTCAAGTGGGGCAAGTACAAAACTTTGTAGCTTTAACTAAAACTTAACTGAAAATATGTACTTGCCTACCTTGACACAAGCGATCGTAGGCGTGAATGTGTACTTGTGACTTGCAGATATGGCAAGCGCAAGAGGATCGGAAACATGCCGCGCTGGAATAGCTGTCAATGTGGGTGTGGCGGATCAACGCGATCATCGTTCATAGTCGGTCATTTCGCGACACATCGTACCGCGCTACTCGCAGCCTACGGCGCGGGTGACGATGCCGCGCGGGCTGAGTTAGAATGCCGCGGCTGGCTCCCAGAACAAGGCTACGGATCATATGGTACCGGTCGAAACATGGGGTACGCTGAGCGCGGTTACAATCGTACCGCGCGACGTGGTACACAGATAGGCCGTAACGGTAGCGGTGCTGGCGGGG
>CAAGKR010232621.1_pt1 | contig 13084 bp, 12 predicted proteins | sample 2556971 | NCBI WGS metagenome assembly CAAGKR01 (sample SAMEA5207829, study PRJEB30636) | soil metagenome | biome: forest; feature: boreal; material: soil | place: USA | collected 2011-09 | depth 1 m | reverse complement strand
GCAGATTGCACGGATGTTGCCGGACCAACTGACGCTCGGCCGGTTGCTTGTGCCATTCGATTTGATTAGCCGCACGATCATGGTGGCGTGCTGCAATCCGTTCGACGCGGCCGGCCGGGAAGCGGTGCACAAATCGCTCGATTACACCGTGACGTGGTATCTCGCGCGGCCAGGCGCGATCATTAAGTGTTTGCAGGACATCTACCGGCTCGAAAGCCGGGCCTAACCGACGCGACCAGATGAAAAGCAAATCTTTCGCGGAACGCATCGCCGATGTCCTGATCGAGGACGGTCTTCTGCTGCCGGGTCAGCTCGAGGAAGCGATCGGCATGCAGCAAAAAGGAGGCGGCCGGCTGCTCAAGATTTTGACGGACAAGCAGTTCGTGACCGATCAGGACATGACGGTCAGCATGGGCCGCTGCCTCAATACGCCGCTGATCAATCTCTCGAAATTGCGCGTGCCGGAGGAAGTGATGTCACTCGTCCCGCGCGACATGGCGAAGACGAACAAGCTGATCCCGATCGCGCGTCTCAACGGCAAGCTTTTCGTGGCCATGGCCGATCCGACCAACGTGCTCGCGGTGGACGACGTGAAACGGCGCGTGCAGCTCGAAATCGTGCCGATGATCGCGACGGAGAAGGCGGTGGCCGACGCGCTGGCCGGAGTGCATGGCCCTTCGAACATGAGCCAGGTGCTGAAGCAGGTCGCGGAGGACGTGGCGGCAGCGGGCGAAGTCGAGGTCCAAGCGAAGAAAAGTGATGAGATCGATCTCGACCGGCTCGCGACGGATAGCGAAGAGGCGCCCGTCATCAAGATCGTCAATCTGATCCTGGTGCAGGCGATCAAGGAGAAGGCGTCGGACATTCACATCGAGCCGTTCCAGCGCACGCTAAGGCTGCGCTACCGCATTGACGGCGAATTGATCATGGCGGAATCGCCGCCGAAAGCGCTCCAGCTCGCGATCACGTCGCGCATCAAGATTCTCTCGAGCCTGAATATCGCAGAACGCCGGGTGCCGCAGGACGGCCGTTTCCGCATCAAGGTGATCGGCAAGGAAGTGGATTTGCGTGTCTCGGTTTTGCCGACGGCCTACGGCGAGAAGATCGTGATCCGTATTCTCGATAAGACGGCCCTCACCGGCAGCATCGACCAGATGGGCATGGACCAGGGCACGCTCGACAAATTCAAGAAGGCGATCGACGCGCCACACGGCATGATTCTCATGACCGGCCCGACGGGTTCCGGCAAAACGACGACGCTCTACTCGGTGCTGCAGGAGCTGAACAACCCGCAATACAACATCGTGACGGTCGAGGACCCGATCGAGTACGAGCTCACGGGCATCAATCAGGTCTCGGTGCGCAACGACATCGGTCTCGATTTCGCTTCGGCGCTTCGCTCCATCCTCCGGCAGGATCCGGACATCGTGATGGTAGGTGAGATTCGTGACAACGAAACAGCCGACATTGCCGTGAAAGCAGCGCTGACCGGTCACCAGGTCTTGAGCACGCTTCACACGAACGACGCCGCCGGCGCGATCACGCGTCTTGACGATATGGGGATCGAGCCGTTCCTAATTTCCAGCTCGGTCATCATGGCTTGCGCGCAACGACTCGTTCGGCGCATTTGCACGAACTGCCGCGAGGATTTTGTGCCGGAGCCGGAAATCTTCGAACGCCTTTCGATGAAGGCGCCGGAGGGCGCTGTTTTCTATCACGGGAGCGGTTGCGAGCGATGCAAGGGCCGCGGATATCTCGGTCGCGTGGCGATTATCGAAGCGCTGCCCGTGAGCGAGTCAATCCGCCGCCTCATCATCAAGCGGGCCTCTTCCGCGGTCGTGAAAAATCAAGCAATGGCGGAGGGGATGAGGACTCTGCGCATGGTCGGGCTCGACAAAGCGATCGAGGGGGTCACAACGCTCGAGGAAATCTGGCGCGTTACGGGAGAGGACCACTAAATGACCATGACGATCCCATTCCTGAGTCTTTTCAAGAAGGTCAAGGACCAGGCCCTGGCTAAGAAAGAGCGGTCGGTTGCCGCGCCGAAGCCGGTGGCGCCGCTCGAGAAGCCAAGCAGCGAACGCTTCAGCAAGACGGTGATGCCGAACGTGACGCGCACGTGGCCACCCCAGAATCCATTTGAGATGGCGGCGCGTTCGTCGGCCATGGGCGGTTTACCGCCGGCCGTCGCGCTGGCGCTCGAACCCATGGTTGAACGCGTGATCTCGCTCGAGCTCGCAGACGTCGCGGCGCAAATGCCCGCCGATTACATCAAACCAATTGAAAGCATCGATGGGACCCGCCGGATTCTCCTGAAGGCATCCGAGATTGAAAGAGGAATGGCGAGCGGGAAACCAGCTGTTTCGCTTGCCACTATTTACCAGCAGGTGCCGGAAATTTTCCTGCGCTCGATCGCCCCGACCGATCAGGCGCAAGTGCAGCTTCCCTTCAAGAAAGTGCTCGAGCAATTCACGAGCTTGCAAGTCCGCAGCGATCAGGAGCGCCACCAGGCCGTTCCCCAGGTCGAGACGCCGTTCTTAAAGGTCACACTCGAAGACAACTCCCGTTTCGGCACGACAATCGAGGCGGTCGAGACCTCCGATCTGCCGCCGGTGCGGGTCGAGCCGGCCACGGCGGAAGCGTTTGCCGCCGCCGAGCCAGAGGCCGCCGGGAACGGATGTGCGCAGCATCCGAGGCGCGAAAACACATCGGCCATGCCCACGCGCATCCCCTTTAAACTTTCACCGAATGGAACGGGCGGCCCCGCACCTGAGAGTGTTCCAGCCTCAAGCGGGCCGTCCGTTCCGACTAGTTTCCCATCGGCTCCGGCACCTACGCGGATTCCGTTCAAGATGACGGCTCCCTCGGACGACCTGCTGCCCAAACACGAGCCGTGGTTGACCGCGGAAAGCCTGGCGGCTTCGGCCGAGACGCCGGTTGCACCGGCGACGGAGAGCAAGGCCGAAGTAAAGATCACTCTCGCGCTCAAACCGATTTTGCAGGGGCTTTCGCCATTTCAATTGGGCGGCGATCCCGGCAGCGTTCCAGCCGAAGCGCAAATCGAACTGCCGTCTTCCTTGATCGAACCGCAGCTCGCGGCCGGACGAATCACCGTCACACCTGAGGTTTTTGCAGCGGGACTGCCGGCGGAATATCGAAGCCTCTTCAAGGCCGGCGAGGCTGCGGATGTCATGCTGCCGCTGGACGAAGTCCTGAGGAATCTACCCGCGGCTTCCTTGCGCATGCGCGATGATCAGGAAGAACAGGAAGCAGGAGCAAATTTTGCCACGCCGTTTTCCGCGAAAGCAGAAGAAGACGCGAAACGTTTCAATATCGCCGGGACAGCAGTTGCGAAACCGATTGTAACGCCGGTCGCAGCGGTGGAGGAAGCGCAAGCCGCTGCGGCGCCAGTGAGAGAGCCGTTCGATCTGCTGCCTCGGAACCCGTTGCAAGTCGCGCTCGACACCGATGAAAAGCTGGATGCCAAGGGTGTGGTCGCACACGTTAACAAACTCGCCGGAGTGAAGGCCTGCGCGCTCATGTTTGGCGACGGCCTTAGTCTCGCGGGGAGTTTGCCGGCCGAATATGAGACGGACGGGCTTTGCGCCATGGCGCCTTCGCTGATGCAGCGCATCGAGAAACACATGGTGGAGACCAAGCTCGGCGCGCTCCGCGGCATGACGCTTTCCTGCGTGAAAGGCGCTGTCACATTTTTTATGCACGAAAATCTTTGCCTCGCCGCGCTCCATGCGAGCGGCGACCTGGCGTCGGAGGTGCGAGAGAAACTCACGAGCGTCGTGCACGAGCTTTCACGAAAATATTCGCATCCGGTCTAGAGGGATTTTGTATGTCGATCATCAATTACGCGAGCCGCGAGATTCAGTTTAAAATCGTCTACTACGGTCCGGCGCTTTGCGGGAAGACGACGAACCTGGGTTACATCCATCAGCGGATTAATCCCGAGAATCGCGGCGACCTTGTCTCGCTTGCCACCGCGGCGGATCGCACTTTATTCTTCGATTTCCTGCCGCTGAACGCGGTCGTGATCAAAGGGTTCGTCACCAAGTTTCAGCTCTACACCGTGCCGGGCCAGGTGATTTACAATGCGACACGGCAGCTCGTTTTGCGCAGCGTGGATGGCGCTATTTTTGTCGCCGATTCGCAATGGGAAAAAATGGAGGAGAACGTCGAGAGCTTTAAGAACCTCGAAGACAATCTCGCGAAACAGAACATCTCGATCGACGAGATTCCGTATGTCCTGCAATATAACAAACGCGACCTCGAAAATATCGCCCCGGTCAATTATCTCGAGTACGTCCTAAACAACCGGAAGAAACGCGTGCAGAGTTTCGAAGTCATCTCGAGCACCGGACAGAATGTTTTCGCCTCGCTCAACGCGGTCTCGCAGATGCTTCTGCACAAATTCAGCAAGCAAAGCGATGTGCCGCAGACGGCGCCTGCGCCAGTCGCGATTCCGGTTGAACCCCCGGTTACGCAGAAACAGAGCGCTGCGGTATGAACGCGATCCCTTGCCTGACCATCGAAGACGTCGCGAATCTCGACGGCGTCCTCGGTAATTTTCTGACAAAGGCCGAAGCGGAACTGACCGTCGTGATCGATCGCGGTGGAAATGTGATCTCGCAATTCGGCGACATGACCGTGATGGACGTTACGATCATCGCGGCGCTTGCGGCGGGTTCATTCGCCGCCACGAAGGAACTCGCGCGGCGCATCGGCGAAGTGGAATTCAATGCGCTCTATCACCAGGGTAACGGGAATCATATTTTCATGAACTCGGTCGACGACGATACCATCATGATTACGGTTTTCGGACGCCGGACGACGGTTGGTTTGGTGCGATTCTATTCCGCGAGCACGGCACAAAGCGTCGCCGCACTTCTGAAGTCGCTGCAGAATACGGGCCACGGCTTTTCCTTCGACGCTTCGGACATTACCGCGACCCCGGTCTTCGCCGACCAGTAGTCAGGGACGGCGCGTTGCGCCGTCCGCTTATGCGGAGATCACGAGACTGACTCGAGCGGACGCGCAGCGCGGCGTCCCTACCCGGTAAATTCGGCGGCAACGAGCGTCGCGTTATGACCGCCGAAGCCAAATGAATTATTAACCGCGACGCGCACCTTCTTTTCCTTCGCGACGTTCGGCGTGTAATCCAGATCGCACTCTTCGTCGGGATTCTCGAGATTGATCGTCGGCGGAATCACCGAGTCGCGGATCGCGAGCGCGCAGGCCGCCATCTCGACCGCACCGGCCCCGCCTAACAAGTGACCGGTCATCGATTTCGTCGAGCTGATGGAAACCGTTCGCGCGTATTCGCCGAAAACCGTTTTGATAGCCCGCGTCTCACAGACATCGCCGAGACCGGTCGAGGTTGCGTGCGCATTCACGTAATCCACCTGGTTCGGCGTAATCTTCGCGTAATCGAGTGCCATCCGCATCGCGCGCACGGCGCCTTCGCCATCCGGCGGCGGTGCGGTCATGTGGTAAGCGTCGGCGGAAAGTCCGTACCCGGTCAGCTCGCAATATATTTTCGCGCCACGTGCTTTGGCGTGTTCCAACTCTTCCACCACGACGACACCGGCGCCCTCGCCCATGACGAATCCATCGCGATCGCGATCCCACGGCCGCGACGCTCCATGCGGGTCGTCGTTGCGCGTGCTGAGCGCTTTCATCGCCGAGAAAGCAGCCATACCGACCGTGACGATCGACGCTTCGGAACCGCCGGCGAGAAATATATCCGCGTCGCCAAATTTGATCATCCGCCACGATTCACCGATGGCGTTGTTCGAGGTGGCGCACGCCGTGACGATGCAAAGGTTCGGGCCCTTCAATCCGAACTCCATGGAAATCAAACCGCTTCCCATATTGCTGATCAGCATCGGGATGGTGAAGGGGGAAACCCGTGAGGGACCCTTGGCGAGCAAGACGGCGTGCTGATCCTCGAGGGTCTTCAGGCCGCCGATTCCGCTGCTCACAATCACACCGAAGCGGTGGCGGTTGATCTTGTCCAAATCGACGCCGCAATCGGTCATCGCCATTTTTGCGGCCGCCATGGCCAGCTGCGCGAAACGGTCCGCGCGCCGAACGTCCTTCGGATTTTTGAAAAAATGTTTTGGCTCGAAGCCGCGAACTTCGCCACCGATCCGGCAATCGTAATTGGTCGTATCGAACGCCTGAACCCGTTCAATGCCGCTGACCCCGTTTTGGAGATTGCGCCAGAAGGTCTCGACGTCGTTCCCGACCGGGGAAATCACTCCAAGGCCGGTGATGACAACTCTACGATCGGAAATCATTTAGAGAGTAAGTGAGCTGAGATCACCGCGTTCCCATTCCAACGCTTTGCACCGTCTGGAACAGTTTGCCTTCGGTCTTGATCGAGGGGGCGATGATGATTTCGGTTTGTTGAAACTCGCCGACCGTTCGCGCGCCGACATTCCCCATGCAAGTCGTGATCGCGCCGACAAGATTCTGACTTCCGTCGTCGACCTCGGCGGGGCCAAAGAGGATCTGCTTTAGAGAACCAGTGGTGCCCACTTTGATGCGGGTGCCGCGCGGCAAATTCGCATGCGGCGTTGCCATCCCCCAGTGGTAACCGCAGCCCGGGGCTTCGTGCGCTTTCGCAAACGCGCTGCCGACCATGACCGCATCCGCGCCGCAAGCTAGCGCTTTGCAAACGTCGCCGCCCTTGCTCATTCCGCCGTCGGTAATGATCGGAACGTAACGCGAGGTTTTTTTGAAATAGGCATCGCGGGCCGCAGCGCAATCGACGGTCGCTGTGACTTGCGGCACGCCGAGGCCGAGAACGCCGCGCGAGGTGCATGCCGCTCCGGGCCCGACGCCGATGAGCACCGCCGCGGGACCGCATTCCATGATCTCGAACGTGACGTCGTATCCGACGGTGTTCCCGACGAGGACCGGAATCCTCATCTCTCGGCAGAATTTTTCGAGGTCGAGTGATTTATATTCCGTCGAAATGTGACGGACAGTGGAAACGGTGCTTTGGACGACGAAAACATCCGCCCCGGCTTCCTGCGCGATCGCTCCGAATTCCGCGGCCCGTTGCGGAATGGAACTGACCGCCGCGGTCGCGCCGCTGTCCTTGATTTGCCGGACGCGCGCCGCGATCAAATTTTCCTGCACAGGTTCCCGGTAAATTTTTTGGAGCAGCCCCGTGATCTCCGCTTTGTCAGCTTCGACAATTTTCTGGAGAACTTCCTTAGGGTTCTTGTAACGCGTCTGCACACCTTCGAGATTCAAAACGGCGAGGCCGCCGAGCTTGCTCATTTCGATGGCGAAGCGCACATCCACCACGCCATCCATCGCACTGGCTAGGATGGGAATTTTGAAATCAAGCGGTTCCGCGTTTCGTCGAGGTAAACGCCAGGCAATATCGACTTCGTTCGGATTGATCGTGACACGTCCCGGGACCAGCGCGATTTCGTCGAAACCGTAGGTCACGCGCGCTTTTCGATTTCGGCCGATCCACATTCCCATGATTAAATTTGTTCCGGTTTAAATCTTTCGTTCAAACTTCCGCAGCGTGGACACCGCGGAAGCAAAGCGGGCGTTCGATCTTCAAACTCAAACGCGCAGATCACGCAACGCAACCGATAGCGCAAAGCGCGGCGCTCGCGTCGGCGACGATTCCACTCACCAACTATCCAGAGGAGGAAAACTGCCGCAAGAAAAACCAGCAAGTAGATCGTGACCAGCGCGGACAGGCTGACCCGAATCACGGCGCAACACTTTCAGTCGCTGGCGAAGGCGCGACGATGTCGTTTCCCCACTCGACGGTCGCCGTCCCCCAAACGAAACCATTTCGGATTTCGGATTGCGGATTTGGGATTGCGGAGAACCGACAGAGCGCAAGATATTTTCTCGCCTGTTCGTCCAGCGCGGCATCACCCGAGGAATTCTCGAGAAAGCAATAACGCACCGCTCCGTTTTCATTCACGGCGACGCGGAACTGCGCGGCCTGCGGCGATTCATGACCGGAGGCCGTGAATTTCATTTCCGGGCTTTGCATGGTGCCGAGCGTTTCGAGTTCCGTAGACAAGCGCACAATCGTCGGCGCGATCTTCGCCACCATTTGGATTGAAGCGTGCGGCGGCGCAACTGGGGCGGGCGGCTGCGCACTGGGCACAGCTGGATTGGGCGTGGACGGTGGCACGTCTTTTAGCGCGGGTTGCCGCGTCAGGTAGGAAGGCGCGTGCTGGATCGTAGGCATTGCGAGCGACTTTCCTTCCGCAGGCGGCTGGGTGGTGGAGGCGAGCGCCGGATCTTCGGCTTCCAGCCAACGCAACAGAACGCGCCCTTCCTCGGTGTTTGGTGCGATCACGGTGACGCGTCCCGGCGGCGGCAAAAGAGCGACCGTCGGCGGATAGATAATTTGAAAGGCGTAGAAGCACAGGGCGTGCAGCACGACGGACGCGACAAGAAATCCCGTGATCGCCAGTCCCCGACGGCGTGGCTGGTCCCAGGCAAAGACGAGGCCAAAATCGCTCTCGGAAACCAGCGGAGCGCTCACTTCGAAGGAGTGGTGGCGAGCGCCACGGAAGCAATTCCGTGTTCGAGAGCCAGGTTCGTGACCTCGACGACGAGCGTGTAGGGAGTCAAGCGATCGGCCTTGATAATGATCGGTCGCCCCTCTTTTTTCGCCGCGTCGAGCAACGGTCCCAGTTGTTCGAGTGCAATTTTCTGATCGCGAAAATAGATCGCGGGAGCAGTGCCACCCGTGATGCTGATGATCTGCGGATTAATTTGCGGACCGAGTGTGAAGCGGGACGGCGGCACCGAAACCGAGATGCCGGGCTGCAGGATGAAATTCGAGCTGAGCAGCAGAAAAAAGATCAAAAGAAAAACGACATCCAGCATCGGGATGACGCCGAGCCAGCCGAAATGATATTCCTTCGTTCGGGAAAGCTTCATGCGATGCGCGGCCGGCCGGCCGATGAAAACTTAGCGGCCTTGTTCTTCAACCGGCGCCTGGAAAGTGATGATGTCGCTCATCGGCTCGCGGTCGGTCAACATATGCACCACTTCGATCCCCGCCCGCTCCATTTCGTGCATCAACGTGTTCACTCGGGAAGAAAGGTAACTATAGGCAACGAAAGTCGGCGTCGCGACGACAAGCCCAGCCGCGGTCGTGAGCAAGCTCTTGTAAACGCCATTGGAAAGCTCTGTAACAGTCGCGTACCCGCCGTTCGAGGAAAGCGTTCCGAAGGCGTCGATCATTCCGGCGACCGTGCCGAGCAGGCCAAGCAGCGGCGCCAGATAAGCCAGCGTCGCGAGGACGCCGAGAAAGCGCTCCAGCTTCGGCACCTCGAGTTGTCCCGCTTCCTGCACTATCTCACGGAGCTCCGCACGGGGCGCGTCATGGTGGATGATCGCGGCGTGAATGACGCGTGCGACAGGTCCCGGCGTGCCGGCTGATTCATGCAGCGCCTCGGCGAAGTTGTGCCGCTGCACCAGGTTCGAGAGCCCTTGCAAGAACTCACCGACGTGGATGGTCGCGCGATGCAAATAGAAGAGCCGCTCTGCGAAGATAGCGATGGCGATGACGCTGCAAGCCAGAATCGGCCACATCAGCAAGCCACCCTTCTGGATGTAGTCGATCATCTGGAGTTGTCTTAGCCGCCTTTGCCGCCTGTGGCAAGCGGGGAAGCTGGTCCGGCGGTAGAGGAGGTCGGTGACGGCGCCCCAGCAAACAGGCGTTAATTTTTATTGACCCTTGGTACGAGAAGTGGTTAGAAGTGGTGGGAAGTGGATTGAAATGGAACGAACAATCCGCTGGCGTATGGACTCCGACTCTCAACCCCAAAAATTCTTCGCCGGCGAGTTTCGTCATTCGATCGACGAGAAAAACCGCATCACCATCCCCTCCCGCTGGCGCCGGAGCGAGGGCGAAGATTTCATCATTCTGCCCGAACCGCACCACCAATATCTCCTTGTCATGTCGGCGGAGGAGTTCGCCCGCATGAGCGCGCAGGCCGAGTCAGACAGCACAATCTCGGCGCGCGACCGTCGGATCTTCTCGCGCCAATTGCATTCGCGCGCGGAACACGGCGCATCCGACCGCCAGGGGCGTCTGGTCTTGCCTGAGGATCTTTGCAAGCAGCTCGGCTTGAAGGGCGAGGTCGCACTCGTCGGTGGACGCGGCCGTTTTGAAATTTGGAATCTGCAACAATGGAAACGCGCTCACGAGGAAGAAACGCCGACCTACCAACACGTCGCGAATGTGATCGGACTGTAGGGATCGTGGCGAAAACATCATGAACGCGTTGCTGTTTGAGCGGTCCATCTGGTTTGCGACTGGCCCGCTGGAGATCGAGGAGGAAGCGCAGGAAATGGAGGACATTACGTATCATCGTCCGGTGCTCGTGACGGAAGCAGTCGAGCTGCTCGCGCCACGCGCCAGCGCATTGGTCGTCGATGCCACCTGCGGGGGCGGCGGCCACACCGAGGAAATTCTGCGCACCGGCGCCGATGTTCTCGCGCTCGATCAAGATCCCGACGCGATCGAGCACGCCAGCGAAAGGCTCACTCCATACGGCGGCCGCGTGACCCTGCGGCAGATCAACTTCCGCAACGCCGGAGAAGTCCTTGACCAACTCGGAATCGTGGGCATAGGCGGGGCGCTGCTCGATCTCGGCGTCTCGTCGCGCCAACTGGAAAATGCGGAGCGCGGTTTCAGCGTCATGCGCAACGGGCCTCTCGATATGCGGATGGATCCGCGGCGCGAGCTCACGGCCGCGACCGTCGTCAACTCCTATTCGGAAGAAGAGCTGACGCGGCTCTTCCGCGAGTTTGGCGAAGAGCCGGCCGCGCGGCGCATTGCCAGCCAATTGGTCAAACTGCGCAAGACCAACCCCTTCCACGATACGATGCAGTTGGCGAAGGCCGTGGAGAAAGTCGTCTGGCGGCACGGACGGCGCCATCCCGCGACCCAGGTTTTTCAGGCGTTGCGCATGGAAGTAAACGACGAGGTCGCCGCACTCGAAGCGGGCTTGCGCGTCCTGACAGCGCGACTCGAGTCTGGCGCGCGCATTGCGGTCATCACCTTCCATTCTCTCGAGGATCGGATCGTGAAAAATTTCTTCCGCGATCGCAGCCGCGAGTTGCTGGATCGACCGGAGTGGCCGGAGCCGCGTCCCAATCCGGATTTCGCTCTGCGCCTCATCACTTCGAAGCCGGTCGAGCCTGGTGAAAATGAACAACGCGTCAATCCACGCTCGCGGAGCGCGAAGTTGCGCGTCGCTGAAAAAATCTAATGCACGCACCGCGCCGAAAAGCTTTCAATTCAGTCAATGCCGCCTCGCTTGCGCGCTGGATAGTGATCACGGCGTTTCTGGCGTTGACCGGATTGATTTACGTTTATCTCAGCCTGCAGCTTTATCATCTGGGCGATCGCAAGAAGGCGCTCGAAAATGAGCTGACCAGTTTGCGAGCGCAAAATGACGTTGCAAGCGTGCAGATCGCAGCTTTGACCTCGCGCTCTGCGATGCAGCGCCGGCTCAAAGAGGGTTATCTGAAGATGATCCCGATCTCCGAGCACAACATCGTGCGATTGAGCGCGCCTTCGCGTCCGCACGGGGAAGACGCGGTCCAGCCGGTCGCGAACAAACGTGCCGGCAGATGAAGTGGAACAGCCGGATTCGTTGCGCGCTGGTCTGCCTCGCGTTCACGGCGTTGTTCAGCGCATTTTCCTTCCGGCTCGTTTATCTGCAGATGATTAAGCACGACGAGTACGCCGGGCTCGCTGCTGAAAAACACGTCTACAAACAAGCGATCTACGCCGAGCGCGGCTCGATTCTGGACGCGAACAACGAAGTCCTTGCCCACAACACCCCCGTCGAGACGGTCGTGGCCGATGCGACGCATCTGAATAATCGCGAGGCGCTCATCCCACTGCTGCGTGACGCGTTGAAAATTCCGGCCAGCGAACTGTCGGAAAAATTAGAAGGCGACCGGCGTTACATCGTTCTGAAACGTGAGGTGCCGGAAGCCGTCGCCGTCGCGCTGAAAGAAAGACTGCGTGCGCAAAACCTGCGCGGCATTTACTTCGAGCGCGATTCCACGCGCATCTACCCGAATGGCTCGATGCTTTGTCACGTGATCGGGTTCACGGACTTCGAACATCGCGGCATTCAGGGCGTGGAATCTTCCATGGAAGAATATCTCCATGGTCAGGACGGTTACCGTTACATCGAGCACAACCGAGCCGGTCAGGAAATGGTGCTTTATCGCGGGCAGGAGCGCACGCCGCGCAATGGTTACCAGGTGCACCTGACGGTCGATCTCAACTTGCAAAATATCGTTGAGAACGAAATCGACGCGGCCATGCGCGAATACACGCCGCAAAAGGCCACGATCATCCTCATGCGTCCGCAGACCGGCGAGATTCTCGCGATGGCGAACCGCCCGCACTTCGATCTGAATCAACGCTCGGAGGCGAAGCCGGAACAGATGAAAAATCGCGCCATCATCGACATGATGGAGCCCGGCTCAACTTTTAAGATCGTCACCGCCGCCGCGGCCCTGAATGAGCATAAGGTTCGACCCGACACGACAATTTTTTGCGAGAACGGCCTTTGGAATTTTGGCGGACGCCCGCTGCATGATCACAGGGCCTACGCGGACTTGAGCGTGCGGGACATTCTCGTGAAATCGAGCAACATCGGCGCGGCGAAGCTGGCGATCTCGGTCGGCGATCAGAAATTCTACGAATACATCCGGCGCTTTGGATTCGGCGAGCGCACGGGAATCGAATTGCCCGGCGAAATCGGAGGCGTGATTCGGCCGCCGCAATCCTGGAGCAAGATTTCGATCACGCGCATCCCGATGGGCCACGAAGTCGCCGTGACGCCGCTGCAAATGACCTCCGCCATGGCGACGATCGCGAATGGCGGCAAACTCGTCACACCGCGCATTGTAAAGTCGATCACCACGGAAGACGGCAAGACGGTCAGCACATTTTCGCCGGTAGTTCTGCGTCAGGTGATCTCACCGGAAACAGCAGCACAGATCGGAAACGCGTTGCGCGGCGTCGTGAGCGATCGGGGCACGG
>CAAGKR010341720.1_pt1 | contig 13085 bp, 11 predicted proteins | sample 2556971 | NCBI WGS metagenome assembly CAAGKR01 (sample SAMEA5207829, study PRJEB30636) | soil metagenome | biome: forest; feature: boreal; material: soil | place: USA | collected 2011-09 | depth 1 m | reverse complement strand
GCCCGAGGAAAGGCCTAATCCCAAGACGCAGTTCTTCTTTGACGCCACGGAATCGCTCCTGACGCCGAACGACAGTCCCGATGTCGGCTTCGATGTCGGCTTGAATTGCTACCGTCGGGGCATATTTCTGCCGATCGCCTTTTTCTCGCTTAGAACACGGACCCTACGAAACAGAACAAAGGGTCGCGGGTGACCCTTAGCCTCCAGTAGCCGGAACTATCGAACGGCTGCGAAAGCGGGCTGAATCAAATTCTGAATCCGTTGCGGGACCTTAAAGACGAGTGCACCTCTTCAATGCCAATCCCTACCCCAGGTCGACGGCTGCTGGCCCGTCTGCTTGCGGAACCATCGGGCAAAATAGCTTTGGTCTGGAAGCCCCACAGCGGCGGCCACTGCTGAGACACGGACCTGCTCCGTCAGCAGTCTCTTGGCAAGTGCCAGCCTTCGCTGCGAGCGGTATTGCCCGAGCGTTATTCCGGATTCCCGCTTTATCAGCGAATTGAGGTGGTCTCGCTGGTATCCGCTTCGGCGGATTACCTCCCTGAGCGGCATTGCGGGATCCAGCTTTGCCAACAAATCCGAGATCGCGCGCCCTGCGCCGCCTAGAGCACGGGGGATTTCCCTCGGAAGCCACCCGGCCGAACGCAGGAGCGTGACCATGATCTGGAGCACGAGCGCGGCTCCGGCGCTATGCATAGCCGACTGGGATTCCGTCTGCATGCGCGAAAGGGCCGAAATGCTCTGCCTTACCTGGGCGAGTTCCGACCTGCTAAGGCTGGATACTACAGTCCGTCGCCTTCCCGGATGCCTATACCGGAAGTCGATCACCACGCATTGGGGAATTTTACCGCCGAGCCTCGAAAACGAATGCAGAATCCCGGGCGAGACCATGACGAGCGTCCCTGGCTCAACACGCGCCCTGGTCCTGGAAAGCGACTGCCAGCCTTCGCCGCTCAAGTACAGAAGCGCCTGGCTTGAGGTGTGAGTGTGCTGCTCGACATAGTCGCGCTCGGGCAGATGGCTGTGCACCGCCAACTTCATGACATGCAGGCTGGGTGTCCGAAGGTTGACTCGATCGATCAATAGCGAGCGAAAACGCCTTCTCATTAGCACCAGATGTAACACGGAAAAGTGCTAATTGATACCGATAAAATCCTCACCCTGGCGTCTCTGGATGGCATATGATGGAGGGGTGCAGACTAAGCCCAATGAAGCCGCGGTGGCGCTCGTTACAGGAGGTGGCAGGGGCCTGGGGCGTGGAATATCGCTGCAGTTGGCTGAGTTCGGATGCTCGGTCGCAATCAATTATTCCAGGGACGCCGACGCGGCCGCCGAGACCGTTGACGCCTGCAGGAAGGTCGCCCGGTCCGATTCGCAGAAGTTCCTCGGGATTCAGGCTGACATTGGCGCCGCGGCTGACCGTGAACGCCTCGTGAAGCAGACGTTCGCCTATTTTGGACGAATTGACGCTCTCGTGAACAACGCTGGCGTGGCGCCAAAGTCCCGCGCCGACATCGTCGATGCGACGGAGGAATCCTTTGAGGAGATCATCGGCACGAACCTGCAAGGGCCCTATTTCCTCACGCAGCTTGTGGCGAGGCATTGGATTAGCAGTCCGGCGGCGGCTATCAACGGCCTCGGCCGAAAGATAGTCTTCATCACCTCAATCTCCGCCGACACGGCCTCCGTCAACCGCGGAGACTATTGCATTTCCAAGGCGGGCCTGGCGATGGCGGCGCAGCTCTGGGCCTCCCGCCTGGCGGCGGACGGAATCCAGGTGGTGGAGATTCGCCCCGGCATCATGGCCACCGACATGACGGCGGGCGTAAAGGAGAAGTACGACGCACTCCTTGCGAGCGGGCTCGTGCCCCAGATGCGCTGGGGAACTCCCGAGGACGTGGGAAGGGCCGTGCGGTCGGTGATCTCGGGAGACCTCGCGTTTTCGACCGGCGCCGTGGTCCCGGTCGATGGGGGATTCCACCTCCGGAGGCTTTGAAGCAATCCCCGTGATCCGCATCGACACCAGACTGAGCCCCAAGGCTCTTCAACCCAGTGCGGAGCGCCTTTTCGAGATTTCAGGGCGGAAAATGGGGTCGCTCCAGAGGTCTTGGAACCCCAGCAAGGGTTCCCCGGTGGCCACGGTGGGCGGCAAGTACCAATCTCGCGGCTGGACCGAATGGACACAGGGTTTCTTTTACGGTTCGGCAATACTGCAGTTCGACGCGACTGGGGATGCAAAGGCCATCGCCTTTGGACGCGAGGGAACGCTCCGGAACATGGCTAGCCACGTGAGCCATATCGGAGTCCACGACCACGGCTTCAACAATGTCTCCACTTACGGCAACCTTCACCGCCTCGCCAGGGAGGGTAGATTGGCCGCTGATCCGTCAGAGCTGGATTTTTACGAGTTGGCCCTGAAGGTGAGTGGAGCGGTCCAGGCCGCGCGATGGACGGACATTCCTGAGAACCTCGGGTACATCTACTCCTTCAACGGCCCCCACTCCCTTTTTGCCGACACGATCCGATCGCTCAGGGTCCTTGGAATAAGCCACCAGCTCGGTCATTTCCTGATGGGCGAGCGGGACCGCAAGATTTCTCTTCTCGGGAGGCTGATCAGCCATGCGGAAACGACGGCGCGCTATAACGTCTACTTTGGAGATGGCCGCGACCATTACGACGTCAGTGGCCGCGTGGCCCACGAGTCCATCTTCAACCTCAACGACGGATCTTACCGCTGTCCGAGCACGCAGCAGGGTTATTCGCCCTTCTCAACTTGGACCCGGGGCCTCGCCTGGATCCTCTGCGGATACGCCGAGCAGCTGGAATTCCTGTCGACCCTGCCGGAATCCTCGTTCGGGACACGCGGCTCCAAGAGGAGGATCCTTTCCCGTTTTCTGGAAGTGGCAAGGTCGACGGCCGAGTTTTTCATAAGGAACACGCCGGTTGACGGCATTCCCTACTGGGACACAGGCGCGCCGGGGCTTGCCCGGCTCGGAAACTACCTAGACCGGCCTGCAGAGCCGTTCAACGACCACGAGCCGGTGGATTCCTCGGCCGCGGCCATCGCTGCGCAGGGGCTGATGCGCCTGGGCAATTACCTTAAGGGGCTGGGCCAGCGCGGCCCGGGCAACCGCTATCTCTCGGCGGGCCTCACCGTGGCGAGGACGCTTTTTGGAGACGCCTACCTTTCGTCGTCGGTGGCTCATCAGGGCTTGATCCTTCACGCCGTGTACCACCGTCCCAACGGATGGGACCATGTACCCAGGGGCCGGAAGGTCCCTTGTGGCGAGTCGTGCATGTGGGGCGACTACCACGCCCGCGAGTTGGCGTTACTCATCCTCCGGATGGCCAGGGGCGAACCCTACTACACCTTTTTCGTCCGCTAGCGCGGGACACGATGGTTGCGCCCTTCAAAGACTTCTCCCGGCTCTGCATCCATACGATCACGACAAAGCCGTGGCCGATCGATGAGGCCGCGCGCCGCTACTCGTCGGCAGGGGTCAAGGGGATGACCGTGTGGCGACAGGCGATCGAGGGCCGAGACGTTAGGGAAAGCGGGCGGATGATCAGCGAACATGGCCTCTCCATAGTCTCCCTCTGCAGGGGCGGTTTCTTTCCCGCCCCGACCGCGAAGGGCCTGCTCGATGCGATCGACGAGAACAAGCGGTGCATCGACCAGGCTGCGGCACTTGGCGCCCCTATGATTGTCCTGGTGTGCGGTGCCGTGCCCGGGCAGCCGTTGGCGGAGTCGCGAAGGCAGATTGTCGACGGCCTCGGAGGTGTCCTGGAACACGCGGCCGCGGCGGGGATCCGACTGGCGATCGAGCCGCTCCATCCTATGTACGCGGACTCGCGCTCGGCCATCAACACGATCCAACAGGCCCGGGCAGTCTGCCTCCAGCTGAGGTCCCCGTGGATCGGCATCGCGATCGATGTCTACCATGTATGGTGGGACGAGAACCTTGAGCGCGAGATTGCCGCATGCGGGCGCGAGAAATCCCTTTTCGCATTTCACATCTGCGACTGGAAGACCCCCACGATGGACCTCCTGAACGACCGCGGGCTCATGGGTGAGGGATGCATCCCCATCCGGCAGATACGCGGCTGGGTCGAGGCGACCGGCTTCGCGGGGTTCAACGAGGTCGAGATCTTCTCAGACAGCCGGTGGGCGGGCGACCAGGTCCGGTTCCTGTCGGAAATCCAGGGCGCCTACCTCCGCGACTCCTAGCCCGTGCAAACTCAGCAAACAATGAAACAACATACCTTGGGCGTCATCCTCAACGGTGTCACGGGGCGCATGGGGACCAACCAGCACCTCGTGCGCTCGATACTTGCCATTCGCAAGCAGGGTGGGGTGCGGCTCGCCAATGGCGACGTGGTCATGCCGGACCCGATTCTGGTCGGGCGCAACATCGACAAGCTGAGGGCGCTCGGCGACGCCCACGGGGTCGGCCGTTTCACGACTGACCTGGACGCGGCGCTCGCGGATCCTCTAAACGCGGTCTATTTCGACTCGCAGACAACCGATCGGCGCGCCGAGGGAGTCCGCAGGGCCATCGCAGCACGCAAGGCCATCTACTGCGAGAAGCCGACGGCCGTGGATACGGCGACCGCCGTCGCCCTCTACCGGGAATGCACGGCGGCAGGCCTGAAGAACGGCGTGGTCCAGGACAAGCTCTGGCTACCGGGGCTGCTCAAGCTCAAGCTGCTCATTGATTCCGGTTTTTTCGGCAGGATCCTCTCCGTTCGCGGAGAATTCGGCTACTGGGTGTTCGAGGGTGGTCTCCAGCCGGCGCAGAGGCCTTCGTGGAACTACCGCAAGGAGGACGCCGGCGGAATCATCGTGGACATGCTCTGCCACTGGCGCTACGTGATCGACAACCTATTCGGGAACGTGAAAAGTGTCTCCTGCCTTGGCGCCACCCACATCCCCGAGCGGCGGGACGAGAACGGCAGGCCCTACAAGTGCACGGCCGACGACGCAGCATACGCGACTTTCGTTACCGACCGGGATGTCACACTGAACTTCAACAGCTCGTGGGCCACGCGCGTGCGCCGCGACGACCTCCTGACGCTCCAGGTCGACGGAACTAAGGGATCGGCAGTCGCGGGCCTGCGGGAATGCTGGACGCAGCGCGCGGAAACCACGCCGCGCCCGACGTGGAATCCGGACATCGAGCAGCCGATCAAGTTTTTTGACGGCTGGCAGAAGGTTCCCGACTACGCTGTGTTCGACAACGCATTCAAGGCTCAGTGGGAGCTGTTTCTCAGGCACGTGGCGGGTGACGAGCCGTTTGCTTGGACGCTTCTGGAGGGAGCGAAGGGAGTGCAGCTGGCCGAGAAAGGCCTCGAGTCATGGGCAAAGCGAGCCTGGGTTGATATCGAGCCGATCACCTGAGCAACGCCGCCGCAATCCCACCACCTCCAAATGCCGCGGGCCCCACAGACACACAGACACACAGGCGCATGGGCGCAAAGGGGAAGGACCTGACATTCGCCGCAGCGTTCCTGGAGCACGACCACATCCTCGGGATGCCCCAGGGCCTTTGCGACGCAGGGGCGCAGCTGAAGTGGGCCTATGATCCTGACCCCGAAAGGGTGGAGGCCTTCATCAGGAAGTTTCCGCAGGCAACGCCCGCGAGGTCGTTTGACGAGATACTCGGGGATACCTCCATCCAGCTTGTGGCCTCGGCAGGCGTGCCGTGCGACGGGGGCCCGACGGGCTGTCGCGTGATGGCGGCAGGCAAGGATTATTTTTGCGACAAGACTCCATTCACGACCGCCGCGCAGCTGAAGGCTGCCCGAGCTCCTGTCACACGGGCGGCCCGCAAGTTCGACGTCTACTTCAATGAGCGCTTCCACGTGGAATGCGCGGTTAGGGCGGGGGAGCGCATAAGGGCGGGCGCGATAGGGCGAGTTGTGCAGGTTCTCGGATTGGGCCCGCACCGTCTTCGCAAGGGTTCCAGGCCTGAATGGTTTTTTCAGCGATCGGAATACGGCGGGAATCTCTGCGACATTGGAATCCACCAGATCGAACAGTTCCTTTACTTCTCGGGAGCGACTGACGCGACGATCACGCGCGCCTCGGTGGGCAATTTCTCGAACTCAGATAAGCCCGAGCCCAATGTCGGGAGGCCCTGAGGCTCGAACCCGGGAACGCGTCCATTCGCGAAAGCCTGCGGCAAGCTATCGAGGCGGTGAGCAGGTGACCCGCCGAAGAGATTTTCGCGCCTGCGCGGCCACGTTACTCGCCCCGTCAGGTCGAAAGAAGGCGCTCGAGCGCCGCGCGGCCCGGTAGCAAAAAATACCCGCCTGCCTGCACTGTGGACCACTGCGGAAGACCATGTACACGGAGTCGCACGGGTTTGCCTGGAATTGAAAAACGCCGGCTGTCCGCGACGACCTTGGCTCCCGGCGTTATGGGATCCGATTCGTCGTGGCGATCCGCAAACTGGGGGTTGTTGAGCCATGTCTGCTGAACGAACTCGAACTGCCGCGTCAGGTCGCTGCAAAGGCACATGAACAGAAGCCCGCGGTCCGCGGGCGCGGCCTGGTCGCTCGAGCCAAGCCCCGGAATATCGAATCCCTTGGGATAGGCCGCCGACGGCGCCGGCGAGCCGTACGTCCGGCCGCGCCGGATTATACGGTGCTGCGCCACGACCGCCAGCGACACCTGCGGGTCGGCTTCGAGCGTATCGCGGGGATTGGCGCGGCGAATGTGCGCCCCGTAGGGGCAACCCATGCCCTCTTGGTCGGCGATGAAGGCCATTGACCGCATGATCTCACCTTCCACGGCGGGTGGCTGGTGCCGCGCTGCGCCGGGCCCCACCGGCATTCCATTCGGCCAGCGTCCCACCGCTTTCGCCGCCAGCCAGATAGCCTCGTCCTCGTTCCTCGACTGACTCTTCCAGAATTTCCAGAATGCCTCCACGTCCTGCTTGATGCGGCGGATAACGACGAAAGAGCCGCCTACCCCGAGTGGCGGGGCCGGGGTAACGGCTCCGGTGGCCTCGATTTCACCGAGCACTATCTCACCTGGCGCCAGGAAGTCGACGCCCGGCTCCTTCAGGTTGCGTTCGCCGAGATCGATGCGGGGCGACGTGATCCCATCGCGAAAACCGAACGGCTCACGGCGGTCCTTCGGCGAGCAAATTGCCATCTCGAAGACTGGCTTCCAACCCCTCGCGAGAAACTGCCGGACGCTTCGCGCCGTTGATTCCAGGCTCGCGGTGTCCGGTCCATAGACGAGCAGCAGAAGATGCACGTCCCGGTCACCCCAGAACCAACCCGAGGGATCGTTTACTCCCGCGTCTCCCAGGGCCCTGCTGCGCTGCGGCGCGACCATGCCCTCCTGGAAGGCCACGTCGAGCCCCGCCAGTTCCGCCATTCCTCCGAGTGCTGCGACACCGGCCGAACTCAGCAGAAACTGGGCCGCCCTCCTTCGTTGGCCGCGTGACAACCCGAAGGAGACCTCGCTTCGCACCAGCTCGAGTGCGGCCGCTTTCGCGCCCTTCGGCTCGGCTACTGCAAAACCCATCGCGAGGGATTCTGGAAATCGCCCGTGGCCGCTGAACACGAGGGCCTGGATATCGTCAGTTTCGATGGTCAGACTCATGGTTCAAAGCAACTCAAGCCACGTGCGGGCAGCGTCTTCGGTCAGTTCCCCGGCGAAGAGGCCGTCGCGCACGGCTCCGTTTTCGAGTATCTCACGCACTCCCAGGTTCGGATAGGCGCTGTACCAGAACGCCGTCTCCAACTGGTCCAGGCGCAGCAGGCTGGTGAGCCTTGGTCCAAACGTGCTCAGGTCGTCGGGATTGAAGAGCCACCGCGTCTTCGGACAACCATAAACATTGGACGAAATGGGTATCACAGCGCTGCTGCCCACGCCCAGGAAGTCGATCATGTAGCGGTCGAGGCTTCCATCGTAATCGCTCATGAAGAGCATGGTCCTTCCCCCGTCAATCTGAAGGATTCGGGCGTAGTGAATCGTGTCGATGTCCGCCAGCGCCCCGTTGGTCCAGAAATGGCGGCAGCCGCGTTCGGAACCCCAGAGGATGATCCGCAGCAGCACCCGTCGCACCCAGGTCGGCTTTATCGGAAACCAGTAGGTCACCTCGTTCGTGATCGTCAGGTCCTCTGCCGCCTCGATTTGTCTCACATCTTCTTTGTCGGGCTGGGGGGCGATGATGTCGGGTTCCACAATCTCCAGCAGGCGGACGAAGAGGAAAGCGGCACCGGTGAAGAATGCGCCGTAGATCCACCACAAGCCGTAGGCCACCCACGCGAGGCGGCGCAGCCCCGGTCGCGCGATCCGGCCGATCGCCTTCTGGATGTGCACGGCCAAGACTCCGATGCTCGGAAAGGCAAACGTCGCGAGGAGATCCAGAAAACGAAGGAGCTTTCCGGTCAAGGAAATGCCCGGTGCAGGACCGCGCGGAAGGCCCAATTCCAGGGGCAGCGAGAGCACGTGCTCGCGCAGCTCCCTCCTGATAGTCTCAGCCGTTGTCTCCGGCGCCCAGGCACCTGAGGCGAGGCGCACGTCGGCGAAGGCCTCGACGGCCTCCAACAGGTTGTCCTCGGCCAGAATGTCTCGCACCGACCTGTTTATCGCCCCCAGGTGGAACGTGAGGTCGGAAGCCCGGTGCCTCACGAGCAGGCTCGGCAAGTCGACCTTCGTCCCGGGAAACTCCGCGCCCGCAAACGCCGCCAAGAGGGGCTCTCCGATCGCGACCATCAAGCCGGACAGCTGGGAATCCAGGGGCTCGTCGTGCACGAAGTTCAGGAGGACACGCACCGCTCCTCCGGGACTCTCCGGGGGGGCCGCCACGAGCCTAAACGTATGCAGGCCCCCGACCGTTGCCAGGGCCGCCTTGAGCTGTGGCGCGAGGCCGACGATGCGGGCATGGACTTCGGCGTCCGATGTCGTCCCGACCGGAACCAGGGTGGTGAAGCTCAGCGGCCGCCGCCAGGTGGCCCTCAGTCGTTCACTCAATAGCTCGCTGCTTCTCATGGCCTTCGGCCTAGAATTCGAGATTGTAAATCATGAGCTCGCGCAGGTCAAAGCGGGCCGACAGGGCGTCGAGCATCAGCATCGTGGTGAGGATCGACAGGTCCTTTGCAGGGCATGCGTGCGGACCGGCGGACCAACTTAGAACGGCGGCAACCTCGGAGGGGGGGCGGTCGAGCCGGAATGCCGCAGGGTCGGTGAACCGCGAGGGGTCGCGGTTGATGCAGATGAACGGATACGCCAGCTCATCCCCTGGTCCAACGTCTATCCGTCGTCCTCGAATCAGGATCGTCTCGTCCGCCTCAGCGATGCGGTGCACCGAGGTCACGGTCGGATTGAGCCGTAACGACTCGATCACGAAGGTCATCCGCTCGCGCATCCCCAATTTTGCATATTGGATATCCTGTTCCCGGACAATCTCCACGCATTTCATCACTATTGTCCCCACGCTGAACATCGCCGCGAACAGCGTCATGTCGATGACGAGGCCGTCGACCCCCAGCTTGCGCAAGGGAATGTAGGCGTCCTTACGAATTCCCTCCCGCGTACCAAGAAGCGCGAGCATCGATGGCATGTATCTCCCAAAAAGTGAAAATTCAACGAAGCGCCGCGCATAGTTGTAACTGATGTTGTCCGCCTGGGCCTTGGGAAGCGTGAGTCCTGCCAGCACCCGGAAAATGATCCGGGTGACGGCACCCCGGATCTGCCACATGCCCGCCATCTGCGGGTCGGCCGACCATTCGCGGATGACTTCGTCGCACTCGTCCCCCAAGGACTGCATGTCCAGCGAACGCACCCTCGGGGTCATTATCTCGGTGTCGATGTGACGGCGGATGAGGTCGCGGGTGGGCGGCCCTGCGCCAATCGGGCCGGCATTGGTCACGAAGACCATTGGATCGTTGCCCACGATGTCGATTCCCATGAATCGGTTCCCGCGCATCGTCGGCTGCCTAATCTCACGGTCGGCTGACTCGTGACCAACGACCATGAGCGCCTTGCCGAAGATAAAATTTCCGCGATAGGCGCCGTGATGCATCTGCATCGCGACGTTCTGAGTGTTGGCGAAGACCATCATGAAATCAGTCGCCGTCGTCATTTCCAATATGAGGCGCCGCAACCACAACCACCGCGTTCGCCAGGCGAATAATTTCGCAGGCATGAGCAACCATATTACCGGTGGGGACAGGCGGCGCGCGGCCCAACGGAAAACGACTTGAATGTAATAAAGTGTTTTCACGATGCGATTGCGCGACTCTTGAGTCTCCCCACTGGCAACTCGCTCATCGCCGCATCGTACCCATATGAGCCGCCTGCGCAAATCGATCGCGAAGACTCCACTCGGCCAGCAGCTAGGTGTTGAAAAATCGACGCTGGGCTGCGATAACCAGAAAAGACATATGGGACGTTCGTATGGGCTCTTGAGGAAATGGGGCGTCCTCTTATCACAAAAGTTGGAAGCGAAAAATTATATGACGGTCCGAAAAAAAGCCACAGCTCGGGTTAAGATCAAAAAGCTCAGCCCGAAAAAAGATCCGCGAGCCCGAGCGCCTCTTAAGGGCAAAGTCGCGTTGTACATCGGTGAGACAGAGAAGAACTTGAAACGGGATTAACGTCCGCGACCTTTAACCCTACGGCAGTATCGCAAACGCCCGCGCCGGAAATCCGAAACCGTTCTCTACTTTCGGCCACGTTACGACGATGACGGCCCCGGTTGCCGGCACCTTGTCAAGATACGCCATTGCCTCGATCTGGAAGTGGTTCTGCTTTAAGAGCCACGTCTCGGAATCCATCGATTCAGTGATGTCGGTATCGAGCGCCTCGTGACCGATCGCGGTCACCTTGCGGTCATCAAAAAGAAACTTGATGGCTGCGAGCGACCAGGCCGGAAATGGATAGCGCTTGAAGCGCTCCGGATTGCTCTCCCAGTCCTTGTACATGTCGGTTCGCAAGGCGACAAACGAGCCTGCTGGAACATGCCCGTGGGTTTTCTCCCACCCCTCGATGTCTTCAACGCTGAGCGCGTGATTCGAGTCTGTCGCGATCATCGGCGTCATGTCGATTACGACGAGCGGCAGGATCATGTCCTTAAGCGGAATCCGATCCATCGTCATGCCGTCGGAGCTGAAATGCGCCGGCGGGTCGACGTGCGTGCCGTACTGGCCGACCATTGAATAGAAGATCGAGCGGAAGCCATCTTTCTCGATCGTGTAGGGCAGGTGTGTCGTCGGATCCGACGCCGCCGACATGGTCGCCTGGCCAAATCCCTTCCACACGGGCGTCATCGGGCTGAAGCTGTGCGTGAGATCCACGAACTCCTTGCCCTGGATGGTCTTGAGGGCGTCGGAGAGTGTAACCGGTCGCTCATCAGCGGCGGAGGCGATCGAGACAGCGACGCCCAGGCCGAGCGCCAGTACTGAGGCCGTGGCGGCACATGCAATGATTTTCATATTTTAGGCAGGAAGCTTGCTCATTTTCTGTATCGCCCCCGAGGGATACGCCAATGCAATGAATCGACGAGACCAGCCAGCAGAAGTCCGAACAAGGCGAAAACAGACGACAATCGCTGGCAGAGATACATCTGGGCGGCAATCAGTTCCGTCGAACGGTCGGCCGTCATAAGGCCGCTCAGTGACAGATTGGGATCGAGTTTCGCGACTGCCGCGCGCATTGGACCGGCGAGGGATTCTGGGGAGACGCCTATCGTGCGCACCGCGAGAACGAATCCGCGGCGAGGAACCTGGGAGGCGGGGGGGCTGGATAAGGGCGGAATGGGGCGTCTCAGAAAATAACCGTAGGGCACGGTTTTATTCGCTGGGTTCGCTCTGTTTCGATGTGTAGGGCCGGTTCCTGACGCTTACGACGACTGCGAGGGATTTTTACGCGTGGCCGCTTCCGTCATCATCGGTTGGGCATGCGGTGCCCGACTGGCTGTTGCGGCTGGCCACGGCAATGGCGGGTGGCACCGTCGACGCACGAACGGTATTCCACGACCAAGCGAGCGGGAAGGGGAGCTTGACCTCATTCGCCACCAGCTCGACTCGCTTCTCACGGAGGTGCCCTACGTTGAATGGGGCCGCTGGTTCCTCGCCGACCGCGCCACCCAGCCCATCGCGCCCGGCTTTTCGATCCTTCCCGCGGGCGCCGAATAACTCGGCGCCCTCGGGGCGTTGAGCCTCGGTCTTGGCACCGCAGCCGCCTCCGGAGCCCCGCGGACGGCGGCTCCCAAAAGGCGTGCCCTTCCCGGCGAGTGCGGTTGACTCATTTTTGCCGTGAAGCTTACGATTCGGGCACTGTGCATCACAAAAAATGCCCCGTTCGGCTTAACCCAAGGCGCTCGTTTCTTCCGGGAGGGACGGCGCTGAATGGAATCTTTGCCGCAGCTGCGATGCTCTTGGCCGGAATGCCGGCGTATTCCCAGACGGACTCAATCCCCCCGAACGAGAACCTGCTGGCCGAGGGCATCCCCGCCGTCCCGGCAGCCCTGGCCTCGACCGTGGCGCGGTACACGAACTATCGGACGGCCTCGTTTGCCGGCTGGGATTCCGCGAGGCGCGAGATGCTGATCTCCACGCGCTTCGCCGACGTGCCGCAGCTGCATTTCGTGAAATTCCCGGGCGGCGCCCGCAGCCAGCTGACCTACTACCCGGATCCTGTCGTCTCCGCCAGTTTTCACCCGACCAAGGGTGACTACTTCATCTTCACAAAGGACGCAGGCGGCGGCGAGTTCTACCAGATCTACCGCCAGGACCTCGCGACTGGCGACGTGACGCTGCTCACGGACGGCAAGTCCCGAAACCTGGACGGCGTGTGGGCCGAGGACGGCTCCAAGATAGCCTACAGCTCGACGCGCCGCGACGGCAGCGACGTGGACATCTGGGCGATGGACCCGGCTGACCCAAGGACGGACCGCATGGTCGCCAAGTTCGATGGCGGCGGCTGGCGGGCGCTTGATTGGTCACCGGACGGAAAAACGTTGCTGATCGAGGATTATATCTCCGCCGAGGAGAGCTATCTCTACCTGTTGGACGCGGCCTCGGGCGAAAGGAAGCTCCTCACGCCCAAGGGGGAGGCAAAGGTG
>CAAGKR010059884.1_pt1 | contig 13094 bp, 8 predicted proteins | sample 2556971 | NCBI WGS metagenome assembly CAAGKR01 (sample SAMEA5207829, study PRJEB30636) | soil metagenome | biome: forest; feature: boreal; material: soil | place: USA | collected 2011-09 | depth 1 m | reverse complement strand
ATCGGACTCGGGAAACCGCGGGAAAAATGAGGTTGAAGCTGATTACTGCGTTATTGCTTTTGGCCGGCAGCTTATTGCTTAGCTGCATGACGGGCTGTTCTCTCGCGGGAATCAAATCCGCCAATACGCAGCCCAGCCCTTCTCAGTCAGCACAGCGCGACGCCGATCGCCACCCAACGTCCTCAGGGTCGGCTACGCCATCGACTGCGGAATCGATAGAACCGCAACCAAGCGAACCAACAACGGCGAGCAGCGCAGTAAGCGACCAGCTGCACACGCCAGAGAAAGGCAGTCTGGAACGTCAGGGAATGATGGATGCGCTGCGCGATGAGTTCAATGATCGTCGCAGTCCGAGTTACCAACCACATCGAGGCAGCATCATTTTCGTCGTGAATTACCTGAAGGCGCACAACGGTTGGGCCTGGACGTACGCCGAGCCGCATTCCTCAGACACCAGTGATTCGTTCGGCGAAAACAGCGGCTTCCTGCTGCATCAGGAGGGCGGACAGTGGAAAGTCATGCGACTGCCGACGATGGTCAACGACGCCAACGATCCGGAAAACTTAGACTACCCGTCACGCAAGGACGTCGATCGGATCAGACAGAAATATCCTACCGCGCCGACCGACATTTTTCCGAAGCACTAAGGAGTTTGGGATCGCGGGAGCCTTTCTTTCAGGTTTTCAATCCACGCTGCATTCGCATCCATCGTCGGCCGAAACGCTTCGCGCGGCGCGACGGTTTCCACGTGCATGTTGTCGTCGGTGTTGATGATCGCGCCGGCCACCGCGGGACCTAATCGCGATTCGTCGCAAACGAACCATGCGCGCAGATCGTTTGGGCTCTTGATTCCCGCGCGCGCCAACTCCGCGCTAATTCTCTGGTCGCTGAATCGCTCATTCATCTGATCGAAGCTGATCGGCGCCCGACTTCCCAGCAGGATCAAATCCTTCCCCTTCGCCGCGCCTTGCACGCGAAAGATGGCCACGCGTGGGAAGACCTCCTGAAAAGTCGCTAAGACAGATCGCAAACTCTCCGTCGAGAGCTGATAGATCTGCAGCCACTGCACGAACACGCCGTCATCTTTCAAACGCTCGCGGCCCAGCGCAAAGAATTCGCGCGTGAAAAGGTTCGCGACCCCGGGCACCCAGGGATGGCTGGGTTCGCTGACGATCAGGTCATAGCGCAGGGGGTTGACGCGGAGATAGTTGCGCGCGTCGTCTGTGATCAAATGGAGCCGCGGATCGCTGAGCGGCCGGTTGTTGACGTGATTGAAGAAACTTGACGAGGCTACGGCGGCCGGCTCGATCTCGATGCAATCGACCGATTGTATCGGCGACTGCAGGACTGCTCCCGGAGTTACGCCGGTGGCAAATCCGACGACGAGCGCGTGGTCAAGACGCAGTGCGGCCAGAATGCCAAGCTGACCCAGGAGAATTTGCGTCGGCATGTCGTCGCCATCCGAAGCATTCGTGCGGCCGTTGATGGCCACCGACGTGATGCCCCAGTCGCGGCGCACGGACACGGTAGCCGTGCGGCCTTCCGCGAACATCAAGAGCTGGTGATTCTCTGCCCCGCTATTATGATCGTCTTCGGGAACATCGCCGCGCGATTTCGCGAGCACGCGCACGAAACTGTCGTAAGCTCCGACCGACAACACATTGAGATTGAGTGCCGGCCAGAAAATAAACATCGCAATGATCGCGGCGACGGCTCCGCCGATTGAAAGGCTGCGCACCACCGCGAGGTCGCCGCGCTCGCGGCGCGGCTCATAAGCAATTCCTGCCACGACCAGGCACAGCGAGGCGGCGCAAAAAATTGTGAATCGCGTATTCGTCTTTGGAATCAGCAGAAAAGCCGTCACTAACGCACCGGCGATCGCGCCGACCGTATTCAGCGCATAACTCTTGCCAACCAGACGGGCGCTGCTTGCCCGCGTCAGCACGAGCGGCATCACCATCCCCATAAACGTAGCCGGCACCAGAATCAGCAGCGCGGCCGCGGCGATCTGCAAGACCAGCAAACCTGTCCACGTATTTACGCCGAGTCGCAAGCCCATACTAACCAGCAGCTCGGGCATGGCGTTCGCGACGCGTAGACCGATGAACAGAGCCGCGGCGGTGAGAATTTCCAACCCGAATACGGTGCGGCGAAGCGAACGGACGTCGCGATTCCTGGTCACGCTAACCAGATACGCCCCGAGGGCGAGACCGGCGAGAAACAGCGCCAGCACAATACTGAACGCATAGGTGCTCGAGCCGATAATCATCGCCAGTACCCGCGACCAAACGATTTGCATACTGATCGTGACAAACCCCGAGATGACCGCGCAGGTCAGCCAGAACCTCGCGCCTGCCGCAGCGACACTTGCCGGCGTCGAGATTATTTTCTCGTCAATATCTTGTTCTACGACAGTGTCGAGATTGCCGGCTTTCGCATCGATCAGAAACGCAACCACGCCGATCAAGACATTCGTCGCCGCCGCGATCCAGATCGTAGCGCGCACTCCAAAGTAAGGCAGCAGGAAGAACCCCGCGGCGATCGTGCCGGCGATTGCGCCGGCCAGGTTGCATGCGTACAGCGTAGTGATTGAGTTTTTTCCCGCTTGGCGAGCGCCGACTGCCCTGGCGAGCACTGGCAGCGTCGCGCCCATCAAAGCGGTGGGAATCAGCAGGACGATTGCGGCCAGCGCAAATCGCGTGAAGGCAAATCCGTAAAAGCCCTGATGGAAATGCGGCCACGCTGCGGCATAAACGAGATCGATCAAGCGAAACAGCAGCGGCACTGCCAGCGCGTAAACGCCAATCGCAATTTCAATCAACGCATAAGCGCGCACGGCGCGAGCGATTCGAACGGCTAACCTGCCGGCGATGGCGCTGCCGAGTGCCAGTCCACCCATGAACGCGGCCAGCACTAAGCCTATCGCCAGCGTCGTCACGCCAAAGACAAGTCCCAGCATGCGCGCCCACAGCACTTCGTAAATCAAACCCGTCGCGCCTGATAACAAAAAACAGACGGCGACCAGCTTGAGAGACTTAGCCGAATAAGTTTTCGTGGGAATCAGAATAGACACGCGCTCACAAATATATCACGAAGGCGCGCCGCCAAATCTCAGGCGGAATCGATCCGCGCGCCGCCGTGGTCAGCACCAAAAGGTAGTTTCCATCCGCCGAGTATTCGGGCGACGCGGCTGCGTCCAGCAATTCGCGCGGCCACGAATCAGCGTCGAACGCCCGGGTTGGCCCCACCAAAGCCAAACGCCGCAGGCACGCGTACAGATGTTCCTGACCCGTGCCGAAACGGCCGTGCTCTTCGCCCAACATCAAACGAACCTCGGCGCGCTCGTCGATGAAATGCTTGACCAGGGACGCAGCCTGGATCACGCCGCCTTCGAAGCGAATGCGAAAGTTCTCTTCATCGATGTCTTCGGTCAGACGCGTGTCCAGCACGACCGTGGTGCGCCGCTCGTCTTCGGCGGTGAACTCGCGCACGGTCAGACGCCGCGTGCGCGCCGTTGCCTTCCAATCGACGTGACGTGGCTCGTCGTGCGGTTGATAGTCGCGCAGCATCAGCAAATCATGTCCGGCGCCGCGCCGAAACGAAGCCGTCTGCCCGGTGTAGAGCGGCAGCAAGTGCAGTTCGTCGGCCACCGGTTCGGGTTTGGGATAGACGACGATGTCCACGTCGCGGGCGCGCAGACGGCGGCGATGACGAAAGAAACCAAAGGGAAACCGCGTCGAAAGTTCGAACCCGTCCACTCGCACCTGGCCGCGTTTCCGAAACACTTGTTCGATGCTCTGCTCAGCGGCGGCGCGATGCGGGATGTAAATGAAGTAAGCCAGCGTTCGCTTCTTGAAACGCGGTCGCCTGACTTGTCTTTTCCGCTTTCTTCGCCCTTCGCCCGCTGGTCCTCGCGATTCAACCAAAACTGAAAAGGACGGTAGCAGCCGTTTTGTGTTTCTTACCGTGACGGTTACTTCAGCCGGTTCGCCGGCAAAGATGTGGTCGGGAAAGCGCGCCGAGACGGTCAGGTCGCGCAGGGCCGCGCGCGCCGCCACCCACGAAACAAACAGCGTCGAAAGCATTATCGAGAACACCATGAACAGCAGATTGTTTCCGGTGTTCCAGGCGGCGAACGCCACGATGACCAGAATGATAACGAAGATGACGCCGCCGGTGGTGACTTCTACGGGAAAACCGCTGTCAGAGATTTCAGCAAACGCGGCGCGCGAGAGTGGCGGCACGACCAGCAGAACGATCAGCACGATGAAGACCAAAGAGGCAATCGCGCCGGTGCTGGCAAGTTGCGGCTCTCCGAGGCGGCGCGCGAAAAGCGTCAACAGCGCAGTTGCTAGTCCAGCCAGGACCAGCAACGTGCCCAGGATTGCGCGCCACCAGGAAAATCCGGACACGGAGACGCGGGGATGCGGGGACGGGGTGACGCGGGTATGCGAAATGGAACTCACGTGCCTGGTCGGACTTACTTTCGCCTCAGCCACTACGTTGTCTTGTTCTCAATCTGCTCGGCCCCGTGTCTCCGTATCTCCCCGTCTCCGCGTCCGGCTTTACAGCGGGACGCTGATTGTTTTCAGGATTTCATGCAGGACGGTTTCGGCCTCCTCGCTGCGACGCATGGCCGAAGAATAGCGAGAGCTGACCGTGACGCGGTGCGCGAACACGGGAACTACCAAGCGCTTGATGTCGTCCGGAACGCAATACGTGCGCTCTTCGGTCAAAGCCAGCGCCTGCGCCGCGCGAAACAGCGACAGCGTACCGCGCGGACTGACACCGAGATCCAGCATCTCTGACGTTCGCGTGGCGGCCACGACGCGCATTAGATAGTCGACGATCGCGTCGTCAACCGAAACTTCACTGACCGCGCTTTGCAGCTCCGAAACGTCGGCGCCCGTCATCACCGGTTCGACGGCATCGAGCGGTTCGGCGTGCTCGCGATCGCGGAGCATCTGCTTTTCGTCGCGCGCGCCGGGATAACCGATGCGCAGGCGCAGCATGAAACGATCGAGCTGCGATTCCGGCAAAGGATAAGTTCCGTGATGCTCGATCGGGTTCTGCGTGGCGAGCACGATGAACGGTTGCGGCAGCGCGTGCGTCACGCCTTCGACCGTCACTTGCCGTTCGGCCATCGCCTCGAGCAACGCCGACTGAGTCTTCGGTGTGGTGCGATTGATCTCGTCGGCGAGTACGACGTTAGCGAAGATCGGGCCGGGCTTCCAATCAAAGACCGAAGCTTGCTGATTGAAAACGGAGAGCCCGATAACATCCGACGGCAGCAGATCGGAAGTGAACTGAATTCGCTGGAACGAACAGTCGAGCGACCGCGCCAGCGCGTGTGCCAGGGTGGTTTTGCCGACGCCGGGAACATCCTCGACCAGCAAGTGTCCGCCGGCCAGCAAGGTCACCATCGCCAGACGCACGGCTTCCGGCTTGCCGCGAATCACGCGCTCAATGGCGCTTTGCAGCAGATCGATTCTCTCCGCCGCCGTGACCAGCTTGTCAGATCGCGTGTCAGCCGTGCGCAAGTTTCTCATTGGGTTCGTGCCTTCAATCTGGCCTCATTCTACATGCTGCGAGGCTGGCTCGCTACGTCAAAGCGTCAGAACCGCCTGCGGTAGCGGGCAGTGTCTCAATTTACGGCCATGACGATGAGGCAGTCAGTACCGGGAGCGATAGCGACCGGGTTATGGGCCTTGGCAAACTCGATTGTTCGGTGAATTGAGACCCGGTCGCTATCGCTCCCGGTACTGACCTCATCACTCAATCTTGTGGCGCGACTCGCGCCGCTGTAGTAAGATTCCGTCACCAATTAACCGGGCGCCGGTCATCCTTTTCGGAACTGCCGTCGCGAGGCGTCGTTTAGCAAGTTGAGGAATTACTTATGAGAGAGACTCGCCGCAACCGCCCCAACGAACTCGGCTTCACGCTGATCGAGCTGATGATCGTAATCGCGATCATTGGAATCCTGATTGGCGCCGCCGTGATTGGCTTCAAAGCCGCCCAAAAAGCCGGAAACGAAGCGGCAACTCTGCAGGATCTCAAGACGATCGCCGCCATAGAGATTCAGTACTACAACACGCACAATCGCACCTTCGGAACCTTTGAACAGATGGTGGCTGACAAAGTGCTGAGCACCAAGTTCCAGGGCAATCCGCCGTCCACTGACGGCTACATCTTCACGCTGAAAGTCGTTCCAAAGTCCGCCACCCAACCAACGTCATACACGTTGAATGCCGACCCGCAAACCGACACCACCGGCAGCAACCACTACTACCTTGATTCAGCTGACGGTTCGATTCACGTAAACGCGACCCAGCCGGCTGGGCCTAACGATGCGGCGCTGGGCGGATAGCCGACGAGATCAGCTAAGTCGATTCCACGCAGGCCAAGCTTGGCTCTTACGCTAGCTTCGTGCTAAAAGAAGCGCACGAATTCCATTCAGTTCTATCTGGAGGATCACCGATGTTCAAGCCCATCGTTCCGGCTAAGTTTGGCCGCTGCGCCCTCGTCTTCTGCACCGCTCTTTTTGTTAACAGCTTCGCATTCGCTCAAACATCCGGCGGCACGCGTCTGCTGCGCACGCCGACGGTAAGCGCCACTCAAATCGCCTTTGCCTACGCGCAAAATATTTGGGTGGTGCCGCGCGCCGGCGGTGTGGCGCGCCGCGTCACGAGTTTCCAGGGCCAGACGACGAATCCGCATTTCTCTCCGGACGGAAAATGGATCGCCTTTAGTGGCGAGTACGCCGGCAACTTTGACGTTTACGTGGTCGCGGCTGAGGGCGGCGAGCCACGGCGTCTGACCTGGCATCCCGGCGCGGACACGGTGCAGGGCTGGACTCCCGATGGTAAATCGATTCTCTTCTCATCCACTCGCGCAACGTGGACACCCAGCGGCGCGCCGCGCTTCTGGACCGTCCCGGCGGAAGGCGGAGTCGAAGAGCCGATGTCCTTGCCGCGGGCCTATCAAGGCAAAATCTCGGCGGACGGATCACACATCGCTTATCGCATGAACAATTCGTGGGACGAAGAGCGCCGCAACTATCGCGGTGGTCAGAATCGCCCCGTTTGGATCGTCGATCTCAAGAGCTACGATCTGGTTTCGCCGCCGTGGACCGATTCGAAAGACATGGATCCGGTTTGGGTGGACGACACCGTTTACTTCATCTCTGACCGCGACGGCGTCGCCAACGTCTGGTCGTATCAGGCGCGAACAAAGAAGCTGACACAAGTAACGAAGTTCACTGACTTTGACGTCAAGACGATGGATTCCAGCCCGAACGCGGTGGTGTTCGAGCAGGCCGGTTATGTTCACGAACTTGATCCGAGAAGCGGCAAAGAACACGTCGTTAATATCACCGCGACGGGCGATTTTCCGTGGATGATGCCGCGTTGGGACGACGTGACCAGTCGCATGACGAACATGGCGCTGTCGCCGACCGGACGACGCGTCGTCGTCGAAGCGCGCGGAGAAATCTTCACGATTCCGGTCGAAAAAGGCGACGTGCGCAATCTGACGAACTCGAGCGGCTCAGCCGAGCGCGACCCGGCCTGGTCGCCCGACGGAAAATTTGTTTCCTACTTCAGCGATAAATCGGGCGAGTACCAGCTCTACATCGAAGCGCAGGATGGCCTGACGCCGCCGCGCGAGATCGCGCTCGATCATCCGACGCATTACTACACTTCGTCGTGGTCGCCTGACTCAAAGAAAATTCTATTCAGCGATACCGGCCTGCATGTCTGGGTCGTGGACGTTGCCAGCGGCAAAGCGAAAGTTGTCGGCAGTGATCCGTGGATGGTGCCGCAGCGCACGCTGAATCCTGTGTGGAGTCCTGACTCGAAATGGGTTGCGTATTCCAGCCGGCTGCGCTCGATGTATCACGCGATCTTCGTCAGCAACGTCGACACCGGCGAAACCAAACAAGTAACTGATGGTCTGGCCGACGCCGTCTGGCCCGCGTGGGACGCGAGCGGAAAGTATCTCTGGTTTCTCGCCTCGACCGATTTTGGTTTGCGCTCGCAATGGCTCGACATGACTTCTTACGATCACGACGAGGACTTTGGTTTGTATTTCGCCGTGCTAAAGAAAAGTGACGCGAGCCCTTTGCTTCCTGAGAGCGACGAAGACCGGGGCGTCGGCACCGGAAGGCGCGCCGCCTTGCCCGGCGTTTGCGTTGGCGATGGTTCTGCGCCGGGAGCCGATGCGACTGCGGGCGAAGCGCAGCCGCAGACACCTCGCGGTCCGCGCCCACCCGTGACGGTGCAGATCGACTTCGACGGATTGTCGAAGCGAATTCTTTCCGTGCCCGGTGTTCCCGAACGTCAATATTCAGAATTGCATTCCGGCGTCGACGGAATCGTTTACTACCTCGAGGCCGGCGCGCGTGGACCAGGAGGCGGCGGAGGCCTTGGCGGTGGTGGCGGCAGCGAATTGATTCGTTATCGCCTGTGTGATCGAAAAGCCGCGCCGTTCGTGGCCGGTGTCGCAGCATATGAAATCAGCGCGGATGGTCACAAGATTGTCTATCGCGCGGCTGGCGGCGGGGGTGGCGCCGGCGCCCCGGCGGCCTTTGGTGGGCGGCCACCTGCTCCCGCGCTCTTTGTCGTTGACGCAGATCGAACGCCGCCACAGCCGGGAACTGGCCGGCTCAACGTCAACCTCCGCATGTATCTCGATCCAAAAGAAGAGTTCAAACAAATTTTCAATGAAGGCTGGCGCAACCAGCGCGACTATCTTTACGTCCCGAACATGCACGGCACCGATTGGCCGAAAGACAAAGAGATGTATGGAGCGATGCTGCCTTACGTGATGCATCGCGCCGATCTCAATTACTTAATCGACATGATGGGCTCAGAGATCGCGATCGGGCACTCATATGTTCGGGGTGGCGACATGCCCGAAGTGCCGCAATCGCCGGGTGGTTTGCTCGGCGCGGACTTTGCGGTCGAAGGTGGCCGCTACAAAGTCACGCGCATCTACGACAACGAAAACTGGAATCCGGAACTGCGTTCGCCGCTTTCGTCGCCGGGAGCAAATGTGAACGTCGGTGATTACATCCTCGCCATCAACGGCATCGAGCTGAAGGCGCCCGACAATATTTATCGCCTGCTCGACGGAACGGCGAATCGACAGACTTCGCTGACCGTGAACGATAAGCCTTCGATGGATGGCGCGCGGCATGTGACGGTCGTGCCGGTGCCGAACGAACAGGCCCTGCGCACCCGCGCTTGGGTCGAGTCGAATCGGCGGCTGGTTGAAAAACTCTCTGGCGGCCAGCTCGCTTACGTCCATTTGCCGAACACGGGACAGCCCGGTTACACCAGCTTTAATCGTTATTACTTTTCGCAGCAGGACAAGAAAGGCGTGGTCATCGATGAGCGCTATAATGGTGGCGGCTCCGCGGCCGACTACATCATCGACGTGCTGCAACGCGACTTTGATGGCTACTTCAACAACGTCGCCGGCGATCGTTATCCCTTCACCAGTCCGGCCGCGGGCATTTGGGGTCCGAAGGTGATGATCATTAACGAGATGGCCGGCTCTGGCGGCGACCTGATGCCTTACATGTTCCGTTACCGGAAAATTGGTTTGCTGGTGGGCAAGCGAACCTGGGGCGGGCTCGTCCACACCGCCGACACGCCGACGTTTGTCGACGGCGGATCAATGATTGCTCCGCGCGGGGGCTTCTTTGCCCGCGACAATCGATGGGCGGTTGAGAACGAAGGTGTGGCGCCGGACATCGATGTCGAAAACTGGCCGAAGGATGTGATTGCCGGCGGCGATCCACAACTTGAGCGCGCCGTGACCGAAGGAATGCGGATGCTGAAAGAGCACCCGGTGGATCGCGCCACGAAAGAGCCGCCGTCGCCGACGTGGGGAGTGCGGAAGCCGTAACGAACGTGATTTGCTAAATGGAAAACTCAAAACCTACGCGGTTAGTAGTCGGCATCACCGGCGCCACGGGCACGATCTTTGGCGTGCGGTTGTTGCAGATGCTTTACGGCTCAGGCGTCGAGACGCATCTGGTGATGAGCAAGTGGGGCGCGCGAACGCTCGTGCATGAAACTCAGTACAGCGTCAAAGCCGTGCAGAACATGGCCACAGAGAGTTATCCGATCGGCAATCAGGGAGCCGCGATTTCCAGCGGTTCGTTTATCACGCTCGGGATGGTTATCGCGCCGTGCAGCATGGGAACGCTCGCGGCCATCGCGCATGGGTTGGGAAGCAACTTGATTCATCGGGCCGCCGACGTGATGCTGAAAGAGCGTCGCAAATTGGTTTTGGTGGTGCGCGAGTCGCCGCTAAATGAGATTCATCTCGAGAACATGCTGAAGCTATCGCGGATGGGTGTCGTGATTCTGCCGCCGGTGCCCGCTTTCTATAATCATCCGCAGAATCTTGAAGACCTGATCAACCACACGACGATGCGGATCCTCGATCAGTTCGACATTCATCTCGACGTGATGAATCGCTGGGATGGCGTGATGTTGAGCGAGGGACAAGACCTGATCCAGAAAGACAGCGACAAGGAACCGCACAAGCTTTAGGTTTCGAATCACGAACTTGTGGACGTGCGCCGGCCAGACTTGATCGAGTAAGATAGTAATTAAGCCCGCTTGGCGACCGCCACTCAGAAAAGGCCTAGCGCCAATCTTGCGCTGAGGTAAAAGCACGTCATCACCAGGCTTGAGCGAGAGTAGGCGCGAGTGCTGCAACCAGGCCCCATACGGCAAAGGAGACGGCGAAGGCTGTCGTGGACAAGAATAGATTGCGGGCGGCGCCTGATTTGAGGTCTTTCATCATACTGAGTGGCAATTGCTTCCTGTCTTAATCGATGTCTCTCGATAATCAGGAGACGCGGCTCGAACGTGGCGATTGATCGATGACCATGCCGCCTTCAATTCTGACAGATTTGTTGGACCGAGTTGGATTCATTGAGCAGAATGACGCTCTGGAGTGGAAATCTTCGCAAGAGTCCTATTCATGGAACCTCGCCACTACTGAGCAGCAAATCGCTGCGGCAAATTCGCCAACTCCCGCCTGAGCGCGGCTTTCAAGTTTTGGAGGTCCGAAGCAGTGAGAATCAAACCTGGCCATTTGTAAACTTGATCCTCCTCCAACGCGTTGTGTGATTCCAGCCGGAGTGATACAACGTCCACTCGTTCTCGAATCGTGGCGAGTTGCTCGGCGACATAATGCGAGGTTTCGTCTTTGGCCATAATTTCTCGGAACGTCTTCACGGCCTTGGAGAGTTCGTCCATAAAGAAATTGTGATCCGATCGTAGACTCTCGACCATCGTCCTTGCTTCTTCAAATGAGGGAACGCCGCCATTAGTGCCAAATAATTCGCGAGGCGCATTGAGAATAGCCGGGAACAGGCACAAATTCTCGGCGCGTATATGAACGGCCAATCGCGCCCAAAAGAGATCGAGCAATTCAAAAGCCCGCGCCGCTTCCTGCTGCTGCAACCTTGATTGTAAGTGAATAAGCAGTTCCGAGAGCAGACTATGATCGGGTTCGAGTATTCTAACTACCATCCGTTCGCTGCTTTCTGCACCGACGCTTGCGCGTCGAGAGTGCAAGCGGAATCGTATCGCGGAGTCCCGTAAATCGGGGTATGTCTTAGTGACATTGGTGCAGCACGCCGCTTCGTGATTCTTATCCTTAGTGATCTACCCGATTGACATATTCACCCTTCGGGGCGAAATTAACTATACCACCCACGAACGATGAACAAGGAAACAATGAAAGCAGCGGCTTGGGGACTAGTGTTGATGTTAATCGTCGCCGGGTTGATCGTCTTAGGCTCGCGCAACCTTGCCCACTTCGATGCCGCGCTGGTCGGCTACACCTTCGCAGTACTGTTCGCTACCTTCGGATTGACCTATCGTTACGCAATGTGGTTGCAGCGACCACCCACAGCGCTGTACTGGAAGCGCGGCTGGCAGGTTTTCTTCCGTCCTCGACATCTGGCGAAAAACATCGGTGAGTGGTTCACGCGGGTCCCGAGCGAGTTTGGACTGAACCGTTTCATTTTCCGGCGCGGCAAGCTTCGCTGGGGTGCGCACATGCTGATCATGTGGGGCTGCATTTTGGCCATCGCGATCACTTTTCCACTCGTCTTTGGTTGGGTTCACTTCGAAACTTTGCCAAATGATCTGAACTGGTATCGCGCGTACCTGTTTGGCTTTCCGGGATTTGCGTTTCCGATTCATTCGATCTTTGGATTCCTGATCTTTCATGGACTCGTGTGGGCCTCGATTCTGGTCACGCTGGGTGTGATGCTGGCGATGCGACGGCGCATGAGAGACCACGGCGCAGCAGTGCTGCAGCAGTTTGGCGAAGACTTCCTGCCGCTAATTCTCTTATTCGCGATCAGCGTTACCGGATTGATGTTGACGGCGAGTTACACCTGGATGAAAGGTTATGGTTATGACTTCCTCGCCATCCTTCACGCGATAACAGTGATCTTTACTTTGCTATGGCTGCCCTTCGGAAAGTTCTTTCATATTTTTCAAAGGCCGGCGCAGTTGGGAGTCAGTTTCTACAAGGAAGTCGGCGAACGTGAAGAGCCGGCGAATTGCCGGCGCTGCGGCACCCCATTCACCTCGCGCATGCACGTTGAGGATTTGATCGAGGTGGAACGGCAGCTTGGCTATCACTACGAAATGAAGGATCCCCAGGTCGAACATTATCAGTGGATCTGTCCGCCGTGCAGACGTTCCATGCTCGCGCTGGCCCAGGGACAGCTTTGGCGAGGTGAAGCGAGCAACCTTGCTGATGTCGGAGGCTTAATGCCAACGCCGACGCTCGGGAACCCTGGCCTAAATCAAGGGCCGCTCGGCGATGAGGATCAAAGAAACTTTCATCCTTAGCAAGATGGAGAATCCGAAAGGGCAAATGGCGCAGACTCCGGAAAACACGACACAATTTGTGGATCGCTTTGGTCCCCATCCGGCCTATTCAGCCGGAGTGCGGCTCGAGACTGGTATTGAGCCCGATAACCTTGTGAAAACTCACTGCTGCTTTTGTGGCCAGCAGTGCGGCATTCAACTCAAGGTCAAAGACAATGAAGTGAT
>CAAGKR010153885.1_pt1 | contig 13095 bp, 14 predicted proteins | sample 2556971 | NCBI WGS metagenome assembly CAAGKR01 (sample SAMEA5207829, study PRJEB30636) | soil metagenome | biome: forest; feature: boreal; material: soil | place: USA | collected 2011-09 | depth 1 m | reverse complement strand
GCCAACGCGAGAGCGACCGCGCGGCCCATGCCACGACCCGCACCGGTGACGATGGCGGTCTGGCCGGCAAATCGCACTGTTGCATTCTAGTGGGCTAACGAGCGTTCGTTTAGTCAGCGGGTGCCGTGCTGAAAATGACGCCCCAGGAGTATGATTTCCCGACTCGCCGTCTATTGGAGGGATCGCATTTGCTAGACAAGTATTTCGATGAGCTGGCCGTTGGCGATGTGTTCCCTGGTACGCGCGGCCGCACCATCACCGAGGCCGATTTGGCCCTGTTCAGCGCAGTCAGCGGCGACTGGAGCCCTCTGCACAACGACGCGGCCTTCGCCGCCAAGGGCCCGTTTGGAACCAGGATCGCGCACGGCCTGTTGCTGGTGTCGATGATGACCGGGCTGGCGCCGATCTCGGGACAGGCGGTGGTGGCCCTTTACGGCTTCGACCGCGTCCGCTTCGTGAACCCGGTCCTGCTCGGGGACACGATCACCTACACCTCGCGCATCTCAGGCCTACAGCCGAAGGGCGACGGGCGTGGCCTGGCAGACCTCGAGTTCCAGATCTGCAACCAGCATCAGAACGTCTGCGTCGCCGGCACGATCAAGATCCTCCTCCACAAAACACCGGCTTCATGAACCCGGAGCGCCTGAGGCAGGCCCTCGAAGCGAAGAAGGTGCTTTACGGCACCTGGGTTCAGACGCCCAGCCCCGAGGTCGTGGAGATCCTCGGCTGGTCGGGCTGGGACTTCGTCATCCTCGACCTCGAGCACGGGCCCTATGGGCCCGAGGGCCTGCCTCACCTGATACGCGCCGCTGAGGCGGCCGGGACGACGCCGTTTGTCCGCGTGCCGCTGAGCGCTCCCGACCAGGTCGGCAAGGCCCTGGACCTCGGTGCGGCCGGCATTGTCAGCCCGGGTGTCACCTCGGCTGGGGCGGGCGCAGCGGCGGTCCGGTTGACCCGCTTCCCACCTCGCGGCAGCCGAGGCTCCTCGCCTTCCACCAGGCAGCTGCATTACTCGGCCGTGCCATTTGCCTCGCTGACGGCAAACGACGCGCCGCAGCCGCTGATCGTGCTGCAGGTGGAGGCACGCCTCGCGACCTCGGACCTGGGCAGCATCCTCGACATCGACGGCCTCGACGTGGTGTTCATCGGCCCCTACGACCTGTCGACATCGCTCGGGCTGCCGGGACAGTTCGACCACCCCAAGGTGCGCGAAGCGATCTCCGAGATCGTTGAACGGGCCGGTGAGCGGGGCGTCGCCGTCGGTATATGGGTGCCCGACGCTGCGTCTGCTCACTTCTGGGTCGACCACGGGGTCCGGTTTGTGACCGTCAGCAACAACGAGCTGATGCTCTTCGGGGCGTCGGCGACCCTGAGACGCTCGGTCGAGCAGCGCTAAAGGGAACGCGGATGACTGAAACACGTTCGAGGATCCCGCTCGCGCCGGTTTACGGGCAGGCTGAGATGGAGGCTGCCGGGGCCTCCGACCCGGAGCCGCCGGGGCAGCCGCCGTTCACGCGCGGCATCACGCCGCGGATGTATTCGGAACGGCCGTGGATCATGGGCCAGTACGCCGGCTTCGGATCAGCCGAGCAGACCAACGCGAGGTTCAAGGACCTTCTGAAGGCGGGCCAGACCGGGTTCTCGGTGGCGCTCGATCTCCCGACGCAACTCGGCCTCGACTCGGATCACCCGCACGCCCGCGGAGAGGTGGGCAGGGTCGGGGTCGCGATCGATTCGCTCGCAGACATGGAGGTTCTGTTCGACGGCATCCCGCTCGAGAGGATCCGTCAGATTCGCACCACCGCCAACTCGATCGGGCACGTTTGGTTGGCGCTCAACGTCGCTCTCGCCGAGAAGAAGGGCCAGGACCCCAACGCCGTGCGAATCCTCATCCAGAACGATGTGCTGAAGGAGTACATCGCGCGCGGTACACAGATCTATCCGCCGCGCGCGGGCCTGCGCATCGCCGCCGACGTCATCGAGTACTGCGCGCGGCACCTCCCGAGCTGGACGCCGCTCTCCATGAGCGGCTACCACATTCGCGAAGCCGGCGCCAGTGCCGTCCAGGAACTTGCATTCACTTTTGCCAACGGCATCGCCTACTGCGAGGCCGCGATCGAACGAGGGCTAACGGTGGATGATTTCGCGCCCTCGCTCTTCACGTTCCTTACGGCCGACATCGAGCTGCTCGAAGAGGTGGCCAAGTACCGCGCGGCGCGCAGGGTGTGGGACGGCATCATGGGCGGCCGATTCCACGCCCAGAACCCCGACAGCCGCGCGCTGCGCATCTTCGCGTTCTCGGCCGGTTCCAATCTCACCGCGCAGCAGCCACTGGTGAACGTGGTCCGCGTGACCTTGAACGCGCTGGCGGCGGTCCTCGGTGGCGTCCAGACGCTCCACACGTCCGCTTATGACGAGGCGCTCGGCGTTCCCTCCGAGGACGCGGCGACCCTTGCGCTCCGGACTCAGCAGGTGATCCTCGAGGAGTCCGGTCTGACCAGAGTGGTCGATCCACTTGGTGGCTCGTATGCAATTGAAGCGCTGACGGCTGAGCTCGAACATCGCGTGCAAGCCGAGCTCGCCAAGATCGACGAGATGGGCGGAGCGCTCGCCTGCATCGAATCGGGCTGGTTCAAGGAGCAGATTGCGGAATCCGCGTACCGGATTCAGATGGAAATCGACAGCGGTGAACGCCGCGTCGTCGGCGTGAACTGCTACGTCGTCGACGATGCCAATCGGGGCCCGGTTCCTTTCGCGATTGACGATTCGATCGAGGCAGACCAGGTCGAGAGGCTGCGCCGGGTGCGCGAGACGCGGGACGGAGGCGCGGTTCGCGATGCGCTTGCCGGTCTCGAGGCAGCCGCGCGCAACGGCTCATCCATCGTGCCCCCGACGATCGGGGCGGTGCGCGCGTACGCGACCGTTGGCGAGATCAGCGAGACTCTTCGCGCCGTTCTCGGCTCGTATCAACCCGACGCGTTGATCTGAGGGCCCAAGGCGTCCGAGCGGCCGGCGGTCTACCGCCGACCTACCCGTCCACCTTCACGATCACCGCCTCGCCCTCACCGATACCGCCGCAGAGCGTGGCCAGCCCGTAGTAGGGCCGGGAGTCGCCCGCCGCCTCGCGCCGGCGGCGCAGTTCGTAGATCAGGGTCATGATCATCCGAGCGCCGGTCGCGCCGGTTGGATGGCCGATGGCAATTGCGCCGCCGTTCACGTTCGTCTTGGCGCGAATCGCTTCTGCTTTCTTCGGATCGCGGCCCGCCATGATCAGCGTCGAAACGAGAGGCACGGCGGCAAACGCTTCGTTGATCTCAACCAGGTCCATCTGGTCAATCGTCAGACGCGCCTTTGCCAGCGACATGCGAGCCGACTCCGCCGGGATTGACGCGATCTTGTCGGGATGGCCCGATGCCATGGCCCAACCCATGAGCGTTGCCAGGGGCGGCTTTCCCCGTCGCTTTGCCTCCTCTTGAGACATGAGCACCACGGCCGAGCCCCCGGTGTTGAGGCCAGGCGCGTTGCCGGCGGTGACCGTCGCGCTGCCGTAGATGGTCGGCAGCTTCGCCAGCTTTGCCAGGTCAACGTCCGCTCGAGGCGACTCATCGTCGGTGAAGAGAATCGCCGGACCCCGCTCCTGTGGCACCTCGACGGTCATCAACTCATCTTTGAACTTGCAGGCCGCCTTGGCTTCGAAATACAGCTCGTTGCTGCGCACCGCCCAGCGATCCTGTGCCTCCCGGGTGATGCCGAACTCAACCGCCTCTTCACCAGCCTGGACAGCACGCGGCTTGCCGGTCATCGGACAGGCGATGACAAGTTGATCCTTGAGATGGACATCGCCCAAACGGTGACCCCAGCGAAAGTCGGTCAAAAAGTAAGGCACCTTACTCAGGTTCTCGGCGCCGCCGGCCAGCGCCACGGTCACCTCGCCCAGGCGAATAGAGCGTGAAGCCATGTTGATCGCGGCCATGGAGGAGCAGCAGGCGCGGTCCACGGTGTAGGCGACGCGGTCGGGCGGGATACCCGCCTCGATCAGCACCTGGCGTGCGATGGAGCGATCGGCGCCAGGCAGGTTGACCCCGGTGGCCACCTCTTGCACATCCTCCGGGGCGATCCCGGCCCTCCGGATGGCCTCGGCCGCCACCAGGCCGCCGAGCCTCGGCAACGTGAAATCCTTCAAGGCGCCGCCGAATTTCCCGAACGGGCTGCGGACGGCGCTGATGACGGCAACTTCCTCAAGATTCACAGACGGTTCTCCTTGACCAATTGGACGTTATGCGTCAGTTCGTGACGCTCTAGATGATGCCCTCACCCTTCAGCCGGCCAATCTGTTCCTTCGTATAGCCCAGCAGCTCGGTGAGGATTTCGTCGTTGTGCTGGCCCAGGAGCGGTGCCGGGCCGATGAGCGGCTCCGGAGCGCTCGACATCCTGGCGACCGGGCCGACCAGCTTGACCGAACCGAGGATGGGATCGGGCACGTCGATCATCAACTGTCGGGCCGCGACGTGGGGACAGTCGAAGATCTCCTGGGCCGTCTGCATCGGGCCGACCGGCAACCCCACGGCCAGCAGCTTCGTCGTGGCATCGGCCTTCGTCTGCTCGTGGAACCAGCCGCTGATGACGTCCCCCAGCCAGCCCGCCATGTTCTTGGCCCGTTCCGGACCGGATGTCGCGCCGGCGTGGCCCACCAGGTCGGGCCGCTCGATGGCCTGACAGAACTTCGACCAATCGCCCTCGGTGGCGACGATCAGGCCGATCCAACCATCCTGACATTCGAACGGCCCCCAGGGAGCCATGTAGAGCTCACGACCTCTTTCGAGAACCTGATTGGTCAATGAGTACGCGGTGATCGAGCGCTCGGCCAGACCGATGATGGTGTCGTACATCGAGATGTCGATGTACTGCCCTCGACCGGTCTCGGCTCGCTGATAAAGGGCCAGCATGATGGCGTACGCCGCGTTCATGCCGGACACGATGTCGCCGAGAGCCACGCCGAGCCACGTCGGCGGGCCGTCCGCCTGACCGCAGGTGTTCAGGAGGCCGCCCATGGCCTGGGCCACGATGTCGTACGCGGGCCGCTTGCTGTACGGACCCAGGTAGCCTTCCAGGCTGCCGAAGCCAGAGATACACGCGTAGATGAGACGCGGGTTGCGTTCCGACAACGCCTTGTAACCGATACCCATCTCGTCGAGCAGACCCGGCCGGAAATTCTCCACCAACACGTCCGATTTCTCCGCCAGCTCACCGAAGAGCCGCCGGCCCTGCTCGCTTTTGAGGTTGAGGGTCAGGCTGCGTTTGTTCCGATTGAATCTAAGGAAGTAGCCGCTCTGGGTCTCACCCTTGTCGGTCTTGATCTTCGGCGCTCCGCCGCGGGCGGTGTCGCCGCCTTCGGGTCGCTCGACCTTGACGACGCTCGCTCCCTGATCGGCCAGCATCATCGTGCAGTAGGGACCTGCGACCTGAACTTCAAAGGCCAGCACTCGAATGCCGTCGAGAGGTTTGTGTGGACGACTCATCTGGGTTGACTCATCGCCGGATCGGTGTTGACGTCGATGCCGTCGTGCTCGAGCGGTTCGGCAAGGCGGCGCTGGCTCCCCGGGTCGAACATGGTCGCCAGTCTAGCTGCGGCCGTCGCCCGGCCACGGCAGCGGCACACGCGACTCCGACATCACCCGCGGGAAATGCGGCATCAGGACCTCGGGCGCGAGGTGCCTGGACACGAGGGTCATGATCGTGTCGAGCTCCGCGTCGGGTGGCAATTGCACCAGGAGGTGAGTGAAGCCCTCCGCCGCCCAGGCCGTGACCAGGTCCCGGTCCGACTTCAGGTTGCCGGTGATCGTTGCCAGGCCAGGTTGAACGAGCTTCGGCTCTTTGATTGGACCTGGTTCTCGCGCCAGGACGGGCAACCCAGAGGAATCGCCAACCGCCGCTGCGGCTGGTCCCGACAGCCAGAATGGGATCTCCAGCTGCGCCGGCTTGGGCGTGACCGAGATCGACTTCGGCGCCGCGGCATTGGCCGCCAGCCCGGCCGGCACCTTCCACCTGGGTCCGTCGTGCTGGATGGGTCGGTTTGACAGGGCTTGGCGCAGGACGGCGACCTCGTCCATTGCCGTCTCATGGTCAAGGTCGGCTGTGTCGATGAGAACGACGGTCCGCCCGTTGTTGACGTTGTCGAGAATCGAGAGCTCTTCCGCGATGGTGACGGGGTGCTCAACCCCCAGCTGGACGCGGGCCACCACGCGCACGAACTCGGTTGCGGTGGAGGCGTAGACGGCGGCGATGATCGCGGTCAATGGATTGCCCGATCCGGCGAGCACGCCGAAGAGACCGTGCGCCTCGGCAAGCCGGGCCATCTCGGCCTCGCGACCTTCGGCCAGCGCGAGCCCCAGCCTCACGCGGCCACCTTGTCCCGAAGGCGTGGCAGGACCTCTTTCGCCAGGCGCCGGATCTGCGACTCGAGCGCCGGGCGCGGCGCGCCGTCGAGCATCAGCCGGAACGCGATGTGGTCGATGCCGATCGCTTCGAACTCGCGCAGCTGGCGGATGCACTCGTCCGCCGAGCCGGTGATCGTCGTCTCCACCGTGTCGGCGATCGCCTTGTCGGTCTCCTCGGCGAAGTCGGCCTGCTCGTGCTCGCCCACCGCCGGCAGCGTCCAACCCAGCCCGGCGTACTGGACGTAGCTGGCGCGCACCCAGTCGCGCGCCGCCTCACGTTCCCTCGCATCCTCCGTGAGCCAGATGTTTCGCAGGGTTCCCAGTGAAGGCTTCGACGCCAGGGGCCGGCCGGCCTCGACCCATCCCTCCTCCCATACCTTGGCCAGCGTCTTGCACCGTTCGAAGGGAAGGGCGGCCGAGAAGAGGATGGGATGACCGCGCAGCCCGGCACGCTTGACCGGTTCGAGGAGCTGCGCGCCCATCCAGATCGGCGGACCGCCGGCGGCCTCGGCTGCCTCCAGCACGTCAAGACCTTTCAGCATGCGGGGCAGACGCTGCTTTCGCGAAACGCCATGCCCGTCGAACTCTATGTCTCGGTATCCGAGGCCGACGCCCAGGTCAAGGCGGCCGCCGGACCGCTCGCCCAGGTCCTTCGCAACAGCCGCGAGCCGCTGCGGGTCTTGCATCGGCAGCAGGAGCATGCCGGTTCCGACGCGCAGCCGCTCCGTGACGGAAAGTACGGAAGCCGCCGCCGGGAGCAGCGCCGGGCAGTAGCCGTCGTAGAAGAAGTGGTGCTCAGAGAGCCAGAGCTCGTCGTACCCTAGCTCCTCCATCAGGGTCGCGTACTCGCGCATGTCCCGGTATGCTCCGGCCCAGTGGGCCGGCTGCATGGCTGTGTTTTGCAGGCTGAAGAGGCCGATTCCGAAGCGCATAAGGACCTCCACAAGACGTGAATACAGGGGCGCGTTGACGGAACGCCGAAACGGCGACCATAATACCGCGGGCCGAGACAAGAACAAACACTCGTTAGTTTTGGGGGAGGAAGATCGGATGGCGGTCGCGATCGTGACAGGGGCCGGCTCAGGCATCGGCGCCGCCACCGCAAAGGTGCTCTCGATGCGCGGAGAAAAGGTCGTGTGCGCGGACGTGATTCTGGACGCTGCGAAGCGAACCGCGGAGCAGCTTCGCGATGCGATCGCGGTCGAAGTCGATGTCAGCAACGCGACGTCATGCGACCGCATGGTCGATGAAGCCATGAAACGGTTCGGTGACGTGGACAGCATCGTCACCTGTGCCGGCGTGGAGAAGCACGGCGCCGGCCACGAGTTCAGCGAAGAAGACTTCGACCGGATCATCGCCGTCAACCTCAAAGGCACGTGGCTGTCGGCCAGATCAGCGGTGCGAGCCATGATCGCGGCCGGCCACGGCGGCACCGTCGTCATGATCGGCTCCATCAACTCCGTGCGCGGCAACCCTGGCGCCAGCGCTTACTGCGCATCCAAGGGCGGCGTGCTGATGCTGGGCCGGACGCTTGCCCTGGATTGGGCGCCTTTCGGCATCCGAGTCAACATCGTCGGCCCGGGGGTGGTGGACACGCCGATGTCGGCCCGCAGCCTCGCCGACCCCCAAAAACGAGCAAAGATGATGGAGAAGACGCCCCTGGGCCGCCCGGCGCCTCCCGAAGAGATCGCGTCGGTCGTCGCATTCCTCACCTCTGACGCGTCCTCTTTTATGACCGGGGCCTACGTACCAGTCGACGGGGGCACGCTCGCCGCCTGGTGAACAACGCCGGCCGTGCGCAGGGCGCACACTCAAACCAGCTCCGCATCGGTGCCAAGGTGCCGAGCAGCGGGCCGCTGCCGTTCAACCTCGGCATCGCGCGCATGGCCGCGATGCTGGAAACGGCAGGTTTCGAGTCGATCTGGACAAGCGATCACGTCGTCTTTCCCCACGAGGTTCGCTCGCGATATCCGTTCGCGGCGGACGGCCGCATCACGTGGCCTGTCGAAGTCGATTACCTCGAACCGGTGGTCGCTCTCAGCGCGATGACGTCCACCACCTCGACCGCCGAGCTGGGCACCGCGGTCCTCATCCTCCCAATGCGCAACCCGATCCTGTTCGCAAAGCAGGCCGCGTGCATCGATGCCCTTTCCGGGGGGCGGTTGGTTTTGGGTGTGGGCGCGGGCTGGCTGCGCGAGGAGTTCGAGGCGCTGGGCGCCGACTTCGACTCACGCGGCGCGGTGCTCGACGAGTGGCTGACGATCGCGCGCCGCTGCTGGACCGGCACGGTCGAGCCGTTCGAGGGCAGCTATTACCGGTTGCCGGAGGCCATCTACAGCCGCCCCACTCCCGTGCGCCGGCCGCCTGTGCTGATCGGCGGGATGTCGCGAAACGCGCTCGAGCGAGCCGGGCGCAGCGCCGACGGCTGGCTCGCGCAGTATTCGCTGGAGAACCTGTCCGAGGACGGCATCGCGGAGGGCCTCGCCACGATCAGGAAGGCCGCCGCGCGGTCAGAAAGGCCTGATTCCGAGCTCGACGGATTCCGGATCGTGGTCCGCGTGACCGGCGCGGATCGCAAGCTGGATTTGCTCGCGCCCAGGCTCGAGTCGCTCGCCAAGGCCGGGGCGACCGAGCTGATCGTGGATGTGGACTGGGACGGCGAGGATGGGCCGGCGCGAAGCTTTGACACCCTGCGTTCGGCTGTCGCATAGGTCACAAAACCAGGAGGTAATGACGATGAGCTCAGACCCGACGATCACGATCAAGGAAGCCCCCGAGCCGCGGGGCCCATATGTTCATGCGCGGCAGCACGGCGGACTGGTCTACGTCACCGCGCAGATTGGTCGCGACCCTAAGACCGGTGACTTCGTCAAGGGCGGGTTCGACGCCGAGTTCAAGCAGGCGATCGACAATGTGGAGGCGATCCTCAAGGCGGCGGGCTCCTCTCTCGACCGGGTCGTCAAGGCGCAGATCGAGTTCGTCGACGAGGGCGACCTCGACGCCATGAACCGGATCTATGGCGAGCGGTTTCACGAACCGCTACCGGCGCGGACCAGCTTCGGCGCGGCATTCCTATGGAAGGGCGCGAAGGTCCAGATCGACTGCGTCGCGACCCTCGACTGAGTGAGCGCTCACCGAGGCGTCGTCAGCCGTCGCGGTCCACAGCCGACGGGCTCCTACCCTCATGCCCACATCCACGGCAACATGGTCTGGGTCACCGCCCAGGCGGGCCGCGACCCCGGGAACGGGGAGCTGGTCAAGGGAGGGATGGAAGGCCAGCTGGAGCGAGCGATCAGCAACCTGGAGGCGATCCTCGAGGAATGCGGCAGCTCGCTTGATCGCGTTATCCGGACGCAGATCATGTACACCGATCCTTCGGACGTCGATGCCATGGACGCCGTCTATGCGCACCGCTTCCGGCCCCAACTTCCCGCGCGCACCAGCTGGGGCGTCAAGTTCCTAGCCGCGGAGCCGGGGACCGAGCTCGTTCGAGTTCAGATCGACTGCGTAGCGGAGGTCGGCTGACCGTGGGGTACCGCGAGATCTACGAACAGGGCCTCGAACGCATCCGATCGATCGGCATGGAGCCCTACCTCGACCTCGGCGCCGAGACGCACTCACAAAACCGCCTCAACCGCGAACACATGGATTCCCTCGTCTTCGAGATGCGGCTGCTCGACTCGCAACAGGCCGATGCCTCGACGACCCTGTTCGGTGCGAAGCTCCGCGCGCCGATTGTGGCCGCGGCGATCTGCGAGTCACGGATCCTCAAGCGGCTCGCACCTTGGGATCCGCCCTACCTGGAGCAGATCGCAGCCGGTCTGGCCGACGCGGGCACGATGATGTCGACCGGGATGGTCACCCTGGAGGAACTGGGGCGGATTGTTGACCAGGGTGCTCCGTTGCTGCATATCGTCAAGCCTTTCAAGGACGACGACATGGTCCTTCGCCATCTGGAGCGCGCGGCTGAGCTCGGGTGCGTCGCCGTCGGTATGGACGTCGACGTCTTCTTCCTCGAAAAGGCATGGGACGAGGTGCCTGGACCGGCGCACCTCGGCCACAAGACCCTTGACGACCTGCGCCGTTTTCGTGCGGCGACGAAGCTGCCTTTCGTGGTCAAGGGCGTGCTCAGCGCCCATGACGCCAGGCTGGCGCGCGAGCTTGGCGCCGACGCGCTCATCGTGAGCTCACACGGCGGGGAGACGATCGACTACGCGATGCCCGTGCTCCAGGCGCTTCCCGCCGTCCGCCTCGAGTGCCCGGACCTACCGATCCTCGTCGATAGCGGCTTCAGGCGCGGCGCGGACGTGCTCAAGGCCCTCGCCCTGGGAGCCGACGGCGTGGGCATCGCCACGCTGCTGGTGATCGCCTGTGCCGGCGGTGGCCGGGACGGGGTGCGCGCAATGATGGAGGCTCTGCAAGACGAGCTCAGCCGCACGATGTCGATCACCGGGTGCCGCTCGATCGGCGCGATCGACGCCTCGATCCTGCACCGGGTGGATCTCGCGCCGAAGACCGCCACGTGACACAGCGGTTCGATGGCAGCGTTGCCGTGGTCACCGGCGGGGGCCGCGGCATGGGTCGCGCGGTGGCTCTCCGCCTGGGGCGGGAAGGAGCCAGAGTCGTGGTCGCCGAGTTCAACGCCGACCACGGTGTCGAGGTGGCTGACGAGATACGCGCCGCGGGCGGGACGGCCACGCCGGTCACCGCCGACGTGTCCCGCGTCGAGGATGTGACTCGCATGTTCGGTGAGGCCGTCAACGCGTACGGCACGGTCGACATCCTGGTCAACAATGCCGGCATCGGGGTCGCGAGACCGATCCTCGATTACACCGAGGCGGATTGGGATCGCCAGATGGGCGTGAACGTCAAGGGCGTGTTCTTCTGCTCACAGGCGGCGGCCAGGGTCATGGTCCCGCGCCGCCGCGGAAAGATCGTCAACTTCGCCTCCACGTCCGCATTTGTCTCTTCGTCCCAGCCAGGGATCGCCTACGACACGAGCAAAGGAGCGGTGCGGCAGATGACCATCTCGATGGCAGCCGAGCTGGCGCCGCATGGAATCAACGTCAATGCCGTGGCTCCCGGCACCACCGAAACCGAGATGACGCGCAGCAGCCTGAGCACCGATGAAGGTCGAGCCTGGCAGCTCGCTCGCATTCCGATGGGCCGGGTGGGGCAGCCGGATGACATCGCGGCCGTCGTTCTCTTCCTGTGCTCGGCTGAGGCGAGCTACATCACAGGACACACGTTTGTCGCCGATGGTGGGTGGCTCCTTTTCTAACGGACACGTAGGATGACCACCGTGCTTTCGTCGGGCAGCGGAGCGCTCCTCGAGCTGAAAGACGTGCACAAGTCTTTCGGGCACGTGGACGTGATCAAGGGCGTCAGCCTGACGGTTAAAAGGGGCGAGCACGTCGTGATCTTCGGCCCCAGCGGCGGTGGCAAGAGCACGCTCCTGCGGATCATGAACCTTCTCGAGGTCCCGGAGTCGGGCACCGTGACGTTCGAGGACCGGCAGTACTTTCCTCACACGGGTACCCTGCTTGACAGGGCCGCGCGACTCCAGCGGCTGCGCAGCCAGATCGGCATGGTGTTCCAGCGCTTCAACCTCTACCCGCACCTGACAGCCCTTCAGAACGTGACTCTCGCCCTAACCGACGTCAAGAAGATGTCCCGCAAGACGGCGCGCGAGAAGGCCGAGGCCCGGTTGGCCGAGGTGGGTCTCGACGACCGCATGGATCACTACCCCTCCCAGCTCTCCGGGGGCCAGCAGCAGAGGGTCGCGATCGCCCGCGCCCTGGCCATGGATCCCAAGCTGATGCTTTTCGACGAGCCGACATCCGCACTCGACCCCGAGCTGATCGGCGAGGTGCTGGGAGTCATGGAGAAGCTCGCCAGGGAAGGGATGACAATGGTTGCCGTCACCCACGAAATGGGATTTGCCCGGCATGTGGGAGATCGTCTGGTCTTCGTGTCCGGAGGGGTGATCGCCGAATCAGGCGGCAAGGAGTTGCTGTCGAACCCGCAGCAGGAACGGACCAAAGCGTTCCTGGAGGCGGTTCTCTAACCCCCAGACCCTCAGACCCTCCGCGTTTGATGCTGATAAACGAACGCTTGTTAGATTTCGGTCTTGACAAGGGCCCGGGTTTGAACGAGGCTTCAGTCCCGTGAGGACGGATTGGAACCCGACCAACTACCAGTTCGCCTGGAACGTCGTCAGCGAGTACCGCACCTGGCTGTGGGAAGGGGTGCAGCTTACGCTCGAGTTGGCCGTCGTCTCGATGGCGCTGGCCATGGCCCTCGGACTTCCCATCGCTTTGATGAGGATGTCGACGATCTGGCCGGTGCGCACCTTCGCGTCGCTGTACATCTCGATCTTTCGCGCCATTCCACCGCTCGTGTTCATCCTGTGGATGTACTACGGGGTGACGCTGGTGACGGGCCTCAACATCGAAGCGTTCTGGTCCGGCGTCATCTGCCTCACCCTCCAGTACGCCGCGTGGCTAGCTGAGATCTACCGCGCGGGCCTGCAGGCGATCGACAAAGGCCAGCGGGAAGCTGCCCTTTCAACCGGGCTCAGCAGAACACGTGCGTTCGCAAAGGTGATCTGGCCACAGGCCTGGAGGATCATCATCCCGCCCATGGCCAACAACTTCGT
>CAAGKR010153837.1_pt1 | contig 13098 bp, 13 predicted proteins | sample 2556971 | NCBI WGS metagenome assembly CAAGKR01 (sample SAMEA5207829, study PRJEB30636) | soil metagenome | biome: forest; feature: boreal; material: soil | place: USA | collected 2011-09 | depth 1 m | reverse complement strand
CCGATACCCGGCGGGTGGGGATCGCCATGAACTACTGCGCCGGCTACATCCGCCAACAGGAGAACCAACAGCTGGGCCTCCCCCGGGACCTCGTTCGGGGGTTCCCCCAGCGGCTACAGGAACTGATCGGCTACTCCGTGTACAACGGGCTCATCGGCCACATCGACAAGGATCACCCGGCGGCGGTCGTGCTCGGAGCCGGCGAACGTGCGGACATGATCTGGGACCACTTGCGGTCCGCCGACTGACCCGATCATCCAGCCCCTCGGGCCGCCGGGTCGAGCAGCCTGAGCGCGGGCGGATCGGCGCTCCCGGTCTACGAGCACGGCGCGGCGGGGGCCGGTAACGTTCCCACGGCATTTTCCACGTCGGGGGGCCGGCGCGGTCGATCGGGGGAGCCACGCGTACCGCTGGCCCGCAAGCGCAACACCGAGGTCGAGGGCAGGTCGGAGTGCGGCGAGGCGGCCTTGGCGCGTTCTTCGCCGTGGCGGCCCTGGTCCTGACCACGGTCGCGGCCGGCGCGGCGGCTTCATCAGGGGTCAAGCTGTCCACCTCGGGCCCGTCCGATGAGGGTCCGTACCCCTACCAATACCCGGCCTCGGGTTCGGTCCAGGTCGGCTCGGGCACGACTATCAGTGGCACCCCTTGCACAGCCGGCACGCCCCAGCTCGCCTCCCCGTACGCCGCGCCATGCGTCGCCAAGTTCACCGGCAACAACCGCGGCGCGACCTACGACGGTGTGACCTCGAAGCAGATCGTGCTCACGACCCGGACGTTCCCGACCACCGCCAACCTGCAGCTGGCCCTGGCAGAGGCCCGAGCGGCCGGGGTGGCACTCCCCCAGGTGAGCCTGCAGGTCGGCGAGGTCTTCACAAAGTACTTCAACAAGATCTTCGACCTGTATGGACGCCATGTCGTCATCAAGACGCTGAACACCCAGGCCGACTCCACCGCCGAGGCGCTGGGCCAGGGACAGGCGCAGGCGTGCGCCGATGCCGCAACGATCGCCAGCCAGATGCACTCCTTCGCTGAGACCGGGCTGTTCGGCGGCGGGACGGGGCCCTTCTCCCTATGCGCAGCCCAGGGCCATTTGGTCGAGTTCAACGGCGACGCGTACTACAACGAGGGAACCTTTCAGTCCCTCAACCCCTATGTCTGGTCGCTCACCCAGGACTGCACCCGGATAAGCAGCAACGAGGCCGAGGTCGCGTACAAGATGCTCGCCAACAAGAAGGCGATCTATGCTGGGGAGCCGTCGCTCCAGAACGAGGTCCGCAAGTTCGGTAGCTACTTCCCCGACGTGCCGGCATACCTCACGTGCGCGAAGAACTCCCTGAAGATCGCCCAGTCCCAATACCACCTGCCCCCAAGCGACTTCTTCGAGTACACGTACAGCCCGGACATCGCCACCTTCGCGCAATCGGCTCAGCAGGCCATGGTCCAGTTCAAGGCGGAGGGGGTCACGACCGTCGTCATCGGGAGCGATCCGTACTCGGCCGGGCTGCTGACCAAGGCGGCGGCGGCGGAGAACTACTACCCCGAGTGGTTCCTCGAGGGAACCGCGCTCACCGACGAGGACCAGTCTGTTCAGACCTTCGACGATCCGACCGAGGTGACCGGCCACCTGTTCGGGATGAGCGAGCTGTCACCTCCCACCGAAACGTCGGGACCCCAATCTCTCGCCGGGAAGCTGTACAAGAAGCTGACCGGGCACACCATCCCCCCTGGCACCGACGGCGGTTACTCATCGCTCGTCTTCATTTTCGACGCGCTCCAGGCGGCCGGTCCGGACCTCACTCCGCAGAACCTCGCCCGTGGCCTCCACGCGATCCCGGACCTCGGCGCTCCGCTCTACCAGTACGGCAAGTGGAGCTGGAACATCAGTCCGTCCGGGAAACCGGGGGGCGGTGATCACACGGCGGGGGTCGACGCCCGGTTCGTCTGGTGGAACGCGAATGGCATCTCCGCGATCAACGGGGCGAAGGGAACATACGAGGTTGCCTTCGGCGGGAAGCGGTTCAGCCTGGGCCAATGGCCTAAGGCGCTCCCACCGATGTTCGATTCGGGGTAGTCGTTTGGTGTCCCCTCGCGGACCCCGAAGACCAGGTCTCGACCGAATCGTAAGCTCTCCGACGTACGAATGGGTCGGCTGATGCGAGCATCCGATCAGCTGACCACGAGGTGCATCCGAGGCCCCGGACCGAACCGGGTCGCAACGTCATGGTCGACGGCGAAGCCAGTCTTCTCGTAGAACGCGAGTGCGTGAGGATTTGCGGTGACCTCGATCCGCTGTATCCCGTGCTGACGGGCGACCTCCATGGCGTCCACGACCAGGGCCCGGCCGACCCCTTGCCTCATCCAGTCGGGATCCACGAATAGGTCCTCAAGCTCGATGATGTCTCGGACGACCAAGGGTGTGGCAAAGCCCACGATTCGGTGATCGTCGGCAACGGCCACTCGTGAATGCCCGTCCGTCTCAGCGGGTGGGGAGAACTCCAGAGCATCCGGGTTCGCCAACAGGGTGCTCCGATCGCCCTCGTTGGAAAGCGCCGATCGACGGAAGATCTCGCGTAGGACGTTCACGTCGTCTGGGGTGGCATCACGAATGCGGAATGCCACGATCTGAGTCTTTCCTCCCCGGAGTGGGTTTGCCAGCTTGCCGCCGGCGGGTCAGGCGATCGTCGCCGCGTAGTCGGGAACGTGGCGGTATCGGTCGCGGGGCGGTCGCTGGTAGTTGCCTGCGGGCGGGCGGGGTGACAGCTTGACCTTCGGAAGTTTGCGGTCCTGATACGGGATCACCGAAAGCAGATGGGCAATGCAGTTGAGCCGGGCCCGCCTCTTGTCGTCGGCCTCGACCTCGTACCAGGGTGAGTCCGGCAGATCGCAGTGGGCGAACATCTCGTCCTTGGCTTTGGAGTACTCGACCCAGCGGTTGCGGCCCTCGATGTCCATCTCGCTCAACTTCCACCGCTTGAGGGGCGCGTTGAGGCGTTCCTTAAACCTCCGCTCCTGTTCCTCGTCACTCACCGAGAACCAGTACTTGACCAATACGATGCCGTCGTCGATGAGCATCCGTTCGAATGCCGGACACTGCCGGAGGAAGCGGTGGTACTCCTCGTCGGTGCAGAGTCCCATCACTCGCTCGACCCCGGCCCGGTTGTACCAACTGCGGTCGAACAGGACGATCTCTCCCCCGGCGGGAAGGTGGGCGATGTAGCGCTGGAAGTACCACTCGGTCTTCTCCCGGTCGCTGGGGACGGGGAGGGCGGCGATCCGGCACCAGCGGGGGTTGAGGTACTCGGTGATTCGTTTGACCACACCCCCCTTTCCCGCGGCGTCCCGACCCTCCACGACGATCACTACGCGCTTACCTTCCTCGCGGACCCACTGCTGCATCTTCACCAACTCCTCCTGGAGCCGGAGAAGGGCCTTGTCATAGACGCTGCTGTCAGGCATGGTCCCATCCTGACAGCGGAGGACCGACGAGGCGACGGGGGACCTCAAATCGGCAATGCCTTCACCGGGTCGGGGCATGAATTCCAGCAGGATCCCCATAGCTCCTATACGCCGGGCATGGTGTTGGCCCGTGGATGCGCTCGTGGAAGGAGGTCGGCCTTCCTATCCCGGGAGACCGGTGCGGCCGCGAAACTCGTCGACCGATCGGCCTCCGAGCGAGCATCGAAGAACGCCGAAGCAGACGGAGCCTCGGCTCCACCGCCCGACGCCTCACCAAATGGTTGATCAGCCTTAGCGCGGCCCTATCGCCTACCGACAGTTACGCGCCACTACGAGTCACGGGCACCGTTCACCCTGCACGGGCACAATCAGATACGGACCTGCTCCTCGACTATGAGGACGTCGAGCTTTGTCCCGTAGGTCTCTTGCAGGCGACCCGAGTCCGCCAACAGTTTCTGACCCCCCTCGGAGCCGAGCGCGTTCTGTAGGCCATCGCCGTTTTCAAACATCAGTTCAGCCATCCGGTGATACGGACCATCAAGAGCCTTGGACGCCACAGCGCCTTGGAGCCCCGGGAGAGCGGCCACCAGCGCGATGTGAGTCTCCTCGTAGTCCTTCTCGAACCCGTCGACGTCCTTTGGTGTGCTCCAAAGAGCCACAAGCTTGATAGTCAATTCAACCTCCTGGGTCACTGTTCAGCCCGTTCAACGGAGAATAACGCCTCTTGGGTCGCCTTTCCCTGGTTGAACGATGTGGCGAGGCGGGCACGTCTGAAGCGCCCTGAACAGCTGAAACTGAGTGACTCGAGAGTTCGAAGAGAGTCGCCGCCTCGGCGGAGAGCACCGTTTGTGTAACCAAGTCGTCGTCGCCGTGACGAGGTGGAAGCGGTGCCATGGCCCCAGCGCCCAGACCGCTGTTCAGCCCGTGATCTTGGAGGAGGTGATCGTGGCGGCGACCGGCGGCGCCTTCACGAGCACGTGCTCGCCCCACTTGGAAAGGGTCGTTGTCACCTTCGTGCCGCCGGAGTCGGTCGCGGTCTCTTCGACGGGCAGGGTCGTCGCTCCGGCCGAGACGGTGAGCATGTTCGACAACTTGGGTGTGGAGCTCGTGGCCGCGCTGGTCCACTTGAGGACGTACAGCTTGGCGCCGTTGGTGACGTCGATGGATAGCCTCGTACCCTTGGCTTTCGGGAGTAGGCCCGTGACCGAGGAAATGGTGAGACTCGACTTGAGATTGCCGTACTGGCTCGTGCCGGCCTTCCAGGACACCCAGTCCGTGCCGACCTTCTTCGCGTCCGCTGAACTTAGGCCGAAAATCGTGGTCAGCCCAGAGGAATTCCCGCTGACATACCCGTAGGTGGGTGTCACCTTGACCGTCAGATCCGCCTTGCCCACGAATACGGTCTCCACACCTCCCGTCGTCCCCACGTCGGCGACTATCTTCTCGTTGATCGACGACGAGCTGGAGCTCGCCTTGAACACCACGTGGACACCAGATTGCTTAGCGATGGTCGCCTTTGCCGCCCTTAGCACTGAGTCCGTAGTCACGACCCCGGCATAAGCCGTCGCACCGAGGGCGGACGAAATCACAAGTGCGGTCATCGCGAGCGCGAGCGCATGGACGAGGCCGGGAGGGTTTCGTCGAATTGAGAGATCCATCTTGCCAACCTACTTGGGCGGTCAGGCGCGCGGAAGGTGCGAACGGGGGAGGTCGACGAAGGACCCTTCGCAACGTCGGCTTGCCCGGGCACGCGACCCCCGATTCACCGATCACGGTGCTGCGCGTTTGACCACTCGGCCACTGAGGAAGTTCAACCAGTGAGGGCAGCTTGAGCTGTGTGACGACCATTCGCTTTTGTCCGCCGACACCACTCACGGCAACGACGATTAGCTTGTCGCGCTCGTCAGTCTTTCCTCGCTTGGGAAACAGCAACCAGCACCTTTTCGATCGCGGCATCTTGAGCCTCCAGGTGCGCCTGGATCTGCTTGGCCTCCTCCAGGACCGCGGCTGCGTCGTTATAGGTCGCTTGAGCACGAGCATCGGCCGCCGTGGCTTGGATGTTCTGGCCCACGATGATGATGGGCAGCAACACCAGCTGGAGGAACTCGGACGAGAGCCAGAGCACCAGCACGGTCGTGCTGTGCGCCTTGATGGTCGACGGCAGGCTCACAAAAGCAATCACTGTGAACAGGTAGGCGGCCCACATCGTGCCCACGATGACGGTGATCCTCAGGCCGACCTTGGCGTTCAGACGTCCGAGAGGGCCGGGACCATGGACTTGGGTGACCGCGGCCGCCACTTTCGGAGGACCGGATGCCTTGCGTGCTTCGATGTGAGGATGCGGGACGTAATTGTAGATTGTGGACATGGAATTAGCATTCCATGATTCTTCGGGAGGCGGTGTCCGCCGCGCAATACAGGCCGTTCTACACAGTCCGAGAGCCACCGACCGGTCGGACGCGACCGTCGATCTCGTAAGCACAAACGGGTCCCAATCCCTAGGATCGCGCCATGCGGATTCTTGTACTAGGTGCCGGTTTCGGAGGTCTGGAGCTGTCGACGAAGTTGTCGGATGAGTTGGGCGATGAACTTGATGTCGTCCTGATCGACCAGGGCGAGGGGTTCGTGTTCGGGTTCTCGAAATTGGAGGTCATGTTCGGGAGGACCCTGCCCTCGGCCGTACTCCACCCCTATCGTGACCTCGCGAAGCCGGGGCTGCGGTTCGTCCAGACGACCATCCGCTCGATCGACCCTGCGGCCAAGCGCGTCCAGAGCGACGCGGGGGCCTTTGAAGCGGACGTCATGGTCGTGGCGCTGGGAGCTGATCTCGATCCCTCAGCCACCCCGGGGCTGGTCGAGGGTGGTCACGAGTTCTACACGGTGCCTGGGGCATTCGCCCTCCGCGACGTGTTGGCGGGCTTCGACGGTGGCCGGGTGGTTGTCGGTGTGACCTCGGCACCGTTCAAGTGCCCTCCCGCACCGAGCGAGACCGCTCTGTTGATGCACGACTACCTCACCGAGCGGGGGATACGCGATAGCTCCGACATCTCGCTCGTCATGCCCCTTGGTGTTCCCATCCCGCCCTCGCCCGCAGCCTCGGAGACACTGCTCGTCGCCTTTGCCGAACGGGGGATCAACTGGTACCCCGAGCGGGTGGTGAGCCGGCTCGACCCCGACCGCAAGGTCGTCATGCTCACCGACGGGGCCGAGATGCCTTACGACCTCTTCCTCGGCGTTCCGGTCCACCGGGTGCCCGTGGCGGTGGAGGAGTCGGGGTTGGCAGTCGACGGGTGGGTCCCGGTGAATCCTATGACACTTGAGACCGCATTTTCGGATGTCTACGCGGTCGGCGACGTAACGAGCGTGGGAACACCGAAAGCAGGCGTCTTCGCCGAAGGTCAGGCCTCGGTGGTCGCCGAACAGATCATCGCTCGATTGCGTGGCGGTTCGCCGCCTGCGCCCTATGACGGCCACGGGATGTGCTACCTCGAGTTCGGCCGCGACCTGGTCGCTCGCGTTGATGTCACCTTCGTGAGCGGGGAAACCCCCGTCGGGGACTTTGAAGGGCCCTCACAAGCGCTTGCCGCTGACAAGGGCGAGTTCGGCTCCAGCCGAATCCAACGCTGGTTCGATCGCACCTGGACGGGAGGCAAGCAGTCCGTCATCTGACTTGCAACGGCAGCCTTCATTCGGGCAGACGAACCACCGGAGCGAGCATCGAAGAAGGTCCACCCTATGCCCGGTCAGCGCATTCCAAACTCCGAGAAGCGCCGACCACACAGATCGACGGTTCGGGAACGGCCAAGTCGCCCTGAAGTCGTTGAGCCACGCCTATCCGCGCACCCTCCACGTGACTCAAACGCTCTCCATGGGGATGGCTGCCGGCAATAGGGACGGTCAAGCCTCGGCGCCACGGGTCCCTCGTTGCCGTGCGACCTTGGTCCGGCGCCAGAGGCTCCACGCCCGACCTATGCCATAGGAGCAGGCCCCGAAGATCCCAACAAAGAAGCCAATTGGCCAGTTGGTCAGGTAGGAGCTTGCTATCGCGATCCACACCGTCGTCAGCGCCAGAACCACCGACAGCGCTATAGCGACGAATGGCCGGTCGGTGAAGGACCGGGCGGCAGCCGGTGGCCCAATCATCAGGGTAAAGATCAACAGTGCTCCAACCACCGGCACAGTCATTGCGGTGGCAAGAGCAATGACGAGAAGGAAGCTCACCTCCACTCGATGAGCGCGGACGCCTTTCGCCTCTGCAATCTCCGAGACGACAGAGGAGAACATGAGCGGACGATAGAGGAAGATCACTGTTCCGATGCAGGCGATGGCCAGTGTGGCAACAGGCAGGAGCTCGGCTGTACTCACTCCGAGAACCTCGCCAAAGAGGAGCGAGTAGATCTCTGGTTCGTACTGAGTGCTCCGACTCAGGAACAGAGCGCCGAGGGCAAGCATCATGACAAGGGCGAGCGCAGTGACGACGTCGTGACGACCACGACGTCCTAGCGAACCGATTCCGAGCGCGGCGAGAAGCGAGAACGCGGCGAGGCCGACAAGTGGATTTACCCCGACCAAATTGGCTCCCGCCGCGCCAGCGAAAGCACCATTAGGGATGGCGTGAGCAGGGAATGCTGAACCTCGTAACACCACGAAGAACCCGACGACCCCTGCGACCACAGCGACGATGGTCGCCACAATCCACGCGTTCACCATGAAGCCCGAGAACATTCGCGCTCCTATTCGTATGCTTCCGGGGGGTCGAGCCGGAATCGCTTCACCGGTCGATCACGCTGACATGGGACTTGGGGGCGGGCCCGCGTCTCGCCGTAGCCCGGCGGGCCGGCAATCCGGAGACGAGGTACATGAAGAAGACGACTGCGACGATGAAGAAGCTGACCGGCATGCCATTACGCGCCGACCCCCAGTAGTAACTGTCGTAGGAGAGGAGTACACCGAGCCAGGTTGCCCCTACTCCGAGGAGCGAGGCGACGACGACCGCCCACCCCATCCGTTTCGTGAGACGCAGGGCGGTGGCGGGCGGACCGACCAGCAGGGCAGTAGAGAGGATGGTGCCGATGGCCAGGGACGACAGTCCAACCGAAAGAGCGAGAGCGAACATATAGAGCAGGCCGACCAGACGGACGGGCACTCCCCTTGCGCCAGCTATATCGGCGCTGACCGAGCTCAAAATGAGCGGCCTATAGAGGACTGCGATCAGGGCAAGCGTCAGCGCGCCGAGAGTGGCCACGTACGGAATGGTTGAGCTGTCGATGACAAAGATCGATCCGAACAGGATCTGTTGAGTCGCGCCTGTCGTCGCGCCCGTCGTCGTGTCGAGATAGAGGAACAAGGCCGCGAAGCCCGTGGCGGCACCGAGCACGATGCCGGTCGCGAGGTCCCTCCCACGGGCCCGGCGGATACCGATCGCCTCCATCGCTCCCGCTCCGATGATGCCGCCGGCCACAAATCCCGTCAGCGGGCTCATTCCCAACAGGAGAGCCCCTGAGCCCCCTGCCGTCGAAACGTCGGTGAGGGCGTGACCGCCGAAGGATTGGCCGCGCATGACCGTAAACACTCCGACTACTGCGGTCACGGCTGCGACCACGCTGCCGATCACAATGGCCACGTGCACCGGCTGGCTCGAGAAGAAGCCTGGCTCGAACACCGACGTGTACAGCCTGTGCATGGCGTTCAGCCCACGACGGCCGCTGCGCTCGCGGCGAGGATCTCTTCATCTCCGCTACCAGGCCCGGCCACCACAAGGACCCGGCCATGGATGCGAAGGACGTCGACGTGATGACCGTACAGCTTGCTCAAGACGTCGGGCCGAACCACCTCATCGGTCGTGCCACTCGCGACTCGACCCGATGCAAGATAGACGATGCGGTCCATCACCGGTAGCAGAGGGTTCATCTCATGAGCTGAGAGCAGAACAGCTACGTGTTGTTCGTTGACTATGCGGTCCAACAACCCGATGATCTCCTGACCACTGCGAATGTCGAGGTTGGCCAAGGGCTCGTCTAGCAAGAGAAGCTTGGGGCGGCTTATTAGCGCGTGGGCGATCAGTACCCGCTGTTGCTCCCCGCCGGATAGCTCACCGATGCGCGCATCAGCGAAGTGTTCGGCGTCAACCGCGTGGAGCATCTCATCGACTGCCTCCGTTCGCTTCGCCGAGCGCAGCGGCATTCCGAAGCGGTGGCCATCGATGCCCAACGCAACCAAGTCGCGCGCACGAAGGGGCACGTCTGGGTCAAGGAGAGTCTTTTGAGGGACGTAGCCGATCGACCGATTCCGCCCCGAAAGCACGTCGCCACCGACAAGCACGCTCCCTGATGTCGGCCGGTGGAGGCCCAGAATCACTCGAAACAGCGTTGTCTTGCCAGAACCATTCGAACCAATGAGACCCGTGAACTCCCCAGAGAGGACCCCGAACGACACCGCATCGAGAACCTGCTTGCCGGACAGCCAAACATCGATGCTGTCGACGCGGAGGACCTCACCCTGCTCATTCCCACCGTGGCGTGTGTCGGTCACAGTTCTTCGGTCGACACCTTGTCTGCGACCGCCTTTTGGATGTCCCGAACTTCGCCGAGCATCCACGACTGATAGTTGTAACCGGGCGTTGGCATCGTCTCGTAGACACCCACGACCGGGATCCCGGCCTCTTCGGCAGCAGTACGGAACGAAGTTGTCAGCGAGTCGACGACTTGTTGGTTGTACACGAACACCTTGACCTTGTGACTCGTGAGAAAGCTGCTCTCGAGCGAGACGTCCTGGGGAGAGGGATCGACCCCATTCATGATGTCGGCTTGAAGTCCGAACGGTGTCAAGTTGTCAGCTCCAATTGCCTGCAACATGTAGTCGGCGACCGGCTCGGTCGTCGCGACTGGGGCGCCCGAATACTTCGCCCTGAATGCTTCGATGGCGTTCACCCAGGGAGCCAAGGACCTGTCGAACTTCTTCAAGTTTGCCCGGAAGTACGTCGCGTGCGAGGGATCGAGTGCACCAAGGTCGGCAGCGATGGCCTTGGCCACTGCCGGCATTGTCGTGGGCTTGTACCACAGGTGCGGGTTTGGGGTGCTGTTGGGAAGTCTGAGCACGTTCTGCACGGTAATCACCTTGCGCTTCGGGTTCGGCGACGCTGACTCGATCTTGTTCATGAACGTGTCGTAACCCACACCGTTCTGTACGACCAGCTGGGCCGCGCTGACGTTCTCGGCCACGGTGGGGCTCGATTCGAAGGTGTGCGGGTCGGTGTTGGGGTTGTTCAGAATCGACGATACGTAGACGTATCGTCCCCCAATCTGTGAGAGAACGTTCGCGTACTCGTTCTCAGCGCCGATGGCGAGGATCGAGCCGCTTGGATGCACGCTCGCACCAGCCGACGGCCGGCCGAGGGCCCCTGGGAGCCAGGAAGCCATCAAGGCGGTCGCCGAAAGGGCCAGGAGCCTGGTGCGAATGCGAACGGGGTCAGTTTTCATCCCTACCTTTGGTCTTCCTCCGGCTCCGCTGCTAACCAGTATTAGTAATGGTTACTATTATCAGCTCAGGAGGTCAACACCGATGGGGATGCACAACCCCGATTGTCAGTTGAACAGGGAAGATGCAACGAAAGAGTCGTTCAAGCCCTCCCCTGCTTGGCCAAACGAACCTGGTGCAGGTCGGCGGTCTCGGAGCCCGAGGCTCATTCGCCGATCCGCCGTCCCAACAACACCGAGCGACGCGGCAGACAATCGGCCCCGGGCGGTCCGCACAGAACCACGCTCCGGAGCGCCTCGGGTAAAGGCCCGCAGGAGACCTCAACAACGTGCGATCGACGATCTGTCCTGCGTCAGGTCGGCCGGGGGTGCCCCCAACGCGCAGACGTTGCACGAATCACGAGCAAGTGGAGGGGAGCAGACAGCTCTCGAACCAGACCACCAAGGAAGAGATTCACGCCGTCTGGTCCATTGCCAGGGATTTCGGCTGGCAGTCCTGGATATGGGTTCTGCGTTCGCGTCGCAGTAGGTGGAGGTCACGGGGCCTCACCACTCGACTCGAACCTCGCGCTGACGTGTCGGCGGGGGCGGCAAACAACGGCGAGCGGTCCACCAGCAACCCCTTCGTCCGCTAAGCGGGGTCGTCATTGTTTGTCGGGAGCAAAGTTCCGGCCTCGGGCGCGAGCGCCGTGATGTGCCGGTGGATCTCTCTGATCGTGTCTGAGTCCGTTCGACGCTGCGCTTGAACCTCTTCGTGCGCCTTAGCCATTATCTCCGCAGTGATACGTGGCTGCTTCGACAATACGGGATGGTGCTTTCGGCAAGCCTTGTAGGGCGTACCGTCAACCTTATGCGTGATGATTCTCCAGCAGCCTCTGTCGTGGCAATTCACATGCCTTAAACCCACGATAACCACGCCAATGAGCGTGACCTCTCCGATGTCGGAGCCTGCCCCTGACCAGAAGCCGTAATGGGGACCGCTGCCCCCAATACCGAAGAACGAGTACAGCCAGTTGCCAATGGCGTGCAGTGTCGTCATGTGGGCACCTTCCCTTCGGTACTGGTGGGGCCACGTCGTCGCGCGCCGGTTGTGACGAGATCTTAGAGCCGGTGAATCGCCTGATCGCGCGTCACTTCGCGACACCGAGTAGACCGCCCCGAATGGCAGGCGACCCAGAGGAGGTGACCACATCGAAGTGCACGGTGTCACACGCATCGAGCACGGCACACGACTGCAGGCGAACCGTCAAGACCGACGGCATTGGCACCATCGCGCCGAAGCGCCCGGCGATCCGGTTGACCCTTCCGGGGTCATCGACGCCGATCAAGGCGAGAACCTTGCTCACCGCCAACGCCAGGGTGGCGGTTCCATGCAAGATGACGGAGGGCAATCCCACGCCAGCGGCGACAGCGGGATCGGTGTGGATCGGGTTCCATATGCGGGCACACTCGCTGTAGACATGACCCAAGGTAGGAGCCACAGGTACTGTGGCTGAAGACCCGACGAGATCTGAGACCGCGTCGGTACGGGGCAATCCGGCTGAGGTTCCTTGCAGCACCGTCTCTTCGCCCTCAAGCTCCACCTGCCGCAAGAGGGTGCCTGTCCAGGTCGTCCACAGCGACTCGCCGTCGACAGAGGCGTCGATGCGCGTAAGAAGGAGCGCGCCGGCCCGGTGCCGGGTGACGGCGACGACCTCCGAAACTGTGGTCACCCACTCTCCGGGACGGACCGGACGATGCAACGTGACGTCGTAGCTGTAGTGCACACCCCGAGCGGCTTCGGCCTCGGTCAACCCAAGCGAAGTCGCGGACGGACGAGTAAGCCATTCGACGCAGACCGGGAATAGCGGATGGGCAATGATCCCCCCTGCTCGGAGAGTGTCCAAGTACCAAGACCCAGACTCACCCAAGCCGGCTGCGTACGCCATCATCCAGCGCGCATCAACCTCAGTCGTCGCTGGTTCTGATCGCCGGCCGACAATACTGCTTGCCAACGGCATTTCTCTCGTACCTCCGTGCTGCCTTGTATCCGCTCGCTGTCAGATCAACCACGTCGACGTCTGGCTGAGAACCCTGCTCCCGTCGATATCGGCCAACGACAACCCGGCGAAGGCTGCCGCGGTGGCGGAGGTCTGCCATCGAAACTTAGGAGTGGACGTGGACGTGG
>CAAGKR010489681.1_pt1 | contig 13100 bp, 13 predicted proteins | sample 2556971 | NCBI WGS metagenome assembly CAAGKR01 (sample SAMEA5207829, study PRJEB30636) | soil metagenome | biome: forest; feature: boreal; material: soil | place: USA | collected 2011-09 | depth 1 m | reverse complement strand
AGTTGTTCGCCGCTCGTCGGCGCCACGATTACGTCAAGATCGTGGAACACTTTTGCAACCGCATCCATCGCCATTCGCCGCGCACGGGCGGCCTGAATGTACTCGACAGCGGGGATGAAGCGTGCCGTTCGAAAGGTGTTCGGCCAGTCATAATCTTTCTGCGAGGTCAGCAGCTTGTCTTTCCCCGTGCGCGTCAGATCATCGAAAGCTGCGGCCGATTCGACGGTCAGCATGGTTACCATCGCGTCGTAAGGAAATTTGGGCATCTCGACCGGCACGAGGTTCACTCCCATTTCTCGCAGTTTCGCCAGCGCCGCATCGTTGTATTTTCTGTCGTACTCGGCCCGTGCGCGCGCCGTTGCTCGCCGCTTATTCTGCTCCTCTCGCTTTTTCTGTTCTTCGGGAGTCACGGGCGGTTCTTCTTTCGCGGCCTCTTGCTGCTCGTCTGGTTTCCGTTCGAATGCGGTTTTCAGGTAACCGACGCGCAGCTTTCGCCAATCCAGATTCGCGTCCCAATTGAAAGCCGCGGGCTGTACCGCACGATCCTTGCCATCCCGGCCGTGAATCGCATCCAAGACAAGCGCGCAATCCTCTACGGTTCGGCAGATGGGCCCGAGCTTGTCCATGCTCCAGGAGAGCGCCATCGCTCCCGTCCTCGGCACCAGACCGAACGACGGCCGCAGTCCCGTGCAACCGCAGCGCGCCGACGGTGATGAAATCGAGCCCAGCGTCTCCGACCCGATGCTGAACGCCACACATCCCGCTGCGGTCGCCGAAGCCGGTCCCGCCGACGATCCGCTCGAACCCTGATTCGTTTTCCACGGATTCCTCGTCACGCCTCCAAACCACACATCGCCTTGCGCCAGCGCGCCGAGCGTCAATTTCGCGACCAGAACTGCGCCGGCTTCGTCCAGCCGTTTAACGACGGTTGCGTCTTCGTCGATCATCTGGCTTTCGAAGCCGCCGGCGCCCCATGTTGTCCTGTAGCCCTTTACGGCCAGCAAATCCTTCGCGCCCCACGGCAAGCCGTGCAGCGGCCCGCGGTATTTTCCGGCAGCAATTTCCGCGTCTGCTTTCTTGGCCTGCGCGAGAGCGCGATCTTCCGTTAGGGTCACGACAAACTTCAGAGTGGGGTCATACTTCTTCAGCCGTTTCAGATATATTTCTGTCAACTGGACTGAAGATACCTGTTTTGATTTCACAAAATCCGCAAGTTGCCGCACGCTCGCGAAAGCCAGCTCGTCAGCAGCAAAGCCCTTTGCCTGGTTGGCATTCCCATGAACATCGGATGTCCATATCTGCGTAAGCTCGGAGATGCGCATCGGCTTTCTTTCGGTTTCGAACTTCATTCCGGGCAGTACGGGATCAAAGATCAGCGCCGGATCGACAGAATTCGGAATGTGCAGTTTGTAAATTTCTTCGTAGCCCTTGGCCTGATCGTTCAGGCTCTCGAGCATCATCGCTTTGTATTCTTCGAAAATCGGGACGTCCGCGATAGAGGATGCATTTTCGATCATTTCTTTAGTGATCTTCTTCGCGGCCTGCGCTTGTGCTTGCGCCCACAACACTCCCGGAAACAGCGTTCCCGCGAGGCCCATTCCCGAACAAGTCTTCATGAAATTTCGGCGATCCAGCATGGATGTCCTCCCCCGAGCCCGAGCCCGAGCGCGATCACGCAGGGGTGCAATATACCATCCCCACACTCGCAGCTCTTCGTGACACTGCAAATTCCTTGACGCGCCTCAGTGCTGATGCTAAAAAGAAGCGCATTCACACCCAGGTCGGCCCCTTCGAAGCACGGATGTTGAGCGCCTGCCCGCAACGTCTGAGTTTCCTCTGCGAACGCAAACTGGCCCTAGTCCCGGTGCAGGCAAAAACTTTTCAAGGAGAGAACCGAATATGAAGAAGCGCCTGTTTTTCTGTCTACTAGCAATGTTGTTGTCTTGTATTTCGAGTGCCGCGCAGCAAGCGAAACCTCAGCCCCTCATTTTTTGGTACGTATACACGGTTCAGCCGGGCAAAGAAGATGAGTTCCTGGACGTGGTCAAGACGGTGGGACAACCTGTGCGCGACAAACTCATGGCCGACGGCGTTGTTCAGGCCTGGAGAGTTCAGGCTTCCATGCTCCGTGTGCCGGGGAATGGAACCCACTGGATCTGGTACGTGGTGAACGATTGGTCGGGGATAGAGAAAGTTGACGCGGCGATGCGTGCGCAGATCGCAAAATTGGGTTCGAACGATTCCATGGGGGCAGCCGGGAAAAAGGGCCAAAAACCCGCTGGGTCGGTTTACGATCGGCTGCGGGAGATTACAGACCTGAACAAGACGCATGACTATGTCACCCGCGAACTGGTTTCGGATGAATCCTCGACGACACCTGCTGGAGCACTACCTTATACGCGCTATGTCTTCGTGAAAGTGAAGCCCGGCAAGGGCGGCGATTACCGCAAAGCATGGGAAAAATATAACAAGCCAGTCTACGATAAACTCGTTGCCGACGGTGTGATACTCGGATACGGCCTGGATGTGGAAGAAGTGCGCACCAGCGGCGAGTTCACCCACTTCACTTGGGTGGACACGAAGGATCTGGCGGCGATGGATAAGCTGCGCGCTGCCTTCATGGCCGACCGCGAGCGCCGTACTCAGGAAGAGCGGGAGGCGATATCCAATCTCTTCAACAGCCTGCTTGATGCGGATGCTTCGCGTGGAGGGCTCGCTCGCTCTCTAATCTTCCACGTCCCCGCTTCCAAGTAAGGCCTGGACAATTCGAGAAAATTCTTCAGTTTCCCAATGCGGAAGAGTCTTGACATACAACTAAAGGGCCGGCGCATTGCCGGCCCTCTCCATTTTCGGCAGGATTTTTCTCCGGGCGGGCGCCGTCTCCCGTGGAAAAGAGAAATGTTGTAGGATGCAAGCATCCTGAAAGGAGCCTCTATGGCACGCTTCGCAAAATACTTGGTTCTCTTGACTGTGCTGCTTCTGACTTTTTCCATCCGGCATCTGCAAACGACGATGGCCGGCAATCCTCCCGCTGAGGGGAAGGAAGTTGTCCTCAAGGCGGCTGACATTTCTTCAAAAATTTTCCCGGAGAGGGTTTTCTTCCGCGGCCAGAGTGCGCCGGTGCAGTTCCGCAACAGCGGTGGCGTGCACTTCGCTGACGATTTTTATGTTCTCGCGGGACTCGTGGACAGCTCCGGCTACTCCACGGGAATCAAAGAGAAATACCAAGGCTACCTGCTCAACGAAGTTACGCTCGAAATCGCCGGTCAAACCTTGAAGCCCGGCGCTTACGGCATCGGTTTCCTCACCGGTGGAAAGTTTGTAGTGATGGACGTCGGCGCCAATGACGTCTTGCAGGCCGCCTCGCAGCACGACGCGGAAATGAAGCGGCCCGTTCCGCTGCAAGTTCTGGCTTCTGCCACCGCGGGAAGCTACCAGCTCTACGCGGGCCGCGATTACGTGGAATTCCGCCGAGCGCACTAGCTGAGGCATTCGTCCTTAGGAAAAAAGGCCCGGGGCGAATTCTTCACGGCAGCTCAATGGCAATGGCAAGGCCCAAACTCGCGGCGACTCCAAAAGGGCAGCTCGACTCGTTCCTAGCCAAATACGATCCGGCGATCGCGGCGTACGCGCGACGGATGCTGGTCAAGCTGCGCAAGCGGCTTCCCGGCGCCGTCGAGATGGTTTATGACAACTACAACGGTTTGGTGATCGGTTTCGGCCCGAACGACCGCGCCTCGCTGGCGATTTTTTCGATCGTGCTGTTTCCCCGCTGGGTGATTCTGTACTTCCTTCAGGGAGCTGGGCTACCGGATCCCGAACGGCGTCTTCAGGGTAAGGGCAAAGTCGGGCGGCACATCCGATTGGAAGATTCCTCTGTATTGGACGACCCCTACGTTCAGAGCCTGATAAATCTGGCGCTGCACCGCGCAAAAGTGCCGCTCGATCCCAAGAATCGCCGCCAGCTCATCATCAAGTCGATCTCGGCCAAGCAGCGGCCTCGCAAACCTGCGCCAGAACGCAAGTAATTCTCACTTCGGTGCCGGCAATTCCCATCTCCGTTTGCGCCCCTGCAAACTTCTTTTCCTTTACATCCAACGGCAACGCACCCTAAGATAACGCGCAAAGTTTCCCTCACTGCAAAAACGGAGGAAATCATTCATGCACTTGCATAGCCTCAACCTGCTTGCGGTTCTTGTCGCGGCCATTTCCACCATGGTGGTCGGTTTTTTGTGGTACTCGCCGCTGCTCTTCGCAAAACCGTGGATGCGCGAGATGGGCTACGATCCGACCGACAAAGCCCGGATGGAGGAAATGAAGAAAAGCGCCGGCCCGGCTTACGGCGGCTCCTTCTTAGCTAGTCTGGTCTCTGCCTTCGTCTTGTCCTTGTTCCTTCACTGGCTTCGGGCAGAGAGCCTCCATGTCGGCCTGATGGTCGGGTTCCATGTGTGGCTCGGATTTGTCGCCACCGTGCAATTGACTGGCGTGCTGTTCATGAAGCAGAGCATGAAGCTGTTCGGTATCAATACCGGTTACCAGCTTGTCTGCTACCTCGTCATGGCGGCGATCCTGGTCGCTTGGAAGTAAGAAAATGCTGAAGCGGGAGCAAACATTCCAAGAAGAGTGGAATCTTGACTCCAGGCTGAATTCGGGCATGATCCCAGTTTGGAAAGAGGTCGCCATGAAATCGCTGCGGAGTACCTGTCTTTCTTTCTTGGTTCTCTTTGTTTGCGGTTCTGCGGTTGCCCAGTCGCCGGGCCCGGATACGCGGCAAATCAGCGATCCAAAAACGATCACGTCGGCGTCCAATCCGAATGCGCGCCCCATTCCGATCGATGATCTGTACTTCACGCGCGGCGTTTCCAGCGCGTCATGGTCTCCCGACGGCAAAGAGATTGCCTTCACCACGGACATTTCCGGCCGATCGAATTTGTGGAAAGTGAACGCGGACGGGGGATGGCCGATACAACTGGCGCAGTCCGACGAAAGGCAGTACGGCGAAACCTGGTCTCCTGACGGCAAGTGGATCGTCTTTCAACAGGACACCGGCGGAAATGAATTGTGGGATGTGTTCGCCATCCCGAGCGATGGCGGCGAAGCTATCAACCTGAGCAAGACTCTCGAGATTCGCGAAGAGAGCCCCCGATGGTCGCCCGACGGGAAGACCATCGCGCTGAACACCAAGCCAAAGGAAGCCACGGTGTACGACATTACGCTGATGGACTGGGCCACGCGGAAGATGACGCCACTCACGCACGAAAGCACTCCGGACCATCTCTGGCAATCGGCGGCTTGGAGTCCCGACGGAAAAACACTGTACGCCAATCGTGTGAATGAAAGCTTCACGGACGCGGACATCTACGCGATTGACGTCGCCACTGGAAAAGCCACGAACCTGACCGCGCACCAAGGGCAGGTACTCAACATCGCATCTTCGTTGTCCGAGGATGGGAAAACGCTCTTGACTACGTCTAACGAGAAGGGCGGATACCAAAACGTGGCGCTCCTGGATATCGCGGGGAAAAAGTTTGCGTGGGTCACGGACACCAGGTGGGAAGCCAGTTCGGGCGACTTTTCTCCCAACGGCAAGCGGCTTACTTATGCGATCAACGCGGATGGGCGCATAGATACGTACATGGCAGACGCGGCCACGATGCGTTCAGAGAAAATCGCGGTCACTGGAGGCGTGAACGGTTTCGCCGCCTACCCAAGCTCGTTTTCGCCCTCGGGAGACAGGCTGCTGTTGTCGCACGAGAGTTCCGTGGAGCCGGGAGATTTCTGGGTTTATGGCGTCTCATCGCGAAAATCAAAACAGCTTACGTACTCCGCCATCGCGAGTTTGAACTCCGCGCCACGAGCACCATCGCAGGTCATCAGTTACAAATCGTTCGATGGGAAAACGATCAGCGCGCTGCTATGGATTCCCTTCAACCTGAAACGCGACGGTTCGAACCCCGCACTGGTCTTGCCGCACGGCGGGCCAACGGGGCAGTCGGCAGATTACTGGAGTCCGCGCGTGGCTGCCTTCGTGTCCCGCGGATACGTCTGCATCGAGCCCAACGTGCGTGGTTCGACGGGGTATGGCATGGAGTTTCAAAAGGCCAACTTCAAGGACCTGGGCGGCGGAGATTTGCAGGATGAGGTTTATGCGGCCAAGTTCCTGGAAGCTACGGGTTACGTGAATCCGAAGAAAATCGGGATCACGGGCGGTTCCTACGGCGGCTTCATGACGCTCATGGCGATCGGCAGGACTCCGGACATTTGGGCAGCGGGCGTGGCGCTGTACGGCATCATTGACTGGATGACTATGCTTCAGCATTCCGATCCGGAACTCCAACAATATGAAAAGAGCTTGCTGGGTGATCCGGTGAAAGATCGCGCCGTATATGACGCGGCCTCTCCCATCACGTACATCCACAGTGTGAAGGCGCCGCTACTGGTCTTGCAGGGGGAAAACGATCCACGCGTTCCCAAAGAGGAGGCGGAGCAAGTTGTCGCGCTGCTGAAGAAAGAGGGAAAGACGGTGGATGCACACTACTACGCGAACGAAGGGCACGGCTTCGAGAAACGTGAGAACCAGATCGATGCGATCCGGCGCACGGTGGCGTGGTTCGACAAATACCTCAAGGGAATCAACTGATTCGCACGGATGAAGAGGCCTCCGGACCGAGAGAATATCCGGCGTTCCCACTTGCCCACCCTTCCCTCCAACGAGAACAACAGGCTTGCGCGTCCGATCAACCGGGTGATCGCGTTGCTGGCCCTCTCCGCCCTTATCAATTACATCGATCGCGGCAACCTCTCCATCGCCGCGCCTTTGCTGAAAGGCGAGCTGGGATTATCGTTCTCGCAGCTCGGCATCCTGTTGTCCTCTTTTTTCTGGACCTACTCTCTTTTCCTGCCGGTTTCCGGATGGCTGGCGGATCGTTTTGATGCTAAATGGGTGATGGCATTTGGTTTTTTCCTCTGGTCCGGCGCGACGGCCATCACCGGCGGTTTGCACGCGTTCACGGCATTGCTTGCCGTGCGTCTTATGCTCGGGATCGGCGAATCGGTCGCCTATCCGTGCTATGCGAGGACGCTGGTGCGGCATGTTCCGGAAGTTGGCCGGGGATTTGCAAACGCTTTAATCGCTGCGGGAGTTGGATGCGGTCCCGCCCTGGGCACATTTTTCGGGGGGACGCTCATGGCGCGCTACGGATGGCGCCCCTTCTTCCTCATCCTCGGGGTCATCAGCATGGCCTGGCTGATTCCCTGGTTCATGTGGGTGCCGCGAGGAGGGGCGGCCATTTCGCCCGTGGAGAAAAGCGGCGCATGGTTTCTCAAACTCTTGTTGCAGCGATCGATGTGGGGAACCTGTGGGGGCCTTTTTGGCGCGAACTACGTGCTGTACTTCGAAATCACCTGGCTGCCGACTTATCTCGTGCACGAACGCCATTTTTCGATGGGAACGATGGCGAAAATTGGCGGCGTCGGATACCTGTGTTACTCGGCTGCCGCAGTGGCGTTCGGGTGGATCTCCGACCGGTGGATCGCTGCCGGTGGATCGCCCACGTTGGTTCGCAAGACTTTTGCTGGTGTAGGAGCGGGGAGTGCCGGGCTACTCCTCCTTGGCTGCGCCCTAGCCGGTCCGACGGCTTCGGTGATTCTGCTACTACTGGCGTTCGCAGCCGGCGGCATGTGCGGGTCGAATATCTGGGCGATCACGCAAACGCTGGCCGGGCCGAAAATGGCGGGCCGGTGGACGGGCTTGCAGAATTTCCTGGGAAATCTTGCGGGCGTCATCGCGCCGGCAGTGACGGGATTCGTCATCGATTACACCGGACAATTCCTAGTGGCGTTCATTATTATGGCAGTGGTCGCGCTGCTGGCTGCTCTTTCTTATTTCTTTGCGATCGGCCCGGTGAAGGAGATCGCCTGGGAACGATGAAGCGCTAGCGGGATCGCGGGGCTAGTCGTCTCATCCGTTGAGGCGGGCGCGCTCTTTGACCTAGAATCGGGTTCATGAACGTCGATTGGCTGCGAGAGGTTTGCCTTTCTTTTCCGGGTGCCACGGAACAGATCCAGTGGGGCAACGACCTAGTGTTCAAGGTCGGCGGGAAGATGTTCGCCGTGACAGCGCTGGAGCCGGCTTCGGTGTGTCTCTCGTTCAAAGCATCACCGGAAAACTTTGCGGAACTCACGGAGCGGCCCAACATCATTCCTGCGCCGTACCTGGCGCGAGCGCAATGGGTGGCGCTCCAGACCAGGGATGCCTTGCCGGCCGAGGAACTCGCGCGCCTACTGCGCGAATCTTATGACCTGGTTTTCGCGAAGCTTTCGAAGAAAACACAAGACGCGCTCCTGAGCGCAAAGCCTGTGGCGCTCGACGCTCGACGCAAAAAAACGGCGAACAAGAATCGCGGGCGTAGCCGCTGACTTCGAGAAAAGATATACTCCGCTGAGTTTCCGCGCATTCGAACGAGAAAGATGTTGCGCCGAGGTGGTCCATGCTCGCACGTCTAGCGTTACTCCTTGTTTCCCTGGTGCTTGTCGGCTCAGCGGAACTCCGAGAGGCGAAGCCAGTGCCGCCGACAGGTGGTCTGCTGGTCGTGGCAAATCAGAAGGAGCACACTCTGCTGGTCGTCGATCCGGATAATCGCCGCGAACTGGCAAAAATTTCGGTGGGAGTGAACGGCCATGAAGTGATCGTTTCGAAAGACGGCCGCTACGCTTACGTTCCGATCTATGGAAACTCCGGTGTCGGGAGGCCGGGGACGGACGGCAGCACGATTGACGTCGTCGATCTGCAGGGGCGCAAACTCGCTGCCACGATCGATCTGGGCAAACCGCTCCGCCCCCACCGCGCCGAATTCGGGCCCGACGGTCTGCTGTACGTCACCACCGAGCTTGCGAATGCCGTCGCCGTCATCGATCCTTCCACAAGCAAGGTCCTCGCGGAAATTCCCACGGGCGCGCCGCAATCCCACATGCTGGTTCTTTCAAGCGACGGCCGCCGCGGTTTCACGGCCAACGTGAGCGCGGGAAGCGTGAGCGTGCTCGATCTGGCGAAGCGCAAGCTCATCATGACGATTCCCGTGGCCAAAAGTGTCCAGCGCATTTCCATTTCACCGGATGGCCACCGCATCTTCACTCACGACCAGGATGCCCCGCGCATCGCCGTTATTGATACGGCCACGAACAAAATCACGAACTGGATCGCATTGCCGGATGTGGCGTATGCGTCGGCACCGACACCCGATGGGCGCTGGTTGCTGGCGGTGAGCCCAGGAGCGAATCGCCTCCATGTCGTTGATTTGCAAACGCTGAAGGTGGTGCGCTCGCTGGAGGTTCCGGAGAAATCGTCGGAAATCCTGATCCGACCCGGCGGGGAAATCGCCTACGTGAGCGGGACCGGGGCCGGGAAGATCGCGGTGCTCGACTTGCGCTCCTGGAAAATGCAGCAGCCCATCGACCTCACTCCGGGGGTCGATGGCCTGGCGTGGGTTCCTGCCGCACATTAAGAGTCGCAGAATGTGAAACCGGCGGAATCGTTGGAGTGGGAATGTCTGCGAGCGGAATGGAGGCACTGGGCACCTGTACGTGGCACCTCCCGGAGTGATCCCGCAAGAATTGACGTCTTGGGGCCCATTGGCGTTACCGGGATTCTTCGAGATCCACGAATTCCACGTCGTAGGGGATTCGCGCCAGTCGCAGATGTGCCACCGTGATGGGTAACTGAAATCTACGCGGTCCGGCGCTTCCCGGGTTGATGTAAAGCACGCCATCTCGCTCCGTCTTTCCCGGTTTGTGAGAATGGCCGCTGACGACGATTTGAAAACCGGATGCGGCAGGAGTCAAATCCAAGGCGTTCACATCGTGCAGGATGTAGATCAGGACCGAGCCTGCTTCCGCCACGGCCGTCTCCGGCAACGCCTGCGCCCACGGCTCGGTATCCACATTTCCGCGCACCGCTACAACCGGCGCGATCTTTTTCAATGCTTCCAAAATCTCCGGCTTCCCCACATCCCCGGCATGAATGATCAGCTCCGACCCGCGCAGGGCTTCCACTGCTTCTTTGCGCAGTAAGCCGTGAGTATCCGAAATCAAACCGATCCTCTTCACTCCGTTTGCCATGGGCAGATCGTATCGCGGAACGAAGGGAATCGCACCGTGCCGAGTAGGGGCGCGGCATGCTAACTACGGACAGAGAGTCATCTGCTTGCCACGATTCCAGGCCCTCTTGCGGCGACGGTCGCCAGTGCTTGTGGGAAACGAGGGACAGATGCGGGACCAGCTGAAAACGCGTATGGTCTGAGCGGAAGACAGCAGAAAATCAAACTGTGAATCTGGGGCGGATCTGAAACGAGGGGCCGGAATGCTGTGCTCCGCTTTACGCGGAGGCTTTGGTGGGGACGATCCGCCGCAGCGGTCTTGAGCCGGGAATCGGGAACTGCATGTGCCAGAAGTTCGTTTCGGGGGAGATGAACTCCGCTCCGATATACTGCTTGCCGTCGCGAGCCCGGTGGATGGAGACCACGCGGCACTCCATCGACTGCGAGGTGTGATCGTTCATCAGGATCAGCGTTTGCCCCACCAAGACGATTTCTTCCAGCTGAAATAACGCCCCATGCCGGTTCACCGATTGCGAATGGGTCTGCGCGCAGAACTTTTCGCCTGAATCCGTTTTCCCGTGGACCGTCAGCGGCACCGTTAGCGCTACCCGTAGAGTTCGTCTGCGTTCTTTGCAACGAAAGTGAAGCAGGGACATTTCAGCCACGACCTCAAATCAGATTTTCGAGTGCACGGCGCTTGCGGCTAACTTCTATCGACGGGTGTCCGCCTACCGTGTCGTGTCAGCAGGGTGCTAAAGCGACAGAACAACAGAACGGAAGTGACTAGCACGAACCTTGCCCACACAGCCCCATGCTGCCTGCATACCTCTTCCAAGACAATGGCGGAACGGTACCACAAAAATGCATTCTATAACAGTACCCTCGGGCTAGAACCCCCATTTTCCTATCTCGCTGGCTTCCAGACCACCTAACAATCGTAGTTCCGCTGCCTGACATCCTTCCCCTCCCGGAACACGAGAAACACCGCAAAAAGGCCTTCATCTGCCCCCAGATGGAATCGACCCAAAAGGTACAGCCAACGTTCCGACCCACTCCACCTCCAAGGCCACGCGGTCGATGGCAGCTAACTCCTGCTTTATCTTATACATCTACCGAGACATGGCCTTCTTGCCCCGTTTCTCCCCCTTCAGGGCCGCGGCCTGTCCTAGTCTAGTGTCCCGGTCGGCGCATTCGTTTCATTTTGTTCAGGGCTGGGAGGACTTTTTCCGATCCGTCTCTCCCGATGAGTTCCCCAATAGCTTTACGAGAAGCAGTGGATTCACCCGCGCTCGTTCCACCGTGAGTCCCCAATGGAGGTGCGGTCCGGTGACGCGTCCTGTCGCCCCGACTTTCCCCAACACGGCGCCAGCTTCCAAAGCGTCTCCCACTTGCACGCCGATCTCGGAAAGGTGCCCATAGAAGGTGTAAATTCCAAGACCGTGATCCACCACCACCGTGTTCCCGGAAAAGAACAACTCTTCAGCCAAGGCTACGCGCCCGCGTTGCGTGGCGTGCACTGGGGTCCCCGTGGTACCCGGCAAGTCCACCCCGCCATGTGGTGACCCGGGATTCCCATTCAGAATCCGTCGCCTGCCAAAATTCGTGCCCGTTGTCACGCCATCCAGAGGTATTCGGAAGTTTCCGTCCCACAGGCGCTCCGGAGTCACGCGGTCAAAAATATCGCGCAATTTCTGGCGCTCTTCGTCCGCGCGCTTGATTTGTTCCGGGCTGGGCTCAACGAATTGTTTCCCCACCTGCAATTTCTCCGTCGCAAACCGGCCTTTCCTCACCGTCACCATCACATGGCAGCTCATTTTCTTGCCGCTCGCCGTTTGCCCCGTGACTTTCAACTCGTATTTGCCGGGCGCTTTTTCGAGGTCAACCCCCAGCAGACCTTTTCGTTGGTTTTCACCTGCACCCTCGCGCCAGAACGGGACACTCCGCCCGCCCCAATCTCCTTGCACCTCCGCCAAGGAGTTCGTGCTTTTCACTTCGATCAGCAGCAAACTCCCCTGGCTTGATTCGGGTGCGCTCAGGCGCAAGGTTGTTCCGGCTGTGCAAGCTCCCGTATCTTTCGCCATCGCTCCGTCGGGAAGCAGCGCGGCAGTCACTGCCAGACACACAGCGGCAAACCGCGCCCGTCGCTTTCTGACTGCTGTGCTGTCTAGCGAGCTCATCGCTGCTGCCGCATCATCGCCACCCGCGCCTCAACTTTTTCAAATTGCACTCGCGCCATCTTCGATCCCAGGATGGCCTTTTCAACCGTTAGAAACAGCGCTGGGTTATTCATCTTCTCGCGAAGCTCTGTCAGGAAGGGCCGCACTTTGGCAAAGATAAAGTACAGTTCTCCGCAAAACGACGGCTCAAAGAAAAGCTTTTCACTCACGACACCATTCAGGACAAAGGACACGGCAATTCCCCAGTAACTGCCCACTTGTCTCAGCCAATTGTTTTCTTCCGACCCCATGGCCGTTGCCACTTTCAGGAAGTCATCCGCATTTTTGGGCCAGAAGGTCATCAGCCACCATTGCCGCGCCTTGCGCAGTTCCGGCTCGCGCCTCAGGTCGTAAAGTTCGAGGATCAACTTCGCATCATCAATAGTCGGTTTTCTGGGCATGGCTTCCTCCAAAGAGTTTCCGCACTGTGATTTTACCTTTCGCGCGCACCTTTGCGCTCTCGATTTCTCACTTGACTTGCTGGGGATTTCTAACAGACGCTCAACCTGATGGCTCTCCGGCATCTGAGGGGGCGGCCCGGCGACCACGTGCCTTCCGAAGTGTCCGGCAACGCGACACTTTCATCCCGCCAGCGGACGTTCGCAACCCGGCTGAGCCTCTGGCTCTTGCCGGAAGTCTTTTTGATTCTGTAGTTTCTGCCCTTCCCGCCTACGGCATGAAGATTGCCCTGACTTCCTCCGGGAAATTGCGTCCTCCGCATCTGAAAGACGCCCATCCGGGAGGCTTCCGTGAAAAAGATCGATCGTATGCGAGAGAAGGTCAGCATCTT
>CAAGKR010003464.1_pt1 | contig 13102 bp, 12 predicted proteins | sample 2556971 | NCBI WGS metagenome assembly CAAGKR01 (sample SAMEA5207829, study PRJEB30636) | soil metagenome | biome: forest; feature: boreal; material: soil | place: USA | collected 2011-09 | depth 1 m | reverse complement strand
GCGATCGCGCTCGCCGACTACGAGGTGCTTGCACTAAATCCGCGCCCGACACGCCGGCGAACGCTCGGCGCGATCGTCCGCGTGCTCGTCCGGGCCGCCGGCGGATGAGCGAGGCGGCACGCCGGCACTGCGCGCAGATCACCCGCCGCCAAGCCGCCAACTTCTACTACGGGATGCGGCTGCTGCCGGCGCCAAAGCGTGAGGCGCTCTTTGCGGTCTACGCCTTCGCGAGACGCATAGACGACATCGGGGACGGCACGTTGCCGCCAGAGCGCAAGAGCGTGCTGCTGGACGCGGCCGCACGCTCATTGAGCCAGCCGCCCGGCGACGATCTGGTCCTGGTCGGCCTGCGCGACGCCGAGCGGCGCTTCCCGCTTCCGCGTCAGTCGTTGCTCGATTTGATCGAGGGTGTACGGATGGACGTGGATGGCGCCGGCTACGCACGCTTCGACGAGCTCGTCGTCTACTGCCGTCGTGTGGCCGGCTCGATCGGGCGCCTGTGCGTGGCGGTCTACGGCAGCAAGGACGAGCGCGCTGGAGCACTCGCCGACGACCTCGGCGTGGCGCTGCAGCTCACCAACATCCTGCGCGATGTCCGCGAGGACGCGATGGCGGGGCGCACCTACCTGCCGGCCGAGGATCTCGAACGCTTCGGCGCTCCAAGTCCGGAGACGATCGCGGCGCTGGTCGCGTTCGAGGCTGCGCGGGCAAGGGAGTGGTACGCCCGCGGACTGGAGCTGACCCACCTGCTCGACCGCCGCAGCGCTGCCTGCGTGCTCGCAATGAGCGGCATCTACCGCCGCCTGCTTGACCGCATCGAGGCAGACCCGCAGGCGATCCTGGAACGGCGCGTGGCGCTGTCGGCCGCGACCAAGATCGCTGTGGCGGGGCGCAGCCTGCTCGGAGCCGGAGCGTGAACGTCGTCGTCGTCGGCGGCGGCGTGGCCGGCATAGTGGCAGCGCTCGATTGCGCAGCGGCAGGTGCCACGGTGACACTGGTCGAGGTCCGCCCGCGACTCGGCGGCGCGGCGTACTCGGTGCGGCGCGACGACCTCTGGATCGACAACGGCCAGCACGTCTTCCTGCGCTGCTGCTCGGCCTACCGCGCGCTCTTGGCCCGGCTCGGCAGCGAATCGCTGATCGACTTGCAGCCGCGCCTGGACATCCCGGTGCTCGCACCTGGTCGCCCCGCGGTGAGACTGCGCCGCAGCGGCGCGCCGCCCCCGCTTCACCTCGCCGGGGCGCTGCTGCACTACTCGCATCTCTCGCTTCGCGAACGGATCTCGGCCGGGCGGGCGGCACTTGCACTCAGCCGTCAGGCCCTCGACGACTCACGCACGCTCGGGGATTGGTTGATCGAACACGGCCAGAGCCCACGTGCGATCGCCACACTGTGGGACCTGATCGCGCTGCCAACGCTGAACCTGCCGGCGGCCGAGGCGTCGCTCGCTCTCGGCGCTTTCGTCTTCCAACGCGGGCTGCTTGGCGACGCAGGGGCCGGGGATGTGGGTCTCCATCGCGCCCCGCTGCAGGAGATCATCGGCGAGCCCGCGGCCCGTGCGCTGGCGCACGCCGGCGTCAGCGTTCATCTGCGTTGGCCGGCCCAGCGGGTCACGACCGTCGGCGACCGCTTCGCGGTCGTCGGCGCGGAGTCCTGGCTCGGCGCCGATGCCGTGGTGCTCGCGGTGCCCCACGACCGCGCTGCGGCGCTCTTGCCAGCCGCGGCGTTGCGGGGCGCGGCCTGGCCCGGCGCGCTTGGAAGCTCGCCGATCGTCAACCTCCACCTGGTCTACGACCGGCGCGTCTTTGAACATCGCTTCGCAGCGGGCGTCGACACACCCGTGCAATACATCTTTGATCGCACACCGGCGCAGTGGACCGAGCGCCAGTACCTCGCCGTCTCGCTGTCGGGCGCAACCAAGGAGATGGCGATGAGCACGACCGCGTTGCGCGAACGCTACATCGCCGCGCTCGCCGAACTGCTGCCGGAGGCCCGTGAGGCTCGCGTCGAGCATTTCAGCGCCACCAAGGAGCATGCCGCGACGTTTCGCGCCGCGCCCGGCACCGCGGCGCTGCGCCCGCCGCCGGCAACGAACGTCGATCGTCTCGTGCTCGCCGGCGCATGGACTGCGACGGGCTGGCCGGCAACGCTGGAGAGTGCCGCACTGAGCGGCCACGCCGCCGCCGAGAGGCTGCTGGCGCAAGGCTGAGTGCGCGATCCGTCCTAATGCGCGAAGTCGAGGGCGGCGAGCAACTCTTCCGGGCGCAGCCCGGCGACGCGGACGAGTTTGAGGCGACCGCGGTGTCCGCGGAGCACCTCGACCCGCGACGACGGGACACCCGCCCGCCGTGCGATCAGCCGGCACAGGGCCTGGTTGGCTTCGCCGTCGACCGGAGCTGCGCAGACGCGCGCCTGCAGAACCCCGTCGCTGATCCCGATCAACTCGTCGCGCGAGGACCGCGGCTGCAGGCGGACCTCGATCCGCGCCTCCTCCATCAGCGGGAATCTAGCCCTGATGCGCCCTCCGTACGAGTGATCGGTTAGGCTCGCGCCGTGCTTCACGCCGTCATCGTCGCCGCCAGCTTCCACGATCGCAGCAAGACTCTCTTCTTCATCGCGGCGGGTGTGCTGGTCGCCTGGGCCGTGTTTGTCTCAGCGATCGGGATTCGCAGCGAGCGCTTTCCGACTTCGGCGCGCCAGGGACGATTGTTGACCGCGGGCACCGCCGTGCTGGTCGCTTTCGCCGTGGCGATGGCCGTCGCCACGGCAAAGACGCCGCCGCCGGCACCCCGGTACGAGACCGGCGTCGTGACCAACGGCGTCGCCCCTGCGGTCACGCCGGTCAACGCCGCACCGACCAACGGGCCGCTGGCCCTGTCGGCCAACCCCCAGGGCCAGCTCGCCTACAGCACCACGTCGCTGAGCGCAGGCTCGAGCCACGTGACGATCGACTTCACCAACCGGTCGCCGCTCGACCACAACGTCACGGTTGCCAACGCACAGGGCAAGGTTGTCGGCAGCACGCCGACGTTCACGGGCGGCACCCGGACGCTCACGCTCGACCTCCCACCGGGCACCTACACCTTCTACTGCTCGGTCCCGGGCCACGAGATGGCGGGAATGAAGGGCACGCTCACGGTCCGCTAGGCGTGGGCTGCGGCCGGCGCCCCGGCTCGAACCCGGCGCACGCCAGCACCGGCAACGGCGGATAGCGAGCGAAGGACTCCGGTTGCGTGTGCGAGCGCTCGCATAGAGAGAAGACGGATCCGCGCGTGTTGGGCACGAGCCGCTGATGCGCGCAGTGCATACACATGCCGGCATGCGGTGGCGTGGCCACGCCGGGCACTATACTTTATGAAGTGAGCACATTCACCCGCCTGCTCGGGTTTCTGCGGCCCTACCGTCGAGGCGTCATCTGGTCCGCAGCGCTCGCCGCGGCCGCGATCGTGGCCACCGTCGCGATTCCCTACATCAGCGGCGTGGCTGTCGATGCGATCCACGATCACCGTCGTGGGCGACTGCTCGAGCTGGCGCTGGCGATCGCCGGCGCCGGAGTTGTCCGTTTCGCCCTCTCCGCCGCGCGCCGTCTGGTCGCCGGGCGCGTCTCGCTCGGAGTGGAGTACGACCTTCGCAACCTGCTGTTTCGCCAGCTCCAGTCACTCGAGCTGGCGTTCTTCGATCACCAGCAGACGGGACAACTGATGTCGCGCGTGACCGTCGATCTGCAGGCGATCCGGTTCTTCCTGGGCTACGGCCTCGTGTTCATCGTGCAATCAGGGCTTTCGATCGCCCTCGCCGCGGTCGCGATGTTCGCGATCGAACCCGGACTTGCGGCGATTGCGCTGATCCCCGTGCCGTTCGTGGTCTATGTCACGAACCGCTACAGCCGCCTCGCCCGGCCGGCCCTGCAGGAGGTCCAGCAGCGGATCGGCGAACTGACCGCCGACACCGAGGAGAACATCTCGGGCGTTCGTGTGGTGAAGGCGTTCGCCCGGGAGGCACACCAGCGCGCCCGCTTCGAACGCAGCGTCGCGCGCGTGTTCGACCAGTCCATGGTCGAGGCGCGGCTGCAGGCGCGCTACAACCCGCTGATCGGCTTCCTGCCGCAGATCGGCCTCACCGCGATCCTGCTCCTCGGCGGTCACGATGTCATCGATCACCAGCTGAGCATCGGCCAGTTCACGGCCTTCTACACCTACCTGCTCATGTTGCTCAGCCCGATGCGCACGCTCGGCGTCTCGCTCGGCATGGCTCAGCGTGCGACGGCCTCGGGCGTGCGGGTGTTCCAGTTGCTCGACCGCGAGCCGCGGCTCACCGCGCCCGCGGACGCGCCGGCGCTCCCCGCCGGACACGGGCAGGTCCGATTCGAGGGCGTGACGATGCGCTACGCGCCGGGTGCTCCGGCGGCCCTGCACGACGTCGACCTCGAGGTGCAGGCAGGCCGCACGGTCGCGCTGGTCGGGGCGACCGGTTCCGGCAAGACGACACTCGCGGCACTCGTCGCGCGCCTCTATGACCCGACCAACGGACGCGTGCTCCTCGACGGCGCCGACCTGCGCGAGGTTGACGTTGCTTCGGTGCGCGCCGCCGTCGCGATCACGGGCGACGACCCTTTCCTGTTCAGCACGACGGTCGCCGAGAACATCGCCTACGCGCGCCCGGGTGCCACCCGCGCGCAGGTGCAGGACGCCGCACGGCGAGCACAGGCCGACGAGTTCATCGAAGCCCTGCCGGACGGCTACGACACGCGCGTGGGTGAGCGCGGATTGACCGTCTCCGGCGGCCAGCGACAGCGAATTGCAATCGCTCGCGCGATCCTCGCCGACCCGCGAATCCTGATCCTCGACGACGCGACCTCCTCGGTCGACGCCTCCACCGAACGCGCGATCAAGCTCGCGCTCGCAGAGGTGATGGTGGGCCGCACCACGTTCATCATCGCCCATCGGCTTTCGACGATCGCGCTGGCCGACGAAATCGTCGTGCTCGAGGACGGACGCGTCGGCGCCCACGGCACCCACGACGAACTGCTCAAACATTCGCCGCTGTACCGCGAGATTGTCGAAAAGGGATTGCCCGACAGCGTGTTCCTGACCCGCAAGCCGCGCGAGCGGCAGGTGGCGGGATTGTGACTTCGTCACGGACGTCACGGGCCGGCGAGCTGCGACGGCGACTGCGCGGCACCAGCGGACGCGGTCGCCGCCTGCGCGGACTCGCCGCGCTGCTCGCGCCCTACCGCGCGCGCGTCATTGTGATGGTGGCGTCGCTGATCATCGGCACCGCCGCCTCGCTGGCCCCGGCTCCGCTCGCGGCGCGGGCAATCGACGATGGCATTCTGCCCCGCAACTTCGGCAACCTCGAGCTGATCGTGGCGGCGTTCGTGGTCGCCGCGCTGCTGGTATGGGTCGCCACCGCAGCGCAGACCTACCTCGTCGAATGGGTCGGACAGCGGGCTCTCGCCGACCTGCGCCTCGCGATCTTCGCCCACCTCCAGCGGCTGCCGGTGAGCTTCTACGAACGCCGCCCCACCGGCGTGCTGATCTCACGGATGACCAACGACGTCGAAGCGCTCGACACGCTCGTCACCGACAGCGTCGTGACACTCTTCCAGGGCGGCCTGACCCTGATCGGGACGCTCGTCATCCTGCTGAGCTTCGATCTGCGGCTGGCGCTGATCACCTTCATCATGCTGCCGCTGATCGGCGTCGCCTCGCTGGTCTTCCGCATCGCCTCGGCAGACGCCTACCGACGCACCCGCGAGACGATCGGCCATATCACCGGCTACCTGCAGGAATCGCTCTCCGGGGTGCGCGTTGTACGCACCTTCGGTCAGGAAGGCCGGCACGCCGACGAATTCGCCGCACTCAACGAGCTCAACCGCGGCGCGAACATGACGACGGTGAACATGAACGCCGCCTACTTCCCGGCGATCGAGTTCGTTTCGGCGGTGGCCATCGTCGCCGTACTGCTCTACGGCGGCAATCAGGTGCTGCACGGGACGATCGCACTCGGCGTCCTCGTCGGCTTCCTCGCCGCCTTGAACAACTTCTTCGACCCGATCACGCAGCTCTCGCAGCTCTACACGACCTACCAGTCGGGCATGGCGGCGCTCGACAAGATCTTCGAACTGCTGGACGAGCAGCCCGAGATGCTCGAGCGTGCCGACGCGGAAACGCTCGGGCCAATCCGCGGCGAGCTGCGTTTCGAGCATGTCAGCTTCGCCTACCGCAGGGGCGACGGTGAGCGCGACCGCCTCGCGCTCGACGACATCGACCTGGCGATCGCCCCCGGGGAGACGGTCGCGCTGGTCGGCGCCACCGGCGCCGGCAAGTCGACCTTCGCCAAGCTGGTCGCGCGCTTCTACGATCCGACGCTCGGCCGGGTCGTGATCGACGGCCACGACGTGCGCGATGTCACCTATCAGTCGCTTCGCTCGCAGCTTGGGATCGTGCCGCAGGAGGCATTCCTGTTCTCGGGCACGGTGCGACTGAACATCGCCTTCGGCGCTCCCGATGCGAGCGACGCGGAGGTCGAGGCGGCGGCTCGCGCGGTGGGCGCCCATGAGTTCATCGCGGCACTCCAGCACGGCTATCAGACAGAGGTGGGCGAGCGCGGCTCGCAGCTATCCGCAGGCCAGCGTCAGCTTGTCGCCTTCGCTCGGGCGATGATCGCCGACCCACGAATCCTCGTGCTCGACGAGGCCACGTCGAACGTGGACCTGCACACCGAGAGCCGGATCGAGCACGGCCTGCGACGTCTGCTTGCGGGTCGCACGGCGATCGTCATCGCTCACCGCCTCTCGACGATCAAGGGCGCAAGCCGGATCGTCGTGCTGGCGGCCGGCCGCATCGTCGAGCAGGGCACCCACGATGAGCTGCTCGCGGCGGGGGGTTCCTACGCCGAGCTTTACCGTGACTGGTCGCAGGCGGCGGCCGCGGCTTGACAGAGCCGACGGCAGGGTCGCGTGTGTCACTTCCGCGCTCGATGCTTCGCGCCTATTGTCTGAATCGCGATGAACGCGATCGAGGTCAGCGGACTGTGCAAGCGCTACGGCGACCTCGATGCCGTTCGCGACGTCAGCTTCGAGGTCGCCACCGGCGAGGTCTTCTGCGTGCTCGGCCCAAACGGCGCCGGCAAGACCACCACCACCGAGATCCTCGAGGGCTATCGCACGCGCAGCTCCGGCGAGGTCACCGTGCTTGGTGTCGACCCCGCCGGCCGCGCGCGCGCACTGCGTGAGCGCGTCGGCATCGTGCTGCAGTCCTGCGGCGTGCAGGACGATCTGACGGTCGGCGAGCTGCTCGAGATGTACGGCCGCTACCACCAGCGTCGGCGCAGTCCCGACGAGCTGATCGAGCTCGTCGAGCTGGACGCAAAGCGCGACACCCGCGCAGCCAGACTGTCGGGCGGACAGCGCCGCCGGCTTGATCTCGCCCTGGCGCTGGTGGGAGATCCGGACCTGGTCTTTCTCGACGAGCCGACGACCGGCTTCGACCCCCAGGCGCGCCGCCACGCCTGGGCGACTATCCGCGCGCTCTGCGGGCTCGGCAAGACGATTTTCCTCACGACCCACTTCATGGACGAGGCGCAGACGCTTGCGGATCGCGTCGCCGTCATGCGTGCCGGCGAGATCATTGCGTTGGGCGCCCCGGGCACGCTGGGCGGGCGCGATGCGCGCCCGGCCGAGATCCGTTTCGAGCTGCCGGAAGGGCGAACCCTTGACGAGCTCCCAGAGTTCCCGTCGCTCGAGCGCAGCGCCGAGAACCGGCGCGTTCTGATCCGCACAGACGACCCGGTGCGCACAACTGCGCAGATCACCAGCTGGGCGCTCGACAACGATCTCGACCTTGCCGGGTTCTCGGTCTCGCAGCCGACACTCGAGGACGTCTACCTCGAGCTCACGGGCGAGGGCGAGAGCAGCGAGCAACGGCCCCTGCTGGCGCCGCAGTGAGCGCGGTCCCACCCACCCTCCGGCGAGACCTCGGGCTGGTGGCCTGGCAGGCGCTCTACGAGCAGCGCGCCTTCTGGCGCAACCGCTCTCGCGCCTTCTTCGCGTTCCTGATGCCGATCATGTTCCTGGTCATCTTCGCGGCGATCTTCGGCAAGAACACGATCTCGACACGCGACGGCCTCCCCTACAACGACTTCTTCGTTCCGGGCATCCTCGCCTACGGCGTCATCGCGACGACCTTCTTCAATATCGCGGTCAGCACCGCAATATTGCGCGACCAGGGCGTGCTGAAGCGCATGCAGGGCACACCGCTGCCCCGCTGGGCCTACGTCGCCGGGCGCATCGCCTCCGCCAGCGTCACCACGCTGGTGATGACGGTGTTGGTGCTCGTGATTGCACGCGTCGGCTACGGAGTGCACCTACGCACCGCGACGCTCGCGGGCTTCGCTGTCGCGCTGGTGGCGGGCACCGCCTGCTTCACAACACTGGGCATTGGGATCGTCCGCTACATCCGCAACGCCGACGCCGCGCCAGCGGTGCTCAACTTCGCCATCCTGCCGCTCACCTTCATCTCAGGGATCTGGTTCACAACCGACAACCAGCCGGCGTGGCTGCGCCACGTCGCTGAGGTCTTCCCTGTCCACGCGCTCGCCGACGGGCTCCAGTACGCCTTCAACCCCCGCACGACAGGGTCCGGTATCAAGGGCAGCGACGTGCTGACGCTCGCGATCTGGTTGGTCGTCGGCGTGATGGCGATGATCCGCTTCCTGCGCCAGCCGCTCGGCGAGGGATGAGCCGGCAGCCGCCGCGGCCGATCTATAATCGAGACCGAGCTTCCGAGCGTCCTGTCAGTCGCGTGCTGCGAGCGGGATCTGGAGCGAAGCGGTGCGGGATGGTGTAATCGGCAACACGTCTGCCTCTGGAGCAGAAATTTGGGGTTCGAGTCCCTGTCCCGCAGTTGGACGCCACCATGTAGCACGGGGCTCTCGTCCAGAGATCGAGGCGCTGGCGCCTCAGTTCATCAGCATCCAGCAGTTCGCCGTCCAGTAGAAGCGGGTCTTGCCGCCGAGCAGCGGATCGGGCAGCGCGATCGACGCGTACGGGCCGCGGTAGGTGACAGCTGCCGTCGCGACCGCCCGCAGGTCCGCCCGCAGCCGGCGGGCGCCGCCAGGCTCGGCCAGCAGCCTGGCGCTGCGGGCATCCCAACGCTGGGCGCATGTCTTGCCGTCGATCGTCGCGGCCAGCGGAGCGTAGAGCTTGCCGCAGGCCGCGCTCCCGTCGTGTTGGAGCTCCGCGGTGATCACGGTCGACGCCGCGGCGCGCAGCATCGGCGCCGAGCCCACCGTGTCCGCCGCGGCGGTGCCCACGACTGCGAACGCGAACGCGCCGCTGCAGACGAACAACAACAGTCCCCGTTTCATTCCGCTGACCATAGTCGCCGGTCAAGCCGGCGGCGCGCGAACTCGACGGTCGTACTACTGATCCGGGGCGAACACCGGCGTGATCTGGTCCTCCAGGCCCGAGTCGAGCACGAGCAGGACCTGATCGCCAGCTTCGACGACGGTGTCGGCCGTCGGCACGAAGCCGCGCCCGTCCCGCAGCACCGAGATGATCAGGCTGCCCTGCGGCAGCGCCACATCGGCCACGCGCTTGGCCGCCGCCGGCGCCGCCTCCTGCACCTCGAGCTCGATGATCTCGAGCCGCTCCTCCTCCAGCGCGAGCAGATGGACGAGACCGTAGCGAGGCACCTCGTGCTCGATCAGCCGCAGGATCAGGTCGGTGGCTGAGACAACAGGCTGAATCCCGAGCAACTTGAAGTGCTGCAGGTTGCGCGGGTTGTTGACGCGCGCGATCACACGCTCGCAGAGGTACTTCTCCTTCGCCACCTGGCAGACGAGCATGTTGTCCTCGTCGTCCCCTGTCACCGCGACAACCAGGTCGGCGCGCTGGATGCCGGCGCGCTCGAGGACCCAAAGCTCGGTCGCGTCGCCGTACTGCACCGCGTGCTCGAGCTCCTCCTCGACGACCAGGTAGCGACGGCGGTCGGCCTCGAGCAGCGTCACCTCATGTCCCTTCGCGATCAGCTCGCGACTGAGGTTGAGCCCGACCTTGCCCGAGCCGACGACGATCACGTACACGCTATTGCTCCACCGCGAGCGCCTGCTCGAACATCTCGATCGCGTGCTGCGTCGGCGAAATGGTGTGCAGGCCCTGCTCGGCATACCACGCCGCGCGCGCCGGGTCCATCACGCGGCAGAGCACCTTTTCGATGCCGAAACGCCGTTTGACGATCTGCGCGACGGTCAGATTGGTGTTGTCGCCGTCGGTCGAGGCGATGAAGACGTCGGCCCGCTGGACGCCGGCCTCGATCAGCGCGTCGACCTCGAGCGCCGTGCCGACGGTGAACATGCCACCCGCGTCCTCCCAGGTCTGCCCCTCGATCTCGACGAGCCGCTCGTGCGAGAGCGGGTCCTCATCCAGCACCGACACCTCGTGACCCTGCGCAAGGGCACGCTTGGCGACAGCGGACCCGACGCGTCCCGCTCCGACTATCAACACGAACATCGGCCCGGATGCTACTCGTCGGGCGCTCCAGCACGCGCCGGCGCCACGGTGCGGGCCGGGGCGGTGAGGATCACGCGGCAGCGAGCCCGGTCGACGACGTAGCGGATCGTCTCCGACACGGTGCTCTCGCCGACCAGCGTTCGCCCACCCAGCAGCGACCCCGCGCGGCTGCGCGCCGTCTCGTCGGCGGCGAGCACGATCGCCTCGACGCCGCGCCGGCGTGCCTCTTCGATGATCGCCTGGCCAAGACGCCGGGCCCTGACCGTGGCGGTCGCGACCTCGACGCCGCGATACTCCTCACCGACGCGCTTGGCGCGGGCCAGCGCCGCGCGTGCAGCCTTCAACTGCTGCTCCGGTAGCGGCGCGTCGAGCGGCAGCGACATCGGCACGCGGAAGATCCAAATCGCCTCGATCGTCGCCCGATCGATCGCCGCTTCGTCGGCGCTTTCTGAGGAGACGAGCAGCGCCGCCGTCTGAACGAGATCGTCGTCGAGCCCGCCGCCGAACAGCGGCACGAGGATGGAGCCGAAGTCACGCTCGGGCGCTCGTGCCCGCAGAACCGCCTCGGGCACGGTTACACGCGCGCCGACGGCTCTGCCCTCGCCCTTGCGGTAGAGCACGAAGAAGACGATGCCGGCGAGCACCCAGGCGAGCCCAACATAGCGCGCGCCGGCATGAAGCACGACCACCGTGATCCAGCCGGCGCCCGACAGCAGGGCCCCGAGCGCCGCCGGCAGCGGCAACACTCCGCCGCGCCAGCGGATCCCGCCAGGCATCCGGTAGGGCCGCGGCCGATCGGGCTCGCGGTAGCGCAATACGCAGATCGACAGATGCGCGATCGTGAAAGCGAGCATCGCGCCGAAGGCGAAGATTCCGAACAGGAAGTCGAGGTTCCCGGTGAGAACGAGCGCGCCCGCAACGAGCGCAGCGACGCCGATCAACACGAATGGCGTCGCGCGCTGCGGATGCAGTCGCCCCAGCGCGCTCGGGATCTGCCGGTTGGTTGCCAGCGAGAAGGCCAGGCGTGAGAGACCGAGCATCGCTGAGCGAGCTGCGGCGATCAGCGTCAGCCCCGCCGCCGCCGCAACCGTGTATTTGAGCGCGTCGGCCAGGGCGAGGGGGTGAAAACGCTCGACTATGCCGATCACCGGCGCGCCGAGATGGCTCGTCGCGAGCGCGGAGTGGCCGCCGCTGACCGGAATCGCGGTCACTGCGACGACGGCCATGCCGACATAGACCACCAGGATCGTCAGGTTGGCGCCCCAGGTGATGCGTCGCACCACGGTCCGGCTGACGGCGAGCTCGCCGGAGAGCCCCGACGCTGATTCGAGGCTCATGAACGCGACCGTCGTGATCGCGAGCGCGTAGATCACACCGGACCAGCTCGGCGTGCTGCCGAGGTGGATGTGATCGGTGATCGTCGGCAAATGGAAGAACAGCACGAGCCCGATCACGATCACGACGAGCTGGATGATCACGTCCAAGGCGACGATCGCAAGGATTCGCCGCGCCCGGTGCAACGACGATGAGCCGAGTACGTTCGCGATCGCGACGTATGCGACGACCGCCAGCGCGAGGGCTACGCGCGGCGGGCCGTGGCCGAACGCCGGCACGAAGGTCGCCAGGTAGTCCGCCGCGGTCAAGGCGCAGATCGCGATCAGGATCACGTAGTCGAGCAGCACCGCGGCCGCCGCGACGAAGCTGACGAGCTCGTTGAACGCGTAGCGCGCGAACACCGTCGAGCCGGCCCGCTCGGGATGCATCTTCGCTCCCTCGAGGTAGGTCATCGCCGTCAGGGCGAAGAACAATCCCGCGGCGAGGTAGACGAGCGGCGTGAGCCCGAGGGCGTGTCCAGAAACGATCCCCAGCGAGAAGTAGATCGAGCTCGCGAGCGATGTCCAGATGATGACCCCGAGCCGCGTCCAGCCGATCGAGCCGGTTCCCTGGGTCCAGGGGTCGCTCATCGTCGGGGACGCTGCTGCGCCACGACCCACAGGCGGCCGGCTCCGGCGGCGATCATCGCCACGCCGATGACCGCGGCAAGCAGCGCGCCGCGGGCGATCAGGAGCACGCCGAGCACGATCATCGCCGCCGACAGGACCCGCGTGACGCCGTCATGCACGGAGCGTCCTCGTCCTCGCGGCGACGGTCGTCGAGGTGGCATCGAGCCTACGTGATCAGCGGGATGATCAGGATCGCGACGATGTTTGCGACCTTGATCATCGGGTTGATCGCGGGTCCGGCGGTGTCCTTGAAGGGGTCCCCGACGGTGTCACCGGTGACCGACGCGGCATGCGCATCGGAGCCCTTGCCGCCGTAGGCGCCATCCTCGATCAGCTTCTTGGCGTTGTCCCAAGCGCCGCCGCCCGCGGTCATCAGGACCGCGAAGAAGAAGCCGACGACGATCACGCCGATCAGCATGCCGCCGAGCGCTTGGACGTCGATCAGGCCGACGATCACGGTCAGGCCGATCGGCAGCATCGACGGCAGGATCATCTCGCGCTGCGCGGTCCGCGTGACGATGTCGACGCAGGTCGCGTAGTCGGGCTGCTCGGTGCCGTCCATGATCCCGGGCTTCTCGCGGAACTG
>CAAGKR010506264.1_pt1 | contig 13103 bp, 12 predicted proteins | sample 2556971 | NCBI WGS metagenome assembly CAAGKR01 (sample SAMEA5207829, study PRJEB30636) | soil metagenome | biome: forest; feature: boreal; material: soil | place: USA | collected 2011-09 | depth 1 m | reverse complement strand
CGAGAACTGGCGGAGAGGGAGGGATTTGAACCCCCGATACCCGTTAAGGTATGTCCGCTTTCGAGGCGGATCGTTTCAACCACTCACGCACCTCTCCGGAAAACTGTCGTTGGTCGTTCGTCCTTGGCCGGTGGCCGCAGACAGCGGAATTGACCAACGACGAACGACCAACGACTAACGACGGCTTTTAAAGAACTCTTGCAATAAGTCCGCGCAACGTTCCGCCAGCACGCCACCCCGAACTTCCATTTTGTGATTCAGTTGCGGATGGTTGAGCAGCTGCATCACCGAATGAACCGCCCCAGCTTTTGGGTCATCAGCGCCGTAAATCAATCGTTTCAATCGCGAATGAATCATCGCGCCCGCGCACATGGCGCAGGGTTCAATTGTAGCAAACAGTTCGCAGCCGACCAGGCGATGGTTGCCGATTGCGGCGCCTGCGTTGCGGAGCGCGACGATCTCGGCATGAGCGCTGGGGTCGGAATCCCGCAGATTGCGGTTCCAGCCCCGGCCTACGACCTTATTGTCGAGAACGACCACAGCCCCGACAGGGACTTCACCCATGCCGAGAGCTTCTTGCGCCGCGCGCAGCGCCTCTTCCATCCAGATGTCATCCATTCAATTTGCTTTTTAATACCATAGAGATAGATATACAGAGTAGAAATTAGCGCGACGCACACCGAGCTATCGCCTCATGATAGCGTTATTCTGACTCGTTATCATTCAGTTAATGCCCCCAAACGCAGTTGGATAAGCAGATTCCTCTACAGAAATTCATATGAATGTTTTCGATTCCTCCCATAACTTGAATTGATGCCCTTTCGAGTTCCCGCTAAGTGTTGGCAAAATTAGGAAAAAGAGTTTGGCCCCTGTATTGCCATAGACACTCCGGGACAACTTAATTATGGGTCAGGAAGTTTCAGTTTCGTATCAAGCGGTCAAAAGCAAGGTCTATAAGCTCATTGACGCTTTGGTCGAGGATGCCAAGACGCGAGGGGACGTTCAAGACTCCGTAAAACGATGGTGGAAATTGGTTCATCCCGTGGACCGCCCGGTCGCGAGGAAGTACCTGCTCATGGTATTAGAGAAGTCGAATGCCAGCCTGGAAGCCATTTCCGATGGCCTGCTTCAGTTCACCGAGGGGGAAGCCGAGCCGGCGAAACTAGCGAAGCTTCACGCCATGCCTGAGCAGACGCAGATTAGCAGCCGTATTTAAGCAAAAATCCATTCCATAGGTTCGTTGAAGGCCGATCTCTCTATAAAATCCAGCTCCGTCCGAATTAACGCGAGCGAGCTTTCCACTTCACCTCAAAACCTTCGCAAAAGCCGGGAATCGTTTTCCTCCATTTTTTGCCACCCCCGAGCTTATCCAATTTTGCCGATCAGCGATAAATAATAGGTCGAACGTCAATGAAAAGGCCGTAGGCGTCGCTGTTCTGATACATTTGTAGGGTTTGTCGCCAGGCTCAAAGGACTCGATTGCCCGTACACCGTGTTGATCTCCGGACGAAGTTTTCGCGATGGCACCGGTCATGACCCAGGCATCCGCTGCTGGGGTTGGAGTGATCGGCGTGGACATCGGCGGCACCAAAATCGCCGCCGGTTTGGTTAGCCGTGACGGCAAGATCGGACACCAGGTCCGCGTGCCAATGATTTGCAATGATGGACCTGCTTCCGGATTGGCGGCGGTGATCTCTGCCATTGACTCGGTGACCGCGAAAGTGCGGGCGACAGAGGGGACAGAAGGCTTGATCGGCGGCATCGGCATTTGCAGTCCGGGACCGCTTGATCCGAATACGGGTGTTGTAATCAACCCGCCTAACCTGCCCTGTTGGCGGAACTTTCCGCTTGCTGCCGAAGTCGCGCGAGTTTATCGCCTGCCAGTCAAACTCGACAATGATGCCAATGCGGCCGCCCTTGCGGAAGCTCTTTGGGGGGCAGGCCGCGGCTATCGCAACGTGTTTTATGCCACGATTGGAACTGGCATCGGGACCGGCATCGTGTTTGACGGCCGCATCTATCATGGGCGCACTGGGGCCGCGGCCGAAGGAGGCCACGTCACCATCGACTACCGCGGTCCGCGTTGCGGATGCGGCAAACGCGGATGCATAGAGGCATTGGCATCGGGACCGGCCGTCGCAAGACGAGCGCAGGACAAACTCAGGGAGAACCCAGCCCTTCAATCAGCCATTCTTCATTTTGCAAAGGGAAACATTGACCATGTTACGAGCGAGATGGTGGGTCAGGCCTACGGTATTGGGGATTCCGTCGCCAGAGAAGTGCTGCGCGACACCGTGGAATTGCTGTCGGTGTGGCTGGGGAATATGGTGGATTTGCTGGAGCCCGATGTCATGATCATTGGCGGCGGCGTCGCTTCAATTCTTAGACCCTTTTTTGAAGAGATTCGCGAGCGGATTCCCGCATGCAGCGTAAATTCGCGATGTCAGGAGATTCCGCTGCTTCCGGCGGCTTACGGAGTCGACTCCGGAATCGCCGGGGGCGCCGCACTCATCTGAACGCCAGTTTGGGGGCTGCCAATGGCATTGCGTGATCTTAGTTGCACTTGTAGTCAATTGGCGAAGCTGAATGATCGCCGCCAAACCGTTCAGGTATAAATTTTCCGGCCCGTCAATGCCGGGAACCAGAGGAGTTTTCATGCGGACGAAACAATCGCGTTTCCTGATGACGTCGATGTGGATTGCAATGATGGGGACGGTGAGCGGAGTAGCTTTTGCCCAGTCGCCGCCAGCGGATTCCCCCGTTTCTCCAAAGCCAATCACCTATCTCTCCCCCAATCGGGAAAGCTATCTCAAGCTCGCAGGCGAGACAGATGCAATGCTGCGCAACGATGTTCTCGGCGTATGGTTCCCTAGAACTGTTGACAACGAAAATGGCGGATTTTATTCCGACTTTGCGCGCGACTGGCAGCCCACTAAGAGCGAAGGGAAATTCTCCGTCGCCCAGGGCCGGATGACGTGGATTGCAGCCGAAGTCGTGATGCGTCGTCCAGATCTCAAAGATCAGTATCTTCCAATCGTGAAACACGGCGTCGAATACTTGAACGATGTCCTTTGGGACAAACAGTATGGCGGGTTTTATTGGGGACTCACTGACAAGGGCACCGTTGATCCCATGTACACCGATGGCAAGGAGTTGTACGGGATCAGTTTTGGAATGTATGGAGCCGCCGCCGCATATCAGGCCACGCACGATCCCAAAGCCTTGGAACTGGCGCAAAAAGCCTTTCGGTGGATTGACGAACACGCGCATGACGCAAAGAATGGCGGATATTACGAATGGCTGACGCGGGACGGCAAAGTCGTGGAGGGCGATCCTCACTCGCCCACCCTGCTTCCGGTGCCGCTCGCGCTGTTTCCCATCGGATACAAGTCGATGAACACCCACATCCATCTGTTGGAATCGTTCACCCAGCTCTACGAGGTCTGGAAAGACGAAACCTTGCGTAAACGGCTAGAGGAACTGCTCGCCATCAACCGCGACAAAATTTGCGTGCAACCGGGAGTGATGAATCTCTATTTTACCAATGACTGGCGGGCCATTCCCGATCGTGACTCTTACGGACACGACATCGAAACCGCTTACCTGATGTTGGAGGCCGAGGACGTTTTAGGGCACGGGCATGATCCGAGAACGGAGCGCATGGCGAAGATGCTCGTAGATCATGCTCTCGTCTATGGATGGGACGAAACCTACGGCGGCTTTTATCAGGACGGGATAACTTTCGGCAAACCAGAGTCCAGGCTGAAAGAGTGGTGGGTCGAGATGGAGGGGCTTAATTCGCTGTTGATGATGCACGAAAAATACGGCCGGCTCACGGACGTCTATTTCAAAGCGTTTCAGCGGCAATGGCAGTACATCCAGAACTATCAGGTTGACTCTGAATTTCACGGAGTGTATGAGATGGTTGGCCCGGATGGAGTGCCCGTCAATCCCAACAAGGGGCGTATATGGAAGGCGGCGTATCACGATGGCCGCGCTTTACTGAACGTCACCGAGCGCCTGCATAAATTAGCCGATGCCTCGACGCAATAACGCAAGCGCTCTTGGAGAATAGTCGATGAAGATCAGCGGGCTGGTTTGTCTCGCCGGCATTTCGCTTGCCTTAAGCCCGATTCTGCCGGCACAGTCGCCCCAACAGCAGGATTCCGCTACGTTCGATCCCAACGGTACCGCGCATGTTATACGCGTGATTCCCATGCCGTCCACGATCAGCCCGGAAGCCCAAAAGTGGCTGGCATCCCTGACGAAACAAAAATCAGCCACGGAAACGCTAGCGGAGAGACGCATAAAAACAGACGAATGGCGCAAGCGAGATACCGCCGAGGCGCGGAAGTTCTATCCGGTGGACATCGAAGAAACCAGCCTTGCGGGTGTCCGCACCGACATCATTACTCCGCTCGCCACTCCGGAAGCGAATCGCAAACGCGTGCTTATAAATCTTCATGGCGGGGGATTTGTTTCCGACTCCGGATCTCTGGTTGAGGGCGTGCCAATTGCAAATCTCGCAAAGACAAAAGTAGTGTCGGTGTATTACCGTCTGGCCCCGGAGAATCCATTTCCGGCCGCAGTGGACGATGTAGTTGCCGTCTATAAGGAATTGCTGAAGAGCTATCAGCCCCATGACATCGGAATTTTCGGAACCTCGGCGGGAGCCACGCTAACCTGCGAAGTCGCAGTAAGGCTCAAGCAACTCGGCATTCCGCTTCCGGCGGCGCTGGGAGTATTTTCGGGGCATCCTGACTATAGCCGCCCAACTGACTCGCAGGAGTTCTTCGGGCTTAAGGGGATTGCCGGTGACTTGGAGCCTCGTGATCCGAATCGGGCGCCCGATGACCTTTATCCAGGGAAGACGGATCCGAGGGATCCGGTTTTGTCCCCACAGTTCGCGGATTTAACAGGGATGCCACCGACGTTGCTTGTTACCAGTACGCGCGACCTATTGTTGAGCGACACAGCACTCTTCCACCGCGCTTTGCTGCACGCCGGGGTCAACGCCCAGCTTGTAGTCTATGAAGCGCTGCCTCATGCCTTTTGGTATAACTTTCAGCTCCCGGAGACGAAAGAGGCATTGGGATTGATGGCAAAGTTTTTCGACGAAAAGGTTGGGCGTTAGGTCAATCGGTTTCGTGATTCTCACTTTAGATTTTGAAGTTGCGTTGACGATAGAACCTGACAGGTATGTTGCCTTGAGAAGTCCGGAAGACTATGCCTGATTACGTGAACCTTGCCGCCGAGTCTGAATTGCCGCCGCCCGGCGAAGCCAGGGAATTTTCCTGTGGAAATAAACCAATTTGCGTCGCCAACGTGAATGGCGTGATCTCGGCGATGGACAATATATGCTTGCACCGGGGCGGGCCGCTTGGACAAGGCACGATCGAAGGAAACAAAGTCGTATGCCCGTGGCACGGATGGCAATGGGATCCGAGAACGGGCGAAGCCGCCCACAATGCAAACGCTAAAGTTACGGTTTATCCGCTGAAGATCGAAAATGGAAATGTAATGATAGAGGTCTAATCCACCATCCTGACCAGTAATCGGTCATCGTTACTTTCAATCCGGCTGTCCTTTTTCCAGCCGGCGTGTCCATCTCACCAGGTTGTGCAGTAACTGCCGGATTAGCTTCGTAGTGGCTTCGTCGGTTGTGCCATTGGTTTCAAAATGTTGTGCCGCGTTCCCGATCATAACCTCGGGCTCATTGATGACGTGCATGTTCAGAGCGACCAATATTTGGCGCAAATGATATTGGGCTCGCGAAGTGCCCATCGCGCCGCCCGACGCGCCCATGATTGCGGAAGGTTTGGCCTGCCAGGCGCTGTCCCCATAAGGCCGGGAAGCCCAGTCGATGGCATTCTTCAGCACCCCGGGGATTGAATAATTGTATTCGGGAGTGACAAATAGAATTGCGTCCGCAGCCCGAATCTTCGATTTTAGCTCGACAACTCGTGCTGGGGGTTGCTTCTCCAGGTCTTGGTTAAAAAGAGGAATGCCATCCAGTTCGAAAATCTCAATCAGTGAGCCTTCCGGGACAAGTTTTTGCGCCGCTCGCAACGCGGCCCTGTTATAAGATTCTTTTCTCAAGCTGCCGGCGATGCCAAGAATGCTAAGCGGAGTGTTCAAGGGACTCCTTGTAAATAGATTACATGATTGGATTGCTTTCTCCGACACGGGATGCATATGGAAGTGCGGGTCTTATTTTTCGGAATGCTGAAGGATTTTGTTGGAAGAGATTCTGAGACTCTTACTCTGCCCGCCAGTGCAACGCTCGAAGATGTGCTCCACCACTACAGGGAGTCGAATTCTCGATTCAGGCAGTTTTTGCCCTCCATTGCTATATCGGTAAATCAGGAATATGCCGGACGGACCACAAGATTAATGCAGGGAGATGAGGTCGCGTTGTTGCCGCCAGTCAGCGGCGGATCACCCGGCGATGCGCCGGAAACTGCTTTCCCCCAATTTCCGGCGAATCGATCCTCAATGATCGTCCGCCAAGTTCTGGACACGAGTCGCATTCTGCAAGACATAAGGCATCCCTCCGATGGCGCACTGGTTGTCTTCGAGGGAATTGTGCGGAACCACACTCGCGGCCGGCGCACTCTTTACTTAGACTACGAGTCTTATGAAGAGATGGCGCTCAAGCAAATGGAGTCTCTTGCCGCGCAGGCGCTCGCTAACTTTAGAATCCGGGATGTGAGAATAATTCACCGCATCGGACGGCTGGCAATCGGTGAGACCAGCGTGCTTATAGTGGTGGCTTCCGAACATCGGGGAGCGGCGTTTGATGCCTGCCGCTGGTTGATCGATACTCTTAAGAGGACCGTGCCAATCTGGAAAAAAGAATACTTTGAAGATGGGACCGTCTGGGCCGACGGGGAACCGTTTCCAGACGAAATTCCCCGGGGGGAAGGCACCCATTGAAAAATGTCAGCATCTAATCGCAGAGTTTGCTTAGACAATTATTTCGAAACAAAAGTCGCGACGAACTACAAAGTTGCATGACAGGGCTGATCGCTTTCCTTGCATTGGCGGTCGCAATTTGCCATGCTTCGATTTGCTGTGCGCAGGTTCCTAAACCACCGTGGGCATCGAGTCCCTCCGGAGCCCCGAAACCGGTTCCGCATGTCTCATCCAGCGGCCCAAGCACAGACGCCGCTGACCGAGCGGCCGAAAACTCGGGCAAAGACCAAACCGATAGTACGTTCAAAGTGGACGTCAAGCTGGTAAACGTGTTTGTAACCGTGACTGACCCGCAAGGTGCGCCCGTCGCGGATCTGACCAGGGAAAACTTTGATTTGCGCGAAGACGGCAACCTGCAAAAGATCGCGGTATTTTCGAAAGAATCCGCCCTCCCGCTGTCTATTGTGTTGGACATTGATACCAGCTTGAGTACCCGTAAGGATCTTCCATTTGAACTGGCATCCGCGCGCCGATTCGCGCACGCAATTTTGCGCCCCGTAGACGGGTTATCCTTATACGGATTCAACGAGATTGTCACTGAAGTCGTTCCTTTCACGCCCGATCTCAGAACGATTGACCGTGGCATTGACCGCCTTCAACTTGGAGCAGCAACGGCCCTCTACGACGCGCTTTACCTCGGGGCGCAGGCCCTCGAACCCCGGCAGGGAAGAAAGGTCATGGTCGTGATTACCGACGGCGGCGATACGATGAGCAAGATCGACTACAAAGATGCAGTCCGGGAAGCGCAGCAGGCGGAGGCAATCGTATACAGCATCATTGTCGTACCCATCGAATCGAGTGCCGGACGGGACACCGGTGGAGAACACGCGTTGATTCAGCTTTCAGAAGATACCGGCGGGAAATATTTCTATGCAATGTCAACCCCGCAACTGGATGAAGCGTTCCAAAGGATCAGCGACGAGCTCCGCACGCAGTACTTGCTGGCTTACTATCCGTCACAAAAGATGGCAGACTCGGATTTCCGGAGAATCGAAGTCGCGGTCAACGGAGTTCCCTCCGGCGCGGATTTCAAGGTCCGGCATCGCAGCGGATACTACACCTCAAAGTCGCATTAGCCGCCGTCGAAGAATGTTTTCCATCAACATGGAACCGGTTGAGTACTGTAAACTCGCAAAGTAAAAACTAATATGCATACGTAGGGGCAGATGTCCCCACCTGCCCTTCTGGGGACGGCGGGCAACCCCAGCGAGTTGCTGCTCACCCGCACCGGCGAGGACGTCTGGGCTACATGATTTCGAAGGGAAAGGGTCGTAAACGATGAGGTTGAACTGTGTGCCCGGTCGGCGCTTGCAAACGACGATCATGATCCTAGCCGTGGTATTTGGACTAGCCTCGACAACCCTCGCTCAATCGACGACCGCCACAGGCAGTATTACGGGCATCGTGACTGACCCGAGCGGAGGGGCAGCGGGCGACGTGCAAGTGATCCTCACAAATGAGGAGACCGGACAGAGCCTTAGCTTTATGACAAGCGCCACCGGTCTATATAGCTCGGGACCCATTCTTCCTGGCAACTACCGCCTAAACCTCGACGTGAAGGGATTTGCGAGTGTTCAACTACCAGTCACGATCGAGCTGGGCAACACCTTCTCTGGCAATATCCGGCTGCAACCAAGAGGGGCGAATAAGAAGACTAGCGACACCACCCGCATCAACGTCGCTGAGGCTATAGTGCAAGGCATAGTCAAATCGCCACAACTGGGAAATCTTCCGGTGAATGGGCGAAACTTTTTGGATCTGGCCCAGCTTGAACCCGGCGTGCAGATACTGGACGCAGCCCGCCTCGACTCAACCAAGAGCGGGTTCTTTGCAGTATCCATCGAAGGGCGTTCTGGACGCACGGCTCGAACCTTGTTAGATGGCATCGACCTCACAGACTCTCGCGTCGGGACTACCATCCAGAATATCTCGCTGAGTTCAATACAAGAGTTTCAGGTGGCGCAGTCGGGTTTGAATCTATCCTCGCCCATGACGTCGTCGGGAACGGTCAATGCGGTCACTCGATCGGGAAACAACGCCTATCACGGCGGAGGGTTTTACGGATTCCGCGATCACAATATCGGGTTCGCCGCCTTTCCCGGAGGCCATGACTCATATTTCCAGCGCAACCAATTCGGCGGGAACGCCGGTGGAGCGCTCATTCAGAACAAGCTGTTTTTTTTCGTAGACGCAGAGCGCACCAAGCAGGATTACAGAAATGTCCCTACGCTTGAATATCCATTCAACGGTCTCGCCTCCGGCTACAACGCTCCATTTCGCGATAACAGCGTGCTCGGACGGTTGGACTGGGTTGGCAAGAATATCCGTCTGTTCTACCGCGGCACCTATGATGAGGACAGCGCCGTTGGCCCTGCGAACAATTACTCACCATTTCTAACTCATGACAACACCCCCGGACAGGCGTTCGGTGCGGATTTCTATCAGGGAAGTTTCACCCACAGCATTCGCCTCGGCTACACGCGATACTCAAACCATCTGGGTTTGCCCAATGTGCCCGGTTTGTTGAATCCATCTCCGTCTATCAGCATTCAGAATGCCAGTATTAATATCGGGCCGAATCCCCTGGCGCCCGAGTCCACAGTTCAAAGCAGCATGCAATTTCGCTACGACGGATTCAAGGTTTCGAAAAATCACGTGTTCCGCTTCGGAGCGTCATTGAACCGTATCGCCACGGGAGGATACGAGGCGCTGGGCAGCCTCGGTCCTACAGTAACCGGAACCGCCACGTTTTCCAATGAGCAGGCGATATTGGGGAATCCCAACGCTTACGCGCCCGCTTTAGTTGCGGGTGACCCAGCGGGGCCCCTGGATAATCCCTTGAACTATCCCGTTGCCTCAATCACGATCAGCAATGGGCAAAGATTCTTCACTGGGAGTTCGGCATTCGGCTATCCGCAAGGCGGTCAGATCGATAATCGTCTCGAGCTCTACGCCGGAGATGCCTGGAAGGTTAAGCGAAGTCTCACCGTAAATTACGGGGTCCATTACTTGCGTGACGGAGGTCTCACGAACTCTGACCTTGCTGGCATTCCATTACTGAATGGTTTTGGGCCTACCTTGGGCAACGCGGTTCACCAGCCTAATCTCAATTTTTCTCCGGAGCTTGGAATCGCATGGGTCCCTTTCGGCGGCGAGAGAACCGTGCTTCGTGCCGGCATCGGACTTTATTACGACAGCAATCTCTCCGGTAATGTTCTGGCCGACCGCGCTCTACGTCTCCAGCAAGGTCAGTATTATGCGCAACAGTCCCTGTGCGGCCCTGGACAGTACTCTGGGGCCGTGCCGAATGGGCCAGTGCTTGCCAGTTCTGATGGATTGAATATTGCGACGCAAATTTGCGGACACCCTCTTAGCGGGGTCGTAAACGGCGTCACGGTCGCGAAAGCCATAACGGATTTGCAGAGTACCGTTCAAGCTGCAAGCGCGATTCCCGGAGCAAATGGATTCTATGCAGGTACCACCGGGACGACTCTGGGATCGATGCTTTCACCCAATTACGTAAGTCCGCGCTCGTTGGAGATGCACTTTGGATTGCAGCATCAATTCGGCCGCTCCACGGTACTGGCAATTGACTATGTTCGCAACTCGGGAACGCACTCTCTATTGGGAGTGGACAGAAACCACGTCGGCGATGTAAACAATTTCAACGTCAACAACGCAGTCGCCTCGATCAATCGCACTCTAGCGGCGAACGCTCCATCCTGCGGCCAGGTAAACGCATCGACTTCCATCGCTGGCATCAATTGCTATCTAAGGGTGGTTCGCGGAGCCAGCATTTCTGATTTTGCAGCCAAAGGCCTCGATAGCTCTGGAACGTTCGCGAACCCCAGTGCGGCCTTTCCTGGAGACAATCCTGCACTGGGACAGGGGATTTTTTTCGAGCCCATCGGGAACTCCCGTTATCGGGCTGTAGACGTCTCGGTGCATACAGCCGTGGAGCATCCCGTGCGTGGAATTCAAACTATGAATTTGCAGGCTGCTTATTCATGGTCAAAGTTCCAGAGTAATGTTCCCACGGGAGATGGCACAGCCAGCGGTCAGGATGGCCTGTCAAACGCAGTCGATTGGAATAGTCCCACACAACCTCTGGGGCCTTCCGGGCAGGATCGAACTCACCAGTTAACCTTTGGGCCGATTCTTGGCCTAAGGCATGGGTTTCGCCTGGGTATCCTGGGACATATCGATTCGCCGCTCCCGCTAACCGTGTTCCTTCCGCAATTAAATGGCGGAGGCGTACCCGGTGAAATTTTTCGCACCGACCTGAGCGGGGATGGCATGCCCGGAGATATTCCGACAAGCACAAATATCGGCACCTTCAGAAGCGGAACATCCGTGGACAGCCTCAATACCTTCATTAATAACTACAACGCTGGTCTCGCAGGGCATTTGACCCCAGCCGGAGGCGTCCTGGTCACCAATGGCCTTTTCACTCAAACTCAGTTGGTGCAATTAGGCGGAATCACTCCTACCCTGGCGAATGTTCCGGCAAACACAGAACCAGCATGGCTGAAGACAGTCGATGTAAAACTTTCGCGGCCCTATTTGTTCAAAGACCGGTTCACCATCGATCCCAGTGTTTCCGTATTCAATGTGTTCAACTCGGCGAACTTCGATAGTTCATTGAATCCTTACGGCGGCATTCTGCGTCCCGCGACTTCGCTGCCCACCAATGGAAGTTTAGGATTAGGCTGCGGGACTGCTTCCTCATGCGGATCAGCGACCCGGGTCGGCCCCGGATCAGGCGTATTCTCGCTTGGCTCCGCACGACAACTCGAGTTTGGTCTCCGTCTCACATTTTGAGATAGGGTTGTAGGGCCTGGTGGGAATTGTCATTCCGCGCGGCGGCCCGAACCGCGCCATTCCTGAGCCTGCGAATGGTTTTCGAACAACACCGTGTAAAATACCGCTATGGCATTTCAGGGCACACAGGGTCCTGCACGAAAAGGCAAAGCGCCGCCTCCCGATGAGACGTCCGAAGAGGCCGCTTATCTCAAATGGCTTGGGGAAAAACAGAAGCCAGTATGCGTCAAGCTGGCGGACGGCGAAGTCGTCCGCGGCTGGATCGAATATTACGACCGCAACATGGTTCGGTTAACGCGGGAGAGTCAACCAAATCTCTTCATCTTCAAGCACGAAATCATGTACATCATGGAAGATAACGGTAAGCGTGGTAACTCCTGATCCTTTCAATGCCGGACAATTCAGACCACAATTTTGTTCCGAAGGCGGCGGAGATTGCCCGCGAAGCCGGGGCGTTGCTGATGGGATATTTTCGCCAGCGCGTCGCCGTGGAATACAAGGGCGAAGCCGATCTCGTCACCGTCGCCGACCGCGCCTCGGAAACTTTGATTCGCGATCGAATCCGCAGCCAATGGCCGTCGCATGACATTCTGGGCGAGGAAGGTGGACTAGTTGATACCGGGAGTGATTATCGCTGGTACCTTGATCCGCTGGATGGGACGACAAACTTTGCTCATGGATTCCCCGTCTTCTGCGTTTCGATGGGACTAGAACATAAGGGCAAGCTTGTTGCAGGCGTAGTTTACGACCCTACGCGGGATGAACTGTTCACCGCTGAGGCTGGCGGTGGAGCGTTTCTCAATCAGCAGCCAATCCATGTCTCAACAATCGCGAAGCTGAATGAAAGCCTGATCGCCACCGGCTTTCCCAGCCATAAACGCCATAAAAATCCAAACATATTTTTTTATCACCAGATCACTTTACGCACCCACGGTGTAAGGCGCGCCGGCTCCGCTGCATTAGACCTCTGTTCGGTAGCAGCAGGCCGCCTCGAAGGGTTCTGGGAGTTTAATCTGAATCCATGGGATACAGCGGCGGGAGTCCTCATCGTCGAAGAGGCTGGCGGCAAAGTGACGGACTTCAAAGACAATCCGTTCCAATTAAATAGCCGCGAAACTGTGGCGTCCAACAGGCTTGTGCACGAAGCATTGCTCAATGAATTTGAGCAGGTATTCTCAGGACACGGTTTAGAACCCTTACCCGACGTGCAGGCATTTAAACAATGATCGGAAAGAACAATGATCGGAAAGAACAATGATCGGAAAGAACAATGATCAGGAAGCAAGACGCCGGCAATTTGATCCTTT
>CAAGKR010493532.1_pt1 | contig 13103 bp, 8 predicted proteins | sample 2556971 | NCBI WGS metagenome assembly CAAGKR01 (sample SAMEA5207829, study PRJEB30636) | soil metagenome | biome: forest; feature: boreal; material: soil | place: USA | collected 2011-09 | depth 1 m | reverse complement strand
CGACCCTGCCGGGGTACTCCGACACAGCCGTCGAGGACGGGCGGGGGTCGGATGTCGGAGCAGTGATGTGGTGGCACATTCCGGTGTCCCGGATCGAGCGCCATGCGATTTTCGCCGACCATGAGCTGCCCCTCTGGAATCGATTCGACCTGTGCGGGCAGCCCCTCCTGGGGCAGGGCCAGAGCATGATCGGGGATCCGTTGCACCTGGCGACGGCCGTCCTCGGCGGAGGGAGAGCCGGTGCGTGGGACATCAAGTACCTGGCGGCCAAATGGCTGTTCGCCCTCGGCGCGGGCGTTGCCGTGCTGGCCCTGACGGGCCGCCTGCCGGTCGCGATGCTGCTGAGCGCCTCGTCGCTGTTCATCGGCTTTTTCTCCTTCCGGCTCAATCATCCGGCGTTCTTCAGCCTGTGCTACGCGCCCTGGATCCTCTTCGCGTGGATCCGGATAACCCGGGCGCCCGACCTCTTCAGGGCGGTCCCCTGGATTGCGGCCCTGCTCGCGTGCGACTGGATCGAGATCAACAGCGGCACCGTCAAGGAGGCCTACGTGCTGGCGATCTGGCTCAACATGGCCGGCGCCCTCACGCTTTTGCTCAACAGGGAAAACGCAGGCCTGAAGCTCCGGAAGATCCTCTCGGTCGCATGGGGCTGCCTCCTCTTCATCCTTCTCTCGGCGCCCATCTGGGTGACATTTCTCGACACACTCGGGAGCTCGTTCACCGGGTATGGGGCGCCCGACGCATGGCAGCTGCCGCCCACCCGCCTCATCGGCTTCTTCGAGGACCTGTTCTACCGGCAGGCCAGCCCTCAGGAAGGCCTCGTCGATCCGTCCGCGAATTTCCTGGTCCTCCTCGGCATCCTCTGGACGCTGCCGAGACTGCCGAGGCTCCTGAAGGACCGGGTATTTCTGTCTCTCGCTATCTCGACCGTGGTCCCGCTGCTGCTGGTCTTTGGCGGAATTCCCCGCTCGGCGATCCTGACGGTGCCTTTCCTGCGGAACATCTACCACATCGACAACACCTTCTCATGCGTCCTGATCGTCCTTGCGTTTCCGATTGCGGCCTTCGGGCTGTGCGAGTTCCTGGACAGCCTTCGGGGGCCCCGGTGGCCGGCCCGCCTCGGCGTCGTGCTGCTCGCGCTGGCCGGGCTGCTCGGTTTGTATTTCGCGTCCAACCGGGGCCTCGCGTTCAGCCCCTTCTTTGTCGGCTACGCTCCCACCCTGGTTGTGGCGCTCGTGGTCCTGCAGCTGGCCGCCAGGCGCCTGGCGGGAGGCCGTCCCGGAAAATCGGGCGCGGTTCTGCTGGTCATCCTGAGCCTGCTGGCGATCCACTGGCGCCACGGACAATACCTCAGGACGGCTTTCGACGACTATGTGTTCAATCCGAGGGTGCGCGCGGATCTCAGGGCCGTCTCACCGGCCGTCGAGCTCGCCAAGAGCCAGTGGACGGATCCCCACCGGGTCGTGGGTTTGGGCCTGGACCTCTACCCGGGATACAACGGCATCTACCTTGCCGAGGGGATCTACGGGGTCGACGCGATGCGAAGCCTGGAATTTGAGGACCTTGCCGGGGCGCTGGGCCTCGGGCGCGTCCGCGCCTTCACGACCGCACAGCCGGATGAGGCGTCCGGCGATCGCCGGGCGGCGTATGACGCGCTGAACGTGGGCAGTTTCCTGGGGACCACGGCGAGGATTCCCGGCGCGATGAAGGGATGGGAGAGGGTCGCCGACCTCGACCTCACGGTCCTCAGGAGCCCAACCGCGTGGCCGCGGGCGTTCTTTGTCGACCGGTCCACGCGCTATCGCGACCTTGGCGACCTTGCGGAGCAGGTCCGCGCCGCCGCCGGCCATCCGTTTGCGTCCATCCAGGAAGACGATTGGGCGCGGATGCCCCAGCTCGGGATGCAGCCGCCGAGACCCGCAGGCCCGGCTGTTGCGGCTGCCAGCGACTACAGGCTCACCAACAACACGACGTCATTCAGGATCGACGCCCCTTCCGCCGGATTTGTCGTCCTGACCGAGACGTGGCTGAAGGACGACTTCCGCGTCACCGTAAACGGCAATCCCGCCGAATATTTCAGGGTCAACCATGCGTTCAAGGGCATCTCCGTCGACTCCCCCGGTTCATACCAGGTCACCTTCGAATATTGGCCTCGCCACCTGACGGTATCGCTTTGGGCGGCGGCGGCCGGGCTATTCCTGCTGGGAGCCTCGGGCCTGCTTGCCCTCTGGCTGTCCCGCCCGGGCCGGGCGGCCCCCTGAAACCGGCACAGTCCGGCCGTGCGAAGGGCAGCCCGGCATCCGGCTGGACGCATTCGGCGCCGGCCGGCGCGCGATCACCAGCGGCGAATTGCAGTCGCCAAGGCGGCCGCCGCCGCATGAGATCGGCGGCGATGAAAGGCGCGGCGAGGCGGCTTCACCTGCTTGTTTCCCTGGTTTCCTGCGCCGTTGCGGCGCAGGCCCAGCTGGCCACGCGCGGGCTTGTGCCCCCGGCCGCGCCGAAAATCCCGAGGGACGTCTCGGTCCACGGCGACGCGCGCATCGACGATTATTTCTGGCTGCGCGACAGGACCAACCCGGCGGTCCTCGATTACCTGCGCGCCGAGGACGCCTACACCGAGGCCGTGATGGCGCCGACCAAGGCCCTCCAGGACACGCTCTACGCCGAGATGCTTGGCCGGATCAAGGAGACGGACTCGAGCGCGCCCTATCCCAACGGCGCGTGGCTCTACTACTCGCGCACGGAGCAGGGCAAGCAGTACCGCATCCAATGCCGCCGGCCGAGAACCGGCGGCGCCGCGCCCGAACAGGTGCTTCTGGATCTGAACGCGCTCGCCGCCGGCGGAAAATTCATCGGTCTTGGCCACTACCAAGTGAGCAATGACGGCAACCTGCTCGCCTACTCGATCGACAGGACCGGCCACCGCGACTACGAGCTCTTCGTGAAGGACCTGCGGACGGGCGGCCTCGCGCCCCAGGCCGTCGGGACCGTCTCGTCGGTCGAGTGGGCCGCGGACAATGCGACGCTCTTCTACACCAAGGAGGATCCCGTCTCCAAGAGGTCATTCAGGCTCGGGCGCTGCGAGCTCGCCAGCGGCCGCAACGAGGTCATCCTCGAGGAAAAGGACGAGCTCTACGACCTTCTGCTCGGCAGATCGCTCGACCGAAAGTACATTTTCTGCAGGGCCGTGAGCAAGCTGACCTCCGAGGTGCGGGCGCTGCCGTCGGACACTCCCCGCGGCGAATGGCGGGTGCTTGATCCGCGCAGGGACCGCCACAAGTACTCGGTCGACCACCGCGGCGGCCTTTTCTACTTCGTGACCAACAAGGACGCGGAGAACTACCGGATCGCGACCGCTCCCGTCGAAACGCCCGATGAGGCGCACTGGACGGCCTTTGTCCCGGCAGATCCGGGCGTCAAGGTGGACGGCGTGCGGCTCTTCTCGGGCTTCGCGGTCGTCAGCGAGCGGGGTGGCGGCCTGCCCCAGCTGCGGGTGATAAACCTGGCGACGGGCGAATCCCACAGGATCACGTTCCCGGAGCCCGCATACGAGGCGTCCCTCGCCGCGAACGCCGAGTACGACACGACCGAGCTGCGGTTCGGCTACCAGTCGCCCGTGACGGCCCCATCGGTCTTCGCCTACGACATGGCCACGCGAGCGAGGAGCCTCGTGAAGCAGGACGAGGTGCTCGGCGGCTACGCCCCGAAGGACTACGCCTGCGTGCGGGAACTCGCGAAGGCCACGGACGGGACGGAGATCCCGATCACGCTCGTCTACAGGAGGGACCTTCGCGCGGCGGGCCCGCAGCGCCTGATCCTGTACGGCTACGGCAGTTACGGGTTCAGCTATCCCGAGACGTTCTCGTCCGCCCGGCTCAGCCTGCTCAACCGGGGGGTGATCTACGCCGTAGCCCACATACGCGGCGGCGGCGAGCTGGGAGAGCCCTGGCGCGAGGCCGGGAGGATGAAGAACAAGATGACCACCTTCACGGACTTCATCGCCTGCGCGGAGCACCTGGTCAGCGCGGGCTACACCGTCCCCGGGAAAATGGCGACATCGGGCGCGAGCGCGGGCGGGCTGCTGATGGGCGCGGTCCTCAACATGCGCCCCGACCTGTTCAAGTGCGCCGTGGTGAACGTGCCGTTCGTCGACGTCGTCAATACCATGCTCGACGCGTCCCTGCCCCTGACCACGAGCGAATACATCGAGTGGGGCAATCCCAACGTCCCCGAGGAGTACTCCTGGATCCGGGCCTATTCGCCCTACGACAACATCCGGGCCCAGGCCTATCCCGCGATCCTGGTCACGACGGCGCTCAACGACAGCCAGGTGCCCTACTGGGAGGGCTGCAAGTACGTCGCCAGGCTCCGCGCGCTGAAGACCGACTCCAACCCGCTGCTGTTGAAGGTGAACCTCGACCCTGCCGGCCACGGGGGCGCCAGCGGCCGCTATGACGCACTCCGCGAGACGGCCTTCGACTATGCGTTCGCCCTGGGCGAGCTGAACTGATGGCGCCGGGCCGGGCCCGCTACTTTGCGATTTCCGGCAGCGACCAAAGAAGGTCGACCTGCAGCGTGCCGGTGAATTGCAGGTCGTTGAGGCTGGTGTAGCGGGCGCCCGCGTATTTCGGAGCCGAGCCGAGGCCGGCCGGATTGTAGTTGGCCCGGATATGGCAGCTCATGCAGTTGCAGTTGACCCCGACATTGTTGCTTGCGGGCTGGCCGTCGGGGCCATAGCCCGCGAGGGAGTTTGGAAGGCTTGCGGGCCCGAAACGCGCCTCGAGGTAGGGATTGTAGGCGTATATCGAGGCCCCTGCGTTCTGGCCTCCGACGTTGGGCTGGCCCGGCGTCGACATGTCGTAGCCGACCGCCATGGCGTAATTGCGCGCCGCCCCGAGCAATTGCGCCGGGCGCAGGCCGGCAATGGCCAGCGAGCTCGGCAGCTGCGGATTTTCCGGCGTCGGCGTCCACCAATACGTCTGCCACGTCCACCGCGCGATCTCGCGGCCGGCCAGGTGCATGGCGACGAGCACCGCGTAGTCTCCGGCGTTGGCGGCCGCGCCCGGCTGCTCGGCGTTGAACTGCGCCGCCTCAAGCGACGACATCCGGTGGTTGATCATGCTCGATACCGGGTAGGTCGTCGCGTCCGTGCGCGTGCTTCCGTCCGCCGCGGCCTGCATGTCTATCTGCCCGCTGCCGCTGCCGCCGCCCCTCACGTCGATCCACACGACGCCAGGCCACATGGCGGGGCCCCACGCCTGGGGCGTTGACGGCGGCCCGGACCACGCATTGAGGCGGTAATACCTCCCGTTGACCAGCGTCTGGGCCGTTATGACCTGAAAGGCGGACTTGAGGGAAAGGGAGGTGGATGGAAACGGGGCGATCTGCTGGGCGCCGCCCTGCACCAGCTTGTTCAGCGTGGAGAGGCTGAGCAGCTGCTCCTTCAGGATGTGGTCGGTCGACGTGGGGTCGAATTTCACGTAGCCGAACACCGTCTCGGAGCCCTCGGTGGCGGCCGAGCCGGATTGCTCCTGGACATCGCTGCCGTGCTGGAACTGGTTGAAATGGCGCAGGGCGGAGCGAGCCCGCGGCATGGCGATGAGGCCGGCCGCGTTGGTCGCGTTCGGCCCGGCCGCCAGCTCCTGGGGCGTGAACCAGGTCTCGAACACGCGCAGCCGCTGCCCGTTGTCCACCTGCGCCGTCTCCATGGTGACGGCCGTCCAGAGGCCCCACGCGTGCACGTGGATGTTCTCAAACGCGGTCGCCGCATCCGCGGGCGCGCCGTTCCCCATCTCGTACACCCAGTTTACGATCGTGGCCTCGGCCTCGGGAAACTGGAAACCCGGAACCTGTGGGTTGGGCAGCGGCACCGGCCTGACCGCGCCCGCGCGGGCGGGCATGGCCAGGCCCAGTGCTGCGGCCCAGACTAGAAGTGCTTTACGGCACCTCATAGACCTCGACGAGCGCAACGCCCGTGTCGCCGCTCGCGCCCGAAACCTGGGCCGTGTACGGCCCGGGCGGCAGGGTGACGAGGATTGCCGAGTCGTTGCTCGTCGTGGAGCCCCAGGCAAAGGCTCCCACCGATGCGGCCGTTGATGATATCGTCGCGTCGCCGCCCCAGCCCGTGTTGCTGTCAAGCACGGTCGATCCCGAGAACAGCTGAAGCTGCGGATCGGGCAGCGTGCCCGTGACCCCGAAGGGCACAAGGGCCGGCCCGGAGGCCCGGATGAGGACCGTCCGCGAGGTGGCGCCGCCCACCGCAAAGCCGACGATCAGGATGTTGCCTCCCGTGCCCACCTGCACGCGCGCGGAGATGTTGACGATCCGGGGACTCGTCGCCGTGTACGGCGACGTCGCATCGTAGACCTCTGCGAGCGCGACGCCGGTGTCGCCGCTTTCGCCGGCGACCTGCGCTGTGTACGGGCCCTCGGCCAGCGTGTCCAGAATCGCCGAGTCGTGGCTCGTGGGAGAGCTCCAGGCGAACGCGCCCACGGAGGACGCGGCGCTCGAGATCGTGTTGCTGCCTCCCCAGGCGTCGTTGCTTTCCAGCACGTTGGATCCCGAGAACAGCTGAAGCTGCGGGTCGGCCAGCGTACCCGGGACACCGAAGGGCACAAGCGCCGGGCCGGAGGCGCGGATCAGGAGGGGCTCCGAGCCGGACGTGCCCGCCCCGCCGACGACAAAGCCGGCGATGAGGATATTTCCCCCCGTGCCGACGGTCGCCCGGCAGGAGATGTTCACCAGGCGGCCGATGTTCGTCGTGTTGTCGATGGTGAGCTTCGCCGGGTTGCTCGTCGCAGTGCCCGCCGAATTTGTCGCGACGGAGGTGTAGGTCCCCGCGGAGGCTGCCGCGTTGCTGAGCCGGAGAGTCGAGCTCGTGGCCCCCGCAATCGCCTCGCCGTTCAGCATCCACTGGTACGTGGGCGAGTTGCTCGCCACCGCATCAAAGACCACGGTGCCACCGGAGACGGCCGCGGAAATCGGCTGAACCGTGAACGCGGGCGCATCGGGGCTGACGGCGGCAGTCACGTCGACCGTGAACGAGAATATGTCCGATATCCCGGTTCCCACGAACGAAGCCCCGGAACCGCCCTGCTCGTTGGGATCCGCGAAGCCCTGAAGCATGAAGGTGTAGGTGCCCGCCGTTGTAGGCGTGCCGACCAGCACGGGGGTCGTCGTGTTGTTGCCGGTCGTGGCTCCGCCCCACGGGGTGCCCGACGAACCGGGCGTCGTGGCGTCGAGAACGCCGGTCCCCGTCACCGAAATCGCCGTGTTCTCCAGGGCCTCGAGCTTGAGTCCCGGGGGGATCGGACCCGTCACCTTCCAGGAGGCGATGTTCATCGTGTTGGTGATCGTGAAGGCCAGGTTCGAGATCGGCTGGTTGACGGTGGCGTCAAACGTCGGCAGCGGGCCGGTCGGGTTCATGGTGATGCTCGACGCGAGGATCGTCGCGCCGGCCATGGAATTCATGGCGCCCAGCGACGCGATGGCCGCGGCCGCGTATTTCACGATCGTTCCGACGGGCGACGCCGCGACGTATTCGTCGGCGATCGCCACCAGGCGGATGGCCGGAGAGCGCTGCAATAGCGCGACCAGGCCGACTGTTGACAGGTTCATCCAGGCGTAACGGCGCCGGAGGTATGCTATGAGTTTCATGATGTTTTTGTTTTGTTCTGCTTTCCGTGGTTCAATTGCTGAAAGGCATCGGGCTTGTTTTCTCTTGGGCGGATGGGTTCGCGCTCAGTTGCAGCCGCAGCCGCTCCCCCCCACTCCCCGGCCCCCCGAGGCGGCCTCGCGCGAAAAATAAACGTGCTCGGTCATCGTCGAGGCGAGCGGATCGCGGTCGGGATTCATGGTGTCGTCGGCCAGGGTTGCGCGTTCCCAGGGACGCACCCGCACCGCCGACGGGCTTGAGCAGCCGCACAGGAGCGCCCCCACCGCCCCGAGGGCGGCCGCGACTGCGAGTCGTGAGCGAAGGGCCTTCATGGCGCCGCGGCCCTTTCCCCGAGGAGGCCCTCGATTTCCTTGCGCAGCTCGCGCTCCGTCTCGTCCCCGCGAAACCCCGCGTGCATGAAGCGCACCTTGCCGGCCCGGTCGACGAGGTAGCTGGTCGGCATGGTCGGGACCTGGACCTCCCGGACGAGCTTCTGCGCCGAGTCATGGAGCGTGGCGAAGGGTGGCTTGAGCCTGGCGACGAAGGCCGTGTAGGCCGACGGTTTCTCGTCGACGCTGACGGCCACGATGACGAGCCCCCGCCCCGAGTACGCCGCGTTCAGCTGCGCATACACGGGGAAGGACGCCTTGCACGGCGCGCACCAGGACGCCCAGAAGTCGACGAGCACGACCTTGCCGGCGGTATCGGGGAGCGAGCCGCCGGTGAGCCCCGCCGCCGCAAGGGGCGGGAAATCGCCCCCGGGCGCCACCTGCGCGCCGAGGCCGGTCGCGAGGACGGCGAAGGCCGCCGCGGCTCCGAGCAGGAGCGGGACCATTCGGTTTCGCGCGGTCACCATATGAATTTGGCCCCGACGGTTGTGATGCCGGCGCGCGGATACGCGCTCTGGGGCGTGATGCCGTCGCGGCCGCGCATGTCGTATTCGTCGTACGCCACGTCGAGCTGGGTGGAGTTTGACGCCTTCCAGACCAACTTCAGCCCGTACGAGTAGTTGCTCATGGCGGAGAGCCTGAAATCCGACGAGTAGAAGGGCCCCTCGCCCACCGTGGGGACATGGATCGGGATGATATTTGTGGCGTCCAGGTTGTAGTAGTAGAACTTCGCGGCGCTCTGCTGGTAAACCCGCGCCACCGGCTCGAGGATGAGCCTGGCGCCCAGATGCTGCAGCCACCTGACCTCCACGGTGTGCGAGGCAACGCCGAACGTGTCGGCGTAGAAGCGGTAGCTGCCCTCGACCGCCCCGTCGACGGCGGCAAAGGCGTGGTTGACGGAGGCGAAGACCGTTCCCGAGTCCCTCACGTCCGGGCTGTTTTCGCCAAAATCCTCCAAAAGGAAAATGTTCGTGAAGACCTCGATGCTCTTCTGCACGAACTTGTGCGGCTCGGCTAGGTAGCCGGTGGCGCGCCCCCACGTGAAGTTCAGGGTCACGAACGTGTGCGGATCGAGGAGCTGCGTGATGCCGACAATGGCCTCGTGGGTGTGCTTGGGCAGGTACGCCGGCTCGAAGAACACCTCGACGCGGTCGTAGGTCCCGGCCACGCCCGCGCGCAGGGTCGTGTTCTTCTCGTTGAAATCGGTCAGCGTGTTGATCGACCAGCCGTCGGAGACATAGTCCGGCTCGCGGCTCTCCGCGAAGCCCAGGTCAACGTTGATGTTCCTGTACTGGTCTGAGAAGTCCCCGCTCCACGCCTTGCGGCGTGTGTGTATCTGGGTCAGGTTGACCTGGTCGGTCCCCGGGGGCGCCGGCAGGCCCGTCGGCGTCGCGCCCGAGACGGCGTCGATGGTGCCGGTCAGCCTCAGGTGCATGTACGAGCCGATGTCCTGGTCGGCCGACCCGCTCTGGGTCTGGACGGTGATGCGCCCGTCCTCCTCCCGGTAGTTCTCGAACTTGTAGTCGACCGAGTCCTCGGCCCGGGCCGGCGGGCGCGCAAGGCACAGCGCAAGGCTTGCCGCAAGGAGGGCGGAGGAGGGGGCCGGGCGGGGGCCGCGGTACGTCATCTGACCCCATTTTCGGCCGTGTCCGCCGACTTCGAAAGTCGCCTACCGTAACGGGCCTGTTACGCTCCGAACCCGCCCCTGGGCAGCCTCAGAAACGGGCGGTGAACTGGACCGCGATCATGTCGCCCCAACTCTGCGAATCGGCGTCCTGGTGCTCCAGGCTGTACTGCAGCTTGACCTGGGTGTGCGGCGTCGGGCGATAGCCCGGCCCGATGTCGATCCGCTCCACGTTCCGGCTCCAGCGGGCGGCCCCCGCAGGGTTGGGAAGGGTGGAAAAAAGCTGCTGGTTCCAGCGGATCGCGCCAAAGAACTGGGGCGTGAACTTGTACTTCGCCTCGACGTAGTAGGCCTGCGTGTCGGCGTTGCCAACCTGGGGGATCTCGAAGCGCGCCTCGTAGACCTCGGCCCAAAGCTGGACGTGATGCCACGCGAACGCGACATCCTGGCCGAGCACGATCTCGAGGTACCGGTCGAGGCCGAGGCCCGGGACGAGCGTCGGCTCGGCGGACGCCAGCAGGTAGGTTCCGGCGCTGGCGGAGAAGCCGAGGTTCCACATCTCGTCGGGCCTGTAGCCCACCCTGCCGCTGAAGGTCGGATTCTGCCACTGGGTCTCGGTCGGCGCCCAGGTCCCGGGCCTCGACGAGAGCGACGCATTCTTGACCTCGAAGGCGTAGTCGAACTCGCCGACCCCGCCAAAGACCGCGGCACCGCTCGCGTAGCTGGGCCCCCAGATGATCGGGATGTTCCTGTATTCATCGAGGAACTCGCCGCCGCGGTCGGGCTTCGGCTGGATTGCCGCCCACGCGAGGACCTCGCCGGCCGAGCGGGCCGCGGTCGTGTCCCAGATCCCCGTGAGGTTTTCGTAGGGCAGCGGCGCCGTGATGAAGGGATTGTCCCACGACCCGTGCCGGAGCGACCAGTTGCCGACCACCGTCGCGAACTTCCCGACCTGCAGATTGAAGCGCCCGTCATCCCAGGGCGTGTAGCGAAGCACGTATTCGTCGAGCCGAACCGGCGGGCTGGCCTCGCCCGGATCAAAGCCGTTGTCCGCGCGCGACTCCACGAAGGCGTAGATGTGCGGGCCGAGCTGGGCGTCGAGGAAGAGGCTCAGCCGCGGGTTGACGACAGCGTTTCCGTCCGTGAAGAAGAGGCCGGGCGCGGGCTGGCGGAGGTAGTAGCCCTCAAGGTCCAGGGTGCCGCTCAGGCGCACGCGCAGGGCGTCGTTCCAAGCGCCAAACATGAGCTCGTCGTCCACGCGGTCGAACAGGTCGTCCTGGCCCAGCGCGGCGCGGGCGAGCGCCAGCATGAGGAAGCCCGCGCACGGGGCGAGAAGCCGCATTCGGGGCGCCGCGTTCATGCCGGTCCGCGCGCTTCGCGGGAAGGCTGGGCGAGCCTGAAGCGCACCTCGAACTCCGTCCAATCCCCGTCCGAGCGCGCCAGCCTGAGGTCGCCCCCGTGAAGGCGCGCGAGCTCCCTCGCGAGGTTGAGGCCGATGCCGTGCCCGGGGACGTTCTCGCCCATGGCGCCGCGGTGAAAGCGCTCGAAGATGTGCTCCTGCGCCTCGGGGGGCACCGGGCGGCCCGTATTGCCGATGGCCAGGACGGCCCAGTCGCCCTCCGCCCGGGCGGCGATCCGGATGCGGCCGCCGCCGCGGTTGTACTTGCGGGCGTTCTCAAGGAGGTTCTGGAGGATGAGCGACGCATAGCGCTTCTCGCCGGTTATCCCCAGCGACGGCGGATAATCGGATTCGACCTTGAGGCCGAGGGCGTCGGGGAGCGCCCCCAGGTCGTCCAGCCACGCCTCGATCAGCGGCGTGAGATCCAGGCCGCTGAACTGTATCTGGAGGCGGCCCGCGTCCATCCTGGAAAGCAGCAGGAGGTCCTCGATGACGCCCGCCAGCCGGAATGTCTGGTGCACGAGGGCGGATACCTCCTCGCGAGCCTCGGAGGAGAGGTATTCGCCGGCGAGCAGCTCCTCGAGGCCGGCCCGGAGCACCGTGACCGGCGTCTTGAGCTGGTGGGACGCGTCTGCCGAGAACCGGGCGGACCGTTGCAGCTCGCGGCTCGTCGACTCGAGCGCGGCCTCCGCCCGGTACCTCTGCGCGCGGTTCTCCGCCGAGTCGACGGCGAGCTTCTCGACCGGCCTCGAGAGGCGGCTCGACAGGAGATGGCTTGCGCCGAACGCGCCCAAAAGGAGCAGCGCGCCGGCGCCGGCGAACTGCCAGACCAGCAGCCGCTGCCGCGCCAGGGAGTCCGCGAGGGGATAGATCGAGACCTCGTAGGCCGGGGGGAAGAGGGAGCCGGGATTGAGCCGCTTGCAGAAAAGCAGGTACGGCGCGCCGGCCGCACGCACCTCCTGGCCGCCCTCCTCGCGGTCGGCCGCCGCGATCGCCCGGGTCGCCTCGCCCGCGAGCGCCTCCCGGGCGGCCGTCGGCAGCGACGGCAGGCTCAGCCGGCCGTTCAGCCAGATCCCGCTCCGCATTCCCGCCCCGCCGCCCATCACCCCGGGCGGCCTGAAGCCGAGGACGATGGCCGAGATGATCTCGCCGTTCTCGCTCGAGATGATCGGCATCGCGATGACCTCGTCGACCGTCTCGGCTGCGGTGCCGCGGCCCCTCGCGACGTAGCCCGACTGCGGGCCGTCCGGGAGCGCTCGCAGGGAAAGCTGGGACTCCTCGCCGGGGCCCAGCTCCCCCACGTCCTTGGCATTGGGCGGGGGGATCACGCGGCCCTTCCCGTCGAGGAAGCGGTAATAGCGGGCATGGAGGGCCTGCATGCCGGGCTCCCCGGACGGCCCTTCGGCCCCGTCCATCACGTCGAGCAGCTCGTCGCGGGCGCTCGGATACAGCAGGTCGAGCGCGCCGTCCTCAAGCGCCGCGTGGATCCGCGGCCTGCGCGCGAGCGCGCGGCAGCGCTCAGCGAGGACGGCGTGGCGCACATCCTGGGAGGCGTGCAGTGCGGCGAGCTCGCCCTGGAATTCACGCTGGAAATCGCGCCCCACGTTCGCGGCCACGTCGTGCTGCGCGAAGAGCAGGCCGGCGACCGCCACCGCCGAGACGACCAGCATCATCGCCACCAGCAGCTTCGTGCGGAAGCTCGCCAGGCCCGGACCCTTCGGCTCCCGCGGGGAGATCACGGGAAGTCGGCGTGGAGGGTCGAGCCGCCCTGCAGCTCCACCGGGCGCTCGAGCGTCGTCCTGCTGTCCACCCACGCCTTAAGGACGTAGCGGCCGGCCGGAAGCCCGCCGAGGCGGTAGCGGCCCTGGACGTCGCTCACCACGAAATGAGGCGTGTCGACCACCAGGATGAGCGCGCGCATGTGCTCGTGTATGTCGCAGTGCAGGGTGACGAGCCCGGCGACATCGAACAGCTCCGAGGGTATCGGCCGCTCGTCCGAGCGGTAGCGCCCGAGGTCGAAGCGCTTCGCCGGGGAAT